>Ga0179593_1458505_pt1 | contig 11189 bp, 12 predicted proteins | sample CZODoug2_1_08_16_FD_185931 | JGI IMG/M metagenome (GOLD analysis project Ga0179593, IMG submission 185931) | Vadose zone soil fungal communities from Angelo Coast Range Reserve, California, USA - CZODoug2_1_08_16fungal (PacBio error correction) | ecosystem: Environmental > Terrestrial > Soil >... | reverse complement strand
TCCAAAGAGATGTAGTGTTGGCTTTTTCCGGACCAGCGTATTTCCCCAGCTCTCCTCATGCAAAGGACCACCTGACGTCCATCTTTTCTCCTCTTGGAATATTTATCTGCCTTTCCCCCGTCCCTACTTTTGTCGTGTATTCGCTGTCCGCCCGGCGGGCCTCCTCCAAAAGAGCGTTTTCTCTGCCTTTTCTCTTTGGTTAGAGTATTCCGCTCAATTTCCCTCTTTCGGTTATGACAGTCTTTTATCTTGGCTTCTACAAGCCCAAGACAGGGAGGGCCCGTGCATCTCTGTCGTTTTTTAGAGCGTCACTCCTACTGCCATAACTGCCCTCAATCCGTGGCTCGGCGACCCGCCCTCCAGGTCTGAGTCTTGCCTTCCCACACGGCGAAGATCTCAGCCTTCGTAGGTAACTTCTAAGTCATTTGAACTCTATGTCCGTCATTAGTTATTCTGTCGCTTCTCTTTACGACTTTTCTCACTGTTTTCTTATCGATCATCGCTTTTTCAGCTTTTATGGGATTCTCACCATCGTTGTGTTTTTCAGGTTTTGCTGTATTTGATTGACCCATTATTCTCAGACAGGGACCCGGTCACCGATCCGCTCCTGCGTGACTACCGTCGGCTCCCTGTTCCGGCCCGCTCCCGCTCTTTCCCTCCCCGTCGCGGGTCAACCCTGAAGACATTTGCCTGACCCCGTCTGTTTTCACAGTTTCTTCCAGAGCGCTTTGTTTAGGTTTTCTTGTCCCTAACGGGGATCCTTTTCATTGCATCGTTGACCTATCGGAGGTGTTAGCTCTCTTCCGAGCGGCTTGCTAATCGAACCCGAATCGCTGCCCCTTGGGCGCACAGTTAAGTTTTCCCTCCTCCCTCGTCAAGCTCCCCTCTCCTCGCGTTTGCCCGTGGTCCTCTTCTTTGGTATCCTTTTTTTGGCATCGCGCTTGCTTTCTGCGACATCGTCAAACGTCTCGGTTTTGATGTTGACCTCCCCTGTCCTTTTCCTGATCCTGGTCTTCTCTTGGTCTCCGGACGTTATCTCTTCTTCTATCGGTCAGCTCACGGACCAGTGAGACACACCTCCCCTTTTTTCCGGACTTGGACGATGCGGGCCCGCTTTCTTCTTTCCATGCACTTTTTTTGCGTTTTCTCCAGACTGAATCGTGCGTCCTTACTCTTCTCTTCCAATTCCCGGCAAATTTGGGCGACCATCTCAAGGCCGAACTTATGGCGAACATTTTCTATTGACCGCTGTCTTCCAGAGGCCGGTTCATATATTCTTTTCCCTGACGACTCCGTGCTGCTTTTCTCTTTTTTTTTTTTTTTTTTTTTTTTTTTTTCTTACTTTAACTTCTTGAACTCACGGATTTCCTTGCCAGGTGAGTATTTGGGCATGTTCTTCTTCTCCCCTTTGTCTCGATTTTTTTTCCCTTGGTTCCATCATTTTTCGCTTTTGAATCCTCTTTTCCTTTATCATTTGTCAGGTTTTTCGCCTATATCTGATTATATGAGGAATTCCCCTTCCCGCGACCGTAAAACTCATCTCCCCGGTCCTGCAGGTAGCATTACAGTTTCCCCGATCAATTTTTGTCCGATCGGGCGCAACTTTGTGTCTCCCAGGGCTTTTCAAGAAAAGCTTTTTCTTCTTCTTGAAGTCTCCTTGCCGTCTTGCCTCCCTTTCCCCTCCTTCACAGAGGGAAGACGTTCAAACGATCCAACTTACTTAGTTTTTTTCCCTCCTTTCCTTGTCCATTGTTCATCCAGGTGCGATGACAGGGCCACCTTCTACGGTGTGCGAGTCTTTTTTCTTTATTTTCTCTCCCGGTTCTCCCGCCCCCTCAGGTCAATTGCACCTCCCAGAAGAAGTGACAACTTTGCACGCCTTCGACCTTTTGTCCTGGCTCGGTAGTTCCCTCTCAGTTCGCAGGGACTTGCGATATTTTTTGGTGCAAGGCGTTGCTGTTTCTTTATAACATGGCGATGACCCCCCGTAATGGTCCTCTTCCCCACCTCTGTTCTCACGCACGTTAGCCCTCTCTGTGTCTTTCGACTGTAGGTTGGTCCTGGTGCCTTGCTACGCCTACTTTTTTGCTTCCTGAGGATTGCGCATGATGGGCGAAGGGCGGTCCCTTTTTCTCCTCCCCTGGCTTCGGGTAAGAAAAGGGCTCAATTCCTTACTTCGTCAAGCTCCTCTCCTTGCAAGCCGCCCGCGTGGATGACTCGCGATCTCCAAAGCAGGTGCCTCTCTCCTTTTCTCGGTGTTGATTCTCTCTTGCCTCGTTTTTTTTTCTTTCACCTTCTGTCGGGGGTTGATCTTGATTACGCTGAGACTTTCGTTTGCTTTCCTTTTACCGTCTCATTGCGAGCCTTGAGGCCGGCTCGCCCATCATGCCTGACCTCGTCCTCCTTTCGCGTCGGGCGTTGTTAGAAACATCCGCACTTCAGAACTTGCCCCCCCCTACGTCCCGTCCGGAAGTCGTTAGTCTGAGATACCCTTTTTGCTTTCTTCCGGGGTTTCGCCTCTCGTCCTGCCTTTCGGGGATATCCGCCACCGCTTCCGAACTCATAGCGCCAGTCGGCTCTCTGACGCATCGCCCCCGTAAGCCCCGAGCACCTCCGCTTTTCCAGTTTCTTTTGCACTAGTTCACTACTCTTTCCTGGTTAGAATTTTTGACCCCGTGTCCCCGATTTGTGCCCTTTTCAACTCGAATCATCCCTGAGTCAGGACCTTCCCACCGTACTCCAAATTTGAACTGTCCTTCCTGGATTGACAATGCCCGTAATTGCTTTCACCTTTTCCGTTAGTGGCTGTTTCAGCTATCGAACCCCTTCGTCGAGCCATTCGTTGCAGTAGCTTCGCCCTGCTCTTCCCCATCTACGACGACCGAGGCTTGCTGGCAGCCTTTTGAGAGACCCACAACGGTTCCCCTCCCCCCGTCTTACACCGTTGACATCTCCTTGTCTTTCGCGATTGTCATGCGATCTGTCCTGCCCTCTTTTACACGGAAAAGTCTCTGCGTTTGTTTCTCTCTGGATCCCCTTTTCTTCCTCCTTCCTCTTCCCTGCATGATGCCATTCGTGTCATCAGGCATATCATCTTCATGGTTGGTTTCCTCCTGAGTACATCATTCGATCCAATTTCTCATATTTTTTTTTTTACTGCCCCCCCCCAAGTTCCTCATTCGATCCCTTTTCCAAAACAGTTTTCTATATCCTGTCCACGTATCGTTCCAATTTGCACTTCTATGCATTTCTGGTTCTTACAAGCGCGTAAAATAGAACACGTCTCCTTTTCGAGCTTGATCAGTTTTCTGTCCGCCCTTTTCCCCTCCCTTTGGGGTTCGTAGATTGAATATTCACCAGAACCGTGGTTGGCCCCCCGATCAGGCTGCTACCACACGTCTGCGGAAAGTTCCTTTTTCATTTCCTAATCAGCCTTGGCCTTTGCCGTAATTGCCGATCTTCGATCGCCGGGTCTGATGTTCACTTTGTTGATTCCCCTCCGAGTTTTCCTTCCTTTCTCACGTCCGGATACTCCATCTTCTTACTGCCTTTTAACCGCCCTTTTTTCCCGTCAGGTCTATTCCTCAACACCCGTTCTGTATGCGTTACTAGCCGCGATGCTTCCAGATCCGGTATACCCTCCTCCTTCCCCCTTTTTGCAACCGCTTTTGCTCTCTGAGAGTTTTATCTTCATTTCCCTGTGTGCCAACCGAGCTCTCCCGCTTCGTTCGGGATGTTTCTCCCGCGTCGGAGCGCGGCTACCTTGATAAGGGTAACTTTCCTTTCGCTCCCCTTTCTTTTCTCCCCCCCTTATTGTGCATTACCCTCCTCCTTCTTTCTTAAAATGTTTTTGTTTTCTCCAGGTCACTCCCCCAATGTTTCTCAAGGGTCCTCCTCCGCTCCCGCTTTTTTTATTTCGCGCGCTTTTTTTCCTTCGCCAGTGCGTGATTGTCCGCGTTTTCTGGTTTCCCGGGTCCGGTTTCCGTCTTTCTCCTTCTCGTTGTTCAATCACCCCACACGACAGTAGTCCCCCCGTTGATGTTTGAGAAGCCCTCTGCAGCTTGCGACCTGTGCTCATCCTCCCTTCCCCCGTGCGCACTTCTCGCGAGCCGACGCACGACTATATTGAACGGCCAGATTACAGCTTCCTCGCCGTTCGCTTTTCTCCGTGTTGATGATCTTCCGTTTCCAGCTGCATCAGTTCGTCCCGGCTTATTTGGCCCTAGCCAATCAACTGCTCCCGTTGCGTTTTGCGCTTTCTCCTGTGACTCATCGGACCTCCACCTGATCCTTGCACGGCACCCCCCCACCTTTCCGTGCTGTTCCGCTCCGTGCATGACAGCCTGACGATTAGTGAACATAAATATCCAGAAAGAGGCGGACGCCCTCCCCCTGTGCTTCGCTCTGTATCCTTAAATCCGATTATGTTTTTGCTGGTTATGCTCTTTCCGGGCCAAATTTCCCCCCGCCTTTCGCAAAGCGTCTGTGTCTTGAGACCTTTCTACCGCTTGGCCGCGCTATGCTGACAACCCCCTCAGCTTCCTTTTTTTTTCCCTCCCCTTTTGTTGTTTTTGAAAAACGCTTGAGTTTTTTCTTCTACAAGCCCCGTCGTCCCAAAGCGGTACATGCACAAGAAACCGACGTGGATAAAGTCTTGGCTTTTAACGCGGGCATATTTTTGCCTTTTGGCCACTTCCAAACAACCGCTTCGGAGTTTATTTCCTGTCGTCCCCAGTGGATCAACGCGCCCCTTTTCTTCCGCGTTCTTCTCGATGTTATTGTTTTTCCTCCTAGTCTTTCTTCTCATGTCCGGATCTTTTCCTTGTCAGCACTTGGGGAAGTTACTACTGGGCGGTTTTCGCGTAAGGTTAATTATCTACTCCCTCCCCCCGTTTGAGCCTTTTGTCTCATTCGACGCACCTTAATGTTCTGAGTCTGATCTCCGCTGTCCCTTCTCAGCACTCAGCGTTTGTATCCGTCGCCCTCTCTTAATGATATCGACGTGCGCCTTTTTTCTTTTCTCGTACTCCGTGTCGTCCCGGTCATTTTTTCACGTTCCCTAGCGCGCTGATGGTGCTTCTCTCCCTGGTGTTTCCTTGAGTGGAGTTATTTGTCCCCCGAGGCATTCAAACTTCCCGTTCCAACATCCCGTCCTCCTTGATCACTACGTCGTCGCCTGCTCCGTGCAGCGTGTTCTCCGCTCTCCGCTCTCTTTTTTTTTCATAACCCTGGTTCCCCTTTTTTTCTTTCTCACAAACAGTTTCCGCTTTTGGCGATTGTTGTGGTATTTTTTTTTTTTTGCCTCTGTTGAGCCCTGCTTCTTTTCTTTCATGCGGTTCCATCTCCCTCTTTAACCCCCGTCGCTTGCGCAAGCCGAACGAATGCGGCGCGTCGTTTTTCTACAGGTTTAACCGTGCCGATATCCCGCTCCATTTAATCTCTTGTGGGGACCCCTTGGTTTCTTCTTTTCTTCCCTGTCGTTTGGGCCATCTGGCTTCGCTCGCGCACTTTTCCCCGGCCGAAGGGTCTATTTTTGCGCTCTGTACCGCAATTTACGGTTGAGTCTCCTGATTCCGTAGGGCCTGTCTCTGACGTGATCTTTGCATCTTGATCTCCACCGTGCACCGTTCGTCCCCCCCCGCTCGTCTCGCGCTCGGCAAGGTGCCTCGGGCTCCTGGTGAGGCTCACCTTCACCACAGATTGCAGTGCGTGTGTCTCCCTCCGGTCTTGCGTTGCAGTTGAATATTCTCTTCAACTTTTTCCTACCCCCCACACTTTTCTGGCTTCCGCTGATCCAGCTCTCCACTTTTGCGTCCCGGGTTCTATTTTCGTCTTTAGGTTACATTTTTTTCCATATCAGAGGGCAATTGGACGACTTGCCCTTTTAGAATGTTGGAACATTGCTCGTCCCCTTTTTTCTCTTTTTTTTCCTTGCAGTATCTATGAGACATGGATGTTCGGTGGCGGTGTCCATCCCCTCTTTATAGTCTGATCTGATGCCAAGAGTAAGTGTGTCTCCTTCTTTTTATTAGGAAAGACATTGTCCTCGCGGACGTTTCCCCGAGAGACTTTTCCGGTTTTCTTCCGGACCGCGATAGCATACCCCGTTCCAATGGAAGAAGGGGTGTTTTTCCCTATCCTGGGAGTCAACGTTTGTGTTCTCACAAAGGTTTGCCCTTTCCTTCTGGTTTTTTCTTCGATTTTTTGCTCGTTTATTGCATAATGCCTAATTGTCCTCTGTTTCAGTTTGGCTGACAACGCACCCTCCTGATCCCGTTGAGCCAAGGACGTTCATCCAGGATGATGGACATTCCACTTTTTGTGACGTTTGTGCGGTCTTCTAGGGCATTTTTGTTTTTTATCCGTTTTAAAGTCACCCATCGTCTCGTTTTTTCCAATTTTTAACCGCTATTACCTATTTATCCTTTGAGCGGTTGCCCCCTTTTTTTCGGGGGGGTGACTACGGATGTGATCGACCTTCCCCTCCGTCTGTCTTTTTTCTGTGAAAGGGGTGCTGTCCTTATCACATTTCGCCGAGGCGTTCTCACCCCCGTACCATATCTCCCCCCCTCCCCATATATCCGAGGCTAACGTCCTGCGGTTGTTTTTCTGAGCGTTCTTCTTTGTCTTTCTGTCTCCACCTTACTTCTTGAGATGGACTAGGGAGTGCGAACTTCTTGAGAAGTGGGCTCTGTCGCGCAGGGAGGCGGGACCTCAAAGGACACCCCCCCCTTCGTCATTATAAATAGCAACGCCTAGTGATGAACTAGCCTGTTATTTCCCCAGAGGCTCAGCTCTATTTTTTTTCCTCCGTTTTTTTGTTTTGCTCTCTCCGACAGCGTGTTTGACCTTTTGACAACCAGTGATTTTATGTCGTGATTCTTGGCTTCTTCCTTCGTATTCCCGTTTTACTCTCCTTGCGATACTTTCAGCCTTCGCCCCATCAGGCTGCTCCCCTTTCTCTTTCTTCTTCCCTTGATCTCCCGCACCCTTCCCCTCCCCTGCATACTGTTGCCACACGGAGGTCTTAGAACGTGCCCTTTTCCTCTTGTCTATCACTTTCTGGACTATGCATTACGGTTTTGTCGTTCCTCTTCTGAATGGGCATCAACTGACCCTCCCTCCTTTCACTAGCGCCCTCCGGCGTCGCCCGAGCTCGCCCGTCGTTTATCCGTCATCACCCGGTCGCGCGTCCATTTCTGAACTATTTTCCTTTCTTTGGGCTTTTCTCATTTTGTCCCACTTTGTGTTTGACTTTAAACGGGATAGTGACCAACCCTCCTCCCTAGAAGACCGTCCACCCTTCCCCCCGTTTGCCCTGTCCTCCTTCCTCGATGTAAAAATTCTCTCTTGCAAACGCCGTATTTTTTTCAGTCCCCCCCCCACCTTTTCCAGTCGGTATTCCATTGCCCCAGATTTTCCTCCCGTGCTTCCATGCCCGAGTTTTTTTCTTTCCAAAACCCCGAGACCCCACCCGGTGTGGCCCTTCTCCCTTTTCTTAACAACCTTGCCTGATCGTAAGGTAATGCGATCTTCCTCCTCTTTGCCCTCACGTCTTCCTTCGCTGATTTGTTTTTTTTCTCCTTTCCTCATCTAATAGTTCCCCCGCTAATGAGTGCGACATCATTCGTCATTCCGCGCATTTTCTTCAGCTATCTTTTCTTTTCCCCCAACCGTTCACAGCTTGATCCCCCAATTTTCCTTTCCGGGCAATGCTAGCTAACCCTTGACCAATTTTCCTGATTAAAACAAGTTCTATCAGAGTCCCGTAGTCAATTGCTCGTTTCACCTGCACGCTGTGTTTGCCCTCCATCGCCTCCCCTCTCCTTGTTCTGAGAGGTTCTCTCGCTCGCCCACTTCCCTCTTTGTTTTGTTCTTAATAAGAGTCTAGTACACCTGCCTTCCCCTCTTGCTTCCCAACGTTGCGATTTGTGCATTTGGCCTCACGCCCCTTGCCCCTCTTTCTTCCCCCCATGACTTGGCAGCTCTTCTATTTCGTTGATAGTTCGTTTTTTGAGTCTCTGCTTCTTCCTTTCTGATGTGATCAGTCCCTTTTCCGCCCTCTTTCAATGCCGAGCTGAATTTCCACTGCGTCAAAGAGATCTTCAACACCACCCTTTGCGATGTCGCGAGCGAACCTCTGCTCCACAGAACAGGTTACCCCCCTCAGACTTGACCCCTTCTCGACGAGCGTGCTGAGCGCTGCTCTCCTGTTCCCCCTTGTTTCTCCCCCCCCCGAAGCGCTTCGTTCTGGTGCTGCGTCGCGACGGGATCTTTGCTTTTCCAACCGGCCGAGAAGGGTAAGGAATCTTCAGAAGGGGCTCCCAGTAGTCCCCACCAATTCTTTGGAAATTGTTTGTGAGTCCAAGCCCAGGGGAGCCAATGTCCAGTTGGTACGCACACTCCCCCCGATACCCTTGGACTTTGCGCTTTTTCGCTCGGTGCTGGCTCTTTTCTCCTTAGTTGATCAACTCGTCTTGATTTTTGATTTGTTACTGTTTATTGAGAACTCTTTTCCCCCCCCCTACCTCAAGACATTTTTGCCACCCTATGAGTTCTCTCCCATAGCTCCCTTTTTCTCTTTGCCTGATCGAGACGACCGTTCTAAAACTTTTCTTTCGAAGATCGTGACCCCCCCCCCCCCACAAAGCTTATCCGGCCGTATCCATAGTTCCCTCCTCCTCCTGCCTTCTTCACGGCCTTTTGTTTCCGTTACGCTGCATTCCGACAGTGCAGAACGGCGTGCGCGTCCAGCCCCGGCTCGTTGCGGCGTGCGTTTTTCTTCACCTCCCTCTCTGCTCCGATGGCAACGGCAACCCGTTCGTTCCTTTTGCTCCGGATGCCGTGCCTGCGCAGCCCGACTTTCTTCGTGTACATCTCCAGTCAAGCTGCGTTTGCCTTTTTTTCGTTGCGCGTCCCGTTCCTCCACACCCTTTATCTGTTACCTTCCCTGGCAAAAATATTCCCCGCTTCCCGCCTTTATCCGTCGGTGTTTTGGCATGGCGACCGTGCTTTTTTTTCTTTGTTCCTGAGCAACCACACTCAGTTTTCCTCTTTTTTCATCTCTCTCTGTTCCTCTCGTTTTTTTCTCGTCTGCATTGATAGTTTTGTATGAACAGGGAGGTCACACCCAGTGCCATGACAAGACCCCCTTTACGTTACCTCCATTATAGTCCTTGGGAAAGCGGGCATATTTTGTTGGTAAAACATCGGCACTCACTCCTCCTTTGATTTTTTATTTGCTTTTCTGGGCTACGCGCGAGCTTTTTTTGTATGTCCGACCCTCTTCTTCTTTCGCCTCCTTTCGGGTCTCCGCACGAACGCGATTTTTTGTTACATCTCAGTGGCGGTTCGTATTCAGTGATGAAGAGAAACTCCCCGTCGCTCCTTTGATGATACAGGCGAACGACGCCTGTCTGTCTTTTCTAGATTGAAACGGCGACCCTCCATCTGGAGTATCAGGTCGCACGTGTTCATTCTTTGCCCCTTACGGCGATTAGTCTTGGTGAGTTTTTTTTCGCGAAGTGCACTGTTTTCCTTTCTGATCAGAGCCGGACGCAGCCTTCTGATGGTACCCCTCCCCGCTTTTGTTTGGGGTGATTTCTTTTGTGGAGGTTGACCATTTCTCCAAGTACCCTTCCCAGTCCCGTCACCCTCCCTGGAATATTTATCACTGTCGCACTTATACAGTCTCGGCGAATTCGCTCCCGCGCTTTGCTTTTTTCTTTCTGCCCCCTTGTCATCCATTGTTTTCTGTTGACGCAACAACAAGTTTTTTCGAGTTCCGATGTGTATAGTGTTGGTGATGTGTCTTTCCCCGTCGGCGCGATTTCATTTACTTTTCGTTTTTCCTCTCCCTCCTTCCGGCGCGCTTTCTGAAGAAGCTGGGTCGGGGTTCCACATTGTTAACCTTGGTTTCTGACTACGCCAAAGAGAGAAAGTTTAAATCCTTCTTGGGTACGTTGGTCCGGCTATTGGTATCCCTTTTTCTCTTCGCTTCTGCGCTTTCCCTTCTAAGGGTCTGACGCTCTTCGCCCTTAATTGTGTAGTTGGCATTTGATGGGCGTTGTGAGACCTTTTTTCTAACCGGCATCTGGAGACCCTTGCACGTCCTTGACTTTTCGCGTCTTCCTTGAAAGGCCTGTACCGTCTTCCTTCCCCTTCTTTCTTTCAACATGCCACCCATACGATTTTGGCACGACGTTTTTTTTAGACCTGCTCCTCTCCTGGTTGCTGCAGTGAATATCTCTTAAAAACTCCCTCCCTCCCCGTTCAAGTGTTTGCGAAAGTTCTTACCATCCAGCCCCCTCACCTTATTTTTCTTCACTTTTTTTTTTTCCGCGCTTTAGGTTCACCAGCGTTCATATTAGAGTGGGTTGGCCGTGACGAACGTGATGACCTAGAAATGTTTGGAACCTCCTCTTCGACCTCTGTGGGAGCTATTTGTGGAGTGCGTTAGCTATGAGAAATTTATGATTATGTGACCTCTTGGTTCCTCCCTCATTGATCTTCTTTCTTCCGCAGCGATGACCCCCCCGATTGTCAGTGGCCTAATTCCGACGATATATGTGGTCCTGACCTTGCTAAATTTTTCGCGACCGGTAACGAAGAGTCGGTTCCATCGGCAGGGAGGGACTCGCCTTTCCATTTCGTCTTTGTAATCCGTGGTGTTTTTAGCCTCGATACGTCCCCCCGTTTGTGTCTCCCCGGGCTTGACAGAAAGCCGTTCGCTTCTCTCTGGACGATTCCGATGTACTGCATACTGCGTTTGCATTACCGTCCTGGAAGTTTTTTTTTTTTCTGCACCTATCCCTTCGTTGAACAAGCCACTTTTCCCCTTATCAGGATGATGACAGGTCCCTTTTGGTGACGGTGTGGACGGTCTTCGTGTCTTATTTTCTCTGCCCTTTTTTCCTTCCCCCGCTTTTTTCCAAATCTACCCGCCTCCGAAGGGACCCAGTCTTCCTTGAGTGTGACTCGCGACTTGCTCGGCTTCCTCTCTCCTTCCCCGTGCGCCTCTTACTTGCGCGAATGGGTTCCCTGCGGTGAGTCCCTTTCTTTCTCCCTGCCCTTTCGGCACCAGTAACTGCCTATTCCGGAAAACGTCTCAGCCAGGTAACTTTCACTTTCTCGCCCTCCTGAGTGTTGTGCGACCGTTATGTGGTGCTTCATGGTGCGGTCTCAACTCT
>Ga0179593_1445152_pt1 | contig 11189 bp, 13 predicted proteins | sample CZODoug2_1_08_16_FD_185931 | JGI IMG/M metagenome (GOLD analysis project Ga0179593, IMG submission 185931) | Vadose zone soil fungal communities from Angelo Coast Range Reserve, California, USA - CZODoug2_1_08_16fungal (PacBio error correction) | ecosystem: Environmental > Terrestrial > Soil >... | reverse complement strand
TTATTCTTTGTCGGGTTCATAGCGATGGGGGGATGGAACCCCCACCCCCGCGTTACGAAAGAGGTTTGAGACCAGCGGAGAAAGGTGACTTTTGCACCACCCCCCCAACTGGACTTGTTCTGTGCGAAACAGAGAACCGTGAAGGAGCATGCCATTCCCTCTTTTTTTTTTCCCCTTCCAACGCCCCCCCTCCCGAGCAAGCCCCGCTCCGAAGTGTTTTTGAAACACCCTTCCCATATTGCTAAACAGTCTTGGTTTTTACACCTTTTACTGAACGACAACTTCGGAAGGTGTTTTCTGTCCGTCCTCCTGGGCTGAGCCAGTTCTTCATTCCTTGGAGTCTACCGTTTCTTCGTTCCTCGAAGTCCACTCCATTTCCGTTGGAAGGGTGATTTCATGAAAGCACATCGGGGGTTCGAACGTCACCCGGGGATTAGGGTTGGCTATGTATTGACGCGCTCCTTCCCTAACGGCTGCGTTCCCTTTCTCTTCCATTTCCTCGCCGCTGTTCTGCTTCTTTCCCTTTTCTTTTCTCTAGGAGAGGTGGTCCTCCGGAGCGGCGGAGCGGGTAGTCGAGCCCTGAGCTAAACGTACGGCCGTGCCTGCCCTTAGCGGCCGGTAGGTGCCGGCTCTCCCTTGTTGGCTTTCCAGTCCAGCGCTTTCTGGCCGTCTGTGCCCTGAGGAGGGGTGCCGTGTTTCTCAGCGCTGGATATAAGAGAATGTTTCTCTCCGTTGCAGCAAGTTCAAGGTGGAGCGCCTTTCCGTTTTTTACAGTTTGGGAAGATGCGAGCGTAACCCCTTTCTTCTTTTTCTTCGGGGAGTAAAGGATCTTTCTCCCTTACTTTCCCAAAGGAAGCAATCTCCAGGTGAGAGATGGCCCTTAGTAGACATCGTCGTCGGGGGCCCATTCAGCTGTCATTTCAGTTCTACTTAAGGAGTTTTTTCCGTTAGCGGTTTCGTCAACAGAAGGCACTACACCGAGCACATAAAGGAGTGGGGGGGGGCTTTTTTTGGGTGGGGGTTTTGTTGTTTTTTTTTCTTCTTTTTTTTGGGTGTTTGTTTGGGGGGGGTGGGGGTTTTTGGGCGGGGTTGGGTCTGGCGACTTTTTTATCCTTTTTCTGGTAGCATCCAGTGTTGCCCGGGCCTCCACCAGAAAATAAGAGTCCTTGTTTCGTGCAACTGTCTTGTCCGAGGTGTTTGACTTCATCTTTTTTCTTTACCAGTGTGCCCTGTTGTCCCTTCCCAAGTCTCCTCGGATGGCCTGTAACTGAGAGATGAGTCAGAACTCCGCGGGGCACCTCGTGTACCTCTTTTGCCTCCCCGCGTCCACTTTTCCCGAATCGCCCCTGGTGTTTGTGTCGCTGAGATCCCCTTGTTTTTGCCCTTTGTTGGCCCGGCTTCCAAGAAGAACCAAGAACTCCGCGGTCCGAAGTTTTATAGGTGAGTAAGCCCCGTCGAAGTAGCGTACGGCTTCTTCCCGGCGCTGGCGCCGGTCCTATGAGCTGGCCCATCTTCCGCTGCTGAACCGCCCTGGTCGTTCGCCCCTTGCGGCGATTTTTTTGAGAAGGCTAGGAACCACCTTTCCCAGCGGGTCTTTAGTCTTCTTTTTTTTTTCGCCGTATCGCTTTTTTTCCTGAGGACAACGTCGAACGTGGGCCTTTCTTGACAGCAATACGGTCTGCCTATGTGAAAGATGTCCCAACAGTTCCTACAGTTCTTTCGCATACCTCTCCACCGCGTCCCCCCTTCCCATCTGCTTCGATCCATGTCCTTACCTCGTGACGAACAAGCTCTAAGAATTTTTCGTTAACACCGGGACATTTAAACAACCCTCACAACCGTTATCCCGCACCTTCATTCCCCTTCTATCGCTACGCGGCCCTTTGGATTGCGATGGCGTTGATCGAATGTCGGCTCTGTGAAAGTAAGTTCCCCGAAGGGCGGTGTGCCGATAGCGTCCCTGCCGGAGTCTTTGGCCTCTATCTCTTATAGTCCGGTTGCCGGTACCCGGGAGTTCCCCCGACCCTCTCACCCTCTCTGGTGGAGTGCCGGTTTTATACTCCGAAGAATCGGTTCGTTTCCTTATATCCTGCCAGCGTCACTCATCTTGTACATGTTATCCCCCTGCCCAGATTTTCCCTTAAATCTAAAAAATTTTCCCCGAAGAATTTTATGTGTCTGGGCGATGAAGATGCTTCGCTCCTTTTTTTTACTCCAAACACCGCTCCCCCGGCTGTCTCTCTTACAAGGGAATATATCTTTTAAAGTGCGATGGTCCACCCTCAGCCGATTCTTCCTTCCATTGTCGACCAAAACCCATCCCCGTGCCTTCCCTTCCCTCTTTCCCCGCTGCCCAGTTTTAAGGTGCCAGGATGCTGGAACTTCACAACGTGAGCGTCGCTTCTCAACCTTGGACTTCTTGGTTCAGAGATATGCAACTTTTTCCTCCTTCGCAGGTGCCCTTCCGAATTCGCCGCGGTCTCTCGCACCCTCCCTTGCAGAGATGACCCTGCAAAACCCCTTGCCCACGGCTGCTGCCGCGCCCGAAAAGATTAGTGCCGCGTCGTGATTTCACAGCCCACCCCCATTCCCACCGGCTTTCCCTGCGCTCCTAAGCGCATGGCCCAAATACGGATTCTCCAGCCTTGAATGGAGGAGAAGGATCGACTTTTCCCCTTGTAGTGAGGGGACCTGTATTTTCGGGGTTGTTGCTTCTCGCATTTTTTCTGTCTTTTGGTGGATTCGGTCGTGTTTGGGCCTTTGACAAAGAAGAAGTATGCTCGATAAATCTACCAAAGACTAGACCGATGTACTGCATGTACTTACAAGCTCTCCACCAAGAAGGCCGTCTGCCGTTCTCGACCCCGCACAGTTTGACGCCGCAGCAGGTGCGTGGACCTGTTTTCTCTCTCTTTTCCTCCTCGTTGTTGGGTTTGCTCTCTATCACCCCTTCAGACCGAGCCCTGGAGTTGAAAAACGGTGGGTTGTGTTTTCGAATTCTTCCTTTTTTATTCTTGTCGGCGAGTGGTCGTAGGCATTCAGTCTCGTCACTTTGTTGCTTCTTGTCGTCTTCGGTCTTCTTGCCCTGCCCACAACGACCTCCAAAAGACCAGAAATGAGACTGGAAGACCCAAACAGTGATTCACCATGTCCACCTCCTCCACTCTACACATTTCTCATTGTCGCTTCCTCATCACCCCGAGCGGGTCAGCTATCTTTTTGGCCAGGGACTGAGGAGAAGGTCTCGCAGGCATTTTTTGTCTAATGTTGTTGGCTTGAGTCATTCTCTTCCCCTGTTCTAGCTGTCGGGGCGCTGGCGTTTTAGTCCAGTGGTAGTGTAGTCGTGGTCCGCTCTCCGCAGGGGTTGTTATCCCCCGGCAGTGCTTTCTTCTTCCTCCGGAGTTCACCTCTCCGTCTTCCCCCCCCCAAGCGCTCATAGTAAACACATAAGAACTTTTTTTTTCGCCGCGACGCCTTTAACGGTTAGGGAGGTTTCCTTCAGGCAACATTATCGGCTCGTCTCGGGGACGTATGGCCCCGTGGTTCTTTTGGTTGGTCCAGAATGTATCTTGAGGAGTTCACCACGCCCGTTTCGCCGTTGAAGAGGCAAGTTTTTTTCCGTCAACATCCCTGATCTTTTGGCCTTCGTCAGTCGCAACTATCTGCTTCCCAGACCCGGGAAAGGCTCTGTCCTTTTGTTGATAGTTTAATCCCTCTGGAAGGGGTGACTAAAATGGCCGCATTTTTCGTGAGGAATGCAGACCGTGACTTCTCCCTAACTGATCTTTTTATGATTTTTCTCGGCACTTAATCCCGATCGTTCATTTTCGTCTTGGGCACCCTCTTCGGAAATGTCCCCCTTTCATATATCGGATTATCTGCGGGAATTAAGCCCCACCCATCAATTAGATGTACCCTTACCTTGTCCATTCCTCCGTACTGTCTCTTCCCGACATGCCTTTTTCGGTCTTGCTCGCGGTAAGATGGAAGGTGGTTTTGAGAGGTTGTTCTTTTTGTTTCCAGGGGCACGGTGGGGGAGATGCCCGAGAATTGTTCCTCCCAATGGAGTTTCCCGTTTATCCTGATGCACAGATTCTTAGTCCCCCAGCGGGTATTTTTCGTTTCCTTTTCGAAAGTCTGCGCAGAAAACCCCGGTCGCCAGGACCTTTCATGCCTGTCTGGATGGAAGGAGACTGCCTTGGAGTTGTTACTTTAGAAACACTCCTCTTACGGGTCAAAACACCATCCAGCACTCCTCCAACGCACTGTCCCTGGCTTCTCCGATTTCGCCCGCGCCGCGGATTCCCGAACCCCGGTCAGCAGGGCGAGTGGGCCCCTGCTAATTTTTCTGCGAGAGGACTTTAAGATTCGATTCCGGCCTCCCCCCTCACTGATCCCGGAAACATTCTCCCCTGTCCCTCGCGGTGCGTGTCTTCTGTAAGGAATAACTTCCGTGCTCGTAGAGAACCCCATGTCTGAGCGTTGCCTTGTTCTTGAACGTTTTCTGTTTTCAGCGCGAGTTCCTCGCGGTGGCCCGATAGTGCGGTCGTCCGTCGATCTTCGGCCATCCTGAGCGACTGGCGGCCCCCCCTGCTCTTGTAAAAACCTGTTTCCAACCCCTCATGTCGCCGAGGACGGAAACCCGGCGGCGTTGTGTTTTCCTTCCCGTCATCACCCTCTGTATGTCCTACCGCCCATCCGTATTCCCCGTCGCCCAGCGCCCCCGGTTCAAAGGTTTTCTTGGTCGTCGTCCCCTTAAGACAGATACAGCATTTCCTCATGGAAGTACCTTAGCGACCTCCCCTTAATGGATCTTTCCCTACCTCTTGCGCTACCTCTCACCCTCCGCGCTCACTCGGTGGAGCAGGCGGTTGATCTTGATACACGATCCGGTACCCGCAACGATCCTGGAGGGTTTTTCTCTTCCATTTTTTTTCTTTTTTTTTTTCCCCCGTTCCCCCTTTTTCACAACGTCAAGCGCCTCCATTTTCCAAGCAGTGAGGGGTACTTTGGAGATCCATGTTTGAGAACGTAGCCCCCCGCACGGCCGACCATCCGGCATCCCTCTTGCTTTAACTGGAAACCACGTTCCACGGAAGACCCAACGACGTTAAGATAACGCGCGGGCCGGCCTTGCGGTACGCCTTCTCTCCTCCCCCCGTCTTCTTTTCACGCACGGGCGTCCCATTTCTCCGCTTGGACCTTCCCCGGACCGCCGCACCGACGTCGCGCTGGTCGAGAATGGAACCAACCCCGTTTCTGGAAGGAAGATGATGGCAGTAAAAGTGAACTATCCAAGAGCTTACGGCTCCTCTTTGTCACGTTAAGAAGTCTTGCCTCCCCCCTTAACTGGCCTGGTATTTCCCTTGCGAGGACCGACTCCCTTTCCTTCGGCCTTAGTCTATGAATAACCTTCCTCAATTTGAGGAAGGAAATATCTAACCCTTTTCTTGGCGTTGTCGTTTCGAAACTTATTTTACATCTGGGGAAGGAACCATCTTTGAGCAAACTTAGCGCGTGGATCTGGATTTCAGGTTTCTCGGGTGTGCGTGGGGGATTTGAAGGGTAGCGGGATTTTTCCCCGGGTTCTTTTTCCGCTTGAACGAAAGTTCCTGTCCCTTCATGGCCGATGTCGCTCACTTTTGTTATGTTCACTCGGGGGTGGTCTTTGCCCTCACCCCCCATCGGCTTTTTATGAAAAGAACGAATCATTTCCCAACCTCTTCCTTTCCTAAGCCGTTGGGTTTTTCTCGGATGATTTATTCTTTTTTTTTTCGTCAGAGCCTCTGGGGTTGAACCCCCCTTCCCCCCCCCCCCCCCTTTCCGACAAGCGTTTCTCTACCGTTTAGCTTACATCTGGCGCACGTTTTGACAGCTACAGTATCCCTTTGGTGAACCCAGGAAACACCCGTTTCCTTTGCACTTCCATTTCCCAGAGTCACCCGCCGTAAACTATTTTCAAGGTCCTCCCGACTCCTCTCTTTGGCCAATCCAATGTCGATTGTTTTTCCTTATGTAAAATGGATCGGACAAATCCGCCTTTTTTAGAAAGGGGAAGCTTTCCGTTTAATACTGGGCGGAGAACCTCTCCTAGGACCTGTGAGAGCTTTTTTTGGTTCTCGCCGCAATCAAGCCAGTTTGCAGGGGTGATGCACTTGACTTTCTTAAGTGCTCCCTCTGGTTTTTCCTTTCCCGTCCGGTCGCGCTGTAGATGTCTCGGGATGCGATTTTTCCTTAGAAACTTGCCAATGCGATCCAGTGCTTCTTTGTGTCGGTCCTTTTCGGTCGCCTGTCGAATTTTCCCGCCGGCTCCGGCGATCGCGTGTTCGTCGCGCCGGGAGTACAGCGTAGGAAGTGAATGATAAATTCCTTCCGTTCGTTTGCCAGGCCGATGATTGCGTCCAGGGTTTGCCCGCCGCGGTTGCTTTTATTGTAGTTTTTGGAGGTGGCGCAGTCTTGGCTCCAGCAGGGATCCCCGAGAAGTGCAGCCCCAGAAAGCCCTGGATTGACGCGCTGACGTTTCCACATAGAGGAGGCTGATCGTACCTTTACTTTGACGGGTACCCCCTGAGAGGTAGCTATATTTAATGCCCGCATCAGCGACAGTTTCCCCTCGAGCTTAGCAGCGAAGTAGGGACCGATATGCCAGGGACGATCTTCCCAGGGATGCCAGTGTAGCGGTCGTGACGCCTCCCGACCCTTTTCCACCTTGGTACGTTTTCCTCCTTTTTTTTCTACTTGCGTAGCCATCCAGGCGGTGACGTAACTTAACCGACCTCTCCCTTCCCTGGTTTTCCGTGAAACTGCATGGGAAGAGGAGTTTTCATCAGTACAAGTTGTGTGACCGGCTCCTTCCCTTCCCCCCTGTCCGCCTTTGATGTCCGAACAGCATTTTCAGAAGAAGAGATTTACCCCCTCGATGTCCTCCATGAGTACTCCATCCCTCACAGGCGGCACTGAGGGTGTTGCTGCTGACGAGCCCCGGTCCGGTCCTTACAGCAGCACCACGCACTCGTCTTTTCTGACTTCCCCCTGGTTCATTCTTCTGCTGAGGGGACTGGACTCCCGTCTATGGAGAAGGATTAATTTTCTCGGGCCCCCCCCAGAGCCTCCGCTGTGGAAAACGGTCTTTTCGAGGAGGGCTGGCTACACCGGCTCGGCCCAGGCAGTCTTTTTCTTCTTGTGTTGCCGCTTCTCCGCTGATTGTTCTTCGGCCAACGGCCCGAACGTTGGAAGGCCCTGTCCCAGCCACGTCATGGTGACGGTTATGGCTCATCTTTTTCAAAAAGTAAAAATTAGCGTAAGACCCTCTGAAACGCGGACTCTTTCACTGCTTGTCTCCATGTACTTCCTCCATTGTGACGGAACCAAGGCTTTTCATCCTGCCGCTCCCCCGGGGCCAAACACACTAAAAACCCCTGCACCTCATCTTCCGGCGAGCGCCTAGCTTCACGAGAGACGAGGGTGTTTTCAGCTTTGCTGCCTGAGGAGTGGAACAAGGAAGTTTCCCAGCGAAGGGTTTGGAGATCTTTCGTCCCTCCGCTCTCTAACTATTAGGCCCTGTGCGGACCCGGCCTTTTTTTTCCCCCGCATCATGACCGTATTTACCCTTGGTGATACTCCACGGCAGGAGTAGTTCGCTCCTGTCTAGTACTAACGGGCCTTTTACCCGTCCCAGAGTTTTCAAGGCCTCTTCCCCAAATGTCCGCATCCCCCTTCCCCCGGTTCTGTTTCTCCGCAGCTGCTTCGCGCTGCGTAAAACCCCACAAGAGCAATGGAGTTTCTCCCCCGGGATCTTCGGTTTCCCGGGCGTCTGTGTAACCTCACTTCTTTTTTTTGATTACATGCTGTTAAAACCCTTCCCCTTTTCACCCCCCCGTCCTCCCGGCTTTCCAGCTTTTCGGATGCCTAGCCCCCCCCGGCACCTGATCCCGTCTCGGAGAAAATGTCGTTTTGAAGAGATGACGTCTTTGGCTAGGAGAAGGTCCTTCAAGTAACCTTTCCTTCCCCCGCCGAGAGCACTCCACCCCTTTTCGCCTGCACTCGCCACGACCACTTTTTCTCGCCATCGCAAGCTTACGCTGCGTTTTTTTTTTTTTCCTGCTTAAACGCAACCATTTCGAACCCCGGCGGAGGCGACCTTCCCCCCGCTTTTCTGGTTCCAACCCCCCCCCTTCTCTTCCCTTGGAATGGAGGATCTTTAGAAGAACAGTTCGTTTGTAGGCCTGGTTAAATGGTGCGGAGGCGGTTCTGAATTTTGGCGTATCAGGCGTTGTGGCGGGTAACCTTTTCTCCGCGAGCGGACGGTACCTTCCTCCCAAACTGACTCCCTAGTTAGCCGACAAAAGATACGCGACATCTAGGACAAGTCGCCCCTCCCTGTTGTTTGAACCTCCCCTGCCTTCGGTGCGGGTCGGTTATCATATATATTCTAATCGTTGTTTTTGCGCGATGATCAATTTCAGCCAAGAGCGGCGGATTTCCACCCTGTCGGTTTTTTTCCTCCCCTTCGGCTGCTGTTCTTTTTTCGTCGAGCTGTTCGTCGGCCACATCGGTCTCGGACGTTTTTTGAAGGGATGTGTAAGTAAGCGAGAATGCCGTATATATTTATGGCCCGACCCACCCACACCCGACCTACCCAAATCAATACCCCTCTTACAGGCCGACCAAAGTAGGGCCCCCATATTCCAGACCAGCCTGCACAGTCTTCTTCCTTTGCGCTCCTTTCATTCAAGAGCTGGTCATTTTTTCTGTTGGCCCCTCGTCCTTCGAGCAGGTGCGGAATTCCCTTTTGAATGGGGCGTGGGAAGACTGACGACGGCTCGTGATAGTTTTATGTCTTCCTGGGGCGCTGTTCGAGAATCCCTTTCGTGGCGACTTTCCTTTTCCCCTCTTGGGGCCCCCCCCCTTTTGCTCTTCTCGCGGGGCGGAACTTTTAAGGAGGAAATGAGCATTCCATGCCGTCACGTTTCTTCACCAGCTCCGCCAGGGGTGCTCCGCTCACGGCCGTATCCCCTTTTCCGGTAGTCCTCAGCGTCCTGTGACCCCCCTCACCCATCGTTTCTGCCTCGGGGACGGATGGCGTTGTGTGGTCATCCTTTTTAATTAATCCTCTTCTGAGTGGTCACCATAGAACGTTTCCTTTCCGCTCTTGGTAAATAGCGCCCTCAGTTTGCTCTGTGTGTTTTAACTCCCTTCTGATCAGCTGTTTGGCTCCTGGAAGTTTTTCACATTTTTTTTTTGCGCTTTTCCTTCTCGGGGAAGTGTGAACCTTGCTCCCAAGTCCGTCTGGAAGGACCCTTCCGAAGGTACGCTTCGGGGAGGATTCTCGGCCTCCATCGCTCCCCTTTCTGATTCGGGAAAAAATCTTTAAGTCCCGGGCCGATAATTTGGGATTATAGAGCGGCCTTTCCCTCTATTCCACCTCACCTTCTTCCTTCCTTCTTTTTTTTCCCGTCCCGACGACAGTCTGCATAGAAGAGAGTTTTCTTAGGACTTCGCCGGAAGATTGGGCGGGAGGACGGTTGTGAGTGTTTTTTCCCGGGCACGGTTGTCCGGCAGGTCTTCTTTTTCCGTCACCACTTTATTTCCGTATCTGTTTCTCCCGCAGAAGATGATCGTCGCGTGTTATTTTCCCCGGCGACAGTCTGGTGACGAAGTTTTTGCACATAGTGCCCCCCCTACGTCAGTCTTTGCTTTTCTTTCAGGATTTTCTGCCCCCCCACTTTCCTTTCCAGTTTGTCCGCCTGCCATCAGCGAGGAGGTTTTTCAACCCAGCACCATCGACCGGGACAAGTCGGCACTGGCCGGCGCCGGAGTTTCTCCCCCCCGCCTGCGAGCCCTGACCTTGTCTCAGCGTGCATGGGATGAGGCTTCCGGGGGATCCAGCTATGGAAGACGGCCAGAGGAGGACTTGATCTCTCGTCTCCCCCCCGAATCCCCCTGAGATGAAACTTTTTTCGATTCTTGGTTTTTTCTTTTACGCCGGCCGGCCGTGATCTCGCCTCACATTTTCCGTGAAGCCCGATGTGGCTGCGTAGGACGCGAGAGGATATAGTGTCCCTTTTGTCTGTCTCCTCTCGAGCTTTTCATCCCGCTTGCCTGGCATGCCCCCTGCTGCCCCTGGTCACGAAACCTGACAACTCCTGCCCGTCGAACCTCGTTCACCTGAAAAAGGACTTGCGGCTGCGGTTCGTCTTTTTCATAATCTGTGTTGCCCCCTTCGCCCTCCGTTTCAAAACTCGCCTGCCACTACCAGGTGCGCGGGGTTCGTAACCTGACCCCGGATACCCCTCTCATCCTTAAGTTCGAGCCGAGCGGAAGGTACCGCCGCCGTGGCTCTCCAGCCCCTGACGCCGTCTCGGCTGGATTGCATTTCCAGTTTTCCCCTGATCGGCACCCGACGGGCGAACGCCGCAACAGAGCTGAAGGTGGATTCTTTCTCGATTCAACTTAATTTTCCCCCAGCTCCTGTTCCACGTTCTGCTTCCGCGGCTCGTTTTCCCCTTCTATCAGCTTTTCCCTCCCACGACTGCGCCCCGTTACCTGAAAAGGGACTTTTTTCCCCCACGCACCAGTAATCCTGAAAGAAAGGCCTCTACTTTTTTGGCATTTCGGCAGCATCCGCCCTGCGCCCCCTCGACCCTTTTTTTCCCTCCTCGCCGTTTGCGCCCGCGAGGCGAACTGAACCTTCCCCGTCCGCACCGCCGTCTAGAATGTATCCTCTTTCCCCGCCGCCGTGTTTTAAGGAATAGTTTTCCCCCCTCGCCCCCCCACCCCCTACCCTCTGTTCGGGCTCCCCGTCGGGTCCCCCTTTTAAGAATCGCTTGGCATCATAAAGGGCAATGGATTGCAGAGTCGCCCTCCCCGGCTCCCAGGCTTGAGGATATGTAAGAACGAATCTTAAGGAATTCTCTACACCGTTTCCTCCCGGGCGTTGTTTTTTCAGTTTTTTCCCCCCCCCCTCTTTTTGACAGCACACCTCGGCCTTCCTTGGCCAGCAGGTTGGAGCTTTGTCTTTGCCGAGTGGTGGATGTCCCTTTGAGCTTTCTGTCCCTTCAATTTTTTCTTCGCGTCCCCCCCTTACGCAAAGTAGCTTCAAAATCACTTGCGAACGAATTCAACGTTTCCTCTTTCGAAGAGGGGGTTGAGTGTTCCAATCCCATCTGGCTTAGACCTCCGCCTTTTTT
>Ga0179593_1376229_pt1 | contig 11189 bp, 8 predicted proteins | sample CZODoug2_1_08_16_FD_185931 | JGI IMG/M metagenome (GOLD analysis project Ga0179593, IMG submission 185931) | Vadose zone soil fungal communities from Angelo Coast Range Reserve, California, USA - CZODoug2_1_08_16fungal (PacBio error correction) | ecosystem: Environmental > Terrestrial > Soil >... | reverse complement strand
CGCACCCGTTCACCTCCTCGGCACTTTTTCCCTCCGTTAACATCAATGTTCTACGATCGTCTTCACTCATAGCCGTTAACAATTATCGTTTTCTTTCCCACTTCCCTTTTTCACCCGACAACACGAGTGATGTCGCTCGCAGAGACGGCTGCTATTGTAGTCTTACAATCCCCCCTTTTCTCCCTTTTCTCCCCGGGACCCACCCTGGCAAGCCAGAGCCTCGCCTTCTCCCCGGCCCTCCAACACACTTCTGAATCAAGCGCCCCCCACTCTACGTTTTTTCCCTTTTTTTCCCTTTTAGTGGCTATTGACCATGGGAAAGTTCCTCTCCAATAGATTGGGGAGCAGGATGCGTCATGACTGGCCTTGGATATACCTTCCTGTCGCCCCCTCCCCACCATTCCTGGGCAAACCTTTTGTTCCGTCTGAAGTACGGTGACAGCGAAAGCGTTCGAACTCTTCCTTCCCGCCCCACATCCGCGTGGCAAGTCAATCATTTTTACCCACCATTACCCTCCGGTACCCCATCTTGCTGTTAGCTTGTTGCTGTCTGCCAGACAGTGTCGCACCTTGCTCCTTCTTTTTCTGCATTTTTCAACTATGCACTTTGCCGGTCTCTTTCTATGGGTTCTCCACAACAACAGACATTTTCCATCCCCTATGCAATGGAACCCCCCCGGCCGTCACGCTCATTTTGAGTTAAAGGTCTCTCAGGCAAAGCCATTGTGACTCCCTTAAGATCGCTTTTGACAGCTGGTTGCCCCTGTGATCATTTCTTCCCTGTGAGTCAAACCCGGATTGTCTTTTTTTTGTTTGCTGCAATAGTGATTGCACATCCCCCCCGTCTTGAGGATTAAATCCTTATTTCCCCCAAATCACATTTTTCGTTTTCAGTGGCCGACTTACGCAGGGAGAGTTGATTCGCTTTCTTGCGTATTCCCCTTTAAATCTCAAGCCGCTAAACATAGTTCGAGTCAGAAGCTTTTTGCGATGATTTTTCCGCCTATTCCCCAAACTTCCCTTACGTATCATGCTTTTTCATTATCACTTAAAGGCCGTCACGATTTTGATAGGCTCCCCCCCTCCCTCCCGATCTTTCTCAGTGTCGCACCTCCTGATCCGAATCAATGTCTTGCAGACACCTTCGTTCTAACAGGTCCGTTTCTCCACCCCCTACCAGCTTTCTCAGATCCTCAGGTATCACTAGCTTGACGAGAGAAAGTCTTGACCGCTGCCCGGGACGCTCCCCCCCCGCTTGGTCAGGCGCAACCGCCTTGTGCCCCCCCTCTTCAAAGCACCCGCGAGAAGGTTCCCCTTTTCACCAGTGGGTTTCTTTGGGTGAATTAAACCTCGGGTTACCTGAGCCCTCTGTTGGTCCCCATCAGAATTCCCTTTCTTTTCTTTCGCGTCCCGGTAAGCATGCGTTCCCCCCTGTGGAACAAGGCCTTATCTCTTCACTAGTTTCTTTCCCTTGCCCCCCCTGCCCGCCGGGATGATCTCTACTATAGTGAAGACGTCCTTATATCCTTCCCAGTCTGCGCTTTTTTCAATCTATCTTCTCCCTTTCCAACCCCCTTCTAATCCTATTACACCCAATCCATTAACCGTTGGTTTTTTTCCCTTTCCCCCCCCCACTTTCGTCAGATCTGTTCATTTGCCCCTAACTTTCCACCGACGGACATGGCCCGAACCTGACTCCCTTGTTTTAATTTGCCGGTCACTCCTCTTCTTGATCTCTGCCTTTTTAGGTTCTCCTTTGTCCAGTAGGTCCCTCCGATGGGGCTACAGCCCGGAGATCACCGCCCTTGGTAGAGGACATGTCGATGAGTCTTGGTTAACAATTCGCTTCTTATCCCCATTATTTTCTTACCACCGTAGGTGTCATTGACCGAAGGATGGCGGGTCATTTTGGCCGCACCCTTCATCCCTGATTTTGCTGTCCCCCTTCCCCCCTCCCCCGGGCCGACTTTTTCCCCGGAGGAGGCCTTCTACATCTCCGAGATTTCTGTTTGAAGAAGTTAGTTACACGCTCCGCCCCCCTTTCGGGTTTTACCAGTCCCCTCCCAGACGCGCTTATTAATGCCACCCTCCGCGACCATCAAGACACTTCTGATGGTCTAGATGCCGCGTCCCCCATTTCGGTCTGTTTCCAGTCCAGAAATCCCACGGGAATCCAACCCGTCTTTCCCCACAAGTTCCTAGTGAAATTATGCGGTGAAATAGTCGATCCCCTCCGAATTCGTCGGCCCCCCCTCCTTCCGCGGGACTACTCCGATGTGTCGACTTCGCTATGCCAATCGCATCCATCCCCCGCTAATCTATCATCTTACCGGGGGTCCGGAATTTTGTCTCATCGCTATATTCTGCCCTCGATCCAGGATTGGCCGCTCGGCCCCCCTTTTTACTAAGAGCGGTCTTTCCTTTCCGGTCCCATATTTCCCCTCTAGCAGCCTCCCTCGTAGGAATGCCGAACCGGATATCACCCTTTTTGCATATAGTGCGATCTTAATCCAGTGCACTGCAAGTTTTGTTCAATGGCTGTACTTTGAACTATGACACATTTTTTCACCCCCCCGTTTCCACTTTTGTGAGAGAGGAGTATCCTCGTTATCCATGCGTAATACATTGTGCTGGAATCCTTTTCGCCGGCCACACACTTCACGCCGACCCAGAGGTCTACTTCCGCCCCCCAATCTCGCCTCCATGCGATCAGATTGAGACCCCCTCTATCCTGTTGATTATTGACCCCCATGCGCGTCCCTCCAGGGACCAACTTTTGTCTTAGGTTCCGGGCATTTACTTATTATTCGGTTCGCGACTAACATGGCCTGTACGAGTTGGGCCACCGACTTGGGATGGACTCTTTGAACCCTCTTCTGACTTGTTCTTCCAACCTATTTTTATAAACTTCTTTCATTTCATGTCGGCGATCTAACGTTTATCTCCGTACATGTTGTAGAAACTTGGCGCTTCCGTCTATCTCTGACCCTGCTCCCCCATTTGAAACCCGCCTCACTTTTCTTCGCTGCCCCCCCCCAATGGAAGGTTTTGTGTGTGGTGTTCGATCGTCCAATCGTCTATGATTCAGGCTTAAGTCATCTTGGACTCCTTTCTTGGACGTTTTGTGCTACCCCCGAGCTCGCATAAATTCGTTGCAGATCCTCGTTGTTGGTGTTTAAGATTGTATTCGTTATTTAATAGCGGGGTCAAGAAGATTTTTAGGCTGAATTAATCATCATATCTGTCTCTGACTCTTGTCCCCTCCAAATCACAAAAACCCATTCAGTGTGGTTCCCTAATTTGAGCGTGTAGGGTTTGTGAGTTTTGAGGAACGACATATCGTTGTACTAGCAGCATGTTCTAAAAGTTAGCCCTCCTCTCCCCGACATGCTGCTCTCGTCGAAAGTTACCCTCTTTGTAGAACGGTCTATTATTTGGCAGTCGACTCCCCTTTCCCTCAGCACTCGAAAGGCAATCGATTTGGTCCCCATTACCCCCTTCCTACTACTACGGTCTTTTCGACGCATAGCCCACATTTTCCGTTTGTGGCCCGGACCAGCGCAGCTTCACATGGATAAGAGAGGAGTTGTTTTCTCCATGATCTGCATCGGTGGCCTTGCTCTGTCAGTGATCCCCCATCGGTCGCTGAGTGTTGGCCGCAAAATAACCATGATCAGGAAACATTACCTCCCTCTCCCTGAGTATTCCGCTCTTCCCCCCCCCAATGCGGCCTGGACGGTGGAATTTCACTGTAAGATAACGCATTGAGCACCTCTCCAAGAGCACTTGGATAAAATTCTTCTGCCCCCACCCTATGTCCCCTCCCAATATATAGGTATTAGGTTCGGTACGTACCTAATTCTCTTCAAGTTACCCGTACCTTTACTCATGCGGGGATAGCGTGTTACACAATCGCCACTTTGTCCTCCCCCCCCCCATACCGGATATTTTGCTCATATCGGATCATGCGGCGTTTAGGCCCTATGGCGGTGGAGCGATTCGTGTCCAGCGGAAAACGCCCACAGGAACCTTAAGTCCTGCCTCCCTTCGTTTCCTCGTTTTTATGTGATAGACGCCACTTCTTCAGACTTCCTCGACTGTTTTTCGTTGTTGTCGGATCACTTTCCAGACAAATGGTAGCTCCGGTCTCTTTCCTTTTTCTCAGGAGCACTGCCTTTTTCTGGGTCGCTTGTTTTGTCATTCCTTGATTGTCGAGTATGGTAGACCTTTCCCCGTGATGTACTTAGAAGTAACTTCCAAATAGCGCCCAAGCTCTTTCGGATGCCCTTAAAAAGGTTATCACCAGATACCCCAATGCGGCCCGCTTCGGACGGATGACCATACCTCGTGGAGTTGCTGGCCACACCACTTCCCTCTTTAATGCATTTCAGATCTGCACTGACCGTCACAGGTAATGACACGACTCGCCATTCGTTTTCCTCCCCTACATCATGTGTTTGTTATGGCCTATTCCTGTTTGATCCATCCTGGGGCGAACTGTAGGCCCCTCTAGGACTACTGGACGATAACAACAGGTGACTGTGGTGCCTTCTTCCCGTTTTCAGGCTAAAAGGGTCTCCGGATTTCGCGCTCATGTCGGGTCGGACCCCTGTCTGGTGCAAATACGCCTCCTTTCTGTTGGTTTGAAAACCCATGTTGTTGTATTAGATGGCGTTTAAGAAGGAGTCCTCGTTGGTTGTCCAAAGGAGCTTCAGAGTTTTTTTTCAGAGCTTCCGGCGTAGCATAGAACGTGGATCCAGAGGTTTTTCGCTGGTTTATCTCCACTCGGCGGTTTTTCAGGAGAGCTTTCCCTTGAAGAAAGTTTCAACTCTTATTGTTTTTTAAATAGCTATGGAGCTTGACTTAACTCAAAAGACATTCCCATCTGCCGTGACAAACCGACTTGATTTATAAGTTTCCTTTAGTTAGTTGAATAAACGGCTCCACCCCATCGGCGGCGTCCGATTACCCTCTCATACTTAGAGGATAAACCTAGGTTCGCCGTCTTACCAGGTGGGGGCTTTTTAATGGCATGATCGTCACAGAACGGGCGAGGTTTTTTGCATCCGAAGTGGAACCATTCTTGTAGATCGGATTTTCAGTTTCTCTCAAGGTGTTCCTCAACGATCATTTCCATCGGTGTTGCATCATATCTTACTGCGGATCCTATTCCGATGCGACCATGATCCCCTCTCGTTGGTGAATGAGGGTCGCACCCCCTATGTTTTCCCTTTCCGGGCAGGTCATGACAGACATGTTTCAATCCTTATAAGGAAGATTTTAATTTGGTCCTATCTCGCACCCAAGCTCTCCTGAATCCTGTATTTTTATTATTGGTTGATTTTGTTAAAGGAATACCTTCTCCCAGCGAAACCCCTGCGGCTAAGCGCTCTGATGAACTCACACCCGATTGATAGTGTGATCCTTCAAGCGCCAATACTTTTTCTCTTGGCCCCCCGACAGCAACCGTTTCTTCGAGCAGCGACTGAGCGTTACATTGTATTGCGGCACAATTCCTTCCGCGATCTCTTACTCTGCAGCACCAACCTACTCCTGCGCGCTTTCCTCCAGCCTTAGTCCCGGAGTTAGGGCATCGCAAGATGGAACTTTCTGTTCTTTTTGGGCAGTACTCGACGTTACCGGCAGAGTTGCGATTTTGGAGAACTTGTCTGCTCCTGGTTTGACGCTGGCTCTCCAGCGTACCAGGCAGATGTACCGCATTTGTGTATCCCTCTTTTTTCTGCCCACGCGTCTGTGGGATCCGATACTCCCCTTTCGTTTAACTCTTTCGATTCTTTCACTTTCCCCTCCCGCTGACGTTTGCTGTTGTTTTTTTTTTGTCGTTCCGGTTATGCCCTTCCTTTTTCCTGCGCCAGAACGCGCTTTGCACCCATCATGTGGGCGTTTTGTCATTTGCATATTTCAAGTGCCTATTTCAAACCTTTTGAAATGACTGAGAGCCATTTGCCTACTTTGTTTTGGATCCCTGCCTGTTAGTTTGAGGGAGGATTATGTTATACCCATCGTCCGAGGACAGATACCGAGATGTCTCCATCAGGCAAGCCCGGCTCCTGATCTTTTTATTAGATCATCACCTTCTCTTTCTTTAGGTGACTGGAAAACCGTGCTTTGCCAGATCGTCTCGCCGTTTTTTATATTGCTAATGCAACGGACTTTCTCATTATGCGATGCCCACCCTTTTTTTTGCCGATTCATATCCTCTTTTGGTTGTTGTTTGTGAGAGAATGAGTAGCCAATAAGATTGGGGCCCTCCACATTATGCTTTTTTTTAGGACTGATCAACGGCGCATTCCTATCTTTCGCCCTGTTTTCAATTCACCCATCCTTGATTTTCGGCGCGGATTCCCGCGTTTCAGCATCCTATTTCCTTGTTTTTTTGACAATATGTGTCTAGGGACCTGGCCCTTATAAATCACGATGCATACCCTCCTTCAATCTTTACCCCCCACCAATGACATTCCCATTCCCCACCACAGCTGCATTCAGATTTATCCCCTTGTTTTTGCCATAGTGGCTTACATTTCCGCTTTCCTTGTGATATACTCGCACTCTTGTTGTCCTTTAGCCGTTCTTTCGCTGGCGCGAATTAAAGACCGGTGGCCTAGACGGACTCACGCGAACACCAACTCATTTTGCAAAATTTTTGGGCCTCGAATTCCCTTTGTCAATACGGTTCCATCCTTACCCTCAATTCGTCTAGATACCCATTCACTCTTTTTCAGGCCCCCTCCTGGGGATACACCCCCCATGACGAAGTTCACATCTGCATGTTCGATGTGGAGGCATCCCTGCCCTTCATCCCCCCCAAATTTGCTCCTCCGGCTGTGCTCACCTATTGCCCTTCAACTTGCCGGAGGAGTCGAGGTGGTCCAGGCACCAAAACCCTCCTCCTTCCTCTTGCGTATTGCCTGGCACCTCAGCCTGTCACGTAGTTGTGTGGGGACTTCTCCGCGCATTCCTCTTTCTTTTTGCTGTTGGATACCGCTGATCTCTTGCAGTAAATGCGCAATAAATGCTAACTGCTTGCTGGACTGAAAAATTGGTTTTTTTTTTTTTCTTATCAACACTCTTAAGGAACAAACGGATTTCGAACTTGAACGCATATTCCCCACCCACTAATTTTGATCTCTTCCCGCATCCTCATCCTTGAGTCCCTTTTTGCCAAGGCGTATTTTCTTCCCTTTCACCCATCTTAATGGACCCTAATCAGACGGTTTTCCCCGTCGTCGTTTTCTCATCTTTTTTTGCTGCTCTCGTTACGCCCTTCTTTTTCCCCCCCACTCATCTTCGTATCCATGCTTCTGTCATCATCAAGACCTACCCATTTCCCGGTTACCCCACATGACTTTTTTTTACCGTAAAGCCTCCGGCTCAGTTTTCGTCATGCAGGAACCTCTCAATCTTGGATGGAACCAAGCCTCTTTCTGCACAATGGATGTGTAGGTCCAAAGTGCTTTTTCCCCCCAACTCTAGCTTCTTATCCCACCTGTTTCTCCCTCTTCTCTCACGAAGACTAAGTTCGTTTCCTCTCTTTCCAAGGGGGTTAACCAGCGCCCCCCCCCTTTTTCCCGGAACCCTGAACGCTCGACTTGTGTGACCGCCCGCCAAGCATACCCCTAGCTGCCCCTTATATATGATTCCCTCCCCCAAGTGTGGTTTGATTAGTGCCTGAAACTCAAATCACGGGTCCCCTTGATCCAACTCGGTTTTTCGCTTGTGATGGCTTTTCTTCCCTTTGGCCCGTCCACTTCAGACTCGTTTTCAACGGAAGGTTTGCTTAATTCTGTAGTTGAATCTTCTTTCGCCCGCTTGTCTCCACCCCTCTTTCCTTAGCCTTTTCTCCTTCCCGGGATCTATACGCAGGATCGACTAGCAACTTTTAATTCAGTGTGTCCCCCCCCAGTTATCATTCTTCTACAACCCCAAATCTCCCCCCCCCTTCACACAGCGTTGTTTTTCACAACTAGTCAGATCGTCTTTGCCGCCCACCCTTTACGACCCCCGGACACCATGCTCCAGCTGACAATCAAGGGTGCTCCCCCTTTTTTTTCTCGCCGGTCGGAGCCACACCAAAGTAGAGCCCATTGGTTAGAGTTTGCTTTCTTTCCCTGGGCCTCCCTTTTTTTCTCCTTCTTCCCGACTTGCCTTTAGAGGCCCCCCCCCTGCTTATTAGGCTGGGATGTTAACAATCTGTCTTCTCTGCCTCTGGTCCTTTCCCCCGGTGTTTCAAGACTCCCCGTCAGTTTCTCCTGATTCCCCCTTTTTGGCCAGGCAAACACTCAAGAGTTTCTTCCGGCCCTGCGAAATCGGGCCCCCGCATGGTCAGAGGATAGATTGTCTTCTTTCTTTACCCTCTGAGCTGAGTTCTTCTCCGTATTTTCCCGTTCTTCTTTTCCGGTACCCCGCCCTCCCTCCGTTTCACCAGGGGAAGTTTTAGAGGGAATGACACGCCGCGACCAGAATTATTCAGTGCTCTTCTCAACCGGCCACGATGCCGGCGCTCCTCCCTAACCAAGTTGTGTTCCTTTCCTTAACGGCGCCAACTTGACCAAAACCATTGGCTGCACTCTTCGGAAATTCTGAAAGCATGTTCTTTCCCCTCTGTCCGCCGACGCTTAGATATACCGGGCACCGACTGCGACTTTCCTAACGTTTTTTGTGGGGTCCTTGCCTGATTTTTTGAAGAATCGAATTCCCCTACCCCCCTCGCACATTCTTCTCACCCCCTGGCCAGTTTGATGTTGATAATTATCCGATATCCCTCGTATGGCTGCAGCTGGAGCCGATTTTGCGTTGGCACTAATCGCTATTACTGCTAGGGTAGTACCTGGTAACGATGTCCCACTTTGTTCCGAGCTTTCAAGTAGGACTGGGCCCTTACCTTACTGATACGCGATTTTAGTTAGTTTGAAACTATGTCCCCCCTCATTTTATAGACCACCTTTGACAAACTGGAATGGAGGGCATATGGGTATTGACCGCCTTGCCCCTACGTCGCCCATTAAACCCGGCCGTTGGGGGAGAGAGGCGTATATACTCGCTTTTACATTTTAACTGTGCTTTTACGCTCGGGTATAGCGGCCCCCACTCCTGCGACCCACAGAGGTCCGTCATATCTTTTCCATGCGCAGATTTCGAACCCCATGCCTCTTCTCATGGTGAAGGAGGACATTGCGACTTTACAAGAATCGAACCCAAAACTCGGTTGAGGAGCGTCCCCGTCAGGTTTGCATACCGTGATTTTTTTTCGGTTGGGCCCTTCTGATCATGGCCTGCTCTTGGCTGTGACCCCCCCCGCTTTTGGTGTTTTCCTGAACCCCCCGCTTGTTAGAAAAAATATGATAATTTTTCATACTAGGCCTGTTGTCGGCGTCGGTAAAATAAACCGCATTGTCTCTTACACTGTCCCCCTGACGTTCTCTCCGGTCTTAAATGAAACAAATGTAAACCAATTAGGCTCGTCCCCCCCACGGTCGGTCCTGTGAGTTTTTCAGTTGATGCATCTGAATACGCCTGAGGAGTTCTTCACTTCATCCTTTTTTCCCCCCGCCTTTGATCTTCAATTCTTCTTCTCTTTCTCTCCGTTTGTGTTTCTTTCCGATTTGTAGTGAGGGCGGATATGAATGCAATAAAGAAGGTTTTATGGATGTCACTGGCTCCTTCTTAGCGTCTGAATTTCTACTCCCCCCCCCCCCCCTTTTTTCCAAACTGCCAGTGGGAGCCGTTTCTTTTCCTGTGGGACAGGTTTCAGATTGAGCGAACACGCTTAGCATTCTTGAGAACTGTAAAGCTCCCTAGTTCACGCCTTGCTTCCTAAGATTTTTTAGACCCTCTCACTCTTTGTCCGCCCCCCCGACTCTTTCTGTGGTTCAGGATCCACTATCGGTATGGACCATCCGCGCAGGCCTTATTTCGCTTTGGCATCCTGCACTTCCGGTCCTGACTTATCATAGCATGTTACCCTTTTTTCCTCTTGCTATTAGTGAAGCACCTGGATAGGAGAGGGTGTCTCCCCTGGATGCATCTGTTCGCGTAGGTGCAGTAGACATGGTCGTTCCTTTTTTCTCTTAAAACCCCATTCGATAGACCCTTGGTCCCTTCCCTTGCTTTTCCGCCAGTCCAAAGCTCTTCTCGCCCCCTGCGAATCTGAAATGAGTGTGCGGACTTTATTCATGGCTGTCAGATACTAGCACCACTCTCCCCCGTACCCTTTCTCTCCCCTTCCTGCCCTCTCTAAAATTCTTCGGAGATGCCGGTCGGTCCAGTTCCTCCCTCTTTCTCGTACGAAACCTTACTCCCCTCTTGGTCTTAGCGGGAACCCCACCTCCTTCAGACCAGCTTCTCCCTTCAGTATCTTGTCCTTCCGTATGCATTCGGGCAACGTGTTCTCTTCTGGCGGGGGTTTTTATGCGTGCCATAAGTTCTCTTTTCACGCCCCCCAGCTCCCTTTTTCTTAATGCGCCCCTCCCCCTTTGTCCCTACTGCGGATTCCTACGTCTACATACCCCCTCCTTTCACTTTTGTTCTGCCGGGTGGCATAACCTATTTCAACCCTCCCAATTTTCTTCGCTTCCCTTACGTTTTTTGCCATCCCTCGGGCCTGAGTCGGTCCTTTTTTCACCATCCGCTCCTGTTGGGTGGAACTTCTCCTTGGTTACCCGCAAGACTCAACCTTTTTTTTCCCCCCTTCACCTCTCGTCTGCTATACGATAACGTGGTCATTCTAGAATGCCCCAATGCGCACCCATTCCTCCGTTAGCCTTTTTTCCCCACCAACCTTTTCTTTGTATTCTGGGCGTTGCCTCTAATCCTTTTTTTTTCCTATTCCCTGACCTCCAGATGACGGTAGTGATCAATACATCGTTTCCCCGAGCTCCCTTCGGGTTTGCTTCTCAGGACTCGATCCATTTTGGAGCCTTTTTTTTCTCGCCCCAAGAAGCAAAACACCCTAATGGCCAAGCTTACGTAACCCCTTCCCCGTGAACGTTTATCCTCTTTAGTAGAATCTCCGAACTTCCCGGCGCCTGGTACCAGGGGTGCCTTGTATGTCTTTCCGGCGGGAACATAGTATGTGTGCACACCCCTCCCAAAAAGAAATCTGCCTCTTTTGCAAGAGCCCCCGAAAACAGGTCGTGATACAAGATGTTGTGTTTTTAGACTCTAAGCCA
>Ga0179593_1372077_pt1 | contig 11189 bp, 13 predicted proteins | sample CZODoug2_1_08_16_FD_185931 | JGI IMG/M metagenome (GOLD analysis project Ga0179593, IMG submission 185931) | Vadose zone soil fungal communities from Angelo Coast Range Reserve, California, USA - CZODoug2_1_08_16fungal (PacBio error correction) | ecosystem: Environmental > Terrestrial > Soil >... | reverse complement strand
ACTTCTCGGTTTTTTCAGACCCCTCCCCTGTTCCCCCTTTGTTTCGACGGTCGATGCCGGTTGTGCTCGCAGCCCCGCGTCCCTCTTTCTCGGACCTTTTTTGCAAAATTTTTACCCCTGTTGGTGGAACGCCCGTTTGGAAACCCCCTTAGAAGACCCCTCTCCCCTAATGAGGCCCCCCTGGACTACCTTCAAGTTAGACCCGCCAAAAATTTGATTCATATGTGTTTTTTTTTCACCTCTGGCCTATTTCTTTTGTAGTTGAGATGCGGATCTGTTTTCATGGTTTTACTGTTCCCAGCGCTATCCAGCCTTTTGACAGTTTTTTTCCCCGAGGTTTTCCCCCTGAATCCCCCACGGAAGAGTGAAGATACCTGGGCTTCGGAGCTCAGGTTTTTTTCTTAAGTCTACTTTCAACGCTGGTGTTTGTCATACTGTTTGACTTGAAGCCTGAACTCCCTTCCCCCTATCTTCCTTTGTGGGACTCACTGCTGACTCCCAAACCCCAACCCGACGCATTTTCCCCTTTTCCCCACTCTCTCCTTGGTCACGGGCCGCTCTTTAGCGTCGCGCATTTTTGTGAGTCCCATTTTTGCGTTCCCCCGGCGGGAAGGTCCTTCCCCCCCCCCTTTGCATACCAACGCTCGATCTGGTGATTCCAAGCGGCCGACTACCCCCGTCTATGCTCGTATGTTGGTTCCTTTCTTCCTTTGGACCGCACTTGATTTTCCGTGTCCTCCGCGTCCAATCGCATCCCCCAACTGTTGTTGTTCGATCGACACGCTCACGACTTGTCACGTTTAGGCACGTTTTTTTTCCCCCCTTGCTTATTTCCGGGGCTCCAAGATTCCTTTCGTTCTGACGCATCTGAACCATTTTTCCCCCGATTAGGTCCCCTCCTCCACAAGGTTCCTTTTTTTTTTTTTTCTGTCTGTCTTTGCAAACGATATATTTTTCACTCATTTTCTCCCGAACCCATTCATCCATTGTCTGTTTCCCACTGGATCATTCTCTTTTCCCGCCCTTTCAGCCTCTTTCCGCCGTAGCTGCTTGCCTACAGGAAAAGTTTCTGGTACGCTCCTCCATATCTACCTTCTCGTTTCCATGGTCAAATGCTTTATCCGCAGTTGACCGACGTGCGTGAGGCTCGGCGCGGAGAACTGCCCCGTCTTGTTTCCCAGCACTCTTTAAGGAGCTTGCGCTTCTTTCCTGCCCTTCGCCCGTTCTTACTTACCCCCCTTTCGAGCTTTAAGCAGGGCAGCTTTTTATGAGCGATAGTCGTGGCAGTGGATGCGCCTTCCCCATAGGAAGCCTTACGTACTTTGCCCCTTTCTGGGCAGGCCCGTTGTGATCGCCTTTCTCTCGATGCCATTCTGTTGCCTAAAGGAGCTCAATTTCTATTTTCCCCCCCATTGTTTTTTTGACCCGGGTCCGCTCTCATCATCCGTTTCGAATTCACCCTGTTTCCTTTCCCCCGGGTTGTAACCCGTCAAACCCTTCTTCGTTTCCATGCCCAAAACGTCCCGCTGAGACCCTCCTTAGCTCTTGTCTTTTCCCCCAACCTTCCCCCCCACTTGTCACAGGACATGATGTGCGGAGTCTGTCAAACAAGCACCCTGAATAAGCCTTTTTCCGTCAGATGTAAGGACCGTTTTTGACCTTCTTCCTTCGCCCGTTTCCGCAGATTTTTCGCCTCCTTGTTTTTATCGCGTTCCCAAATCCTTGCAGGGACTTCCATATGCTCCCCCGTTGTATGCCCGTCGGTGCTCTGCCGCGCTCCTTTCGTTTTTGCTGGCCGTTGCCGCTGCCCCGCTTTAGGTTTTTTTTATCCACCCCAGTGCCGTCCGATCTTATCGTGGCAGAGTCCCCTGCCCCGTTTCGCCTATTTGCACCGGCCCCCTTGTCGTTGTTTAGACCTAGCCTCCCCAGCAACACCTTTTAGCTCTTTCTCCCCCCTTTCAAGGGAGTGCCCCCAGGAGATTCACTATTCTATTCTTTTTTACACGACTTACCTTTTTCCTCGGCTTGACCCAACAGTTTTCCGACGCTTCTCGATACCGGTTCTTCCAACAATCCAGACAATCGCATCGCCCTAGATGCGCAGAGTTTATTTTGTTTGTCATGCCCCCGTCCGAATAGCAGTTCCGCAGTTTCTTTTCCGGTTAGTCGTTATTCCCATTGCGTTGCACGAGTACACCCTCCCCAGCTGCGTAAAGCAAGGCCTCCCTCGCCCCACCCCTCCTTTTTGATTTTCTTCCGACCACACCCCCAGCTAAGTTGGCTTGACCCTCTTCGTCTCTAGTTATTGCCCTCAATGTTTTTTCACGGCGTCTTGCACTCCTTCCCAGACGTTGCCGCTTTAGTTGCTGTCCGAATTTTATTTCCTTTCAGATGGGGGAATGCGCCCCAGTTTTGGGAACCTCGTCAAGGTCCGATTTTCTGGCGCCCTCGAGCCTGGTCGGTTTCTTTTCGCTGCTTTCTCCACCCCTCTTACGTTTTAGCTCAGCTTCTAGATGTTGACTCTCTGTCTTGAACACTGTCTTTCCGTCGCTCAATGGTCCCTTCAAGCGGTACATGTCCCCTCGATTTGGGTTTTGTTACCTCTTTTTTTCCTGATCAGCAAATACCCTGGACCCTCATTCTTCTTCCCCTCCCCTCCCATGCTCTTGTGTAGCCGTGCTTCTCAGGCGATTTCTCATTCCTCCTAATTTCCCCCCAAATAGTTTTTTTCGGCCCAACGGTCCCACCTCCCTTGGTGAAGTCCCGGAAACGTCCCCTCACGCTCGATTCTCCACCTTCACATTTCGTTCGGTGGTGATTTTCCCTCCCCTCGTTTTCCTTTTGGTACACTTCTTAAGGTATTCCTCTAGGGCATTGTGCCGTCTCCCTAAGTCCTTCACTTTTTTCCTATTTTTTTTTTTATCGAGATGTCTTTTTTGAAGTCGATCGTTATTGTCCCGATACCTGCAGGATTGTAAAAGAAGTTCCCGCTGTTTCCCTGATCGCCCAGCCCAAAAGGTGGCGACTCCTTTATGCTCTGGCCGTTGCCTCCACCCTCCCCCCAGTTTCTTTTTAGTTCCCCCACCTATTTTCAGCTGCCGGCCCTTCTTTTCTGGGAATCTCAAAAGCCTCTTCGCATCTCTTCTCCAAACCTTCCCCCCCCTCTTCTTGCCAGCGTTTTTTTTGAATATTCCCACCCTTTTAAAGCCCCCCCTGCTTACCTCCTCGTTTTGGGCCCTTTGAGATGTCTTCTTCTGGATTCGCACGTATGATCCCACTTTCCCGCGTCGACTGCTGTTCGATCAGCCTTTAGATAACACCTCATTGGTTTAGCTCCGCCCCTTTAACCTCGAGCCATTTTGGTCTTCTTTCGCCTCTAGCGCGTGTTTTCCCCCCAGCCAAATTCCGTTGCGAAGCCCAACCTAGTTCTCCCCCCCCCTCTTAAATCTCACTTCCCGAAGACGACATCGGCAACCTAGATATTGGGGCCTTGACCTTCCTCAGCCTTTGAAAATGATGACGCTCCTCTCCAGCACTGCGCGGGGTGATTTTTTCTTATTCCACTCCCCCGTTTGGCCCCCCGTGTTTGCCTGTTGATTTTTGAGGTTCATGTCTTTTTAATCTGCCTCTGCCCCTCCTGCTTTCCCCGCCCCTTGGCCGGTGTCGAGGCGATGCCCCAGGACTGATTTCAGGTATGCATGTCACACCCTTTAACTTTTTCGTGGTTTGTCGCTTTTTCCGTTTATGCCGGCCAATGGCATTTTTTCGACTCGGATTTTGTTTCCCTCCGAATACCCGTCTTGCTGTTTTTCAACTCCCTGATCCCCTCGTCCTCAAAAGTCTCCTTTTTTCTAGGGAAGAACTTTTCACTGGGTTCTCCTAGACACCCTCTCGCGTAGGTCTTCTACCATCACGATGTTCCTTCAGAATCCTTCCAGCAAGAACCGGTCAGATTTTCCTGTCCAAGCCTTGGCTTCCCTCCCCTTTTGTTTGCTTCGGACTCGTTCACGGCCTGCATAAGGGAACTTCGCGTTGCCTGCCGCCCCCCTGGTTTGCCTCCCATTGTGACCTGCCTCTTTTTTTCCCCTCTTAATCACCCTATTCCCCGGCAGTCCAACTTTCCTTCCGCCGGCGCTCCTCCCCCTATGTCAAACATTCGGGTGGCCTTTTGTTCCGCTTACGTGTGACTCGGCAAAAACTTTTTCATCATGTCGTTTCCTGTGTTGTATTTTTTTTTCCCAGCCGGCCTTTCCCATGATCCGCCGCTCCTTTGAGTTTGATGGGAACTTTCTTTGCTTTTCACGCTTCCGCCCGGTAATTGGCCCGTGACTTCATTATGCTTTCCATCTTTCCCCCGTTCGGGACATTTCGCTGACTTAAGCAGTGATCGCCTTTTGCGTTTTTTCCTCCGGCACGCCCCATTCCCAGCTTCCGACTGGTAAATTCGTCCCTTTCCCGATTGCTACCCCTTCCTTAGGGATCTTTTGCGCAGCGCCCCCTCATTGATCTCATGCTTCTGAATACTCATTCCATGACTCATTCGTTGAAGTGCCCCCCCCCAGCGTGCTCATGACGCCCTTCCATTTTTTTTCCTCGTCGCGGCGCTAGACCCCTCTCCTTGAAATGCGGTTTTAAAATTTCCCCTGCTCTTCAGAGACATTGTTACTAGACGACTGATTTTCTTCCTTTTTCTTGTAGACACTTGTTCGTTCCTTTTTTCTTCCAGCCACCTGTAAGGTGCCCCTCCAAGAATTTTCGCCCCTGCGAATTTCTTTGTCTCTCAGCACCCATATTCTGCACCGGTGTCAAGAAGGTTGGGCTGAGGTTGCGATGCGGGTGAGCTGTGCAATAGCCTTGCCCTTTTTCGCTTTAATTCGACTAATTTACCATGGTTTTCATCTCTAGTTCTCAATGATCTTTTGAGCACCTGGAATAGCCCACCCCCTTGCAGTTTGCCTTCTAAAAATGCCCTACTCTGCCCCCCCTGCTTGTGCATTGTCCTCTTGCATTCCTTCCCCCCCGCAGTGTCACTTCTCCCGTATCGCAGGGTGCGCCCGCGCAGTCCCTCTTCCAACCACGTCCGCCTCACCCGCAATTAAATTCGGTCATCACACTTCTCTCTTTCGGTTTCCTGTTTTGTTGAGAATTACCTAGTTATCACGTCTCGGTTTCCCCAACAAAAATTTTTTCGATAAAGCGTTGTCCCCAAATTTCCTCGTTCCTCCTTTATGCCGTGTATCCTTTTTTTTGTTTTTTTTTACTTTTTTTTTATCCACCCTACTCAGTTTAGCATTTAATCGATGTTAAAGGAGGTAGCCCGATTTGGCAACACCCCCGCTGCTGAGCCTTCCGCCGTCTGCACCCCAAATGATGTACAAGGTCCGCTTTCTTTTATTCATTTTAGCCCTTCCCACCTTCCAACGCCGGAGAGGAGAATTTCTGGCCTTGCCTTGGCACGCTCTATCCCACTTAGGCCTCGTGACATCCTTGGTTTAGGCCCAATCCACTGATTCTGTTTGGACTCGGATCTCCCCCTTCTTCTTTTGTGGTCCGTGGCACCACCTTCCCCACACCCCCGGGTGATTAAATTTGCCCTCACCTGTTCGACGTGTTTTTTGCCCCATTTCCACCGGCCTCCCCCCTTCTTGTTCGCACTCTCAGGGCTGACCTCTTTTTCTCAGCCCGCCTATCTGTTCGTTGTTGTTTTTTCTCTCCTAACGCCTTGCTGGGTCGACCGCCGCGTCATCCCTTCTGCGTTTTCTCTTTTCTCAGTGTTGAATTGCCCTTTTCGTCTCTTTCGTCAGGTGATTGCTTCTCGACCCCATTGGGTGGAAGCATTCTTGCCACCCTTCTGAAGCATGCAGCCCTCGTCCCCCCCCCCCCAGACTTGCTTTTTTCCCCGTTCGTACACCCCTCCCCCTGAGTTTGTCCCGCGGCAGATTTTTGATTGTCCGCTGTAAAATCAACGGCGCCCACATTTGCCTCTCTTCGTGTACAGGTGAGCGGGCTCAAATGAAGACCCAAAGCAGCTGGATTAGGTACTGGGCTCATTTCACTGTTTTCTGCCCCCATGTTTTTAAGCCTTTTAGAGTGGAGAAAAATAAGCCTTTAACCATTCTTCTCTGGTGGGACACCTTCCTCAGAGAAAAAACACCATGAGCCAAGTTCCCCTTATTTGCTGCATTAGGATTATGGAAGAATTCCGAGCGACCCCTCTATTTTGGCCCCATTGATCCCCGTGCGTTTATCCTTTTTTTTCAATGCTCCATCCAGTCAAGCCTATATCGCCGACGTCTGGAGTTGAGGTTTTGTCTGTATTTGTGGTTCGCGGCGCATTCGTCCCGAGATCGCATAGATACAGGGACCCTTGTCCCCCCGCGGCCTCCTTTTCACCCCAGGACGAGGGACTGCCGCCTCTTTGTTACAGTTGATGCATGGTGACTTTCCAGGGATTCACAGTGGGTTCAGATCTCCTTTTGACCCTCATCGAGCCGGGGACCGTCTTTCTTGGCGATCAAGTCTTTGCGCTGACGTGCCAAACTGATCCCTGCCCCCTCTCCGGCCCTCCTTGATCCGCTTTTCTTTCGTTTTCCCGCCATATGGTGCTCCTCTTTGCCCATTCTTCGCTCTACGAGGAGACGAGGCGGCTGCCTTCCAGGCCCCGTTTCTGTGAGTTCCCCACCCATTTTCTAGACCTTTCCCCGAGCTCGGGTTCATCTGTGAGTAAAAATGGCCCTTTGGAGGGTCCTTTTTCATATTTTTCCGCGGCGAGGTACGCCCTCGACGTTTTCACTCCCGATTTCATTTTTGATACCGGAACTCTTTGAATCCTGGCGAGCGTTCTGACGTACGAGTGGAGAGATTTTGTTTTGCTTTTCACATTCCACCGAAATTAATTGGTTACCCTGAAGTAAACCTTATTGTTGAAGGTCAGGTCTGTCGACTGTTTTTTTTTCTTCTGCTTTCCTCTCGGCGTCCCCACTTAATTTTTCCTTGTCTTCAGTTTCCTTCCCTCGGGTTTTTCACTTGAGACGAGTGTTCCTTTTTTTTGCTTTAGGCCCCTGGACCGTAAATCCCCCGAAATCTTTTAGCCCCGGCGGAGATTTTCCAGCGCCAGAGTTTTTTCTCAAAACCCCACACAGGGACCAGTACTTTTTCTTCTCATTGGATGGCACGAGTCCTCATCCGCACGGCAGCTTTTTTTTCCTCTCTTTCCGACCTTCTTGCCGCAGATTTTTGGCGCCCTCCCCCCTTTGTTTGGATCTAAAATGTTCATTTCGGGTACTTCCGATCCTTTTGTGATTCCAGGTCAGTGTCGGCTGAGAAGAGAAGTTAATTCACTTGATCTTTCCAGTTTTCCGTGACGATCTACCCAACCCTTTTTAGTGACTTGGCATTTCTTTTTTCCGATCTTCCTTTTTTTCCTGTTATCTGAAATGAACCGGTTTTTATGGTAGCGGAACCCCCCAATTTTCCCCCCCCTAGCCAGGTTCCCCACTTCCAAGTCGGGCCCACAATCTCCGATATTTGTGTGAAGAGTCTCTTTTTTTTAAGCTTAACTTTGACCCCTCCCTACGATTCCTAAGGCCACTCGCGACCTTTCAAGTGGAGAAAAGTCCCCCGAGGCAAGTAATCTTTTTTAGGCTCCAGAAGACTTGTGCTCCGCCTTATACGGCCCGCCCCCAAGCGGCGCCCCGCATTCCCCGGCGGACTCTCCTTTTAGATAAGAACCGAGGCACGACCCCCCTTGCCGGATCAAGCCCGCATCGCAACCTGACTTTTTTTATTTCTTTTTGCCTCAAACACCCCCCCCCGCGCATTTTTGCTGGTGACGAGTAGAGCCTTTTCCTGAACATTTCCCAAGCGCAGTCGTTGCGATTGCGGCTGACTTCATTGCGATTTTACGACAGCATGTGTTGGCGGCGCTGCTGTGCAAGGCCCGGCCTCATTTGGCGATTTTTTTTTTCGTCCTGCCCCCTTCCCATGCGCTATTTCCAATGATAGGGAGCTTATCTGAGGCGCACCCCCCGTATTCAGCTTCTCCCCCTCTCTTCCAACCCTTCCATTCCTTTTTACCCTTGCGCGAATCTCCGCGTTCAATGGCCCGGGATCTGTTGTTATTCTTTCGCACCAAAACCGCTTCTTATCGGCAATGGGTTTTTCTCACTCGAACAAAAGGGCGTGGATGTTGCGTATAGTTTTTTCCGCGCTTAAATATTTTTTTTCGGCCACACCCAACTACTGTGAAGGGAGGCCGGCCCCCTCAAATATCGATCATCAACCCATTCTTTCCATTTCTTCCGGTGGGGCGTGCTTTCTCTCTTTTTTGTTCCCTCAAAGGAGGTGAATTGGGACATTCAGGCATCATGTGCCCGCTCGACGGGCAAGACTCCTGTTTCCTATCTCCTGTTGTTTTTTTCTCTTGAGATAGGACTCCCTCGAGCTGCCCCCTTCAGAGTTTCTCACTGAAGATATGTCCCGTCAGTTCACTGCTGAGCTTCCCCCATCGTTTTCATGCACCCGAGAACGGCGACTCTGTCCTTTTTTGATCCGCTTTTTTCCTGCCGTTGTACGCCCTTCACCCAGTTTTCTTTTCCGCGCCACTTGAAGCTCGCGGCGGCTATAAATTCGTACTCGGCTTAGAACAACTTCCCTCATCCATTTTCGACTGTACTCCATGAACCAAGTCGAACCTTATCGGTACTGTACAAGACCCCCAGGAGTGATTTTCCATTTGCCTCTTCCGCTTAGAGACACATTCTAGGTCGTTGTCCGTCGATGCCTTCTTTTCGATAAGCTGTTTGACCAAAAGGACGAGTGTGTGCGGACGCGTCCTTTCACCTCCCTGTCCCGTGGACTGAGAGCTTTCGGAGGACCTTTTTTTCCACATCTCATTCCCTCTTCCACCCGCCGCCCCCGTGCGAGTCAGCTGCCGACACCCATTGCTGTACCACCTAATTCTCAGACGGACGTAGCTCTTGTCCTTTTCATTTCCCCCCCGCCCTCTTGTGGTCCCCTATTTCATTCGTCTCTTACCCCCAACTAGTGTTCCTGGCTTTCCCAAACAGGGTTTGAAATCACCCTTTATTGGCCTTTGCGTTCTTCCGTTTACCGTGCCGTGGTCTCCTTTCTCCCCGGCCAGCCTTGCGGTTTTCGAACTTTTTTCGTGCGACGATCTACCTGGGGCGCTGTTCCGGTTTTTACCCCCCGCTTTTTCCACTGCGTCCAGCTGGTCAGCGAGCCGCGCTTTTCCTGCCCCTGGCCTGAGACTCCGACCCGGTTGTTCCAAGACTGCCCCCTCATTAACGTCTGAATGCCCAGTCTCATAAGATTCTCCTGGTTCCGCCCTTCCCCCACGTGGGGGGTCTCCCTTAGTTAAGCAATGTTTTTTAATCTCGCGTTTCCTCCTATTGCCCTTTTAAGAACGGCCGATTTTGTTTCTTCCACCAAGCGCATTTGTCCCCCCCTCTCGCGTGTGTTGGAGATCGGTTAACGACCTTTCCCTCCCAAAGAGGCTCCCCTCCGGCCGTCCCCTGACCCTGGCCTCCAGGCCAGCTAAGTCCCTCCCCTATTGAGCACCCAGCAATTGCTCTCTCTCGGCGTCTTTTGATCCATGTCAACAGTCGGCTGTCCGGCGTGGCAGATTAGCCCCGGTACTGTCCCATCCACCCTATGTCCTGTCCGTGGGGGGGATTGTTCCCGCGGCGCGCGATTTGCCGCTCACCTGCGTTTGTGTGCATTTACGTCCCTGATTCCCCCGACCTTTGACGTTGAAAATCGGAAGCCAATCGTTCTTCACCGTATTGCCAGCGACCTTTCGTATGCCGCGATTACCTCCGTGCAGCTCTTGGTGGTGCGCAATACGGCATCTTCCTCAATACCCTGCCCTATCGATTTTTCTTTCGTCCTTACTTGATCCCCTTAGGAGTGGCTCCCTTTTTTTTTGTCCCCACTGCACCAGATCACAGAGAGTGGCTACCACGTCCCTCTAACGCTATCCCTTGCGAAAGTCAGTAGTGACGGCAAAGAAGATGTCTTGCCTTCCCGTCTTGTAAATGTTATTTTGTCGTTGCGACTCCATAAGCTATGGCCACACCGCCCGTTTAATCCCCAAAGTTTCCCTACCAAATCTAGACCCGTCTCAGTGTTGAGTTTTTTTTAGTTTCTGAGGGCAATTACCCATGGATGTCCTGAGACCTTTCGCTAGGATAATCTGAGGAGTCTAGGGGCCCTTCGAGATCCACAATATGTTTGACGAAGCCGCTTTTAGTGTGTTTTGAATTTGCATTAACGGTCACGTTCCCCCCGCCCCAAAACGGGCCTGGGTGATTTTCGTCTGCATAGTACTCCATTCCCCCCATTCGCTCGTGGGCCCTTGACCTTTTCTAGATGAGCAATTTGGGAACATACTCAGCGGGCCATTATAACCCGGAATTTCACTTAGCAAAATCCTCGCACCATTCTTTCCCTTGCCATTTTCCCACGGAGCCATCCGCTTTTTTTGAGTAGCCTCACTGTCAGTGGTTCCCCGCTACTCTCCCCCACAACGGCGCTAAGCCTCCCCCCCCTCTTTGCAGAGTCCTTCGTTTCGGAAGGGAACCCAAGCCTGCTTTTTTGTGTACCTTTATGGTTAAGCCCGCGAACGAATTGTTTTTTTCCAAAACACTCCGCTGAGCAGCTAAAGATTAAAGGAGTGACCCCCCAAATTTAGTCGATGCCGTTCCAGCCGGCAGTGGCTCTGGTAGAACACCCAGAAGAGCCGACTTCCTTTTTTCTGCGTTCAGCAAGAGATTTTACTAAGATGTCCCATGCTGCCTCCAACCCTGGTTTGCGCTCGTCCTCGTTTTCACAACCTTATGTACCGAGCTGCAGTACTCCATTTCTCTGTGCAGCCCGCGCGAACCAATTTTTCTAGAGGTAATTTGCGGGACCCCTTTCTTTGCCTCTTTCCCCCCTCCCCCCTCGACAAATAACCATCTGCCCGCGGAACGTTCCTTGGTTGTGCGTTCACGACTTCTCTAGTCGCCGAACCCTGGTGGTCTTTCGTCGGCCGTGGCCCGCCCGAGTTTGGACCACAAGTTTTTCTTTGAGTACTTTTCATCCCGCGTACCCGACCAGCGGTTTTTCTGCTTGTTCCTTCACCCAAGAATCTTCAGTTCGAGATCGGGGTTTTCGGCTTATACGCAGCA
>Ga0179593_1244894_pt1 | contig 11189 bp, 7 predicted proteins | sample CZODoug2_1_08_16_FD_185931 | JGI IMG/M metagenome (GOLD analysis project Ga0179593, IMG submission 185931) | Vadose zone soil fungal communities from Angelo Coast Range Reserve, California, USA - CZODoug2_1_08_16fungal (PacBio error correction) | ecosystem: Environmental > Terrestrial > Soil >... | reverse complement strand
GAGTGGAAGCGCATCGTGGTCTGACTAGACCACCGCATGCCGGTCGTTCTATCATTTTTTTTGACTGATTTTCTGCTGCTCCCCTGGGTCAGAGTTTTTTTAGTGCTTTCGCCCCCTGGCACGCCTCCGAACGACAACTTCAAGCTCGCCAAAGCTGCCCAGTGGTCCGGAGGCCCGTCGAGTGAGTTGGGAAACGATTGTTTCCGAGAAATGTTCTACGGGTGTGATAGGTCTTGAGGCTTCCCCCCTTTTTTCCCCTTCCACACCCCTTTCTTTCCCCTCCCTCTTGAGTGTACTTCTTTCCCCTCAGTTTGCGAAGTTGGAACCTTGTCTGAGGTGTATGTGACTGTCGTACCCTGGAGTAGATTTTAGGTCTCGCCGATTTAGTTTAAACAAGGAGGTCTGCCTCTCTCCTTTTTTATCCCTTTTTACTCCCTTCTCCCTTCTGGCGTTGCTTATGTGGGGGACCGTTTTTTCGGAGGTATAACGGCCTATACTTTTGACACCCTAATTTCTTATTCTCTTTTTAGAAGTTCCGGGTTCTTTTTACCCCTTAGTTTCCCTCACCACTGTGTTCCATTACGCAGGCCTGCTGTGAAGGTTGGGTGAAACCCGCTTCTCGCCTTGGCTTTTAACCGTTTCAGTTTTCGACCGTTTTCTCAGAGGAGTCTCCCCCCCATTGAATTTCCACCTAGATGCCTCGGAAACGGGCGTTGACGCCACTGACGGAAGGTTTTTTTAAGGAAGGGCTTGACCGGTATCTCTCTTATTCTCTGGGACCCACGTTGTCCCCCTCAAGATTTTTGCTATGGTTCGCCACGGAAGGATATATGGTACATAGGACCTGTCTTTTTGTTGCCCTTCTTTTCCTTGACTTCACTTCCCTGGTAGTTGTTTTTTTCTTCCAAAGCTGGGCACTTCCCTGTCTCCCCCCCCCATGTTGCGGACAATTTTAAAGGGAATCTTCTCCGGGATGAACATTCTAGTCGGGTACTCACTTTCGTCAAACCACGCCGTGTTCTTTCCTTTGTTTTTCCTTTTCTCTGCTTTTACTGTTGTCAGACTTTTCCCCCAGTCCCCCTTTTGGTGCGCAAGGAACCGGAACTGATCCACCTGGGGGTTTTTTGGCCCGTTATTTTGAGGCCTTGTTTTGCCAGCCCCCTCTTCCTCCCCAAAGATAATTCCTTCCCTTCCCTGCCCTGATTTTCCCCCGCGGCCCCCCCCCTTTGTCAGCGGCCCAGTGTTCACGGCGGCCATGGCCAAGTCGGGGCCCTTGAACTGCCAGGAATCTTTTTTGAAAGTTTCCCTTTCGAAATCCTCCGGTTCGGGCTCCGTGTCCCGCGCGAAGACGTGCCCTTTGCCTTGATCGTTCTTCTGGATGGCACACCCTCTTTTCTCTGACTTCTTTTTTCCGTCCGTCCCCTAGTACGGCTTCCCTTCGCGCGCGCTCGTGCCAGAGTCGGCCTTTGGGACTGGCCAACCCTGCCAACCGCAGGTCTTTTGAAGGGTCTTTTCTTCCCTGGTTGACGCGGCTCCTCTTCATCTCCCTTTACACCAACTGTTGTTTGGATTCGTGAGAAATTAGTATTCCTTCCCGTACTTCCGGCCCTGTACCGTGGGGCCTAGGTTTTTTTCCCGAATCTGGACGATAATAATGGTTGATGGGCTGGCTCTTGATCGCACCGTTGACCGTTCAATCGAACGGGTCTTTTTCCTTTTTCTCGTTGGGGCCTTCCGATGATTATTTGAGTGTTTCGGATGGCTCGGTTTCCCAATTTTCCCCTCGCAGTCAAGACCCGTTGCGGCTAGCTAGATTCTTTTTTTCTTTTGTTTTCTGGGTTTCTTTTCCATATGGCTCCTCTCTTTGGCCAGCTATGAACCATTTTTTCTCGGTCAGACTTAATGGTCTGGGGAGGCGGATTCGGGCTTTTCTTGTTTGATTTTCCACCTTAGAAAAAGCTCCACTTTTTCCCCGTTAAGTTATGGAGGACCCGCTTTTTCTGCAGTTTTTTAGGGGGCGCGCACGTTTGTCGAGGGAAAGGGCTGGCCTCCAGGGGCGGGTTAAGGTTTCTCCCGAAAGGTCGGACACCGAAGCTTGTTCTCCCTCTCCAAGAACCAACCCCAAAAAACCCCCCCACCCCCCCATCATCCCCAAGTCAGTCATGTTAGGGCGACATTTTCGAGCCGTTTTTGTGGGGCGGCCTTAACACGCTGTTTTGGAGCTAGACCCTCTTTTACCGGCTGCGGGGTGGCCGCGTGAAGCTTGGTCTTTGTGCAGGGGGGCCGGGGCGGTTGGTTTATGATGGAGTCCCTGTCTCCTCCCCCTTTCTCGGCGTAGTTTTTTCCTTCCCCTTTACCCCGGTTTTCTTATTCCCGAAAGCGGCTCGCTTGTTCCCGGCGGTTGAGCAAACTTCCCTGGTTTTTCTACGGGAACTTCGCTTACCCTTACACCCCCTCCCTGCGATTCTGTTCTTTTATCGGCTCAGGACGTACCTTTTCCCCGCTCACAATTGTTTTTTTTTTCCAGGCCCTCTCTCGGTGTCTGGAGCAGTTCTTATTGTTTTTGTTTGTTTTTTACTTTTCTTGCCCCCGGGGGCATCCTTCATCCTTTTTACCCAAGGTGACCCAGGTACGAGATTGAGTTCGGCCCTGGTCAGGGTTCTTTTAAGCTTTTTCCACAGTTCAAACTCTCCTCGTTCAGATTGTCTTGCGGATCCTTTCAAGTGTAAACTTAGGCGATCGCTTTGGATCCATGAGGACAGGTGATGGAACGTAGTTGGGGTTAGTGTTTCCCGCTAGAGGTGGTCCGTAGTTCTACTCACAAAACCTCTGTTTTTGTTTTTCCCTGTTGAAAGGAACTTCCCTCGTTTGCAACCACCGTCTTAACAACCCCACACCCCCACCACCCAACCAAGATCCAAACCATTCAACCCCCCCCAATGGGCGCCCCTCCCACTCTGTTTATTAAAATGTTGATGTGCGCGACCCCTGTCAATTTCCTCGAACTGAGTATTTCTGGGCTATCAATTCTACATCCTTTCCCCCCTAATTATCCTTGTCTGTCTTATACTGATCGCCCCCCAGCGGGTTTTCCACTTCGCTATTCCCCAGGGGAACTCATCACCGCCAGATCCCCTTAACCCTTTGGCCGGAGGCGTTTTGGTTTTTGGGATCTTTCCCTTCTCTCCCCTGAACTTCCCCCTTTCCTGACCGTACCCTTCAACTCCGACGGACTCAACCCCGCGGGCCGCGCGGCAGGATCACCCCGCCGCAGGGCATCGATGGGCTTCCATCCACCCTTCCCAGTCTAGTTCGCTGTCCGCTTGTTCCGCTGATTGCATCCGCTTGACTTGAGGACTGGGCGCCGCATCCACGCCTCTGGCTTTTCCGGGTATCCTTCTTCTGGCACCACCCTCCGGTTCTAGTTTTCCCTCTTTCTTCCTCTCTTTTCAGCCCGTTTTTTGTTTCTGAATCCACCCACGTTCCACACGGCGCTGTTTGGCCCCGTTGGTGGCGGGCCAGTTCCCTTTTTTTTCTCCTTTTTTTCTCCCGCTTCAGTTCGTGCTTGATCTTCTTCTCTCGGCTGTTCGTACCAGATCACGTTAACGTATGGAGATCTTCCCTTTCTTTCCGGAGGATTTTTTCGGTGAATTCGTTTTTGCTTCCCTGTCGTATCTACGCCTTTTCCTTGTTAGCGACCGGCATCCACCGACCACCCCGGCCTTTTTCCGTTCTTGTGTTCTTCTCTTCTTTTTTTCGTTCTTTCTCGCGAGTTTTCTCACCTGTTGTTGATCGACGGGATGATTGAGGATCCAGGGACCCCTCTGCGGTAACGTTGGACGAAGAGAAGCGTGTCAATTACATGCAGGCGTATTTTTTTTTTCCAGGACCAGCCAGTTTTATAGGGATCGGAGAGAGAGGGTCATTGAGTACACAATGCGACCCGGTCCGTTTTCTATCCAAAGATTTTCAGCGTCACAGAACGTTTACACTTTCCCAAATTCGTCATTTATTGGAGAGGTCGTATGACGGTTTTTGACCCTCCCCCATCCCTGCAACCCAACCTGGTGGTGTCGGCCAGACCGTCCCACTTCTATGCTTCAGATTCCCGCCCTTGCTTTACCGTTTCTAACGGTATCAGTCCTCCATTTTAGGTTCCTTGCCTGGGATCTGGTACAAGCATAGACCCCCTTCCAGCGATATTCACCTTATTCTCTGGACTTTGGGGATTATCCCCCCCTGACGCCTTTCCTCCTGCTTCTCTTCTACAATGGTAAAAGTTGGCCGCGTCCGACTTTTGCCAGGGCATTGACCCTCTACCTGCTACCAGACCGCTGGAGAGGGCCTGGGTTGAAGGACCGTTGATACTCTTGTAAGGGGCCTTAGGAATTCCCTCTTCCCCTAGGCAGATGCATTTCCTCTTCCCTGTTTGCCTGGGATAGTGTGCGTCGTATGCCAGATGAGGTCAGTTGGCTAATATCACTTTTTTTCAATATCCCAAGGCTAGGGGTTCTTGCGCCCTTCTCTTTGGCGGGCAACTCAAGAGGAATGTCGATACAGGGGACTATCATCATCCTTGGACGACCTTATCACTTTAGCGCCCCAAAGCTTAACAGGGCTTTATTTTAAAACGCTTCCAGGCCCGCACCTCCATTTCCTCTTCAACCCCATATCGTCCTGGGGGAACGTCCTCCCTGCTCGGTTGACCGCAGCTCTCCTTTACCTGGGTCGGATTGGGCCGTTTTTTTGTGGGGATTCTTTAGTTCGCGCTTCGTAGGGCTTCAGTTGCGTTTTCCCCTTGCCCCCCCGCCCGTTTTTGCAGGCGACTCTGCTTCAGGGGTTTCGACGTAAGCCGAGATTGGCCTGAACAACGAGGAAATCTCAAAATGCTTTTCAACAAGGTTCAGCTTGGTTCACGGTTTAACCCCCCCAATACCCGCAGAACGATGCGATCACCAGTCGACGACTCGGTGTGCGCTTTCCCTTTTTTTTCCTCCTTCAAAAAATCTTTGCCGCGCTGGAGAAGAGACTCCTGAAACTTTCCACTTTTTTCACTCCGCTCTCAGCTATCTTTTCCAACAGTATGACCTTTGTTGTGCGTTCCCTGCGATTTGTGAACCCCCTTTCCTATGCACCTTTAGACTGTTAGACGTCCAGAAGATGATACTCCCCCTTTCCGCTAGTTCTCGTTTTTTTCCCTAACAACCGACCTTTCCCCGCAGGACCCTTCTTCTTTCCCCGTCAACTCTGTTCTCCGAAAAGTGCACGGGGACAGCTGACTTTTTATCCGCCCGGCCCTACCCCCTGTTCCCACATGGCTTACCATTTGGTTTCTCTCTGGGGACGATTTTTCTCCTATCCCAGTTATTCCCTCCTGTCCCAGTATGAAGGGTAAGGTGGTTGTTTTTTTTCCACTTTGCGCTCTTCCCGTTGCGCTCTCCCGAACTTCCCGTTCCTCTCAGAAACATCCATGTCTTCTCCCCCTGGGGATTTTTTCCCCTCTCTAATTTTCCTATATTTTTGGGTTCCCCAGAGATGCAGGAATTCTTGAGATGGCTTTCCTGGTCCCAGTTTTTTCTTTTTACCCAATGGACGTCTTTCCTTGCTCCTTTTACCCCTTTTCTGACCTTTGTGGCCTTTTCGTTTGGGACGGATTGCGCGTTGGAGCGCTGGGTCGGCCCCGCGCATCCCGAGTAGTTTTTTTACAGGTGATCCAGCTCTTGTTCTTTTCCGGTGCCTTTTGACATTCCACTCCCTGCTGACCCCAGGAGCGGTAAGACAAAGTCACCCCCTCCCGCCGCCCGGGTTTGTTCGTTCAAAACGGGGGGAAGTTTACTATCTACAGGGTTGAACCTCTGTACCCGCGGCAAGCAGGTTTTCCGAAAATTGTTCTCCCCCCCTCCCTGGCCCAGTCTCTCTTCTTTTCCCGTTTTTTGCCGTACAGCTTCCCCTTTTTTTGTGATTTGCCGGATCGTGCACAAACGCAAAACTAATGGTTTTTCTTTTCATAATGACTCCGTTTTTGAGGCCTTCAGCCCTTTTTTATCCCCCCCTTTTTTGCCCATTCCCTCCCCCTTGCGACTTTTCAGCTCCCCAATTCAGTTTGGGCCGAACCTGGCGAGGCAGTAGTGTTCCCAGTCATGTTTCTAAGTCCGGGCGCACCCTCCTTTCCGGTACCCACCCTTTCCTTTTTTAGGCAAGCGGCCGATGCTTTTTGTCATTTTCCCCGGTTCCCAGCGGACCGGCCTTTTTGTTACGAGGATTGCCCCCGTCTTTCGGCCGGAGGTGACCCCTTCCACCGTTGAAGGGCATCTTGTCTTCTGAAAGTCCCTGTTTTTTCAGAGAACCGGGATACTCTGTCCACAGATACTTCGTAGTTTTTAAAGGGGGGCTTTCCGCTTCTGACCAGATCTCCTTTTCACGTTTCCTTGTTGGGAGAATGATCGGTTTTCTTTTTGCTTCTCCTGGGCCGTTCCGAGGCCAAAGGACCAGCCCTCCCGGTGCCCCCCCCTTTCACTTCTGTCCCTCCTCAGATTTTTTTCTAAAGGGGGGTGGACTTTCCCCCCTTTAGTGGATTTCTCCTCTACTCCCGGGGATTTTGGCGGCGGTTTCGTTGTTTTTCGCCAGACGTCCCCGCCGTACCAAACTGGCCGAGGTTTCGCGTTTGTTGCAGATGGAGGTTTCAGCCGCCTAATTCCCCGACTCTCTAAATCGCACGAACTTTTTTGTTCTTACTTCGAGCCTTTCTTTTGCTCTCCTGACTTCCCTTTTCGGTGGCGATTTCGGTTTTAACGATGGACTAATTCCATAGTCCCTCCTTATACGTCCCCTTTTCTCCGAAATCTCTCTATTTTACGAATCCCTTTCCTTTTTTTTAGATCTCTTTCTCCTTCCTCCCTGATCCTGGGAGAGGGAGGGATTCTTCTTCTTCATTTCGATCTTGAAACACCGGGGCAAGTGTGTTGCCAGGGGCCAGGAGATCCACTTTCGTTGTAGGGCATCTTCAATTCCTGCATCTTTTCCGAGGTGCGGCCGATTTCTTATGAGGAGGATTCCCTCTCCAAAGCCCCGCTTACTATTTCCCCGCAGCCCCCCCTCGTTTTCCTTTGGGGTTTGGTGGGGGATGGGACGGTGGGTTCACCTAGAAAACTACTCTTTATCTCATTGAATCCCTTTTCTTGGATAGAGGTCTGAAAGAGCGCCCTCCCCTTTTTTTCCCCTTTCACACCCCCTTTCTTCCAGAAGTCCTTTGCGGGGCTCGTAAAAGTGGTCTTTGATGGTGGGGCACATGGTTTTTATTTTTTCTCTTCCCTCTGCCGTCTGGCTTTTTCTTGGTTAAGATTCTTTCCTCCTTCTTCCTCTGAACTGATGTCTTCTGGGGTTTTTTTCGCTTTCTGTGCGCCGGGAGGCGGGGTGACTTTCGTCGAAGGTATCCCTGTTCCTTTACACTTCTTCGATTGCTGTCCCTTTCTAGTCTTTTCCTGTCAAATCCGTCTTTCAACCCATGGTCCGCGACACAGGAGCTTGTGAAGGGTGTATGTGCACTACCGCCGGCCTGAGATGTTTACACAGTTTTCCGTTTTTCCGCATTACTTGCATCAGGCTGCGTAGACCTGGGTGGCCCCGAGATGCCTAGGCCTAGGCATGATTAACTTCCTTTGGATGCCAGTGTGAGGGGTCCTTTCTTCCAACCGTCTCGGCCTCAAGGTAGTCCTGTCCACGTGGAGACCCCCACCTTTCAGGGCGATGTTCCCTGTAATCCATTGTTGTTTGTGTACCCCTTTCTTCCCCTTCTTGTTCAATAGGGCCTTTTTGTTGTGTGGGCCTTAGGCCCCACGTCCCTGTGTAGGGGCTTGTTCATGTCATCCAACAGCCATGGGCTTACTTCGGCGAAATGACCTTTTGCTCTGCCCAATTTATTCCTTTTCTTGTCTGTCCGGTCTTCCCGATTCCCCTTAGTAGGACCCTTCTTTTTTATTGACACGCCTTTTGTTTCTGTGGGGTGGATGTTTTCCTCGCCTTGTACTGTTTCCATCTGGCCCTTCCCACAAAGGTCCCCCTCGTTTCCCCCGGAGTTCCTTTTCACTTAAATCGTTCGTTCCGCGTTTTTTGTACGCACCCGCAGTTAGCGAACCAACCCGAAGAATCTTGCCCCCAGGAACAGAACGGCTGTTTAAAAGGCGTCCCTTTTTCAAGCGTCCAGTCAATCGGGCCAGGGTAACAGGGTAGTCCCCTGTCAATTCGGCCTAGGGGTGACAGTTTCCTTTCCTCCTACTAAAGATTTCGCGGTCATTTTTCGAAGAAGACGGGCCCGATCCTGATCCTTTTTTCTTGCTTATGGAAAATCCAATCTTCTCGTCCGGCTGGTTCGTGGGTCAGCTTTTTTGCTGCGGTTTTTCAAGGGCTTCCCTGTCACTCCGCCCCGCCCCCTCCTTTGGACTTTTCGTTTGAGGGGCTCCCCCTTTTGCCGCTGGATTCTTATGAGGGCCAACACTGGTGTTAGATGGCGACAACCTTAGGCCTTGACGATGTTCCTTATTCTTCCATTTTACGGTTGGTTTCCCTGCATAGGTACGGTTGTTCAATCTTCATGCTGGTTGGCGGTTCCTGCAGCCCGATTGAGTTCACTCGGGACGGTTTCCTGCTCGTCTGTAAGTAGTTTTCTAGGAGTGCTCTTCTTTTTTTTGCCACCCTCTGTCCGCCAAGACGGCGGTCGTTTTCTCATGGGTTAGCGGGGGGGCGTTTGGCGTGCTTTATTAGACTATCCTTTTTGTTCTCTTGGACCCCCCATGGATAGCTCTCCCCTTCTGCGATTTTCTCCGTGGCTATTTGTGTTCACGGGTTTTTTTTTTCCCCCCGAGCACAGGGGTGCCCCATTTGTTGAGTTGTCTTCCCACTCCTCGGTTCTTTCCCCCTGAGGGGTCCGTTGTGCTCTCAATTTTCTTTTCCGTCTTCAACGGCCGGTGCTTGTGGGCGGGCGCAAACGCCTGTAGACATCTAACTTCGTTTCATCAAAGGACCTACGGGGCCCCCCAAAACCACCTTCCGATCCGTATTGTTTCCCGATGTTTTGTTTCAGTCGTTGAGGGGTTCGGCCCGCACGAATTCGGGGGCTACCTTTTTCGATGGGGAACCCGGTTTTCCGAGGGCTTCCTTGCACGTTTTTTCTGTTCCTGAGAAGGGGTTTCCGGCTGCGGTCTCCCGATTATGGATGTGCACGTACCATTTTCCCTCCATGCTCGTTTTTTCCGGCCCGTTTTTCTCCTTGCCGTTCGCCAGATAGCCCCCGAGCCCGGTTTTGCACTCTCCATTCCGTCTGAGCCACAAGTACCCTCTTCTGTTGCGGTTGTCTCCAGCTATACCCCAGGCCCCCTCCAAGCCTGCTTTCTCCCCGGGCGGTACTTCGGAATAAAGACTTCCCGGACTTCACGTTTGACGTCGTGTAGGTCCATCTTAGGACCAGTGCGAGGTCGATGCCCCTGTCACTGTTTTCCTTGGGGCCCCCCTTTTTTCACCCATTTCCTGATAAGAGGTACGGCCCTTCCTGCACTTTGTAGAGGGGCGCTTGTTCCATCCATCTTCGACCGGGGTTGTTGTCCCTTAGCGCTTGCTTTTCTTTTTATGTCCCCCTTGGCCCATTTCGCTCCCGTGGAGACCATTCGTTCGGTCGGGACCGTCAGCCTCGGTGGATCTCCCGCTGAGGTTTATTTGCCTTTTCCTCTCCCCCACCTTTTGTTGTTTCTGGGCCAAGGACGTCGATTTCACCTTTTGGCTCCCTCTCCTATTGAACTTTGCTGTTTGCCTCCCCCTGTTGAATTCTTATTTGCCATCCACCCGGCTAAAACCTCACCATTTTTGATCTTGCATCGATACTAAGCGTTACTACCGGTTTTTTATTGGCTGCCTCTAAACCCTCCTCCCTTCTTAACTTCCTGGTTGCACGCTTGATGATCTGTTCTGCATGATGTCTTATGTCACCCACCTTTTTTTACCTGTTCATTCTTAGACCGACTCCTCTTCCTTTTAGTCATCCGCACGCTCACACCCTTCGCTTATCCCTTTCTTTTCATTGCTCCCTTTCTGGTTCCGCCTATTGATTTATCGGGGGAGCTGTCCCGTTATCTACTTACGCTTGGCACTCTAACCGTGTATCTTCTTTAGGTTCTCGTACCCCCACACGGCTGTAGTTTTTTTCCAGTCAACGATCACCCTTGCGTCCCTTGGTATAATGTATTTTTCTTCAGTGTGTGTGTGGTAGTATCTGTCTCACCCCTCCCCCGTGTCGTTGCCCTGGTCCCTTTTTTGGTTTCTCTCTTGTTTTGTTTAATAAATTCATGTCGCCTTCATTTTTGTTCTATGACCTTCACCCCTCGCTTCACAGTCATTTCCTGTCTACGCCCTGGCCTTTTCTCCCTTATCCCCGTGGGCACTATTCTATACCCTAACGATCGGTTTTTATGCACCCAGCGATTGTTTTAGACTTGTTCTTTCATTCCCTTCTCCTTTTTTTACCCCTCTCGTTGAATACTGTGTGATTTCTACCTCGAGAAATCCCCCGTCCATTTACACATCTCCTACCGCTATTGGTAGCGCCCTTCCCACACGGGGACCAGCTTGGTTCAGGGACCGGGCCACGCATGGTTATGCGCGGACTCCCGCCCTTCCCCTCTGGTCATATTGATGCGCAGTGATAGGGTTTTCATCTCGTATCATTTCCCCTTTTTCCTAGAATTACTCAATATCATTGCTTTCGAAATACGTGTATTCTGAAAGATGTTCAAACCCCCTTCTCGTCCCTGAATTTTGGATGAGTGATTCGCGCGTCCTTTCTTCCCCCGAAGCCGCCTTGTGCAGTCAGTTACCCCACCTACGTGCGGAATCGTTGTGACTAGGTCTATTTTTTCTGTTGCTTTCCCTGCCCGCCCCACCACATTCTCTTATGGCAGCCGGCCGCACTCACCTTGGGTCTGAGTTGATGATAACGCTCGGTTTTCTTTTCCTTCCTTGTATTATTCTTACATCTGGTTCTGTTTGCATTGCGACCACTTGTGTTTTGACGGATGAGCTATCTCAGTGCCCAGCCCCCCTGACCCGTTTTACCTTCAGCTTCCCTGTAACATCCGCTCTCTCGAGTCCGCGATATTTTCCTTATCTCTTCCCCTCTTTTACGTTTTGTCCGGACCGGGTGC
>Ga0179593_1609617_pt1 | contig 11190 bp, 15 predicted proteins | sample CZODoug2_1_08_16_FD_185931 | JGI IMG/M metagenome (GOLD analysis project Ga0179593, IMG submission 185931) | Vadose zone soil fungal communities from Angelo Coast Range Reserve, California, USA - CZODoug2_1_08_16fungal (PacBio error correction) | ecosystem: Environmental > Terrestrial > Soil >... | reverse complement strand
GGTGACCTTCCCTTTTTTTTTACGGTGTCAACAATCGGGGAAAGGCGATCCCTTTTTTCCTGCCACGTTCGCCTCTCGCGAGTTGTACACGACGGGCGCGGTTGCTTTTTTTTTCTTTGCCAGCGCGACCGCGGGGAATGTTTTTTTTCCCCCCTCGCAGCGCGGGACCAGTCCAGGCCCGTGCTCTTTTTCTTCCATGCCGAGAGAGATCGGCAAGCCAGGCATTTTTTGGACCCTTTTCTTATCGTGGCCCGTCGGCCTTCTTTTGCGGGTGCACCACCTTTTCTTTCGACACAGCAGGTGCGCCTCGATCACCTCGTTTTCCCTTTTTTGGAGTTGATCGTGACCAGCGGGCCCTTTCCCAGGTGGGTTGGAGAGACGCGATGGCGTTACTTTGTCCCGGATCCAAGGACGCGGCCTTTTTTCCACAGGCGAGTACCCGGACTCGCTTCCCTTTTTCTCTCGATCGTGGAGTGTTCGGAGTCCCACCGTTCCCTTTCCCGGCTGGTTTGCTTGACAAGAGGGCGCCCCTTTTCTTGAAAGGGCGAGCACCTTTTCTTCCTTTCTTTTTTTCGCAGCCCGGCCGCGACGTTCACCCTTTTTCCCCCCTTTCCGGCACGCGGCCAGCTAGCTGATCTTTCCCGTAGAGGCTTTTCTTTGGGTGTTTGTTTCTTTTTGGAGGTGGGACGACCTCGGCAGCGGCGGTCCTGCGACAGCAGCCGGCCCTCCTTTTTTTTCCCTGCCGGGCAGCAGGTCGGCTGGCCGCCGCCTCTTCCTGCGCACATGGACCCGGTCCGGATTACGCCGTCTGATTTTTTTCCGATCGAAAACGGTCTCCTCTCTCGAAGGCTTGCGCTATCCTTTCTTTTCCAAACAAAAAACCCCCTTTTTTTTTGTGCTTGTGTAAAGACACGCGCCGCCTTTTTTTTTTTTTTCCCTGCGGCGCGGCTGGTAGTTTTTTCTTCAGCGCCGCCGCGCGTGTACTTTTTCTTTTTCGTCTGGCCGGCGCTACGGCGATTTTTTTTTGACAGAGGCCGCTCTTATTTTTTTTTTCCGCGCGAGCGTCTTATTTTTTGATTCAGCCATTTTTTTTCCCCCACCCGGTTACCTGGGCGTCCCCTTTTTTCCTCGCTATCATAGAGGCAGTCTCCCCCCGGGACCAGAACTGGTTTTTTCCTCTCTTGTAGCAGGAACTTTCCACGCACGGGCTCCCCTCGCGCGTTTCGGCGGCAGGATCTCGGTTTTTTCTTTTGTAGTGCTAGTAGTCGTACTCCGTTTTTTTCTTGCCGGATGTTTATCTTTTTGTGCCGCTGTTGGCACTTCGGTCTGCCGCTGTTAGTTTCTTCCCCCTCTTTCGGGCGGCCGAGAGGTGACGTCCAGGCCCATTTCTTTTTTTTAGGTGGTGTGATCTCGGCGGCGTTTTTTCGAAAGCGGTGAAAGACAACGAACGGGCTTTTTTCCCCTTTGGGGGCAGGAAGAGTCCGCTTGGCGAAACCGCTTAACGTTTTGCGCGGCCCGGGTCGGCGTTGACCCTTTGCCGGGTCGGCCAGGTAGTTAGCGATATTTCTTTTTTTCCCGCGGTCAGCCCGCAAGTCCGTTCAATCGTTTTTTCCCCGGCTGCGGTGACGTAGACTCGTGCTCCCCCCGTTTTTTTTTTTTTTTTTTTTTTTTTTTCCTTTTTTTTTTTTTTTTCTTTTTTTTTTTTTTTTTTTTTTTTTTTTTTTTTTTTTTTTTTTTTTTTTTTTTTTTTTTTTTTTTTTTTTTTTTTTTTTTTTTTTTCTTTTTTTTTTTTTTTTTTTTTTTTTTTTTTTTTTTTTTTTTTTTTTTTTTCTTTTTTTTCTTTTTTTTTTTTTTTTTTTTTTTTTTTTTTTTTTTTTTTTTTTTTTTTTTTTTTTTTTTTTTTTATGAACGGGTTTTTTTTTTTTCTATTCGGTGACGTTGCCGGTCCCTCTTCCCCTCACGTGTCCCTTGCTTGCTCTGAACGGCTTGGTCCACGCCTTTTTTTTTTTCTTTCGCGGCCACGTTGGCCCGGCCCTTTTCTTCCGAGCTAGATCGAACACGTGTTTTCCTTTTTTTTTTCTCCGCTTGTAAGAACGTCGCCCGCGTTCTTTTCATTACTGCTCTGACTGGCAAGGGGTGAACGGTTTTTTTTTTCTGTTGAAACGCGGACACGCCCGGTCTTTCCTTTGAAGGTCGCGAATAGCGTTTTTTTTTTCCTTGGATCAAGCATGTCCGCCAGTAGTCATTCTTTCCCCGCGTTTCGGTAGCCGGGGAAGCCGGGTGGTTGTTTTTTTTTTTTTCCCGTTCTCGTCAGACCAGGTTGCGGCCGCTTTTCCCCCCTTTTTGGTCACGTGGGCGTGCCTCTTTATTTTTCCCCCCCCCACGTACCGGGCGGCCGAACAGCGCCTGGTCCTTTTTTCGCCTTCCGTTTGCTCATGAGGGAGCAAGTCCGCCCCTTTTTTTTTTTTTTTCCGAACTTAAAGACCTTGGAGTCCATTCTTTCGTGGAGCAGTGCACGCCTCTGCTTTTTAGTCCGCGACCTCGGGTCCTTGCCCCCCTTTTTTTCAGTCTCGGACTCAGGAGAACCGGCCCCGAACTCCTTTGTTATAAGGACAGGGTTCGCGCTGGCCCTTTTTTCTTTCCTTCCCTCGGACCGGGTGAACGGCCTTTTTACCGTGTTCGGAGACACCTTTTTTTCCAGCATCTCTTCTGTTTAATTAATCAGTTGTGTTTGATTTATTTCCCCTTCTGACACAGGTTTTGGCGCTGCCTTTCCTTTTTGGGTGCCGCCACCGTTTTCTTTCCCAGGTCGCCAGCGCGAACCCTTCCTGCTCACACGGTTTGCGTTCGACTTCCCCCATTTTTTCCCGGGTTCATGAGGGTCCCTTTTTTCGCCGACAAGGACTCGTTCCCTTGGTCGCGGACATCTTCGGTCATCGTTTTCTCTTTTTTAGAGGGTTCTGCGCGGACGCCAATGGCTGTTCCCCTTCCCCTCCGACCCGCGGCGGACCGCTTTTTCTTCCTCCCTCCTCAGGAGCCGGGCCGGTACACCTTCTTTTCACAGGCGCTTCCGGGCCCGGTACGGGCCCGCATCTCTTTTTTTTTTTTTCACCGAAACGGGTACAGGTCACCCCCCCTTTTTTTTTCCTTCGAGAGAACGGTCCCTTTTTTCTCACCAACACCCCGGTTCCCCGGGTTTCCCCCCCCCTATCAACGCGTCGCAGAGCTCTTGGACATGCTGGGAATTCCGGAGTCCCGTGGTGAACGGCTATGTCTCCCCTTTCCCTTGCGCAAATCCCGTGCTTCTTTGCAACTTGTCGAGACGTCCGGCTTTTTTTTTCTACATCGCAAAGGCACTCCTTCTTAGTTAGGCAGTTTTCTCTTTTTTTTTTTTTTCTTCAGGCGATCCCCCGTCCCCCCCCTGTTCGAGCTTAGTTTGGCTTTTTTCCTTCGCCAACGTGGGCTCCTTTTCCCTCCAAATGCGAAGGCGTGACCACGCTTTTCCCCCCGGCCGGCCAACGTTTTCTCGCTGTGTGAACCGTCACGGCAGGCTAGTTCTCCACCAAAACGTTCAGCCTTTCTTTCCTCCCTCTTCGTTCTACGTCAACCGGCACGCGGTCCCTTTGAAGTAAAGAAGGTGTCGCACCTCTTTTTCTGACCGAGGCAACCCCTTCTTCCTTCAGAAACTTACCTGGCCTCCCCCTTTTTCTTCAATGGCGAATCCTGCCACTTTTCCCCCTCCGACCGGAAGGGAAGAAGACGTTTTCTCTTTCCCTTCCACTTTCATGACCAACGTCTCGTTCCTCCTTCGTGTAGGTAACAGGAGTGCGCCCCCTTTTCTCTACGCAGACGAGATCAACCCCCCCTAAACTTCCTTTTCGGAAACGGCTTTTCCTCCCCTTTTCTTCATCGGAGGCAAACGCCTCTTTTTCCCCCTCTTCCAGACAGAAGGGGCAAAGCTTCCCACGGTCCAATTTGTGATGAGCCTTCCCTTTTCCCAGACGCCCTTTTTTTTATGACTTTTCCTCTCCGGCCGGGATGATCCCCTCGATCATACAAAAGAACCCTCTTTACAGTGGCCAGCCTGTTTTTTCCCCTCTTCCAATCCAGCCTCTTCTTTTTCCCTTAACATTGAATGCCGCTTTTCCCTTCTCGAGGATGCACTGCTTTTGGGTGTACCCCTTTCCTTTTTTTCGAAGACCCTCCTTTTTTTCCCCCTCCAAGATCCGGACTCGCCGCTTGTTTTCCCTTTGAGCTCGGTAGGCCGGCCTTCGGCGACCCAGCCGGATCTCCTTCTTTTTTGTCGTAGGCAAGATGCATCTTTTTCCCTTTGTCGCTGCCTGGAGCAGTCGTTACCCTTTTCCTCCCTGCCCCGAACACCAAGGTCAGGGCCTTTTTCTGCAGCCTTTTCGTCAATGGTCCGGTGTGAATTTTTTTTTTTTTCCCTAGGCTAGACTTCCTTTTTCCCCAGGGCGCTTCTTTCTCCTTTTAATCAGGACAGGTTCCGTTTCTTTTGCGCTGGTCTTTCGTTTGACGGCGGCAGCCGGACCTTTTCTTCCTTCTACGAGGGTAGGGAAGGAGTCCCTTTCCCCTCAGGAAGCCTTTCCTCGGGTAGGGCCCAAACTCCCGCACCTCCCCCACCGCCCAAAAGCCGCAGATCTCTTTTCCCCTCTTTCCCATGAGAGATGGAAGAGTGGGCCGTGCAGGACTTTTTTTCTTTCACGGCTTTCTTTTTCTTTTTTCGTGCTGGCACGCAACCCTGGCGCGCGCCTCCTTTTTTGCTTAACTGGCCACCCCCCTTTTTCTTCGTGGGAGGCCCGCTGCTCTTTCCACGCCGGTCCTCTTTGTTGACTCCTAACACTCCTCTCTGCGCCCCGTGAATGGAGCCGGTCTTTTGTTCCTTTCTCCCCTGGTGTCACCGCGATCCTTTTTTTTTTTCTTTAGCGGGAAAGATGGAGGACGTCCCCCTCCTTGCGCTCCACCAAAACACCTGGACTTTCTGTTTCAAGATCAACTACGCCACTTTTCTCTCTCGGGGTGATCTCTTCCCCTTTTTCTTGCTTGGAAAGGATCGACGTATTTTTTCCTTCTCCTTCTTTGCACATGGAGTTTTTCAGACGGCTCCCTTTTTTCCTGCGAGACATGCCTTTTTTTTTTTTCATGGATGAGGAAGACAGGGTTCCGGTTTTCCTTTCCTTTTACTGGTTCAAGAGTGCTCGTTTCTCTCCGATAGATAGGATTCCCCGCGGTTCGCCTCTTTTTTCTTCTCCTCGGCCGGCAGGAACTCTCCTTTTTCCCCCCTTTTCTAGGCGTGCCCTTTTTCCCGCTCGGGAAGGGGATAGCTTCCCCGGCTTTCCCCTTTAGACCATCTCTCTCTCTTTGAGGCTCCGTAACCAAGTGGCGGACGTTCCTTTTTTCTTTTTCCTCTCATCCGTTGTTGTTGTGATTATCCCCTCTCCTTCCGCAAGGTTTTTACGCGGCCGCGGCGTAATGTTCCGAGACTCCCCCCTTCCCCCTTTTAAAGGATACATTAACGCCGGGAAAGTCTCCTTCCTTCTTTTCACACCGCGGGCGCGGTTTCGCCTTTTTTTCCCTTCGGGGCAAGCGCGACGCGGGTCATTCTTTTCTCTCCGAAGGTCCGGCGCGGCGGGACCAGTCCTTTTTTTTTCCCCGGAAAAGGGTCGGCCAGTCCCTTTCTCTCTGCTTCGGCAGCCGCAGGTCCGGATTTTTCCCCTTTTTTTCTCGTCGGAAAACTCAAACCAATCTCTCTCTGACTGCTTTTGCACCACAAGTCACGATTTTCCCTTTCCTTCCCCGCAGGTCGCTCGATAACCTCGCTTCTTCTTTTTTATGATCGTGACCAGCGGTGCCTTTTTCTGGCGAGCGCATGCGTGGCTTTCTTCGCTGTCACGTTTTGTAAAGAAGAGAACGGGCCTCCTCCGCCTTTTTTCTTTTAGTAAATCGGACTCGCGGCGGGCTTTCTTTCCTTTTCGGATGTCAACCGGGACGCTTCTTTTCTTTTCCCTTCTTGGGGACAAGCGGGCGCCCACCTCTTTTCCTTCCGTTGGCAAGTTGGAGAGAACCCGGCGTTGTCTTTTTTCTTTTTTCCCTCCAGAACGAAGCGCCGGTCACCCCTTTTCTTTTTGCCGGAACGCGGCCAGCTCCTTTCTTTTTCGGAGAGGATATGCGGCTTTTTTTGGTGGGGATTCTGGTGTGGGTGGGGACCCGTCACCCTTTTTTTTTTTATGGCAACGCGACTTTTCCGACCTCCCTTTTTTTCCCCTTTCTTCCCTAGGTCCGGATGGCCGCCTCGTTCCTTCCCCCAAAATTAAAAGGTAGGATACTTTTTTCTCCTCCCTGTGTGAAGATCGAACCGGTCGATCTCTCTTCCCTCCCCTCTGCGAGGCGCGCTATCACCTGACCTCCCTCCCCCCCTGTCGGGAAACGACAAGCCGCCTCCTCTTTTTTTTGCGGAGGACGAGTTTTCGCGAGGAGACAGGCCAGCTTCCCTCGGCGGAGATGATGCTATTTTCTTTCTTTTTTCTTCTCTCCGCGATAGATGTCGCCGAAGGCTCTTTTTCCAGAGAGTGAGGAAGGAGATTGTCGAGTCGGCCTTCTTTTTTTCCTCTTTTTTCAAAAAGGGGATAGACTCGACGTCTTTTTTCTTGCCCTGTTTAAGGGGACCCGAACTGGCGACGCTGGCTTTCTTCTTTTTTTCTTCCCCCAGGATGGCAACGACCGGTGCTGCTTCTTTTCCTGTTAGTGGTTCATGAGTGAGGTGATCCCCTCTTTCTTTTCTTCGTTCCCCTAAGAAAGGAAAGGTGAACCAGTTTTCCTTATTCTTTTCCTCCACAAAGTGCCGGTGGTGCGCTTTCCCCCTTACCCCCCTTCTTTCCGCTGTTAGGCCGGCCGAGTTCGGGCCGTTTCCCTCTTTTTTCGTCCAGGACAGTGATGAAGCAGGGGCCCTTTTTTTTTTCTTTTTTGTCTCTCAGAGGCGGAGTCGCCGTGGTTGCTTCTCTCTGTTTGAACCGAAAAGCACGGTTCTCCTTTCTTTTTCCGGCGAAGGAGTGTCAGGATATTACCGGATTGGCGTCCCCTCTCTCCCTTCGGAGTAATGGCGGGTCCTTCCCCCCCCTTTCCTTCCGCCATTTAGGAAGGGTCGGCCCTTCTTTTTCTTTTTCTCTTGTACGGGGGTGGCCGCGGTCATGCCCGCCCTCAGCGTCTCAATGAGGGCCGTTCCTTTTTTCCCTTGACGTAGAAACTAGGCGCCGATGTCTTTCTTCTCCTTTGTGGGGGTAGTTCTTCTGGGTGTCGGTCTTTTTTTTTTCTTCCCTATCGCCGAAAGTGAAGGCCGAGGTAGCTGCACTTCCTTTTTTTTTTTTTTTTGGGACGGGTTGGGAGGAGGGGAGCGGCCCCTTTTTTGCCAGTGGTATCTTCTTTCTCGCTAAGCTCGAACAGCGTTCTTTTTTTTTATTCCCCCGTCTTCGAAAGCGCTTTGAAGACTTTCCTCTCTTGTGTAGGAGACTGGTTTCTCGTAGAAAGGGTGCCGTTCTCTCTTACGGAGGAAGTGCACTCGGCCGCCCTTTATGTGAATCAGTGCTTGAATTTTTTTTTTTCCTCGCATTTTTAACCACAGGGGACTCCTTTCTCTCTCCCTTTCTTGCAAGGATATGCGAAGAGTTGATCTTTTTCCCTTTTAAGCCGGGGTGGTTGGTGAGTACCTTTTTTATATGGTTCCCGTTATAGTCGACCAGGTTTCTTTTTCCCTGGACCCCGGTGGGTCACGTTGGGTCCTTTCCTATCTTCGGGGACAAGTAAGGGGCCTCCCTTCATCCTTTATCCTCCCGGATAAGAGGGAGCACGTCGCCACCTTTCTTTCCCCTGTGTCTGAAGAAACTTCACGCCCTTGGCTTCCTCTCCCTTCCCTTTCCCTGGCGTCGTTCAGAAGATGCAGAAGTATCCGCTCCTTTCCTCTTTTATGTAGGAGTTAAGTGCTGGACCTTTTTCCTCACTTCCCTAACAACTTGGGGAAGTAGACGACGTTTTCCCCCTTCCTTTCTCTCTTCCGACACTGGCAAGTGTGCAAGGTCTTTTTTTTCTCCACAAAGTTAGGAAGGGGCTTCTCTTTCCCGTGTTGCGAAGATCTATATATTTTCATCTTTTTTCCTTTTTGTTCTAGATATTGATGCGCACACTTCTTTTCACCCTTGTCACAACGGGCGCCGTGTTTGCCTTTTTTTTCTGCTCCACAAGTTGAAAGGTAGCCAGTTCCCCCCCTTCTTGTTTCTAAACAAAGGCGTTCCCTTTTTTCGGGGCCGGTTCGCCTTGATTTCCTTTCCGCAGACTGCGTTAAATTGGTCCTTTTTTCGCGGACTACTTCTTCCTTTCACTTCGACAGGGAGCGGGGTCTTCGCTTCCCCTCTTCGGTTTCTTTTTTTCTCCAGACCTTCTTCTACCTCTTTTTTCCCCTCATGAGCGGGAGAGACACCGTATTCCTCCTTTTCCCCCTTTCCCTTTGGCCCTCAGATAGGCGCGAGGCACGCCCCCCTTCCCCTCCACTGTTTCCAGGTAAACAACCGCTTCCTTCTTTTCGAAATTGAAAAGCTCAACGTGGTTCTTCCCCCCTACCAGGTTAAAAGGGTGTTCCCTTCTCTATTTTTCTCAACGCGTCTCCTCTCCTTTCCTAAATGGAGGAAATGCTGGTAACGGTCTTTTCCCCCTCCTCCACATTCACGTCCCTGAGCCCCGTGTCGTGTAAGCGTCCTCCGTAATATTGCTGAGGGCCCGGTCACACTTTCCCTTCCCCTTCAGAAGTACTCCCAACGCCTCGTCGGCCAAGTTATTTCCCCTTTTTGGCCGCCGAATTTCCCCGCACACCCCGCTGTTCTGAGTTAGTCTTTACTCTTTTACCACTTGGACGGCGAAAAGTGTTTTCCATCCCTCAGACCCCCGCCAAATGAGACGCGTGACCACGACTTTTCTTGGAACGGGTCTCGATTTCTTCCCCCTCCTTTCTGCTCTCACCCCGAAAGAAGAACGCCCCCCCCCGCCTTTCCAGCTTTCTTTTTAAAGCGCGCAGAGTTCTCCTTCCCCCCCCCCTTTGCCAACGTCCCGCATGTGCGCACGTGGACCGGGTTAACTTGGATGCCCCGCGGCAAAAAACTACACGGTTACCCCTCCTCTCGAGAAAGACTTTCCCGCCCTTCCCTCCTTTTTCTGTGTAAACTTCAACCGTTTTTTTTTCCCCCCCTCCTCCGTTCGCGATGTTCTCCAAGCTTCCCTTCTTGACCAAGGAGTTTTATTCCGCAAGAAGTGCGTGTAGTTCCTTTCTTACTCCTTCCAACCCTTTCTCCCTCTCTACAAAACCAACTCCCCTTGCCATAAAGGAGTCATTCACTTTTTCTTTTCCGGAACCTCGTTTTCCTCCTGAAGTTGTTCTCCATCTTCCCCGACCGAAGTGCCAACCGCGGCCCCCACCGGCACCTGGTTTTCACCGACATCCTTCCACGCCCTGGTTTGCCCTTTTTTCTCAAGGGTTTGACTCCGAGCACTCTTCAGGGTGATCACGATCTCCTTCCCTCGCACACAAGATCTTTTCTCCATTCCGTTTCCTCTTGGGCCGGATACAAGCCATTCCATCGTCGCCAGTTAGGGACTCCTTACCTGTCCTTCTTGTCCGCGATCGATTGAGAGAAACCTTTTTGCCCATTACTGGTGGTCTGAGCCTCCCTTACACTCGAAAAGATAAGTGCACTCTCCTCTCTTGGTAAAGGGCTAGAGAGAGGCGGCGCCTTCTTCTTAGATCGCCGGAGAGGAAGGACCGCCGTTTTTTTTTTCCCCTATTCCAAGCAGAGGCTTTCTTCCTTTCTCACGGTAACTCCCCTTCCCTTTCCGAAAAGACACCAAGTCATTTTTTTCTTTCGCGGTCGGTGAAAGCCTTTTTCTCGGTGATGATTTCGCTCAGCATAGAGATTCTTTATTCCCACCGTTTTCCCTGTTCGATCGGGCAACCAGGAGTCTCCATTCCCCCTCGGCACCGGTTCCGGGTGGCTTTTCTTTGCCTTCCCTCCCCTTCCCCCTTTTTGCTTTCCCGGCAGGAAGACGTTTCCCGGCCGGCGGGAGGTTTCCCCGCCGGCCGCGGAATCTTTTTTGTCCTAACCTCCCCCCCTTCCCCCCGCCTACAAAAGGACGAGTCTTTTGACGCGGTCAGCGCGCTGAAGCTTTTTTCCTTCCTTTTGTTTCCCTTTTATCTGTCTGTCTTCACCTTTCGCTGGACGACCGGCAGTTCCCTGTCCACAAGGAGGACGCTGATCTCTTTTTTTTTGGTCACAGAAGGGACAATCTTCCCTCTTTTGAAGCCCACCCCTCTTCGCGCAGTTGCCTGCGAGAATCCTTTCCCGTTTCCATTCCCTTTACCGCGAGGAGGAGGGGCAAGTTCAGCTTTTTTTCTCTTTTTTTTTCCTTTAAGGCTTATCTCCCACGCCCCCCCCTCTCTTTGGCCCGTTTTTCAAGATCAACTCAGAAAAGATGTCTCCCCTTTTTCGGTGATCTTTTGTTGATTCGGCTATGTCATTCCTAGTTTTGGTGCCAAGCGTCCGTTCGATGGTGGAGGTTTTCTCCCTTATCAAGGCGTCCCAGAGGACCTTTTTCCTTCGTTTTACAGTCCTCTTTTTGCCGCGCCGGCAGGACTTTTTTTTTTATGGATCCTTCGAGCCCTTTTGACTTCACGGGTTTCTTTTCTATTTTTTTTTGGCGGCACCGCGCACGCTTTTTTCCCCCCCTCCGGGCGGCGTGGCGGATCCTTTTTCCTTCTTTTATTGTTGACAACGTAGAAAAGATTTTTTTTCCTTTTTCCTTCCACTTGTCTCTTTGGTGAATCTTTTTTTTTTTTTTGTTGTTGTTTGAGAGAGCTTCAACCGCGATCCTTCCTTTATCTTCGGAGTCATGTTCCGAGACTATCTGGGATTACTTTTCCTCTTTTCTCTTCAATTCAGCCCCCTCCCTTTTCCCGCGGGCGCGGTGCCGCGGCGCGGAGGCTCCGGGCCAGGCTCTTTTTTTTTTCCGGCTCGAAGTCCAGCGAGCAGCTCTTTCTTCTTGTTGACCTTTTTCTCGAGATCGGCAGCCGCATGTCTTCTTTTCCCCCCCTTCGTGGCGCCGTCGGAAAACTCACTTTTTTTCCTCGGGTGCACC
>Ga0179593_1477177_pt1 | contig 11190 bp, 12 predicted proteins | sample CZODoug2_1_08_16_FD_185931 | JGI IMG/M metagenome (GOLD analysis project Ga0179593, IMG submission 185931) | Vadose zone soil fungal communities from Angelo Coast Range Reserve, California, USA - CZODoug2_1_08_16fungal (PacBio error correction) | ecosystem: Environmental > Terrestrial > Soil >... | reverse complement strand
CTTTTTTTCCCCGCAGATCCATGCAGACTCGGGTCAGGGTTAAACTTCATATTTATGTCAGTTTCCTTGCCTCCTTCCTTCTGCACACTTTCCCTTTAGTGGGGAATCCCTTCGAGCGTTCGCGACTTGGGCCTGATTTTTTCTCCTTCCCCTTCCGGCGGTGCCACTGTCACCGAACGCGCAACATCCCGCTAGCGTTCCGCGCGGTCTGGTTCCCCCTCGGCACACGACTTCTTTTTTTTGTCCTCAGATTTCTGGTGCCCCTGATTAATCGCCTGGGAAAAGTTAACCCCTGGCGCGGACGGAAATGACGACTGGACTGTCAGCTGTCTTCCTTCTGCTTGGCGGCAACGCTTATGTGGGGCGATAGCCTACCTGACAGGACCCAAAGTCGATACCTGTTGTGGATCGGCAAACACGTCACGTTTTTGAGGTCGTCCCCAGGCTTCAGCAGGCTGCGGCCGTAATCGAAGGCTGCGAGCAACTTCATAGTCCTGACGTGAGGTATGCGTACTCCCTCTCCCTCATCTTCTTTACTATTTATCCCTATAATTGCACTGTCGGGTGGATGGGAAGCGTCCTCTCCGGGAAGCAGCGAGACATCAATCCTCAGACGACGCGAAGCCGGCTCAACCTTACTTGGTTCTCTCACCGAGCAGGTGGAAGACACTCCCGCAGTATGGACCGGCGCGCCCTTTCGTTCTCCGAAAGGCGAATCGGCTTCGGCGCGCAATCTCTGACCCCCCCCCACCCCCAAACACACCCAAACAAACACACAACAAAAACCCCAACAACACCCAAAACAAAACACAAAAAACAAAAAAAACCCCAAACCCCCCCCCCAAACCCCACAACAAACACCAACCCAACCAACAACCACACCCCCCCCCCCCCCCACCACCCAAAACACAAACACCCACAACCCAACCCAAACCAACCGCACAAAAACACACAAACCACCCCACACCCCCCCAACCCCCAATTCCCCCAAACCCCCCCCCCCCAAACCCCCCCAAAAACCCCACCCACAACAAACCCCCCACCAACAACCCCCACCACACAACAGAAAACACCACACCCCCCACCCCCCCCCCCCCCCCCCCCCAACCACAACCCCCCCCAAAACAGAATCACACACCAAACCCACAACCCAAAAAACCAAAAAACCAAAAACCCCCCCCCCCAACAAACCCACCACAAACAAACCCACACCTACCCACACCCCCCCACACCCCCCCAAAAACCCCCCCCCCACAAAATCCCCACAACTCCAACAAACAAAACACCAAAAAACCCCCCCCCCCCCCCCCCCAACCCCCAACCAACCCCCCCAACCACAACCCCACCCCCACCCACACCACCCCACACCCCCCCAACAAAAAAACCCCCCCCCCCCCCCCCCCCCCAACCCCCAACCACTTCTCCCGGCCGCTCCATTGCCAGGCCGGCAGGTCCCGTGAGCTCGCGTGGAATCAGTTCGCGTCCCAATTATCATCGACCGCTCTTGTTTCCCGAGGCGCCCGGGAGGAGGTCAGAGCCTTTTAAGTTCTCGAATTGTTCACTAATGCCGTCACAGTCCCGGCCCTGCCTGTGCCGCGCGTCCCAGGCATGGCGCGGCTTCCGTAATCTGGCCTCCCGTCCTTCGCGTTTCCTCCTGGTCCTCGCGTTACATATCCTCCAGTCCCTAACCCGACGTCACGCGATCTCCTCGCCCCAATAATCACGATCGGGGCATGCCCTGGCGATGCCCACACGAGCTAGGTTCCCCTCCCCCCCTATCGGTTTTTTTAGAGCCCCCTTGGCTTTTTCCCTTTTTCGCGGCAGTTCCGCCCTGTGTGCTTTCTAATGACGGGCCTGAAATTGCAGGTCAAACGCTCCAACTCCAAATGTTTTGTGGGGCTTTGAACCAGCGGAATCCTGTGGCTATTTGCAAGTCAAGAACGTCCACCTAGGCCGCAGGTTATAGATCCTCAATGTCAGCGACTTTAATGATTCCGTCACCTTGATTCAGCGCCAGCACTGTCCCGACAAGAAGGCACACTCTGGCAGACTTTTCATCCCCTCTTATGATCGGTGACGGCATGAGGTTACTCTGCCCGATGTCCTCTAGCAGCGCCTGTTGCGTGTTGAAGAATGGTGGATAAAGGAAGCTTTCATCAAAGGGGGCCATGCCGCCCAATTACCCTTCTCGTTACCTGACTTTCAAGTCGTTAAACTTTTAGGCAGAGAGGGCCCCTCAGCAGCGATTCAATTCAAGGACAGCGTGCCTCCTAGGATTAACAGAGGCACCCAGAGTCTCCAGAAGTTGTTCTATCTCCTACCTCCAAAACCCAAAAATATAATGTTGTTTTTAGATGTCGGGAGCGCGTCACCCGGGTTTGCGTTCAACTCGAGCTGGGAAATGTCAGCTGAAGGCGCCTTGCGGGGTTCATGACGCGCTTTTCAAGGCTTTTTGCCTTTCTTGACACTGTTTTCCGGGCCTGGGAAGGGGCCAGATGCTGTCCTTCAGTTATGCGGACAGGGACCGCCCTTAAAAGTATTCATCTTCCGGTGCCCCCAAGCCATGCTGATCGTCAACGGAAGTCTCTCTCCCGGGACTCTCTCCCGGCGAGCAACGTGCCCTCGCCTTGATTATGAGGTTTCTTGTGACCCGGAGTTCGCTTTTTGCTTCGTGAACTTGCTGCGTTTCGTTGTGATGATGTTCTAGCCCCCGTTTGTCCATCCCTTCTTTTCGGACGGCGAGGCTTTTTCTGACTCTTTGGGGACGGCGGAGTGCTGACGTGTGGCATTTCCAGGATGTTTTGGATGGCGCCCCCCCACAGCACAGTGTTTTTTGTGATTGGCGAGCAGGATGCCTTTCTGCGGCGTTGGTCATGTACGGATGATACCTTCGGATACTCCATACCGGATGACCCCCTGCCGGAGTCCTGACGATCTTAAGGAAAAGGGCCTTTACCTCTCATAGGCTGTCTTCATAACCCATAGCCACCAGGCCGGATTCAGCCCCGCCTTGAGGTTTTTTTCATGGGAACTCCCCCCTCGGAAGCCCCGGACCTCTCTTTCTCGGCCTGTCTTTGTTGCTGCTGCACCCTAGCTAACGGGCGATCAGAAGCTGTTCTTCGTTTTTGCCCGCCCCAGGCCTTTAAGCCGTGCCGCTAGGCCCTGCTGGCTTCCCAAATTGGCAGGGATGACGGTCTTATGGCCGATCCATTCGAAATAATTGACGTCCCCTCGCCCCCGTCCCGTGCGCCTCGCGGCAGAGTTCCTTTTCATCTGGTTCAGCGCGACTGATTACCCCTTGTGCGCACTTCGACCGCTTCCCATTCTTGTTAGTTCAGTTGGCCCCGGCCGGGCGGGCAACCCTCGTTCCTCCGAAAAGCCCCTTGGGGAGTAGTGCCCAGCGGCCGGGTGGCGTGAAAGGTAGGCCCGTAGGGGAAGGAACGGCTAATTACTCCTCCCCATCCTTGGAATGGCTTACTCCTATCTAAGGGCTGCTGGACCTGGCGCCTCAGAAAATTCGTCAGCCTCTTGTCTGCAAGAAATCGGGGGCCCTTCTTAGGTTTTCTACACCCTTAATGTTTTTACTTTGGAAGGCCCAAGCGCTACAGAGAGGACCGCGCGGTCTCTCCCGGGTGCGCGCCACGGCCATTCTTTCTTTTCCCCTTCCAGTCCCGTTCCATCACCTCAGCACATAGGGACGATGGCGACGGTAGCGTAGGAGGGACTCCTCCCGGCGAACAGGAGTCCTTCCTTTAGTTTTATGAAGGCCGTCTACCTGACTCTCGTTCGCACGGGTGTCCCCTTCAATGCTCTTTTCTGGGCTTTCACCTAGCAGTCCCGTGTCTCTTCGTGAATTTCCACGTCTTGCAGTGGACCCAGACTCTCGGCCACATGGCTATCGCCGGGCGCGGTTCTGTAAGCTGCTTGACATGTCCTTTCTCTCATCCCGCCGTTCTGCTGCGTGCGGCCGCGATTCGCGCCGCTAGTTTCCAGGACGCAGTTCACCTCCCCGCCCCCCCGCAAGCGGATCGTTACCCCTCTTCCCCCTTTTGATCAGTCGTTCTTCTACCCCCTCCCGTTTTTTGAGAGTCCATTTCACCAGGGCAGCGGACAATGCGGACTCGTTTGGTTACACCCGATCGCTGCGCGATGCGAGGTCCCTCGAGTCTGTTTTTGCACCCCGTGCACGGATGGCTCCCCCTTCCTACGGTTCGCGGCAGCGACGGTGTCCTTCTCTCCAGTCCAGTCCCGGGCGGGGGCTGTTCCCCCCTCCATTCGCAAACCACTCGCCCCTTTTTCAGCGCGGCGTGTTCCCTTCCCCTCTGTGCCGTCCCCCTTTTCGCCAATGTGTCCCCATCATTTGACAAGCCCTGACGCTTCGCATGGAGTGACACAACCCGTGACGATCTCCCGGGTTCTGACAGCCGCCGGGTCCCTGTCCCGGTCCTCCGGGTTGTGCGCTAAGTTGCTTGCGTGTGGGCCGGCCATCTCCCGGCTAAAATTAGTTTTGCCGGCGTGATCCCTTGATTTCCCCTTCTGAAGTGTCCGTTTGCGCGCGCCTTGCGTTTGGCTGAAGCCTTAAGTCTGCGGTAGGAGGATGCGCGCTGGCCTGAATGACTCGCGTTTTCGGTACTTTTCGTTCCTGACTTGCGCTTTCCCACCTTGGATCGTCCGCGCGGCCTACCTTGCATGGTGGCTGGCCTCTTTTTTTCCTTGCGGACGTTCCGCGCGCATACCCAGCTGCGTCCTCGCCGACGCGAAGCTCACGTTTGGGCTCTGAGTTGTTTTTTTTTTTTTTTTTTTTTTGTTTTGTTTTTTTGTTCGTTTTTTTTTTTTTTGGTTTTTTTTTTTTCTTTTTTTGGTTTGATTTGTTTTTTTCTTTTCTTTGGTTCTTTTTTTGTTTTTTTTTCTTTTTCTTTTTTTGTTCCTCTTTTTTTGTTTTGTTTGTTTTTTTCTTTCTTTTTCAGGGAGAAGTCGGACCAAATTCCGTTCCATACGAATTATGTGTTTCCCCCCACCCGGTTTTTTCGTCGGCCCTTTACCGCCGTTTCTCATCGGACCGCCCCTTACACTCTTTTGCGCCCGCGTCCCCAGACCGAGACAAAGGAACCAGGCTTCTTCCTTCTCGGGAATCAGTCAGAATGTCACTCATCCCGCGCTTGCCGGATGAAAGGTCTTTCAGAAGAGAATCCCCCGCTTATTGATCGGGATAGAAATAATGCGCAGCTTTTTCATGAAAGGCAGTCCTTGCTGAGCTTCCTTAACGTCAATCTCGGGTCGGGCCGTTTCTCCTTTTCCGAGTAGTCGCCGTCTTTTTTAAACTTGTTGTTTCGCTCCCTCCAGGGCTGCCTCCCCCTCTCCCTTGACCCCTGCTGCCGACGATTTAAATGACCCGCTGGTGCCCCCTCTTTTGCTTAATAGAATGGATGGATGCTAGGGTGCACGGAGAAAAGATCCCTGTGCATTCGAGCCTTTCCCATGATAGTTCAGCGAAGGTGCATTGTACCGGCATGTTAGGATCTAACTGCTCCCTACTTAAAGGAGAAACGCCCAACAGCCTTTTTTCCCTTTCCCAGTGTCGCACATCACCCCAATGGTTTGGGCGCGTACCAGCGCCCCTGCTTGGCAGACACGGAACTTCCGCGCCCTCCCCCCGCACCTGACAGCCCCATTTAACCATCCTCTCCCCGTCCGGACCAAGCCTTTTCGGCTTCTTCTAACTTCTGAACGGAAAGTTCCACATAGACCCCCCTGGCGCTTTTAATCCATCATCCCCTCGGACCGCTCTTCCTGTACTATGACAGCCCCCTTCCGCGGAGAGCAGCCGGCTTTCTGAGCTTCCAAGAATGGATGGATCAAGGCACTCCAGAGTCATGTCCGCGGGGGGCCCTGGCCCCCTGACTGTCCCCGGACCCTCACTTTCAAATACTCCACTGCGCGTGTCAAGAGATCTCATACCGGGCCAGCAAAACCCCCCAACGGGCACCTCGAGCTCCCGCAGGTCCAATGTTATCCGCATCCCTCCTCCCCCTTTTTTTTTTGAGTCGGTTTGTCCCCGAACATTACCATCCTGTTAGGAGGTCCACAGGTGTTGACGTTCTTTTTTGACCGGGCGTTTCCTCCGATCGCTCTCCTTATTGCCCCCTCGACTGTGACTACCCGCTGTCCTGGCCTTGGCAAGAGGTTTTCAGGTCAGGGCTGCGTCTTTTCACCACCGCGGAAAGGGCGATTCCTTTCATTGATCCTCCCCCTGCTTGAGCTCCAAAATTTTGCTCTTTTCAAGGAGTTCGGGGCGAGACTGAACCGAGAAGGAGGATGCCTTAGACCAGGCGAGGTGACCTGAATTTTGCCGATGATTGATGCGTTTCTTCTTTCCTTACTAGCGCGTTTCCGGACTGGAGAGGATGTGGAAATGGGAGGCCGATGGGGAGAGCGAGGCTGAAGGTCCCTGTTTAACTTCCATGATGAAGATGAGCAACAACCTCACAGCACGGGGGTTTATGTGTCTGCGAATTTTCGGGGCTGGCCCCTGCTTGTTGTTTCAGGTCAGGCTCCCCTTGCAGTTTCGAAGAAACGATCCGAGATTGCCTGCCTCGAACCTTTTAATCTATGGCCTTTAGACCCATGACTAATCATCTTTGTTTTTCGAGCTCTTCTTCAGCCCGCCATACTTGCCCATCCCCCCCCTCCAAGAGATGGATCATTGACCCGCGGCTTCGCTGGCAGTGGCTCTTCTTTCGCGTACTTGAGGAGCTGAACGGTACCCACCTTCTATCGACGCGATAGGGACCGAACCCCTATCCGGTACGGAAGTTTCGTTTTTTTTTTCCCTTGCTCCTTTCCCGGCCCTTATGGATTGCCGGCCTTTTCGAGCCTTCTCCATACGGGCAGTTTTAGTTCTTCTGCACCCTCCGTCCAGTGATGACCCCTCGAGTCCTCTTTTCCATGTCGCTCTCTATGTCTCTCCGGAAGACCCCATTATTTTCGTGGCTGGAGCGGATCTTTCGTTGCTTCCTGGGGCGGGCCAGATTGGAGCCTTTTTTTTTTGGCCCGCCCCGTTAGTTTTTTCCTCCGGCCACTGATACGGTATGAGTGGACAGGGCCTGGACACCCCAGTACGGGCCGTCCCCTATTTTGGCTCAGTCCTTCCTTTTCTGCGTCCGCGGCGGTCTGGGCCCCGAGTCCAGACAGAAACAGCCCCCCGACAGTGCCTGGGTATGCACGCAGAGGCGCTCCCCGGTGGCGAAGATGTTTTTCTTGACGCCTTACCCTTCCCCCTTTCCCCCCCAGTACGAGGATCATTAGGCGGTGAAAGCGCGCCCTAATTAACCTCCTTAGGAACGGGAGCCCGGCGCGCCCCTCCCACCGGACCTGCGGTCTTCAGTACATCGCCGCCCCTCACCTGCGAGGGACCCTGGTTTGCCGGTTAGTTGGCAACCCCGCAGCACCTTTTTATTCGCCCCTCCCCTCTCGCTTCCGGTGTTTCCTGGAGGAGGCATGCCGGTAAGAACTTCTTCAATGTTCCCATTCGCTGATCTTGTTTCGTGTGTCCTCCCCCTTTATCGCTTGTCCTGCAGTATGGAAGGGGACGCTCGGAACCTGGCCCCCCTGCGCTGTTGTCGCTTTGTCCTGGCCTGCTGTGACATTCAGTGAGAAGTCCCCAGTACGCCGACTCCAGGCATTCTCTTCCACCTCTCCGCGTGCACGGGGTGTTCATGACGCGGCCCTTGACATCCAGCACTGAGGGATCGTGAACCTTTCCCGCTCAGTTGATTTCCCTGGTGCAATCTCTTTCTCCCCCCCTCCGTTGTTTTTTGCCCCTTGAACGGGAAGCTGACCGGCGTTTTTTCAATCATCTTTCTCTCCTTGTTATTCCTTTTTGACGGCGTCTGCCTTTCAAGCTTCTCTTTCCTCGCAGGGCAGGCTTGCGCGCCGACTTTTGAGGTTGGGCTTGGGCGGTTGCTTGCTGACATCCCGGATTTACACTGTCCCGAACGCCAATAAGAGATAGCCCGGTTTCTTATCCTTCCAAAATGCAACTCCTCGCTCCAGTGTTGTCCCCTCTTTTCTTTAGGAACCAAATTGAAGCCTAGAGGGACAAAAGGTTTACAAAACGTGACGAATTCGACTTCCCTGGCCGCCTGGAAGAGAATGACCCTTTTGCGTGGAGTTCCCTCTCCTGGTGATCTGTCTTTATTGTCTCCCTTACGACTACCCATTTCGAGTTACGTTTTACGTTTGAAATCTGGCCTCTTTTGTTCTTTTTTCTGCGTCTCCCCCGGCCTTCCTTCCTTTCTGAGTAGTCTTATTTTGACGTGCGTTGACCTCTCGCGATGCCTGGAAGTGAGTTACGGCTCCCAGCCCCATTTTCCACCCTAGGGATCGTCCGCTATACTGCTTGGATTGTTCGGTTGCTGAGATTGGGCCCATTTACTTTCTCCTCGCCCGCTTCGAATCGTACCTGGTTAAGCTTAAGTCATCCTCCTCCGAGTCTGGCCCTCCATTTTTTTTTTTCGTGCCGGCAGTCCTTCTCCCTCGGCTTCGGTTCAATCGGCGTCCTTCCCCTTCTTCAGCGGAAGCTTCAACAGATGAACTCAGGTCTTAAGTGAGAAGCTTCTGGTCCTAGCATTTAAAGATCACAAAAGCTCGTCTTCTCTTTGCCGCTTCCTTAGGCCGCCGCGCACTACCTTTTTGCAATTTTCCTCTTCCTACGGGATAGACATGCAAGGCATCGTCTCCGAAGTACTTCGGGTACTAGATTAACGTACCCCGTTTCTTTTTTTTTTGCAGCATTCCCTTCGCCGCGTACCCCGACGCGGCTCCATGTTCAGATCATCCAGGCGTCCGCCCCCCCCCTGGAAATACAGTCACACTTTGCAAAATGATACCCCCTTTTTGTGTACTCTTCCTGGTGCGATGCACTCTTTGAGTTTCCCCGGAAATATAATATGATGATTCATTCTCCTTTTCATGACTGAAGTTTAACCTTTTTGACCGTCTCCTCGGAACTTAGTGACTTAAATCTTCTCCCATCAGGACGATCCCAGAACATAATGTAAACCAACAAAAATGCTCTGGGCTCCTCCCCAGAGGTTTGTTTAATGCTGAAGGAACGTCCATGACGAGCATCTACACAGTATCCCCTTCCCTAAATTTCCCTCTAATTCGGAACGACCCCCGTTCGGCATTCATTCCCCCCTGCGCTGTCTTTCCGCTTCCTTCATTAGATTTTCACCATCGCTAGCCTTTTTCATAATAATAAATATCGTTTCGCCTGTCCTATGCGGTTTTTCCGCGTCTCCTGCCTGTTGAAGTGTAAATCATGTTGTCTCAAGCCAGGAGCTCCACTTTACTGTTTTTCTCCCCTTAATGAACATTGTAAGATCGACTTCATTTTCTTCAATGAGCGTTAGCAACCGGTCCCTTCATCCCTTGACGCAACTGGCGTCCAGGCCCCACCCCCCTGGGCCCCTCTTTATGACAGCAAACCCGGACCCTGCCTCTCTCTATTTCCATTGTTGTATCTCACTTCTTTTGTAGAACACCGTTTTGAGGAATACCGGAGGTGAAGGTCCCGCAGTGGAGACTTTTGAATGGTTCCGCGCTTTCCTGGCTGATTGCGTCGTTCCCTTCAGGGGCCAGAGCTCTTTTCTTTCCTGCGTCCTTTCCCCGCGTACAAGGGTTCCTTAGTGCACCCTCAGCCTTTGAGACCCGGCAACAGTGCCAGGTTGCTAAGCCTTGAAGTCTTTTTACCTGCCCCTTCCTACCCTTAGTTGTGCTCTTCCTCAAAACCCTTTCGCCCGGCGAGGTTCCCGAGGTGCTGTGCGATTCCCGCCCCTTTTAGCATTCTCTTCGTGTGTGTCTTAAGGGTCAATTTTTCGGCCGAGGGGCCAGTGGGGAGACGATACCGGTCCCCCTCTGGATGCCGATGGCTCGCTCGCCCCTCACACACATGGGAGGTTGGCGAGGGGAGGATCCTCGTTGTAACTTGTTTTCGTTCTCTTTCCTTGATTTGGTCATACGCAGGGAGACCCACGTTCGCAATACGTGAAGGGGGGTTGACTCCAGTTTCCATTCTTCCTCACAGGCCTGTTCCGCATCCGCGGGATCCTACAGCAAGGCCGAGTCCTCCCCTTCCCCATTCGGGGGTTCAAGATAGTCGCTCTGCTAGAGTTGCCATGTAGGGAGATTTTAAACCTTCCAAGTTGGTTTCGAAGCTGCGCTTCCCGGCGGGCCCGCATGCGGTTCCTTCCTCCCGAAGAGGAATTGAGGGGGGTTGGTCTTCCTGGGAATTATGCGATACCATATTTCCTTTCTTCTTCTCTTCTTTCCCCTCGTCGTTCTCGGCGCGCGGTCCTCCGCGCGTGACCCAGACTATTCCCGCGACTCCTGCAAGCCTGTTCATTCTCTTTGCGCGCTTTCCTTTCGGCCCGCATGACTCAGGCGATTCGTCTCGAGAAGACCTCCGTTCGCCTGGGCCTTGGTTGGCTCCGGGCCAGAGGAGGCCCTGTCCTGAACTTTACCGGTCGGCTTTCTTACAGTAGTCGCTTCGTGAGCTTGCGCCAGGTGCGTCCTTCCCTTCCCCTTCCACGGCCCGCTGACCCAGCAGTCCCCCAGCCAAACTCCGGCCGCAGGCCCTATCACGGATGTTGGAGTCCGATGAGGGCCCCCCGCGGCTCTGTACTCACGTCCAGAATGGTCATCGCGAGGAATCGCATGCCCTCCTAAGATTTTTTGATCGGCTCTTCTTTCCCGCATCGGTCAACCTTCTGACTGCCAGCCGTGATCACCATCTCCATGAGAGGAACTTCATCCCGGAGACCTCGTAGTCGGCCAGCGCCACCCCGGCCTATGATCCGCCGATTTCCGGTTTCCTCCCGGCCAGGTGCGTCCCCGAGTGTACTTAATGTCCATTACCCTCATTTGGGTCAATGTTTTTTTTTCCCCCCCCTTATGATGATTTAGCCACGGTGCGTTCCTTCCCGTAATGAGGTTGGTCCGAGTCCGGAAAATGGCTATTCAGGTCCGTTTCTTTCCCGTTGAACTACGGGAAGGTCAGCCTCCAGCTTCCCCCCCGTTTCACAGTCCTTCACTTGAGGACCCCAAGCGGAGGGTCCTTGGGACAGACATCCCCAAACCGCCCATCCCGAGTACCCTGACCGACCCTCCTTCTCCCGATGCACTGTTCCA
>Ga0179593_1434238_pt1 | contig 11190 bp, 16 predicted proteins | sample CZODoug2_1_08_16_FD_185931 | JGI IMG/M metagenome (GOLD analysis project Ga0179593, IMG submission 185931) | Vadose zone soil fungal communities from Angelo Coast Range Reserve, California, USA - CZODoug2_1_08_16fungal (PacBio error correction) | ecosystem: Environmental > Terrestrial > Soil >... | reverse complement strand
GGTCTTCGACGAATCGCTTGCCCCTCGAAGTACGCCTCTTTAGTTATTTTCGTTTTTCCTTGCACCTCCCCCCCTGTTCTCTTCTCTCCTCTTTAATTATTTTGAAGTGTATGGCACATTGTAATACGAATTTCCCCCTTGGTTATTCTCCTTTTATTCCGGTACGCGATTCGAACATTTTTCCCAGCAGCCGTTTTTAAGTGTCGCCATCCTCCTCTTTTGCTCCCCCCCCGTGCTAACCCTCTTCAAATAGATTCTTAGAGCGACAGTCCACCTACTTCCGACCGACCCCTTTTTTTGCCGGGGGTTCTCGGCGAATCCCCTCTCCTCGTTTTTCACATCTAGATTTTCCCTCTTTCTCTGTCAATCTTCATCTCCCCCCCTCTTGAAGATAAGGGATATTTTCCCCAGAGGATGCCGGTTCACCCCCCTGCTTATTTCAGACTATCGACAAATCAGGATGAAGGTCTTCCTTTCCCTTCAAAGACCGCCTTCCTCCTTCCTACCCCTTTCTCTAGTCCCTGCCTCTCATCCGAGATGTGTCTAGACCGGCGGTCGAAATCTGAACTTTGCCCTTCGCTCATGTCGAGCCCATTGGTTTCAGAAGGCCGCCGCAAATGGCCGGTTTCTAAAAACGTCTCTCTCACAAGAGGCGACGTTTTCATTATAAATTCAGTCCTTTTGTCCGTCCTTTGAAAAAAAGCTCGTTTTTCTCCTATTTTGAGGCTCGCCTTGAACTCATTAGTTCCGCCCCTCACGTCACTCCCCTTCTACGTTTCTTGCCCCTGGACCCTCGACCATCTGCGATTATGACTTCGGACAAGTACGTTTTTTTCCTCCCATGGTATTCGATCTTGAACGTCTTGCGCTCCAGAAAGCCCCCTCTCATGAACGCGTGCCATTTCCCTCCTTATTCTCCTCTATAATGACTGCGTCAATCGGCACAGATCAGTCATTCTTCCACATCACCACCTTTGATCCTTTTTTGATCGCCCCTCCCATATAATCCCAAGTCGGGTCGATATACAGGAGCTGCCAATATTTCGCGTTCTCAAGTTTCTTTTCTTTTCGCCTGCATCTTCTCCTTTCTTGCTGACCTTTTTTTTCGTTCCATTGAATGCGGAATGCAGTAAGTGTTGAAACTTTCAAGTTCCCGAAGTCCCTGTATCGAGGAGCTCCCAGCGCGATTCCCCATTTGCTTGGTCCTTTCTCTCTTCCTCCAAATCCCTCCCCTTTTTTCCCTCTTGGTTTTTCAGTTTGATGCTTTAGAACGTCCTCTTCAGGATTGGCGACGCCATGTCCTCCATTTTCGATTCTCCCGCCTCCTTTCTTCCACCGGTTTTTTCAGTTTGCTGTTTATTTCGAGAGGTGCCCTCTTTTCTCTGAACACGTTTCCCTCGCCTTTTCTGCCCGTTTTTCCCCCTTGGCGCGGCACGTTTGCGACTTTTCTCGCCCTTTTCTCTCTTACCTGCTCCCAGGAGTTAATATTTTACTCGTAAATACTCCTTCTCTGCTTTTCAGTGTCCAGATCTCCTTCCGCCGTTGGTTCTGCTTGTCATCTTGACTTTTGAACGCCCTTTACACGATCCCCCCTCCTTTTCTAATCCTTTCCCCTCAATTTCTCATCCTTTGGTGTAATATCCGTCCCCTCCTGCTATGTTAGGTAGCGCCAAACGGATAATTCATCTTCCGGATTGGTCGTCCTCTCCTTTTTGACCCCTACCCCTGAAGTCCCCTCCTGCCCCTCGTACCCCAGGAAAGATTTATTGAGTCTTTCTTCCATCCTATACACCCTCCCAGCAAAACATCCTACGAGCCTCAGTCATCCTTTCCTCACCCCTGCATCATTTCAATAATGACTTCTTTCTTCCCTCACACCCCCCTTTCCTCACCAGTACCCTTTTCGATGAAGAAGTTATCAATTTCTGCCACCTCAGATGGATTCCCAAGTCATGCGGTTGCCTTCCGCTGGAGGTTGGGCCCGCCTCCCCCCTCCCCTACAGCCCCCCTTTGGATCTTCTTTTCCCTTAGCATTTATTCTTTCAATGGTTCGTTTTTTTTTTTTTTCAAAATTCTTAATCTGCCCTACCCGAGCGTGTAAATCTTTTCTTTTACCAGGGGTTTTTTTTCTAGCTTTACTACATCCTGTCCTCTGTACTTTGTTCCTCCCCCCCACAAACCCCCTTCCCTTTCCATGCCCCCCCACAAATCTAGGGCACATTATGAGAACCTGTCCCGGGCGTCGGCCCAAAACCAAGCACAGGAGGCACAGACCCAGGCCTTTGCCTAGTCCTGTACATTCTAGTTTTTAATCCCTTTTCCTCTTCGTACCTCCTCCCAGTTATTGTGACGGTTATGTTCTGGATAGCGATGTGTCTTATCTTTGACTTTCCTTGAATTGCATGGGAGCAAGGTCCGGTGTTGTAGGGGAGTGTTGCTTTTACTTGACGCGCCCCCCCTCTTCTTTATTCCTTCTTGTGATTAGTACATGCTTGGTTCCAATATCGCGCAATACACTTCTTTCCACCTTGGGTCTCAACAAAAAACGAGCGGGTCGATGTTAATTCTATTACACTTCTCAGCGTTCCTTACCAAGATGAGGTTCTTTCTTTTGCCTCTTTTTTGTTTGGAGTCAAGTAAGTCCCTTTGCCAACTTGAGAACCCCTCGTCTCCGCTCTCCTCGCATTTCCTTTTCCAGGATTTGTCCCAGGAGGATTCCATCGGGGAAAACAGGCCTGATAATTTATAGTATTTTTTTGCAAGGGGTCTGCAATGGGTTGCTTAACTGAAGTTTTTTGCCCCCTTTTGTGTCCCCTCTCCCACTTTTGACTATTTCGAATAAGATCCGGCGATTTTTTCTTTCATTGCTTCCTACTGCGTTGCAATTTTTTTATGAGTAGCCAATCGGTTCCATTTTCCCTCCCCCCTTTTAGAAAACATTCGGAAAAGGAGAGAAAAGGTTTTTATTGACCGAGATTTTTTATCCAGACGATGTCAGAAGGTTAGCTCGTAGGAACCCGAGCGTTCTTGAATGTTCCCTCCTGAAGTGTTACTTTCCTTCCACCCCCCCCCACAGTTTCCTCTTTCATTCAAGTGTGGGTCGGGGCTCTTTCGAAGCTCGCATCTATGCTCTGTTCGAACAGGAATGATTATATGTATTGTTTTCGATCTTCTCGTGATTGGTTGATCCTATTCATTAACTCTGGACCTTTTCCTTTTCTTATATCCTTTCCAATGCAGACCGGTTCTCTTTTTCCTCATGTATTTTTGGAGGCGCCAGTGACCAAGATTTTTTTCCTTGGTATTTCCCTCTGTAGTTGCGCACGCATAGGTTTTCCCCGGTTTTCTCGGTAACCCCCTCTCGTGCTCTTAGTGTTCTTCCTGGTCTGAGCGACAGAAATTGCTGAGCAAGGCGGCTTTTCGAAGCCTGGAATACATGAAATTCTCATTCCGCAGGGCGTTTTGACGGGTTCTCTTTGAACCGCCTTTGTTGGCACCTTCTTTCTGGTTTCTCTCTTTGAACCCACCTCTTCTCCCTTCTTTCTCTCGCTCTTTATTTTCTCTTTTCGACCCCGGTAGAATTCCCGATTCTTTCGCTTCAGAATCAGATGATCGTGTCCCTTTATTCTTTCTTTTGCGGTGCCCCTTTATCCCTTTTTCCATATTTTCGAGTATGGTCGATCAACTTCGCCCTTTGTTTAGTTCTTTTTTTTTTGTTGTTGGTTTTTGTGTTTTGTGGAATTACTATCTCTGTGCGTCCGTTATCCCCTTTTCCCTAGTACTCTCTTCTTTTCCTCTTCTGAAAGTTCTTTTATCCATGGGATGCGGTCAGTCACCGACTCCAATTAGGAAGATTTTGGGGTGCCGGTTAATCTTTTTGCCTGATTGAGTTTGCCTCTAGCCTTTTTTTCCCCGCTTCCCCTTACGGATGTTCGTGTGCCTCGTTGACGTCCTTTTACTCTTTCGCACTTGTGTCTGCGTTTACCCAGTGTGCCGCGTCACAAAAAGAATTCGTTCATTTTCTAGGCAACCTTTCCCCTCCCCTCTCCCTATCCTTCCCCCCTCTAGTCCCCTTACTTCTTCTTTTGATTTTCGTAGTCCGAAAATCTTTCTAATAAGTGTTGTTGCGAGAGATGGTCTTTCCTCTCGTTCAAGCCTCTCTTTCCGGCTCTTATTTCCTTCCGGTTTGGCGGAAAAGGTCCGAAGTTTTTTGATAGCACTGAATTGAATTTGAAGGATGCGGCACACTTTTTTCATTGACTGAAAACCCCTTCCCCCCCTTCTTTCGCTAAAATGCTGTAAATTCCCTCTCTTTCACTCCTTCCCGAGCAAGAGACTAGTAAAGGGACGACGAAGCTTACTCCTAAGACTACTGCAATATCCTTCGAGCGTCCTCCTTCTCTTAATATCCTTTCCTTTTTTCGCTTTTTTTCTTCTTGCGTCCCATCCCCAAATTCCTAGGTGCCTTTTAGACATGGTGCATGTTTTTCTTCTGCCGCGTCTTTGGTTATCAAGGGCTCAAAGTTCTTGAATTTCCTTCTCCCCCTTTTTTGCAGTCGTTCTCTCCCCCCTCGTCCCCTCCCCCCCTCTTCTTTCCGTCTAACGGGACCCTTGCAAAGACGGATTTTTCCCCGAATCCCGATGTCGACGCACCGAGAATGCTATATCGGGATTTCTACCTTTTTTCTTCCATCTCCCCATTCCTCCTTGAATACTCTCCTCCGCCCTGGTGGGAAGCAGGCCAGCCCCCGCGAAATGGGCCCCGTTCCAACCGTTAGAGGAACCCGTTTCCTCGCTTGAATCTTCCCCTCCGGTTATTCTTTCTTCGTACTTTCCCCCCCTTCTGACTCTCAGAAGGTATTCCGTAGCTCCCGCAGCCGATTTCGTCCGCCTCTCCTCCCCCACTAGATTCCTTTTAAAGGGAAGGCTCCTCTTCCTCTTCTTCCATTCGGCCCCCCTTTTCCGTTTCATTTTCCCCTCTTTGACGATTTCCTCGCGCCCTAAAGAGCGTTACTGGGCAAGAACCGCTTTCATAACCCTAGCCATCTTAGGCAATAGGGAAGTGAGCCGACTTTTTCCACCCTCACTTCTCTTCTATTCATAACCCTCCCCAATTCCCTTTTGACCCTTCCTCTTCCGAGTATTTTTAGTCGCAAGAGCCCGTCCCGCCTTATTTTTCTTTCATTCCGAGTCATTTTTGGGACTTGAAGCCTTACCTTCCGGCCTTTTTTTCCTTCCCCCCCTTTTTTTTGCTTTCCCCCTCCGACTTTCTTTGTAGCGCGGGTTCCCCACAAACACCAAACACCAACACCCACCCAAACCCCATCTCTCTTACTTCTTCTTTCCAGAAAACCCGTTTTCTCCTCTCTTCTTTTGGTTAGCCTTTTTTCTCGCCTGGTTTTTCACTCTCTCCTTTTTTGCGACGCATTCCGACATTTCTGGGCGCCCTTCGGAATTGATCTTCTTCCTCGTTCCCTCGATTTTTCTCTCCCATTTTGATACTCCCATCAACACGTAATTTTTTTACACCGTGACTCCGTTTGCGGAAAGTCTCCTCACTGTTCCCTTTTCCTTCCTCTTTCAGAATGGGCGACTCCCTTTGACAATTTTTTTCTAAGTTTTCCTTCGAGAGAGTCCCGCGCAGGGTTCTTACGCTTTCATAGCGATTCGTTCAGCAAGTTAAAAGATCAACATACTTTTCCCGCCCCCCTTACGCGGTTTCCTCCTTCCCTCTGCCCGATAGTTTTGGTTTTCCTCCCCCTTTCCCAATATTTCTTATTTTGGAGGCGCTATATGAACCGACCAGCCAGGACTACTCAGCGACATAGATTTTTCAGTTTCATCTCGACCTACCTATCCACCCCCCCCCTCCCCATCCACAGACTTTACTCATCTTTTCCTCTTTTTTGAACTTCCCTCGTGGAACCCCGTAAGAAATCCGCGCGACATGTACGCAGTAAGTTTCAGATGGAAGTGCGATAAACTTTTTCACTTCATTTACTTAGAGGTCCCCCCCATTCCTTTTTGTTTCCTTTTCTTTTTTGTGTTTCCCGCTTCCCCCCTTTTTATTAAGCAGGTGAGGAATATTGCTCGAATTTTTTAGCTAGTCCCGTTTTCTTCTTTTTCTTGGGTGCGCAACATTTTTCTCATAGGCCATACATCTCTCTTCCCTTTCTTCCTCTCCTCCCATACTCCTTTTTTTTTTTTCTCTCGACCCCTATACGTCTTTTCCCCCCACGCTTCTACAATTGTCGCCACACCGGACCCACAGTGAAATGCACCCCCTTCTCGGTCTGACCCCCCAGCTGAGAAACTATGATACAGGGCTTTTCTGTGCCCACCACCTAAATCTTCCTCCCCCTAGGTCATTTGCCCCTCTTTCCTTCTTCGTCTTGCATACAGGTGATCTGAGTTAGAAACGTTCCTGGGTTTATTTTACTTTTGAGATGTAGTCTTCCCTTTCTTCTAGAATCCTTCCCTTTCTCCTCAGCCGTTCTTTTCTTTTTCCCTTGGTTAGCGTCCTGTAGAGATTCGCCTGAAATCACGATGCGTTTTACTCGTCTTTCCTGTCTTTTTCCCCTATATGATCAGACCAATTCCTCCTATGATTCTTGGTGTGAGGTCCTCCCCCCCCCCCCCCCCCCTCTCCTGTTGACCAGATGTTCCCTTCTATTACCCCCTCTCCCTCATTCCTTGCCCTTCTTTTTATAGGGACCGCTTCCAGACGTCCCCACAACGCCTAACCTCCCCGGCTTTTTCTCATCGAGCCGGACATTCTTCGTTCTCCCCCCTTTCTTCATTTAGTCACTCTGGTAACTACCCTTCTCTGTCTTCTCTACTTTGGCAGAACTTGTCGACCCACGTGCCGTTGGCGGGTTCTCCGAACCCCTCTCCTTTTTTGCTGGTTAAACCCTTTCACATTTGATCGATATCCGCTGACCTTAACATTCTACCGCGAGTGAAGCTGCCTGTCGACCTTTTGCCTGTAGGACATGCATTCTGCAGGACTCTAGTTTTTCCCATTTTTCCTGAGCCCCTTCTTCCCACAATTCATCCGGTCCCACCTTTTTTTATGCAAGAGAAGAAGTCAAGTGATGTGAAGCTCTCCTTGCCCTGTCGTTTGAGGAAATTTCTCCCCTTGTAAGCTTACTTTTCACCAACTAATTCTGGTACGTTAAGCCACACCCCAAACTCAGCTTGTTTCCTATATCTGATATTTTTCTTTTCTTCCTTTTCCCCTAAGGAAGATTTCTTTCCTCCTTTCCCCCTGTATACCTTCTTTCTTACTTTTGTCCTAGTTCTGATCGATTGATTTGCCTTCGTCACAATGCCCTCGATCTGCTGAGTCCACCTTTTTCTCTGAGTTATTGCCCGTAGCTTTCCTTTCTTTTCCCTCCTAGATTCCCCCCTCCCCCTGACACCCCTTTTATGACTCTTTTCTTGACCTCCTAGAATAGGTCGGTTAACGGCCCCGTTTAGGCAGAACGACGATTTTTGTGTGCGGTACCGTTTCGATGTATGCGTCTCTCCAGACCTGCTTCCTCCCTTCCTCGATTTTTTCTCCCTACATCCGGACTCCGCTTAAAATTTATCATTAGCTTTTCGAACGGGTTCTCGACCCTTTGGCAATCCTTGCTTTAGGGCCTTTCCAAGTCACGTGTCTCGTTGTCTTTCTCCCTGCGCGGCGCGGCTTTCTATGTTGACCTTCTCCCAGAATCCCTATATAGAGAGAGGGAAATCGAGTTCTCGGACCATGAGGTCGTTGCACTTTTTTTAAGTTCGACGTTTCCTTTCCCTATGCCCCCTCCATTTTCTCGTCACCTGGCATCCCCCTCGTTTTCTAGCCTCCCGCTTTGCTGACATACCAGGATCGTCATCCGCCCTTATTCTGCATATCTGATTGGAAATCGGCCCTCTTTTTGATTCCCTCCTCCCCCCCCCCGAAAAACCTCCTTTTTCCGGTCTTTCGAGATTGGACGCTGTAGCTTTTTCATGCTCACCGGTCTGAGGATTGTAAATTAATGTTTTTTTCTTCGTCGGGGATTTTTCATTCTCCCTTTAATACGTTTCGCTCATCGGTCCTTTCTTTTGAGTCATTTCCGTGTGACTCTCGTCAAAAAGATTCCCGTCATTGCGACGGCTTTTTCGTTCCTGCCCTTTAAAAATAGAACTGCAATATCTCTGGCTTCCTTCCTCCTTTCCTCTCTTTCTCTAAGACCATCTCCTTTCCTTATCATTTTTTTTTTTGTCGGTGACTTCGGCGAACTCCCCTTTTTTTTTGCCGTACGGACAAAGTTAGAGATTGCTTTTTTTTTCCTTTTTGCTGGACCCTCCCCCCCTGTGAATATTTTTTTTCATCCTTTTTTTTTTTTCTTGCGCCCCTGTGTAATGACGCAGACACAAGTCCAGGGTTCTCCTTGCTTTTTTTGAAGCCCGTCCTGTTCACTACAACGTCCCCTCTCCTTCCCATGAAGTAAGGGCTACATTCATACGCATTTCGCTTCCCTTTTTTCCATCCTGCCTCGAGATTCAAGAACTGACTCTTCATACGTTTTTGTTTTTTTGCGGGCGCATCCCCAAGTTCCTTCGCAGCTTTCAGCCATTCTTTCATTTGAGTGCTGTGATGAGTAATAGCCCTCTCCTCTCCTGGTATCCAGGCCTCCCCTCTTCTTGCCCCTCCCACCTTTTCGTTTGATCGCCCCCAGAGTATGCGAACAGGATTTGACGTTCCTGAATTTGCTCCAACGGACAATCCTTCCTTTTCCCATCCATCTCTCTTTCTAGCTCCGTAATGCGAGTCTCTTGGAGTTAGACCGGAGGGCTACATTTTGTTCGCGCTTCAGGTTTTCTCCTCTCCCCCCTTCCTTTCGTAGGTCCCCTATTTCCGGTTTCACCCTCGAGGAACCCGTGAGCCCTTCGGAATGTTGAAATTCCTTTATTCCATTGGGATGTCCCCCCCCTTTAGTTCCTGGATCTCCCCCTTTTCTGGATCCTCCCTCCTATTCCCTCACGATCAGACCCTCGCGTTTTTTTTCCCCGAAAACGGTAGTTTTATCGGCGATGTTGCAAGTAGGACACGTTCTTTCTAAAATTTTTCCCCCTCTTTTTTTTTACCGGTCATCGGCCTTCGCCAGGTTTTCCAAATTCCCCCGCGCTGTCGGCTTTTTTCTAGTATCATGCGAGTGTCCCTTTTTCCCTCTTGCTCCTCCGGGGCAACCCAAGCTTTCCCGTCAGCCCACCAAGACATATAACTTCCCTTTTTTAGAACATGGATTTCCTCTTCTGTCTGACCTTCACCTCTTCTATCTCCTGGAGTATCTGTGCGGTCGCCGTGTGGGCATGAACTTTGAACGGAAGTATTCGTCCCCCTGCGACGTCTAGAACTATTGCCCTGAGCTTCCCTTTTCTATTAAACATTTTTCCTTGCGTCTTTAAAGACCCCCTTTTGCTTTTTTTTTGCTCCTTCTCGCATGGAGTTAGGACCGCCCGCAGGAGGATTCGGCGACGCATGTTATCTTCATTGAGAGAACGGTCTAAATCCTGCATTTTCTCCGCGGTCCTTTTTAACCTGAGCAAGATTACTTATTTAGGCATGTGATTTTTTTCCCTTGTAAACCTTCCTTTTTCCCTATCCCCAAGTTCCGCGTCCCCGCTTTGTGTCCCCGTACGCGTAATCTTCCGTCGATCAGGAGTTTCAGCATGGCTCCCCTTCCTTTGGATCCCTCGGTATTCGGGGCTCTTTCAGCCGCGGGTCTGTGTAATAGGTCACTTCCTGATCCCTTTCCAAACTCTAAAAATTAGTGGCAAAGTCCCTTTTTCTCGTTTGTTTTCACTCTTCTAGACCGCTCGTTTTGGTTTTTTTATCACCGCATTTCATAGGGGATTGGTGCGGGCGCCGAGAACGACCAGCAGCACGACCGCCTCGTAACAAAGAAACCCCTTTCTTTTCAGTATATGACCTTCACCCGATCCTTCAAGCATCGACGTCTATCAGTCCGGACTGCAATTTCGTCTTGCCCTAAGCGAAATTTCTTCCTCAAATAAAATTTTCTCCTGGTGAAGTTTCCTCTTCCTCGATCAACTTTCTGCCCTTCGATGACGCCTCTGATGCTTCTTTTTGGTGGGCCTCCTTCGTGGGGTTTTCCTTAAAGTTTTATAAGTCCCCCCTTTTTTTATATTTTGAACTTCCTTTTTTGGAATAGGAAACTTTCGGGGTGCTTTTTAAATTTTTTCCCCTCGAGCGTAAATCTCCTTTACAGAATCCTCATTTTTTTTCCCAGATTTTTTTTTATACTCTCGAGGCGCTATGCTGACTTTTTCTTTCGCCCCCCCCCCCGGAAACCTTCTCCACACCACTTCTCGGGCAAATCTGCAACCGCTGACTTCTGCGTCTGCGCAAAACCGCAGTTAAGCCCCCTTGCCTGTCCTCGCCTTTCAATAGAGTAAGAAATGGTGGCTTTCCTCTCCACCCCGGCATGAAGTTTTTCCCTTCTTATTTTACTTGCCCTTTCTATCTTCGCAATTGCATTCATTTATTACTGCGATTTTTTTCCTTTCCTCTTTTTTAAGGGGGTTTTATAGGGAGTCGCGTCTTTCTTCCCCAGCTTCTTTTCCCCTGCCTGTATCTCCGGTCACGTTCAATCATGAGACGACCCCCCATTCCTCTGATTATCATTTTTTCTCCTGCCTACACCCCACCCCCCCCCCCTCTTGGGCCCGATTCCTTCACTCTTATCTCCAAGCAGATGCACGTGGGGGGCTCGTGTTTTGACTTTTGCGTACGAAGCCCTATGAAACTCCCAGCGGAGTGCCGAGATAGAGTCCTTCTTCCGTAGTCCACTTTGGAGGATTCATGCGCTTGTTTCGGTATATGTCCTTTCGTTGACACTGTCTCAACGTTTCCTTCCGTCTGGGTTAGCAGAAACCCTTTAAGTTTGTTGTGCTTCACCGATACCACGTTCTTCCTTAGCTGCTTCATTACTTTTCTATTTTTCTTGTCACGCGGCCATTTTTGACATTCGTCTGCCAATCAGGATATAGGTACCCATCCCTTTTCAAAAGGCGGCCCCCTTGATAGAGAACCGTTCACTCTAATGTAAGCGTTATGTGCCTTTCGCGCGTTCATATCGTAGCGTTTTTCGAGGCTACTGCTTCATTGCCAAAATAATGACTTTCTTCATCCCCCCCACA
>Ga0179593_1332911_pt1 | contig 11190 bp, 13 predicted proteins | sample CZODoug2_1_08_16_FD_185931 | JGI IMG/M metagenome (GOLD analysis project Ga0179593, IMG submission 185931) | Vadose zone soil fungal communities from Angelo Coast Range Reserve, California, USA - CZODoug2_1_08_16fungal (PacBio error correction) | ecosystem: Environmental > Terrestrial > Soil >... | reverse complement strand
GTATAAGTCCCCCTCCTATTCTTTTATCATTCGTTTCAGAGCTTCATTTTTTCCCGACGCGGAAGAAGATGGTATGCCTCCTCTGATGCTGCTCACTTAAGCAAGGCGTCCCTCTTCTTTTACTCCGCTTCCAACTCCTCCCACGCAGCCCCCATTGGTTTCTCCCTCTTAGAGAATGTTTCTCCCGATGGCAATTTTTCCCCAAATCCTTTTGTTGACTTCACGCGTTATTCATTGATGCCTAGCCCCCCCATTCTTTGAGAACTGGCCCTAGGTCCTCAACGTTGATTACGTTTCCACCTTTTTGACCTTCCATCTCTGGTGTTCACGCTGAAGTCCTTCGTTGACGCTTTTTCTCTCCCCTCCCGCCTTCTGGTGGCGCATTGACTTTTCCCTTAAAAAGGCGTGAGACGCGCATGCCGCCCCCCCTAGCAAGTTTTTCTTAACCAGCGGCTTCCCCTTTTGTATGGAAATCTTTCCTTAAGGATTTGTTGACTTTCATACAGTTCTGTCTTCCCCCTGTGTCCAGTGTTCAAGGATAGTCGCCCATCGCCCTTGCCCCCCCTCCGTTGCAAGATGGAGGTTGCATCCTCTTTTTTCAACGGTATGCTTATTCGGAAGGTTGTTTTCCTGTGTCCCCCCTTCTGGCCCAAATAGGCCGTTGATAGCATAAATCTATCACGATCGGGCGTTTCCTTTTATAAGAGTTTTAGTTCATTTTCCTTTGAGCTCATATTTTGCTCGGTGGGCCGATAGTCGACAGAGGACTTTTAAAGCCGCCCCTTTTCCCCTCCATGCTCGACCTGAATGTTTTGTTCTGCTCGTCGTGATTTGGAATTCTTCCTCCCCCTTTCGGGGGAAAGTTTAGTTTCGCCTTTCGGTAGGGCCTTTTACTGAGAAGAAGTAAGGGATTCCTCAGATCTTGAGCACGAGTGATTTCATCCGAGACGTTGCCGTACCCCTTCCCCCGTCAGAGAGTAATAATTGCAATCGGGTTTGCTCGCTTTTTTTTTTTAAGCTAAGTAGTGTTTTCTGGCCACGCCTTAGGATAAAGTTGGGAAAATTTAACTTCTTCGACACTCCCCGTCTAGGCCTCCCGCTTCGAAAAGGGAACGGCTTGAGATTACTCCAGCTTTTTCCATCTCCAGGTGTTTTCTTTTGTTACCTGATTCACTTAGGTCCTCGGGATAGGAAGGTTGCTCAGGAAAATCTTAGAAGCTATGGAGGTCTCCTCTTTCATCCTCCTAGACGACCATGGAAAGCAACAATCAAAAAGAAAGGTTCCCAACTCAGAGCGGATCAGCCCCCCTTGGCGATTGTTCGCCTAGTTCCTTCTTACCCTCTGACCTCTCTGTCGAGCTACCAAAGGATTGGCGCCAAGTCATTTTGTAATCTTTTAGGCACGCGCATGACCGACATTCACGAATAGAAGACTTTTTTTTTGTGCGCGTTGAGAAAGACCCCCTCAAGGGAGGGTTGTTCGCCTTCCTTGGGGCCCGGTTTCTTTCCTGCCACGTCTCCCCCCCCACTTTTTGTCTGTGGTCTTGTCCACCCTTTCTTTACAACATTCTTCTTTTTTTGGAACCTCCAGAGGCATATTATTGGAGGCTGGGATCCTCGCTGGACGGCTCCTGAATTTGATACAACTTGCCCTTCTTTGAATTAAATGAATCATCCTGGTCAAAACCGCCCGGTGCGGGACTTTTTTTTCTTTTCCCTTCCCGCTTGATGCATCGGCGAAGAGTCTCGCCCTGCCATGACTTGCCGTTTCTCCCCGTCCCCCCGACGGCACGAGCGATTCTATCTCCCCTTCCTTCCTTGACTTATATTCGCCGCACCTCGCTTTCCTCCCTTTGTTGCCTTCCGCTTTTGCTTTTTTATCATAACTCTCGAAATAGTTCTTGTTTGAAGGTTCACCGAAACCACCCGGGTAAGATGCCTCGAAGCCTCTCTTTTTTGTTTCCACCACCCTTCCCGCTTTAAGAATGTACTCCTCTGACAAGTTTCTTGCATCTTTTAGTATCCTAGGTAGATTCCTGTTAAGATTTCTATTGCGATCTGCCTGGTCTTTTCCTTCCGTGCAGGGGTGCCCCTCCCTTCACGTAAGACTGCTGCCCCATACCGCCCTCCTCCACACTTTTCTATTTTCTCCAGTCCCAAGATTCTTCCACCTTTCCCTTCCTTTGGTCGACGATTTTCACTGCTTTTTCTCCGGCGCAGTACCTTCAAACTTTCCCCTCGTTAATATAAAGCTTTGCTCCTCCCCGTGGCGTATTTTTTTTGTGTGGTCGGTTGCTAGCTTACTCTTTGCTTTTCGGGGGTCCATTTTTCTTTAGTTCTTCTTCTTTTTTTCTTTTTTTTCTATTCATCAGATCTTTTCGAGCTGGTTCGATTCCCCATCAGACCGCCGTTCCTTCTCTCCCAACCCGCGGTTACTTTGGTCCGGTTAAACTCTCGAGGCGCTGCCTTTTTCCCCCCCTTTTAGGTTTCGAGTTCTCTCTTTCTTACGTCCGGTCGCCCTTCTTGCGCTTTTTTGTGACCACTCATTAATTGTCTCCGGCGTTTGTTTTTTAGAAGAAGGTAGGGATCGTCTTTCCCCCAGCTTCTCCAATTAAGGCGTGTGGGTCAGATTTAGCTTCTCATGCTCCGAGTTAGCAAGATTCCCGCTACGTCGAATTTCTTTCCCTCCCCCCTCTTTTGCCACCTCAACACTTAGAGTCCCTGACTTCCGTTGTTGGACTTTATCTTGTTGGTTTGGTATTACCCATTTTTCCCTCCTCCCTCGTCGGTATCCTTTAGAAGTAAGCTGACGTTGCCCTCCCCGGTATTTTAACGAGTAACACTATTTTCTCTTCTTCGGTACATTTTTTCACTTTCCAGCTATCCCTCTCTTTCCTTCCCCCTTCCTCCTTTTTCGCATTTAAATGTCCTGCCCCTTCTGGTCTTAATTTTCTCTTCGGTACCCATACTGCGGTTTCCGGGCTCATCTAACACGATGTTTAGCCTGATCAGTCGATGAACCCCCCGTTCCTCCCACTTTACCGAGAATAAGAGCTCCTCTCTCTCCTTCCTTCCATCTCCCGTAAACTGCCCTCCCGGTTCACCCTTCTTAACGGTCCGCGTCCTTGTTTCTCGTTTAACAGAAGTCTTGGTATCCCCCAGCTTCTATGGGTACATGTTTTTGTCCTTGCTCGACGGACCTTTTATGTAGTTTTTTTCCCAATACCTCTCTTCCGCCTTTCCCCCAATTTGGAGTAGGTCCAATGGGATATTCATCATGTCGACTTCATACCTTCAGAATTCCCTTTTGAAACTTCCTTTCCACCTCAGTTATCTCTCTAGTCCCCTCCTTTTGTTGTTGTTGCTTTAGAGTCTCATGTTCAGGACCTTTTTTCTAGAAGTATCTGTAGACGCTTCGGATGACCCCTCGAAACCTTTGATGAAGATCCGACATTGTCGTCAGGCCCCAAAATTTTTTTCGGATATCTATTACTCTGGCTCCCTACCCCCAAATACAGTCGTCCCCATCTCTACAGTTCCACCTCCGAAGCAATAGGTTTTTACCAGTTGTTACGTATTCTTTCCACGCCCTTCTCAATTACACTTTCCTTTTCCCTTGAAGCCTCCCCTGGGGGATTTCGTGCTTCCCTTTGAGTTTGGTCGCCCCTATTTTTCTCTTAGTTATTGTATTTTCCCTTTCGCAATTTTGTGGGGGAATTTTCCCTCAGAGAGGATCTGACTTTCCCACATTCTTGAGATGTCCTCCTGATACACTTTCGGCCGGCGGCCGTTGTCAATTCCGAGGAACCACCTTCCTACTTTTTCATGCTTTCCCCCACTGTTCTCGGCTGGAAATTCCCCTCCCTTGTCCCTCCTTATGCTGCCGACCCTCTAGATTTGTCCGTGAAATTACCTCTGTTTTTTTTCTTTCATGATTACTTACCCTATCCTTCTCGGGTCCCCCCACCCGGAAGATCCACAAGACTTTGATCCACCCCTGCTTCGCTCTCTTCTCACTTTTACGTTTCTTTCCCTCGGAGCGGTTGTAACTACTTTTTTGACTTTCATTCTCCTCCCGTCGATTCCTCGCCTGGCGTGTTCTCAGTGCTTCCATCTGGTCCGACACCGGCCCCTTGCTCTTGCTCCTGTTGCCTACTGCTCTCTCCTTCTTTCTCAACTCCGACGAAAATCGGACAACCCTTCGACTCATCTTCCTCCCCTTGGCCGTCAATAGTTTCAAGCTTCACCTCAGCCCAAACTCTGCCATGTCTTTTTCTCTCGCTCTCGACTTTTGGTGTCCCTCTGTCCTAACCTATGATTTTTTCCTGCTTTCCCCAATGCCTTTTTACGTCATTCCAATTGACCAGTTCTTGCTTTCCTGACTGCGCTTGGCCTTTCCACCCCCAGACAGACCTCCCCCCCAGCATGCCCACGTCGTCACATATTCCTCTCTTCTCCAATTACGCGGAATCGTACGCCACTTTTTTCTCCGAAGGAGTTATCTTCCATCCCCGCTTCTCAGTTTTCTTCCTTTCTCCTCTTCTATTTTTCCCCCCTCCAAAATTGATTCCAAACCTCTGCAGTCTGCCTGTCTCTCGTTCCCCCCTCACAATTTTTTTTTCCGTGCTCTCTTCGTTTTTTGGCCGGTTGAGAAAACTGTCTCATTTTCGGCCATCTCCTAGTCATGATTTTTGTGAGGCATCCTTCCTTCTGGCGACTGCTATAAATGCGGATAATGGATGACTTTTCCCTTTAATCTTGTTGTCATTGTATCAAAGAGGCTCTTCTTTCCTCTCTTCCCCCCCCTTTTCAAGTTCGGTTGGCTCTTTCCTGGCCCCCTTTCTCCTCTGTAGAAAGAAGGAGCTTTGAGGCTTCACGCCTCCGTCCCAAAGTCACCCCTCCTTTTTAGTATAGTTTGTGTCTTCTCAGATCCTCCTCCTTAGCTCTAAATCTAATTTCAGTGGTGTTTTTGCGGTCCTAACCAGGCCGATGGCAGCTGTCGGCTCACCTTCTCCGATCCTTTTCAGTCGACTCCGCAGGTTATGCCAACTTTATTTCTGGGGCGGAGTATAAATTCTTCTTATCTGTCGGGAACTTTCCTTATATCCACCCTTAAGTTCTCCTTGACCCATCCCTTCCCTCTGCTGTGCTCCTCTTTATGCCGCGTACCCGGTGGATTTTTGATATCTCCCGTCTCCTAACTTTGAACTTGATTTTTTTTTAACTACGGGGAGTCAGATAAGGTTCTCGTAGCTTCTAACCGCCTTTTTCTCGTTTCCCGATGCATGAGGTCCTTGAGAATCTTTCCCACGGACCATTTTTTTGTCGATAGTGGAGGCAACGCCATCCCGTTTAACTATGGAACGAACTCCAACCCTCCCTCTCCTACCCGCACGCTCCCGGTTGGTAGAGTCATACCACTTAGTCGGGAGATTCACCTGTGTCTTGGTTCTCCCCAATCGCAGCTTTTTGAGACGAAGGAGTTCTTTCTCCTCTAATACACCGCCGGTTGATGGGAATAGTGATCTTTTTCAGGACTTAGCGATCCTCTTGCCGCGATCAGCGAGCCACCCCCGATTGACATTTACGAGGATGCTTCTCTCCTTTTTTTTACGGCACGAACTGTATCGAGAAAGATTCATGTCTCTTGATAACAATTGACCTTAAACCAGGCCCAGAACCCTTCGCCTTAATCGCATACAGTCTCCTCCTTGGCTGCTTCTTCCTTTTCCTCCGATTTGATCAGCCCCCCGTCTATCTATTGTATTCAGTTTCCCCCCTTGCGCATGCCTCAGCATCGTCATCAGCTGTCCGATCATTGCTCCCCCTCCCAACGAATCAACTTTTTTCTCCGAACGTCTCGTCATCGACTACGCTGCAGCTCCTCTTCTCAGGATTTTATTGACCCTCAACTCCTCTTTTCCGCCCTCATTTCCCGAATCGACCCCCCCCCTCTAACTCAATTTCCCTGTGGTTCCACACGTACCCCTTGACATCTTTCCTCCCCGGAGTACTTATTGCGATGGTTCATGATTTCCTTGACACATGGAAACTTCTTCTCCCTTTCCAACTGAAACAGGCTTTCCTTGGAAAAATCCCAGTTACGGTGTAACGCGCCCGGACCCATGCCCATACTAGAACTCCCAGTGTACGCTTATTTTCCCAGAAATGGGGGAAACCTCAGTCAACGCCACACAGAAGGCTTGTTCCGCTTCGATGCCTATTCTTAGTGACTCATTCATTTAAAGGGCCACAACAAGAGCGTATGGTACGACCCTCCCCTTTTCAAGGGCTTCAGGCTTTTTTGTAGTCCTCACCTTCTAATCTCATCATCTTCTTAGGCGTTGGCATAATACACAGTGGTGGTTACTTCCCCATGTATTAGGAAGCAATTGCGCAGGCCCCCCTTCCGTCTCCTCAATGTGCGTCTCGTTCTTCTTTCTGAAACCATCGTTTTTTCCTTCGGTACGTGCCATAGCTTCAGGAGAGCTAAGTACGGTTACTTGGAGAGCGGCCCGGTCTGCCTCAGCTCACATTCGACTCTGTCTCTTTTTCCTTTGCTCCTTTCTTCAGGAACTTCAGCCCAGGTCACGCGCTCATGCACTTTTTACGTGGTTTACATTGAGAACTGCCCGAGAAGCCAGTCCCCCAGCCATGACCGGTTTGACACGGTGCTCCCTCTCGTTCGCTCACCATCTGAAAGGCTATATTGATATTAAGCCACTTAAGGCGTACCAGCATTTTTTCCCTGACTCCATCTTCACCGCTTAGTGTCAGTTTTTTTAACTTCTCCAAAGGAGTGGCTATTTAGTATGAGGCACTTGAAGTCCCTGAAATCAGGGCGCGGGTCTTCTGATTCTACCTTGCCCCGTTTTTTCTTCTATACCATAACGTTCAGACGCTGCTCCAGCCTTGTCTCCCCCTTCGCAAGTTCCCAGTCCTTTTTTTCCCCTTGGTTGATAACCGGTATCACCTCTGCCCCCCCCCACTCAGCGGTGTCCTCTTTCTCGGACATGCTGTCTGAACTTAATGACCGTTCCCTTTCCTCTTTGGTATTGGTGGTGATGCCCTCTGAACATATTCTCGTTTATTCTCGCGTCGTGGCAATTCTCGGTTTGCAATTTTGCTTCAGTCGACGCGATTTTCCTGAGATATCAGAAGTTTTTCTAATGACTCGACGCGCTTCCCTCTGGAAGCTGCGGGAGTTTTCTCTATCGAAAAGAGTCCCTGACCCGATGTTTTCTCTTTTTTCGCTGTCGGGAAGGGCCCACCTTGGAAGATGTAGGTTTCCTCCCCCCCGTTACAACATAATGGTCTTCTCCGACCGCTTTGAGCGCCTTTCCTATTTCCTCTTTGAAACTAGTTTCATGTATCCGTAACTATGAAGCCTTATTCCCTAGTCTAAGCCCTTTTTGACCTCCCCTTTCGAACTTGCTCAGCCAGACGTTCCACTAATGTGCCTCTTTGGTTGGTCCTTTAATCCTTGAGTCACCTTGCCGAGTCAGCCGACCGCCCATTTTCATTACTAGTTGACCTCCATTTTGCCGGCAGACGCGATCGGCTTTTCCCCCCTTCCTGTGTTCTATGGTATTCCATAGACCTCTTCCCTTCTTGGCTTCACCTGGTCTTGTCTGGCACTGCTGATTTTACTACTGGTCCAGTGGTTCCCTTCTAATCGAACATCCCAATCAATTTTTCCCCTCCGTTGCGCACATTGGAGGGAAGCGTTAACGAGTCCTTTTATTTCTACGAAGGTTGTCGTTGCAAAATCGTTGGAAACCTTTGATAGTTCATCAACCCCTCTTCGCAGGATTCCTGGCGTAATTGCGGAGAGGACGCACGACCCGAAAATTGAGTTTTTTTTTCCCCACCTAGGCACCCGCCCCGACAGAGACCGATTTGGAGCACGTCACACAGACAAGCATTTCTCCCTTTGTTGATGGCCCTCCCCCGTCGAGGGTTCCATTATTTTTTTTTCCTTTGTGTCTAGAATCTTTCTGTATAGAATGCTTCCCATTTACGACACTTCTCGCCTGCTTTCTTACAAGGGTCGCCCCCCCCCCCTCCTCGACCGACCTCCTGGCAGCATCGTCCATGCCACCTTGGGTCCTTTTTTAATGCGGAGATCTTATTTTTTTCTATGGGGACCCTCGCACAAGTTCCCTCCCCTTCTTGTTTTTTGATTTTGTGACAACTTGATCGGCGAGTTCATCGATGCCTCCCGCTGCTTCCCGGCCGAGGCAAGTCTCCCCGTTGTACTTTTTCACCTTTTTCGGCATGAGGATTCTCAGCAGTCTTCGACTCTTCGATGTAGCACTTTCCCGAGGTCCGCCCGGACCCTTTTACGCTCGAACTGAGCTGATTGAAGCCTACTTTTATTTTGGGCGGAGACTTCCCCCCCCACATCAAGAACCACGTCTTTGTGCCGATTGTTTCCGAGCAAGCAGTCCGTAGAAATTTTCCCTTCCTCTCGGGGTTAAAACTCAGACCGACTTTCCCTACCTTAACTTTGAAGTTCTTCGTTGTCTCTTCTTAGCCGCTGGAGTAGATCACCATTTTTTCTCTTTCCTATCGTTCGCCTTCCCTCTTGCAGAGCGTTGGACGTGACTCTCTCCCTTTTTTTGATCGAATGAAAAGATTCTAGTTGACCCCCCTCTATAAAAGGAATCTTCACCTTTTTTTTCGCTTTAGGAATGTTCTCGATCCCTTCCCCTTTTTTTTCGAAGATGCAGCCCCATGTCTCGGATACAACTCACCCTATGTTTCCTCTTGACGACTTCTATCTTCTTCTAAGCCACTCTATCTCCCTTATAGGTCTATTTGTTTTGAGCTCTATCATAAGATCGCCCTCTGATTTCTCAGCGTCTGCCCCTCAGTGATTAAACGAACCACCTCCATCTTTCTTCTCTTCCCTTCAGCTGAATGGCTTTTTACATTCTTCCACCCCCTCTTAATAACGAAAGCATCCCTTGAACTGCTTCTTCTATACGGCCCTTTAGTAGAATATCAGTCTCCCCTTCTATTGCTTCACTGCCTGGTATGGGATTCTTTCCATTTGTTTCCAACTTTCACCGTTTTAAGAAGCTGTCTCCATTTTTGATAACTACACAAAGATTTACCCCTTATCCCGGAATTGGATTTCTTCTACTCGATAGTCGAAGTACGAGTTTCTTCTTTTCCCATTGAGATGCCCTCATTGGGTCCTGCTGAGGTTTCTGGCATATTACGTGCTAGCGTTTTTCTTTTTCTGGTGTTGTCTTCAGTTTTTCTAGCCTCTCAGTATGACAAAAAAATCTTGAACTTTTTCTTCTTTCCGTTTCATGTCCCCTGATCCCCCAACTCTCTTTTAATGCAAAATCCATCTCCTTATCCCCTTAAGATGGACTCTTAGTCCTTTATGTTTTAGGCCCTGTTCTGCCTTTCTTTATGGGTTGACCACCGCTATTTTCGGTTTTTTTCTTCAGACCGGATTTTGAATTTTCTCAACCCCAGGTCTCTCCCGAACCCCGGAAGTTTAACGGCCAGATTTGAGTCTAAAGTACCAGGAGGAGGAGATCCCCCCTGGTTCGACTTCTTCAGAGTCATCGGGAAAGCCCACTCGGTAACCACAGCACCCGACAGTTTTTGGGCTTTCATACAAGCCTTTTTCTCAATCTGTTTGTTACTGTTCTTATTTTTTCTTTTTTATCCCGGTCTTCTCTTTTTCCCAAAATTGAAGGGACCTTTATCCCGTGCTTCTCCTTCCTTTCGGATCCATGTCCACTTCTTCAGCGATCACTCTTTTCCAACAAGTAGCCCTTTGTGCCGCCCCTTAAGGGCGTGCGCCGGATTTCTCTTATCTGCGGCTAAATTAATCTTATCGTCCTTCTCTTTCCCGTCCCACCTATCGACACATGTTCTATTGCCCCCCTTATTCTAAATGTTCTTCCAGTTTCCCCCCTTCTTGCCAGAGTTCGCCTCGATCGCAGGCTTCTCCTCCACTACTCCACTCTAAACTGCTCTTTCCTTTTGTACTTGAACTTCTTTTTTAATTGAGACCTGTCTGTCCCGAATAAATTGCTTTTCCAGATGCATTTCCGTAATGAACGTTCTCTACTCCTTGGATTTTTTTTCCCCCTTTCAGCCCTTCTGCACCAACTCGAGTTAATCTGTTTTTTATCCTTGTGATCTTGATGCGTCCCCCTTTTTGTCCCCGGAAGCGCTGAAACCGTCCTACGCACTTCACCCCCATATTATATTGTCCTCTGTGAAGACCCTGTTTTTGTGTCTGAGATCATAGACTCTTTTTATTACTTGTCATTCCTTCATTTCCGATTGGTTCGTTTCGCTGGCCGCTGCTGGATGAATACATCCGCACAAACCGAGTCCCTTGGTCCTCCAATGGTGAAGCCGATTTATGGTGCTACAAAACCTTGTCCGACATTTTTCCCAAAGTCTTCCATGCAGATCTGGAACCTTTCCTTCAGTTAAAAGCTTGTGCAAATAAACAGATTCACTTCAAGTGCGGACCTTTTCGTTTTAGCTTTGAGGTTCCCCATGCTGGTGGGGTTTGTTTTGGGTTGTTTTTGGTGTTGTTTCTTCTCTCGATTAAGGCTCCGGTTTGAATGTTTCCCCCGAAGAGTTTTCCACCCGTGCTTTCGCCATTTCCCCCCTCGTTAGATCTCAGGGACTTTCCCTGCCCTATTTCTTTATCTCCATACTTTTCATCCCCGGTCCGGCTTGAAAGGTCGCCCGCACGGCGATTTTCTTCGAAGACCAACGGTTCTCTTTCATCACTTGGACATGTTAAGCTGACTGAGCCCCCCTCGCTCTGTACGTGACCGAGAGGTGGTCCCTTCTCGTTCCTGATCTCCTTTGGGTCCGGCAAAAAGATCTACCCCCACCGATTATGGGATCCCAACCGGGGTTTAGGATGTGATCTCAAACTGTTTCGGGTTCTGCCTTCGGAAGAGTGCGCTTACTTGTAACATTTGCCAAGATGGTCCCGAATGGCGAATTTTCCTGACCGTTCCTCTGATGTTTCGCAGATTCCCCCTGGACTCAACAGCTCCACTTGAGTTGCCCTGCGGTTGCTCCCGAAGCTGCCCTTTCTTAATGATCCAGAAACCTCAGACCCCCCCCGTCCCTTTTTCTTCCCCCCCTATCGATTTCGAAGTCTTCAGCTACCCCCCAATACAGATTCTTACAAAG
>Ga0179593_1311966_pt1 | contig 11190 bp, 15 predicted proteins | sample CZODoug2_1_08_16_FD_185931 | JGI IMG/M metagenome (GOLD analysis project Ga0179593, IMG submission 185931) | Vadose zone soil fungal communities from Angelo Coast Range Reserve, California, USA - CZODoug2_1_08_16fungal (PacBio error correction) | ecosystem: Environmental > Terrestrial > Soil >... | reverse complement strand
TATTCCCGCCTTTCCAGAACACCCTGGATCCGTGCCCTTTCAGATTCGACTACGAGTCCTGTCATGGGAGAGTACTTGCAGGATGACCGGTTTCTTCCTGAATGGCGCGTCCCCCTCTGTTTTGTTCGGCCCTAATTACATTTCCGATCTCTCGAGGCCTTCCGTTACGGACCCGCGCACTTGGCTCTCTGTCCTTGCCGACTATCGCTCCGCCCGATTTCATCCGATGGGGTTCAGCGTTCTTACTTTTCTCTCGAGTGGTGGAAATTTGGGTAGAAATTCGCGTTCTGATAGAAAGAGGTTCCCTGAGTTATACGGCCGGTGATCTCTTTTCGACAGCGTTTCTGAAGAACTCGCTGCTTTTTTGGGCCTCCCCTTTGCTGATAGACAACGTTGCATTCGATTCACAGAGCTGGAGCAGTTCTACACCCGCGGGTTTTTTTTTTAATACTCACGACCATGCTCCTCGACTTTCCTCCGAATCATTTTCACCAGGCGTACCCAGCTGAGCAACAAGGTCGGGAGCCGCTCATGATATGGTTTCCTTGTCTGTAAGCAGGCCATTCTCCCAGTCCTGTAAGAATAGAAGTGTTCACTCCCCTGGATCGTTTTCTTTTTCTTCGAGACAACGCCTGACTTTGTTCTTCCTTATGTCTCTAACTTCCATACGTAACATATTTTTTTCCATGCTTCCAGCTTCCCCCTCGATGCCCATAGTTGGGGCGAGTCTCGCCCCTCCCTAGAGATTTCTAGCCGTTCCTTGTTTTCGATCCTTAAGCACCCAGGACGGTTGAAGGACTGCCTTATGCTCATGCAGAGATACGCCATTGCCATTGAAGCGCATTTCTCATGTTAGCTCTTTTCCTGCCTGCCGCTAGTAAACCTGAACTCAGAATTCCTTTCGCCTTGGAGTCATTTTACCAATATGGCCCTATTTGTAGCTAGGACCTCCATGTCGCCTGTCTTCGTGGCGACCCATTCTCGGCTTCCTGGCCGATCCCCATTCGACCTTTCCTCTCTTGAGTCTTCTTGTCCGATCGAATCTGGAGACATCAACTTCCACACTCGAATTTTGGAGAGCTTTCCTTTTGGCGAAAGACAGTCGAATCTCAGCGTCCTGGGGGTGGTTTTTTTTCTGCGTGTTCTTTTTTCTTTCCGACATTGGGGAGCAACGCCTCCTGAGAGGACTTTCCTTTTCCCCTTTTAGATGATTGGCTTGCCAGTGATAGGATTAGGTCACTTCTCGTTCAGACTCTTTGACCTATTGACAGGACTTTTTTCTTTGAAAGCACCCTATTCACTCTTCTTCACCTCTGTGTTCCTTGACTTCTAAATGGTCCCCTACACCTTCCCCGTCCCCTTGATCAGTTTGTGGAGATGCCGAGTTCTTTTTTTGCATCCCTCTCCGGTTTAACTTTTCCCCCCCAATCGCTCCTCCTGCGTTTCCTCTGAACACTTTCTTTACCTCGCGCTTCTGGTCTTTGATTATTCGAATTACGCCCCTCCCTTGTTTGTGGCCCCTAAATGCCCAATTGTTGGCTCCAGGCCGTGGGACGCCACAAAGACCGCTTGCGCGTCCGGTTCACAACGCTTTCCTTAGCCCCCTCCTTTCTCTTCCCCGCTGGTTCATTGTAATATTCTCGTAACCTTCGCCAAGGGAAGCCCTTTCCCCCCCCAAATATCAAGTTGGGGCTGTTCGTGTGGGATCTCTTCCTTACCCTTTCCCCTTCACTCGGTCCGATATTCGAGGATGTTTTTCTCCACTTAGTTACAAAACTCCCTGATTATAGTAGACTCTTTTGCCTGCCGAGTTTTGAAACCTTCACCAGGACTTTTTAGGATTTCCACCTTTCCGTCCCTTAGATCGGGCATCTGTGCTTTATGGTCTCTGCCGGCAACTATATGGAATTCCCTCCAGCTTGCTGGCATAGATCACACTCCTTGTTGATTTCTTCAAGGAGATGCACCCATCCCCCATTTCTACAGAGAGATCGACATGGTTCGGCCCCTTCGATTCCGTAGTTTTCTTGGAATGGTCTTTCGACCGATATCCCCTTTTTTTTTTTTCCTCCTTGGTAAAAGGCTAACTATTCTTTTTCTTGACTTCGGTCTCCCTTGTCACCCATTTTCATTTTTCTCCTGAATTCTCTCTCTTTCTCTTCTTTGTTGTTGTGATCTGGACCCTGAAATTCAATCGTTCTTAGGGTTAGCATCCTATGGAGCCTCTTACGAACAGAAATTCTAAAGGTCCGGCACAGTCGCCTCTCTGCTGTATCACTTCTGACTCCCGATCTATATCACGCGCTCGATTTTCTCCTTTCCCTTGCCATTCCCACATGATGATTGGTCAGGTCAATTCGACCCTGAAACGCCCTTCGAAGATTTTTCGAACTTTTTTTTCGGGCTTTTGACTCCCCCGTTGAAGCGTGGCCAGTCCTGATTCCGTTAGTTCCTTGGCCTTTTGGTAGGACTTTTTATCTTTCTTCTCTAGGGCCCCTTCCTTTCCGGTCTGTGACGGTGACGCCCGCCGTGATGTTTCCCCCCACGTCCTTTCCCGGAATCCCTCTTCCCTTTCTGTCTCTTTTTCCTCCGCATCCCGCCATTCCTCGCTTCGGCCAGCGAAATGAGGATGGTTTGCCCCTCGTTTTATGACCCTCGTCGAGCGGCCATCGGCTTTTCTGAGGGTTCCACGGCCCTTCAATACCAATGAAGTGAGTTACAACTTAGCAGCGCGTATATTTTTTCTCTCGATCGGTGTTCACTTCTTGTCGAAGGGCTAACCTCGCTCTCCCCCCCTTTTTTTGTTCCCCCCTCCTCGTTTCAGTGCCCCAACGAAACGTGACATTCGCCAAATACTTCATTGGCCTGGCCTATCGTTTTTTTCGGTCGGCCTGCTCCCCTGATTCGCCCCATACTTTACGGCGCTGACAGGAATGCCTGTGCTATCTCGCTCGTCCTGGTCAATTACAATCGGCCCCCGTTCATGGATCTTCGGGGTTACTATGTTCCAGCCTATCTCTCGCAAAGATCATCGCAAAGGAACTCAGTACCCCTTTAATTACGGTGCCCTTTTTGCCGACCCTTTTTTTTATCGCCTTTTCTGGGCTTTGCTCGCCGCAAGGCTTAGCACAATTCGATTTTTCCTGAGCCACGGCTTCGAGACGCCATGGCATCCCAGCCCCTGCACGCAATCGCTGGACAATCTCCATGCAGACTACCTCAAATCGTGCTACGCCCCCTTTCTTCGATGTTTTTCCAGTCTCCATTATCCCTCTCCAATATCGGGCTTTGTGAAAGTCTCTTCGACTGCACTCGAGCGGAGCTTCAGTGGGACTCCGAAACTGCCTGCTATCTCTACAAGTCTCCTACGATCGTAATGGGATGGCTGCTCGTGACTGGGACCGCATCTCTCTCAAGACTTCGGAAAAGGAGGAGTAATTCCCCTACCCCCTCAGTTCCTACATCTCGAGCTGCGGGCTCGATCCTCTGCCCCCACTGTTTTCGCCCTCTCTTGAACCCCAGAGTTCGGAGTCGGTTGGTGCGTCCCCCAAAATGGGCCTCCTTCCTTTTCTATTCTCGACTTCAGATGGTCTCCCCGGCGATTCCCCCTTCCGTGTCCTCCCTTCTGGGGGGGGGTTTTTGGAACTTGACGACCAGGTCCACCAACTTCATGCGAGACTCTCTATTTCGCGTTTGTGAGCGTTCTTTTTTTCTCCGGGGTTTCCCCCCCCCCCCCCCAACTTGCTTTTGGTCCACCTTTTCTACGTTTGCTCATGGTCGGATTCGATATGTCCCTTCGCCTCATAAGATTTGTGCCTCGTGCCGGCCCCTGCTTTCCCGCCAAGTTCTTGCCCAATCTGCGGTTTCTTCGACACTTGTCCTGAATTCAACGCCATCACCGGGCGACGCCTTGTCCCTTTTCCCGAGCCCATCGCCCCCTTCACCCCAATCCCGCTTCATTTGTCTGAAATGACCTTCTTTCCCCCCTGCTTCCCCCCACCTCGATGAACTCTGGTCGGCGTCCTTTTCATTTCTCTCCGGCGCTCCTCCTATGCCGGGGGGGTGTTGTTGGTTTTAGTGTTGGGGGGGGGTTCCGGGCGCCCGAATGCGTGCGGATCGAGACCTTTTCCTTCCCGGCATAGAAGAGACGCTATCGAAGTCCTTGGACGCGTCGACGACAATTTTTGGCCCTCCCCTCGGTAATTCGACCCCGAACAGCATCGCCTTTTTAGCACAGGCATAGTTCTGGGTTGAACTATGACAATAATTCCCTCCCATATATCTTGGCTCTTCGCGGCTGTCATGATCTCCTTCCATTTTGTTTTTGCGAATGATATTGCCTGCATTCGGCCCGAAACCCCCCCTTATTCTTCTAATTCCGATTTCTACGACCGAGTGCTCATGGGTGGGACCTGGCCTGGTATGCAGTTTCGTTGTCCTTCGGACCGAGCTTTGCAGAGACTTTCCTTTCGTTGACGCTTTGCCTATCTCTTCTTTTTCTAGAAGTAAGCTAGCCCAGCGCAGCGCCTTAGCAGCGCCCTGGAAGGTGCGGCCTCTCTCTCCACTGCGTTTTTTGATTCCGAGTTTTTTCAGCGTGTTCCGCCCCGCCGGGGAATTCCCGATTACGCGGGGACCTTTGTTTGGTTTAGTGTCGGCTCGACTGAGCCCGTCTTCTCCTCCTTCCGTTTCTTTTTCCGTTTGCGTCTCGTGTTGCCGAAAGAGTTTCTTGGCCCTCTCACTTTTTCTCGGTAACCCGGTCTGACTTTCCTAGTGCCTCGGCGTCTCACCTGCGATGTACACCCGCGGGTTCCTTTTCCCCTCTTGACTCGTGGACTTTCCTGGTTTCCCGATCTACACTTTTTTCAACGCCGGTCCCACCCCCCCCTCTTCTTTCGCGCCACCGCCGACTCGGCGTCTTCATGATTCGTGAGTTTTGTCAGGTCAAGAGCCTTTCAACTTTCTTCCATTCTTTTGTTCCTTCTCGCTCCTCTCCTACTATGTCCCCTTTTTCCTTGTCCGCGCACCCACTCCCCTGTTTTTCCCCGCGCTCCGGATTCTCCTTCAGACCGAGTTCGGTGGGGCGCTTTTTTTAGCCGCGCTCGATTGTCTCTCAACCTTACTTTTGGGCATTCCGCCGCGGTGATATCGTGTTTTTTGTTTTCGATGCCTTTCGCTTTCAGGTTGATCTCGATCACTCCTGGCCTGTTATCGAATCTATCCCCTGGCTAGGCTGCCCCTTCGCTCGTTCTTCCGATCTCAAAGCTTTTCCCAGCCCTTTAGTCTTCGTTTACCACTCCTCCCGATATTGTCTTTATAGGTCTTTTCGCTCCCCGATTCGTTGGCGTATCCTCCCTATTTCCCGCTGTATGACGGCATCTCTCACATCGCATTGCGCTTCATAGCTGGGTATCGATTGCATCGCCGTTTAGCCGAACCTCGACACTCAGAATTTGGGAGCGTGCCTTGTGGCGTCCCCTACAGCGCATTTGCGATTGTATGTTCCTCCCAAGTGGCCATAGCGCAAAGGCTTTTGTTATTTCAGCTTCTTTCCGTTATTTTCGTGATAACTCTCTTTTCACTTTTCTTCCTGGACTTTTTTTCGCCTACGCCCCCCCAAGGATCGGTAGATCTGGCCGGATGACTCAACGACAGCTTCGTTTTGAATCTCCTTCGCGTATTCACTCTCTTTTCTACTCTTCTCAAAGAGGCTGACTATCCCCCTTCCTTTCCATGGCCAATTATCAGGATGTTTTTCCTGAGTTTTGCATCCCATTTCCCTGTATTCCATTGGGTTTTTGCCAACCAAACCAGGTTGAGGACGCACCTTTCTCCCTTCGCCCACAGTCGCTCCCATTGCGAGTTCCGGTGTGAATCTTCCGAGCAGGAGAAAGGGTTTTGGCCCCCCCCCCCCCCTAAACGGTTCTTTTCTGGGGCTTCCTGGCCGTGGACGGTTGCGACTAGATTTTGACTCTGTTCGTTGAGTTTGCCTTGCCCGACTTCCTTCTCCCCCTCCCTCTTTTCGCTGCCCGGCTCGGACTTATCTTTTTTTTTTCAGGTCCCCCGTCCAAACCGTCCAAAAGGAAATCCGCCGTGCCCCCCCCTTTTGTCATGTAGTCACTGCCTTCCCTGATAGGCCCCGGCCCCATTACGATGCCCTGATTTTATGCCTTGATGCGTCACTCCGCCCACAAGGGGATAGTGCCTTCGGAAGATGGTGCCTCACGGCAGGCTTTCCCTTTTTTTCCCCCCCCCTGCACCTTATTTTTTCCATGCACATCCCCCGTGCCTCCAATTCGTTTTCGGTTGCATCGTTGCGTTTCTGGTCGCACTTTCAGGCCGGCAACATTCTTTCTGGGACTGCCTCACATTGGACCGCTCCCCACTATGATAATTTTAGCGCTTTTGGGCGTCTCCCGCCCTATCGCTTTCCCCCATCCCCATTCAGCGCGATTCAGACATGGCGTCCCGGCGACTTGCCTCCAGAGTTGCCGGGTCCTTTGTCGAACCCCCCCTCTCCCCTTGCTTTACATTTCATTCTTCTCTTTCCCCCTCTTCCTTCCGTTGTTTCCCTATCTACCCCTTCCCTCCCGATAGGTTTAGACCTCCATTGTTCGGACTCATGCACGACCACTTCCCAGTCTTCGTCTTTTTTTGACATTCCGCGCATGTCAAATTTTGATGTCCAACCACGGTAATCGAGCCCTGCCCGCCCGCTGATGCCTCGATTTGTCGCGTTCGCCCCTTTCTTTTCAGTACAAGATCGTTGCCGCGGCCTTTGTTACCAGTTTTTCCTTTCCCGCTTTCCCGATCGCGAATTCCTTTAATTGGAATGCCGACAACTGGAATTTGCAATTTTTGCCTACAACATTTCCTTCGGCGGCCCTCGCTTCCCCGCTACGATCCATTCCTGGCATTTGTGTTTTTCACTGTCGATCATCCTCTGATCGGCCTCTTTCCGGGCTCCGTTCCCACGTGCCTGCTTGTTCCCACGTCCTGCAAAGATACTTTTTGGCCCGGCTTCTTCCCTTTGTTCTTTTTCCTGTTCTTGATTTCTCTGCTCCCTTAGTTGTCCGCAGCGAAATGTTTTTCGCCCGGACCCCCCGACGTTTTCCCCCCCCCGAACCCCTCGCCGGCTTAAAATCGGCCTCTTTTGGTACCGTCCCACGCCCTGTTCCCCCCCCCCATTCCCTGGTTTTCTGAGGGCACCACCCCTTAGATGCGCTCCATATGGTCTAAAGACCAGACTTCGCGTGGTTGCGCTCCTTGACTTGCGCTCCGGCCTCGCGACTTTTTTGGTGCCCCCCCCCCCTCCCTTTCTTTTGAGTTCAAAAATGCCACCGAATTCCCCACGTTCTTTCCTGGCATCTTATTGCTTTTGGGCCCTTCCTTCGGATTCCCCCTGCCTCAGCGTGTTAAGTCTTCCTTCAATAGGGTTGCATCGTCCTGGTCACTTCCATTTTCTTCCTTTTGACCGATCCGGAATGGTAGTTGTGGATGCACTATCGAGTAGATAGTTATCTGTCGCCCCTCTGACAGTCCTGTCATTCCTTCCCTGGCTTCTTTGCGTCTGCTTTCCCCCTGGGTCTTCTTTTCACGGCTGAAACTTGCGCGGTCGCTTGCCTCCCAAGGCCCCCGCTTTTCCCAATCTTCTTGCTAGCACGGCCTGTCTTGTCTCGGACCCGGTAGACCACCCTCCCCATTATTCAGTCCCCCCCGATTTCCCTTCTTGGATGACCGAGCCGCGGCTCCTCAAGTTTTTTTTTATTCCTTCACCTTATCCCTCTCCCAATATCGGCAGATTTGTGCCTTCTCCGGCTCCGTTCATTCTTTTTCTCCGTTCATTTTGAGTTTTAGTTTAACTTTTTTTTTTTTTTTCCCCCGTTACGGTATTTGCCTCCGGACAAGTTTTCTTGTAGCTCGTGAGGCTCGATATCCTTTTCCTCTCCGATGGTCGGCACCTGCTTTCGGTGCATCTCCCCTACAAAAGGAAGTTTTTTGTCCACATCCTCTAGGGTCGCCCCCAACAACGGGTCTTCTTCTCAGGAATCTTGCTGGCTGGCCGATTTTGCTGATTTTGCCAAAAAGTAAATTTTCCTAATCGTAGCTCTGAGCTACCGATACCTCCTGGGCGTGTCCACACCGTCCTCATCCCCTTTTTCGCCTGTCCTCTTAACTTTTTACGTCCCAAGGAATACCAATCATTCCTCTTTTATAGGTTGCGTTGAGATCGGGGTGTTTTTGCCTGCTTCACCGTGCAGTTCGCTGCCACCCTCGTCCGTGCTCATGGGTCGTTTTTAGATGACCCCCGCGTGGGTGTCCTCGATCCCGGACTTCCGACCGGCTTTCCGATACAAACCTCTTTCTCTTCGGTATTCACGCGGTATCCCGCTCCACCTTTACACACTTGGGCGACGCCCGGCTTTCGCTTGCGACATCGAATGTTTCCCAATGACATTCCTTTCATTCGAAGAAATTCCCCGGATTTCCACCACGCTGACTCTTTGGAAATAGTTCGTCCTCAGTGATGGCGTATGGCCGCACCCGGTGAGCTTTTTTTTTTTAAGGCTTTGCTTTTTCCTGAGTTCCGGGCATTCACCGGGCTCGACCCCTTTTTTTGATCCCCCTTTGGCTCCCTATCTCCCGCTGAGGAAGTCGTCCGCCGACCCTGACCCGCATCCCCTTTCGTTCAGGCCTTCGGTCTGAGTCGAAACTATCTCCTCCCTGCAAGAGCTGGTTTTTTCCTTTGCCGAGATGGCGGTCTCCTCTTCTCTTTTCTAGCCTGTTTGTTTGTTTCTGTGGTTCTTTCTGATGCGCTAAGTTTCGGGCCACGTTGAAACCACTTTTGATTTCTCTTGCAGTATTCCTTTACTCGTCCAGTCTCATGGAATTGTTGGCAAGTGGATGCTTTAGGGGTCCCTGCGTTTTTTCTGCGCGTCCGACACTTCGGTTCTCTTCGGCCCAATTCCCCTCGTTATCTCGTCTCTTACCGTTTGAGGTCTCAGGCCGCGGCCCCCCTTGCGGGCTCTTCCGTGCTTCCGATAGCCATCCATTTTTCCGCCCGATAACTTTTCTCTGCTGTGTACTCCGAGGGGACTTATATAATGCGACCTCTGACCTGCTGACGACCTCCTTCTCTTTTTTTTTTCTCCCGAGGCCCTTGTCGCCGTTTTTTTTTTGGGGTGGTTTTTTTCTCAGGTGATGTCGTTTGCGATTCGCAAGAGGTTGTAGAACGCCCTCAGAAGCTTTGCCGCGACTTTTCGTCCTTTTTACCCAGCTTTTGACTTCCCGATTGCCTTTGGCTTCCTTAGTCCCCTCCGGGACCTTCGATCTGTCAACCTGAGAAGCGGCCCGGCGCTCCTAACTGCACGTTGTATCTCCTTTTACCGACTCGCCACTCTTTCGTTTTTCCCTTTCGTCGGGTCTTTTCGCTCCATCTTTTTGGCTAAAGTTCCGCGCGTTTTGTCACGGTAATTGAATGCCTTGTTCATCAGGACCTCGATCACTTATGTATACTGATGATGCTTTAATGTCCTTTTGTTTTTGTGTGTTCCGTTGTGTTGTTTTTTTTTTTTTTTTTTTTTTTTTGGTTTTTTTTTTTTTTTTGTTTTTTTTTTTTTTTTTCTTCTTTTTCTTTTTTTTTTTTTGTTTTTTGTTTTTTTTGAAACCAGCCCGTTGCACCCTGCTTCCTCGATCAGAACCTCGTTTTGGACTCTTTTTGTCCCGAGCCCGCGCTCTGAGTCTGTCGAGAAATCTTTGGTTTCGGCCCTCTGCTCGAATGTTCCGACCATTTTGAAGCCTGGGCTTTTATGATAGCCGGGCCGGCCTTTCTCTTCTATCGCACATCAGCGCTTTTACCGTCGCGAATTCCGTGGTATCGCTTCGGCGCCTTCTCCGAGGTTCACTTGGATCTCCGACTACCAGGTCTTCAGGCTTTTTTACAACACTCGTTGCCCGCATTTTGTCCGAGATGTTATTTATTCAGCGCCGTCAGTGTTTGTCGCCTAGATTTACGGAGTGCACTACTATCTTCCCTTCCCTGCTCATAGATGTCCGGTTCTCTTTTTATTTTTCATCCCCGCCTTTTGCCCTCTTTTCATCTCTCCATCTTGAATTTGGTGCTTGCCTTTTGCTCAAGGCTCACAGGCAAAATTCTTTTTCATCATGTCTTTACTCTCTTGCCCCCCCACCCGAAGCCTGGGAATGACGTTTTTCCCGTCTCCCCTTGTTCACTGTTCGCCGATATCGTTGTGATCCCCGGATAGATCGGTGCCCCCGTTTCATACTCTTTCCATTAGTTTCATGATCGTGGCCTTTGATTTTCCTTTTCCCACCTTACGATGTCCGACCGACCCCTTCCTCGGTATTCCAGCCTGTTTTTTTCGTTAGACCCATCGCGGGTAGAGTTGCTTCAAGATCGGGTTCGTTGCCCTTATCCGGATTTTTTTTGCATTTCCGGGTCTTTTTTTCCATTCAATCTCCCGTGGGAATGTTCACCCCCCCAAGTTCGCTCATGAGTGCGTCCCTTCCCCCTTCTTCCTTTTCACCCCTTTCGTCGGCTTTTTCTTTCCCAGAATTCAGCTTCGCTTAAAGGGTTTTGGGCTTTTCATCACATTTTCCCCAATTGTTTATTGACGTGCCTGTTTCCCTGGTCCCACGCGGTCCTTTGTGCCCCCCTGCTTTCTCGAGGTTTTTGCGGTTTTTAAACCACTTTTCGGCGCCTCCACCTTCGCTGCTCCGCGGTCGTGAGGTAACTGAGGCGCAATGTCTCCCCAGGGTTAAGAAGCCTTTTCGTTCAAACTGCAAGTCCTGTGGTCATACCCCGGCTTTAGGTCCCCGGCATCTTCCTGATTTTTGAGCTCTTTCGACCCCCCTCTCCTCCCAAACAGTCAGGAATGTATTTATTTTTTTCCTCTTTCGCCTTCCGCTTACAACTTGTAGCAAAATTGCCCCTTTGCCCTTTCCCCTGTGTCCCCCGAACTTAGTCTCTCGGGCAGGGAGGGTTTTTTTGTTAGCAATCCACCCCTGAACCTATGGGACTTAGCTTGCTGGACTTTCCATCGTATTCCTTTTGGGCTTTCATTTCATTCCACATTTTTACAGCGCGATGTTACATGGGGCCGGACTGATGTTTGGTATTGTCTGAGGCCGACGGAATTGTTTTTGCGCACCGATCCCCCTTTGCTTCTGGTC
>Ga0179593_1671008_pt1 | contig 11191 bp, 17 predicted proteins | sample CZODoug2_1_08_16_FD_185931 | JGI IMG/M metagenome (GOLD analysis project Ga0179593, IMG submission 185931) | Vadose zone soil fungal communities from Angelo Coast Range Reserve, California, USA - CZODoug2_1_08_16fungal (PacBio error correction) | ecosystem: Environmental > Terrestrial > Soil >... | reverse complement strand
TGGGGCCGTCTTTTGCTGTTTGGTGCGGCAGGTTTGCCACTAAATCCAATTGATGTTTCCTCCCTCCCCCCCACCCCTTCCTTTTTTGTCTTGAGTGGGTCTCTTTCGAAGCTTTGAAGATTTTGTTCTTCTTGATTCTTTCCAACCCCTTCGCAGATTTTTCCTTTATGAGACGTTGGATTGCGTTTACGTCTTTTTGCATCCACCTTTTCTGGCCTTAGGCGTTGCTGTGACCCCGTGGCTGGTTTCTTCGAGAAGCTGGCTTTCTTCTAGGTGGGCTCCTTTCGAACTTAGCCTCCGCCGTTCCTTTCCACTGTTTTCCTTTTCCTTTTCTCTCCCCCCGACAGAAGAGATTTTTTTTTTTTGACCATTCTTTTTTCTTTCGACACGCTAGACATCCACTCTTGAGCGGTACTCTTCGCTCCCCCTTTCCCCTCCTTCTGTTTCCCCCATATCCTTTTCCTTTTTGATCTGCAGCGCCTTTTTTTTCTAAAGACATTTTGAAGGGCGTTTTGTTTCGATTTCTGCATGGACTTTAATTCGGTGTTTCTTTTCTTTTTTTTTTTTTTTTTTTAGGTTCTCTAGAGTTCGTCCTGTGCTCGCACGATTTTCCTCTTTTTTCCCTCCAAACCCTTTTCTCTCCTCCCGGTCCGGACGCCGTTTTTCTCTCACGGACTTTTTGATACACGACGAAGCTGTGGGGCCTTTATTCTGGTCTGGTGCTCCTTTTTGAACCGTTTTCCCCTTTTCACGCCGCGCCATGGAGTGATCCTGGTTTTCACGCTGGGCACTCCAGTCTCCCGTACGATGTTTCTTTTCTGTTTCACGTCCTTTCGGACCGGAGCAAGTTTTTTTTTTTTTGACGTCCTTTTTTTTTCCTTTAGCCTGAGCGATCAGAGTGTCCCAGGGCCGGTCCCCCGGTGGTCCCCCCCCCCCCTCTTTCCTTCTTTCCTCCCCCGTGGGAGTCGTTGTGTCAGGTGACATTCGAGGAAAGGCCATTTCTATGGTCCCAGTCCACTTTCTCTATGCTCCCGTAGAGTCTTCTCCCTTTCGACAGTATTTTTTTTTTTTCAGAGCCACTCCAATGTGACTGCTTTATTGTTTTTTTACCCGAGATATTCCCTCTCGTTCGAGGTCTCAAACCGCCCTCTCCTTTCCCGCTGTTCGTGTCTTCTTTTTCCTTTCCCGGTTTCCCTTGACCAAATGGATCCCCCACGGCCCAAATTGTTTGAGGTTTTGTGTGCTAATGGTGTAACGTTTCCCTTCATTTCCACGCCTTTTTTCTTGCCCTGGCTTGCGGGATCGTTTTTTTTTTCCGGATATTTGACCTTTCATACGCGGGCGAAAGGACACCCCCTTGACCTGTTCGTTTCCGCGCTCCCCCTCGGGTGACTCCTTTGCTCTTTTAAAGGAGCGAGTGTTCTTTTCCTCTTTCTCCTTTTCTTCCCTTCGAACGGGGGAACTACCTTATTTTTCTTTGAAAGCTCGTAAACCGTGCCCCCCTTGAGGCAAACTCGCCCGGGGCTGCTCTCGCTTCTCCCTTTCTTCCTGGACCACTTTTTTTTAATCCACTTCCTCCAGGCAAGTTTCTTTTCCAGTCTAATGGGTGTGCGCGTTTCTCTAGATACCTGCTACCCCCTTTTTCTCCCCCCGGTCTTTCCTCTTCTTCCCCCCTTACGCGCTCGCTGTTTGTCTTTGCATTCCCTGAAGGTTGGCACCAACTTGGTTGGGTTTTTTTTCGTAGGTAGAAGCCGCCCGACCACCGTCCTTTTTCCCTTTTGACCCCCAGTCTTCAGTAAGTCACTCCTTGATCGGTCCCTGTCGCCTCCAGTGCCTTTCCCTCCTCCTTCACTCTTTACATTCTCCTTCATGATATCGGTTTCTTTTTCTCCCAGTATTCTTCAGATAAAAGATTTTTTTGAGTGGCTTTCTTGTAACTGTACTGTCTGTTTTTGTGATTGGTTCCCCTCTTCTCTTTTTCTATGAGGACTCCCCCCTGAAGTGCAGGTTCCGACGACCTTTTCTCCCCTTCGTGACTGTTCCTCAGAGTCAGTACCCCCCTTTTCTCCCCCATCTGCTTGGTCCCCCCCCCTGTTGGGACAAGCACCATGTCGCGACCCTGGGTTCTTTCCCCCTTTTATCGATTTTTAACCTTTTGCGATCTTCCGGACTCCGTTTATGAAGGGTGCAACTGTTAAACGCCAACTGCACCCGCTTTCCCCCCCCTCTAACCCCCTTCTTGTCTGTTGCCGTTGAGACGTTCCTCCTTCCAGGACTTTTTGATTTAGGGATAGTTCGTTTGGGCCTGGCCTGCACTTTTACCGCCCTTTTTCATTTTGAGTTGCTCGTGCTTTCCTCTTAAGTCTGCCGTCGCGCCTTTTCGGGTGAGGCAGTAGAATCTTTGGTTTTTTTTTTTTCCCCGCTCGGCTTGGGGGGCGTTTTTCTCTGAGCGCCTTTTTTCACATCGCGCCTCTCTCCAGCGCTGCCGCTCGTTCGCCAGCCTGTTTTTTTTTCCCCGTGACTTGGTGTATTGCTTTCCCTTCCGACCCGGTCCGACCTTCGTTGTTTACAGCGGATCGCATGGTCTCTCGCCCGCCCCTTCCCCCCCCACCCCCCCCCTTTCCCTTTTCGACCGGTCCCGCGTCCTCCCCTGCGTTCGTAGGAGGTGAGTACTTTGCTTCGTCCGCGTCGTCCCCCCTCCAGGAACCTTTTCCTCGCCTCCACGGTGCACGTCCCTTGTATATCTTACAAGAGGTTCTCCCATGGCGGTACAAACCTCATTCTGCCACCTTTTTCTTTAGCCCACCTCTTCTTCTCCCCCTCGACTCAATCCGTTTTTTGGGAAAGACTTACTGCGGAATACCTCTCTTGGTCTCATGGGCACGTTTCTGTATCCTTCGGATGGTCGCCCAATTGTTTTTTATTTTTCCCCTCTGGTCGGATTTTTTCCGTAGTCTGCGCGTTTTCAAGGAACGAGCTTGCTTGGACCGTGCACCGTGCCGTGGGCGTAGAGGTCTGCATCGACTTTTGTCTTCCCCTTTTTTTTGGTTCCTGCTCAACCTTTTCGCTTTTTTGTTGAACCCCCCTGGTTAGGGATCCCTCTCAATCCATTGCACTGCGGAATTGTCTGAGTTCCCTTTCGATCTGCCGCCATCTTTCCCCTGAAGACGGGATTGTCTTTTCCCAGCTGTATTTCTTTCGCCTTTTTTTTCTTATATTTTTAGTTTTTGGTTTAGAGCCGTTTTTTTTATTTTTCATAACATGCTCCCCTGCGTGCCTCCGTTCTTTTTCCCCCGGACTCCTTTCCCTTTTTCAGTTGTCCTTTGTTTTCTTTGGGAGCCTCCTGCTATCCCCCCAAAGTGAGAGTGCGTCTTTCCTGCGGGGTTCATCGAATCGCCCTTCTTTTCCTCTTCCTTTGCCCCTTGGTCCCCTTTTCCCCTCCGTGGTCCTTGTATAGCTTCCTTATCCCAGCTTTTGTAGGAGTCCGTAACGAACCGCAGCTCGTCCCCGACCGTACACCCTTTCTCCTCCTATTCTCATCTTTCCCTTCCCTGATTTCCCCCTCCCCGTTCACGCGGCTGGCAAGGGCTGACGACCTTGTCTTAGTTTTTTACGTCCTGGCCTGTGCTGCTTTGCCCTTTTCCGTCTTGTTCTTTTAACTTTATTTTGTTTGCTCCGTCCGTTCCCCTTTATGAGGAGGGTTTTCCCTTGGCGATTCCCTCTTCCCTTTCCTGTTTTTTTTTTTTCCCCCTTTGATGTTCCCCAAGCTTACGCACTCTGATAGGGTTCTGCCACTCTGTTGCGTTTGCGCTCTGCGTTTTTTGCTGGGTCTCTATCTTTCCGCTTTTTTCCCCTCTTTTTCACCCAGTTCCGTTTGGGACCTCCCCCCTTTTTGAACCATGATCTCTTCTATCGTTTGATCAGCGTGCTTTTTGTCGGGGCGCCTTTCCCACTCTTTTTTTCCCCGCCTTTTTTATTCCCCCCTTGTGTCCCCCGCGCACGGCCCTCGTTTCCTAAGGTTCTTTTTTTCTTTCTAACGCTTGATTTTTTCCAGTTGGGGATTCTCGCCTCTCCTATCCCTGTCCCTTCACCCCCCCTCTTTCCTTGAACTTTTCGCCCTCATAGCTGACTCCTTTTTTTAGGGTAGGTTTTTTTTTTGCTTCTTTAGATGTTGTGCGAGACCTTGCTGACTCTTTCTTTCGCTCGGTCATCCCCCCCTCTTTATAACTTGAGCGGCTCGTTGCTTACGCCAACGGGCCCTCCCTGTCGTTGTTTCCCCTCCTTCCTTACTTTTGTTTCCCTTTTCCCTGGCTTTTTTACTCAAGTTGCCCCCCCTGTCATTGTTTTTGAGACTTTTACGAATTTCCGCCCTTGGCGCAGTCGACAGTTCAATCGGGACCTTCACTCTCCCTTTTCTCTCTTTTTGCGATTCATATTTAACGGCCTTTTTTTTTCTTTTTCTGTCCCGATTCCTCTTATTCTTTCCCTTTGTTGCGCCCGTGTGTCATCTTTTCGCCCCCCTTCTTGTCTTTTTTTTTTTCCTCCCTCGTTTTCGGCCCCGCTTTTTTCGTCCGAATTGTTGACCATCTCTCCCGTCTCGGGACTCACAGGATCCCGGCTGCTTTTCGTCAGGTTCTCCCGACTTGTTTCGGAGTGACAATTTTTTTTTTTTTTTTTTGCCAATGTTAATCTACGGCACCGCGTCCGTGCTGTTTACCGTCCCTTTTGCCTTTTCTTTGCCTTTTCCTTTTTTTTTTTGAAGTGTCTCACTAACATTAATCTTCCCTGTTTAAATCTGACCTGTTTTCGACATGTGCACTCTTTCGGTGTAGTTCGTTGCGTTCTGGTGAGATTTCCCTTTTCTGGAACTCTCTGACTTCCAGTGAGCACTTGTCGTTCTCGTTCCCCTCGGTTTTTTGTTTTTTTTCCTGATGGTGCTAACTTTTCGAGTTTTTTTTTTCTATCCCGCCGCTTTCGGCGGCCCGGGCTTTGTGCCCTTTTTTTGACGTTGCGTTTGTGACTTCCAAGCATTTTTTTTTTTTTTTCCCATAACCGGCGCGCCGAGGTTTAGTCGTTTAAGTTTGGTCGTCAGCACGCTCAGTTCGGGCTGCTCGTCTGCTCTGTCTCTCTTTTTCTTTTTGGCCGTTTTTTCCCCCCTCGGGCATCTTCCAGTCCCGAACTTGACGTTTTTTTGAACTTGGAGGTTGCCGTTGACACACGTCGGTTTTTTTTCGTTTCGCCCTTTCCTCACTCTTTTTCTGTCCCCTCTGTCAGTTTCCTTTTTTCTTGGCCCCCCCCCTCTAACATTCCTCCCGGCGTGATTCCCTTTTCTGCACTGCTCACGTGGCTGGCTCAAGGCCTCTTGGCGCCGGTTCTGCCTCTGATTTTTTTGGCTGCTTCCTTTTTCTTTTATACTGACAGCCATTTCCTCCCCTATTTTTGTGTCCTCCTTTTTTCTTCTTTTTTGCCGATTAATTGTTTTTATTTCCCTCGACGTTCGCCGGGCCTTTTTGTCTTTCTCCCGTTTCTTCCCCCCTTTCTTTTTTGGTCCCCTCTCTGTGTGGCTTCCTTTCCCCTTTCATCACGTCTTTCGGATCCTTCGGGTTGGCTTCGCACGTTGGCTGTTCGCCCTTGTCTTTTCTTTTGTTTTCCCGTGGCGCCCATGGTCTGTCCTTTTTCGATGGTTATTTTGTATCTTTCCCGTATCTCGCGCACTGCCTTGCTTCCTGACTTCCCTTTTTTCCTTTTTTGCCCACTGGCAGAGCTAGTTTGTCTATGCGCGTTTTTCCCCGGCAGTTTTTTTTTATTCGTTTCATAGCTTGTTTTTTTTCTGGCCTATTTCCCTTTTTTTTTTTTCTTTTGCATTGTTCCGGCAGACTGATCAGGTTTGTGTCGAGGCCGTTTTCCCTCCTCCGTTTTCCTCTCGTCTGGACCTTTTTTTTTGCGGACCCCCCCCCTTGAATCTTTTTCCCCCCTTTTTTACCCCGGCGTATTCTTCCCCGCCCCCTTTTTCGCGCCCTTTTTTACTTTTATTTTTTTTTTATGCTGATGCGATTCGATCCTTTTTCCAGGGAACTGGCCGTTGCTGCCAGCTGTACGTGCCTCCCCCACAATGTATGATTCGGGTCTACCGCTTTTTTCCGCGACGTAGCGACCAGCGCCAGTCTCCCACCCAAGACCTTGCCCAGTACCAACCCCGTCGTTTCAGGGGGGTTTTTTTTCCCCATCATTGGGTTTCTTTTTTCTTTTTTCGATTTTCCCCGAAACGCCTGCGCTGCCTGTTTACCCGAGGCCCCCCCCCCCCTCTTTTTTTTCCCCCGCCCCCTTTTGTTGCTTTTTTGTTGATTTTTCCTATCGATCCGTTCCCACTTGTCGTTTGGGCAGCGGGGGGAGCGGTCCCTTCGTATCCTCCAAACTTTTTTCGCGATTTGTACGGCCGACCCAAATACGTGTCCGTTTTTTTTTTTAGTGTGTCGCCCCCCCCCCTGGTTTTCCTTTCTTTTTTTTTTCTTTTTTTCTTTTTTTGCTGGATGGTCTTGAACCCCTTTGTCAATTTTTTTTTTTTGTCCCGTCGCACTTTTTTTTTTTGGCAACCAGCACTTTCCCTTTTTTACCCTTCTTTTTTGTTCCCCGCGTTGGCCGCGATCACCGACGCCTTCTTTCGGTTAGCTGAAGTTCTTTTCGTCCCACCCTTCTCCCCCGATCCTGATTTTTTTTTTTTAGTCTTCCTGCTGTTTCGTTGCGTTGCCGGCTAATACAGCCCCCCCCCCCCCCCCCATAAAGCCTTGGGCCTCGATGTTGTTGTTGAGCAAATCGAACATACCCCTCTTCTATTCATACCCTCTTTTTTTCATCGGGCGTCCGTTTTTTTCTCCCAGGCACCTGTTTTGGGACCTTATCTGCTTTCCTATATCCTTTATCTTCCTCTCGGCGGTGGCTGCCATAAGTCGGCCTTCTTCTGTTGTTTCCCGAGTTAGAGGTTTGCTCCGTGCTTGTTGAAAGGTGCGCGAGCCGGTTTTTCGTAGTATAATGTTTCCCCTCTTGACTTTTCCTCACCGTCCCTTTGGTTTTTTTAATTAGATTTCGGGACGTCCCTGAAGGAGTTTTTCAGTCTCCCAGCCCCCGCCATTTTCTCCCCGTGTTTTTTTCCTTATGGTTTTCGACCATCGCCGCTTGCCAGTGTGCGAGTGGGTTTTGATGATATTTACCCCACCCCTTCCCCTCTCAAAGTTTGTCTTTCTTTGTCTCGTTTTTTTCGAGACAGGGCGCCATCCCTCTTCTAGACCTTTCCCGAAGCGTGGCCTTCCAGGAATTCTTTGTATCCCCCCCCCTTCCTTTATTTCCCTTGTTGGCGGGCACCTCTCCCAGAAGAGAGCGACCTTTACACAGGGCCCCCCGCTTAAGTGCTTGAGTACTTAATTCCCCCCTTTTTTTCTGTTCGAAAGTGCTCCTTCATGGCACCTTTCGATTGTAGCCTTTTTTTTGTGTTTTCCCCATACATGTCGAGATAGTGACGGTAGGCTTTTTCTTGTCCCCATTTTCCCCCCCGCGCCTGTGATTTTCGAGAACACACTTTCTGGTCCGTCTGTCCCTTCTTTTCCCAATAAATCTTCCCCTTCTCGGTTTCCTCATCAAACGCACGGCCGGTAGGATCAGATTTCTTTCTCGCGTCTTCTCTTTTCCCCCCTTGACGTCAGCTACCCCTCTTCCCCCCCCCTTTCGCCCCTTCCTTTTGGTTGTTTGGCCTCTTCTCGGACACTTCCCTGGACGCGTTCTTGAAACTGTGTCGGCCGTTCTGCCTTTCCCTTTATGACGGAGGGACCTCCCCTTCAGATGTAAGCCCCGTCCCTCAGATCCTTCTCCCCCCCTCATTAGACAAACAGGCGTTTTCGTCCCCGGGTTTGATGCGCGACACTTGATCTTCCCGTCCCCCCCCCTCTCACCTTTTTCTCCAGCTTCGGGGCTAGAAGTCCTCGCCGTTGTGTGTTCCGGAAACTCATCTCTTTTTCCCCCCCCAGTTCCTTCCCCTTGGGTTTTGCCCACAACGCGTCAGGGCCCTGTCCTTCTGGTGGAGAAGGGCTGGCTTTTTTTTTCTAACCCCTGCGCCCTTCACTTCCTCATCCTTTCCCTGCCCGGCTTTCTTCCCCCATGAAACTCCCCCCTTTTTTTCTTTTTCCGTTTCTAGGTTTCACCCCATGACCGTCTATTTCTAACCCTCGGGCCTTTGGGTTTCTTCACCCGCTTTTCCCTCCCCCTGACAAGCCTTCCTTTCCCCTCTGTTTGAATACGGCCTTCCCCGACGTAGGACAAAGCCGCGGCGACCTTTCCCCCCTTCCCACTAAACCCCCCTCTTTAGACCAGGCTACAGGGTGGCGTTGATTGGACTTTTTAGAAACGGCGGTTGCCTGTGTGGAGAGGCAACTTGGTGTTTTTGCCCTTCTTCTTTCTCTTCCTGTGTCCCCTGCGTAGAGCCCTGATCTCCGTTAACCAGGCTCTTTTTCTGGGTTTTCTGGGTCTTGCTGTGGTTTCTCTCTGCGTGACAGGTTTCCTTTGGTTCCTCGGCGCACCCCCCCCTTTGGAAACTGCAGGAGGTTTTTTTCCCGTCAGGTGGCTTTTGTAAACACCCCGGTTAAATTTCTTTGCTTTCCCCTTTTCTAACTCCTTTTTCCATGTGAGCCCCCCTTGGAGTTTCTACCCCTGAGATTTTCGTCCGGGCCCCTGTCGTCCCTTCTGACTTTTCCTTTCTCCCTCACCCGGCTCGAACCTTCTATCCCCTGAGTGCTTGCTTTCGGGACCCGCGTTACTGTGGCGCATCCATATCGGCACAGCGTTGTTTTCCTTTCCTGTCGGCTTCTGGTCAAATTTTTCGTTTTAAGCGGGGTCAACGTTCCGTGCTCTCCTATCCTTTCTGTCTTTCCCTCTCCCTCCCCTCTTCTTGTTTCTTGAAGTCGGTTTTCCCCCGCGCTCTCCGGTCTCTTTTTTGTTTTCTGGCGGGGGTTGTTGAGGCTCCCTCCCCCCTTAACCTTCCTCCCTCTGTTTTTCTTTCAATCGATCAGCGGCCCCCCCATTGACCCGAGTTTTTTCTTTTTGACCCCCCCCCTTGTTTTGTTCCCACCCCTCGGGGCGGGCAGCTCGACGGCTTTATTGGCTCTTTTTTTTTTCCCCCCCCCCCTTAAGCACTAAGAACTAGGCTGGTCTGCCCGCACGGGCAAGCTTTTTGGGAGCAACAGTTCTTTTTTTCCGAGAAGCGGTGGCGCGTGCATGCAAGGATTGGGCCGGTTGACTAGGTCTCTGCTTCCCTTTTCCTTTTTCTCCTCCCTTCTTGGGGAAGACCCGACGCACGGCCCCGTAGCTACGGTCCCCCCCCCCCCACTTGTCGAGCCGGGCCATCTGCCTACATGTTTTTTTTTTTTATTCCTTCCCTTTTTTCTAGACACCACTCCAGAAATTTAACCCCCCTGTGACGGAGTAATCTTGGTTCCCTTGCCGTGTCCGACCGGGCCTGTGCGGCGTTACTTGATTTCTTTCTTTCCGCCTTCTTTCTTTTTTCATATTATTCCCTCGTTTCTATTCTCCCTTTCTTATTGATGGTCCCTTTTGATCCATCGAGCCTCGTTCCGTTGTCGGACTCACTTTGTTCGGTTTTGCTCTTCTTTTTCTGTCCTCCTCCCTTCCCAGGTCTTCCTTTTTGGGGAGGTGAAGTGGCTTTAATTGGAGATATTCCGGTTCCTCCTTTGTTCCTCTCCTCCGCTTGCCTCCAGTGCTTTCTCTTCCGGTTTCGCCCCCCTAGAAATATGACCCCAAGAGGAGTCATTGTTCTTGCTGGTTGGCCTCGCCGAGTGTTTTTTTTTGTTTTTCCATCCGGGCGTACCTTCATTTTTTTTCCTTCTTTTGAAGCGTATCTCTCTCTTTTCCTCTTCTTTGTTTTTTTTTTTGTTTTGATAAAAGCGTGTCCCTTCCTACATCGCTGTGGTTCCTTGCTTTCAGATCCTTTTTTTCCCGATCGCAGGCCAAGGCCCAGTCTGTTATCGCGGGCCTTTTTTGCTGCTTTGCTGCGAATTCCCCACACTTTTTTCCACCTTCTCCTTGAGCATTTTTGGGCGGGGCATTCCACCCCCCCGTCAATCCCCCCTCCTCTTCTGCCCACTTCACTTCTACCCCTTGTCCTTTTGCGTTTTTGCCCTGCTTGCCTCTTCGTCTGCGGGCCTTCTTACTTTCCGTTTCTTCGGTGAGGAGATTCCCCTTGTTTTTTGCAAATCTTTTTAGCAGAACCCCCCCCTTTGTCCCCCACTCCCTCCTGACCTTCTCTTCGAAGGCGGATTTTTTCCGCGCCCGGTCCCCTTCACCTCCTGTTGAGGCCGGACTCCAGGCCTCTTTTTTTCAGAACGGACCTGGAAATGTGTTGATTCCCCATTCCGTTTGTGTATTCTTTGACCCCGGTCTGATGGAGCCTATTTTTCCGGGTCATTCGCTTTCTTCTTTCCTTCGACGGTCAAATTGTTCTTTTCCTGAAGAAGGGTTTTTGGACGCTTCCCCGCTTCCCCCTGGCCTGTTTCTTTGCTCCTTTCGGGTCGCAGAGTTTCCTTTTCTGGCCAAGCATCTTCCCCTCCACGCTGCGTTTTTTCTTATAGTTTGAGCTAGGGAGTGCTGTTACACCAGTCTCGGTGCTCGGCGGTCGTCTTTCGTTCTCTATCCTGGTCCCCCCCGGTTCCCTCCTTCTATCACCTTGGCGTCGGATTTTTTTTGATAACGACCCCCCCCCTTCGGAACCTTTGGTTGGTCATATTGTGTTCCTTGCCCCTCGCTCGGAAGTGGTTCTCTTTTGTTTTGTTTTCCTCCCCTCGGTTTAACCCCCCGGCTTGAGTCACGCTGGCTCGAGGGCCGGATTCGAGGTTATGACTCTCGCCTTACTCTTCTTTTTTTGCGTCTGTCCTTCCCCCCCCCCTGATTTTTGTGGACGTCCGACTTCACTCTTCCCCCCTTTATCTCCCCTCCTATTGATGGCGCCTCTTAGATACTACGCTGACATCTTCTTTTGGCCTTACCACTTTTCCACCCAAGCCTTCAGCGTGGTTCTTGATTTTTTCTGGTTTTTTTCGTTGCGTCATCCGGTTACCGTGGGCAGTCCTCTGAAAGTAGGGGTCCGATTTTGCGCGACATTTTCCAGTCTCCCTTTTCTTCTGAGAAGGTG
>Ga0179593_1578729_pt1 | contig 11191 bp, 11 predicted proteins | sample CZODoug2_1_08_16_FD_185931 | JGI IMG/M metagenome (GOLD analysis project Ga0179593, IMG submission 185931) | Vadose zone soil fungal communities from Angelo Coast Range Reserve, California, USA - CZODoug2_1_08_16fungal (PacBio error correction) | ecosystem: Environmental > Terrestrial > Soil >... | reverse complement strand
CATCCGATCACCCCAACCCTCATTTATGTCGTTTCCACTCGCCCATCCCTTCTCCCCTTTTCCAACACTTCTTCGGAAAGGGCGCATGAAACAACCCTTTCAAAGGTCGTTTTCCGACGTGTAACATAGAGATTATGCGTCTTTTCAGTTCGCCTTAAATAAAGTTTTTCTTCCAAATTTCGCGGCCCCACACAGAGGTACCCTTAATAATTCAACCCCCCCCCCACCCACCCTCTGCCAGTCGAAAGGTATTTTTCGAACAGTCACGTGTCCATTCCCGCTTCTCTTTGCTAGCTCTGTCCCTTCTAGATCTGCCGTCATCCCGTCTCTAGTTGTATACCGACGACTTCAACCTCTTTTCTTTTCACCGTACAACACTCCCTTCTTTCCCCCCAATTTTTGTCGTGAAGATTGTTTCATCCGGATGCAACCAACCCTTGACCTTTTTCCTCCTCCTCACGCGACTTTGACTGTCCTACACCTACTAGTGTCCACGTCCCCTTCCCCATAAATGGTCAGATAGAATATTGAACTCATCCGAGATGGATTTCCCCCCTTACCGTCATTTCCTTTCCCTTTAGCGAAATGAATACCCGTTTGTTTTTTTCCTCCTGCCCCACACCTCTCTCTGACCCAATGGAGGGCGCTAGTTGCTCTCCGACCCCCGTGATTGCGCGACCGTCTGACCCTTCTAAGCATGGCACTTTCGCATCGAACTCACGACTGGTGACTTTTCTCTCCCTACTTTTTTTCGGATCGTCGAGCTACCTTTTTTTTCTTTTGCAACTTCATGCGGCTGTACCCCCTTCCGCCCGTTGCACTGGCTTGTTTTCACCCCATCGTTTGAGCGTCTTTTAGACTCTCGAAAGATAAAGTACAATTATGGGGAAGTCCTTTTTTCTTGCCCGTACTTTTTTGGAGGTTCGCATAGTCTTTACGTTTTTAAGGAGAGTGGCCACTTTCTAGAATTTTTTACTCGGCCCTGCGTGGAAGAGAGGTCGCAGTAGGGAATGTCCCTTTTATGGAATTCCCTTTGATTCTCCTCACGTTTTTTTTTTGCATAAGTTTATGACAATAGTCGAGACACATTGAACTATTTTTTGTTTGCTACAACCCCCTTATCTGTTGTGAATGAATAACTTTTTACACCCCTTTTTGAGAGCCTGCATTGAATGCGATAAATTTGAAGCTCCCCCAATACAGATCGTTATCCTGTGTTTCCCATCTTGGCAGCTTCCATTGCTTTCCTTTTCGGCACATTGTTATTGTCACCGGTCCTTTTTCCCCCCTCAGGGGTCCCATGGAAAGCATAAGAGCGTGTTACCACGTGTTCCCAAGTAATCTGGCTTTTGTAACGCATGGTCACGACATCCCCCTGCATCCGCCGAAGTGTTCTGAGAGATTTCTATACCCGCCCAATCTTTCATTGTTGCCGTGATCTTTTTTTTTTTTTCATTTCCCGGTCGTTGATCGGTGCCCTAAGTGCATTGCGTCCTCCGATGTTTTCGTAACGACTTTTTCCACCTGATCAGTGCCACGGTTGGAGCAATTATGCCCTTAGCCCGTAGTAGAATGCCACCCTTTAGTTATTGGGAACCAGTACTTTTGGCCCCCACCCCTGTACTTCCGTTCCCATGTTTTAAAAGAATGATGTAACCCACCCCCTACTTCCGGGTGCATCAACAACGAACGTATCTCATGAGAGGATCGGTCTTTTTTACAACCCTTTCTCCTGCAATCTCTTCGAGGTATTCTCAGCCTTAGTGTTGATTTCCAGAGGTCGTTTACTTTTCTCAAGGAAGTTATTTTCTCCAGAGGCCTGGTGGGAGGGTTGAGGCCTTTTCCCGGAGGCGTGTTTTTCCTTTTTTCTTTTTCGTCCAGAAGTTGTGTTCAACCCCCTTCCCCCCGTTCTGTTTCTGTAGTGATCGTCCTGTCCTGAGACCCGTCGCCGATACAAATGAGACTGCCTCCCCCAACGACCTGAAGTGTAGAGAGCCCCCTTGCCTTCTCATTCACTCTGTTATTTCCTCGTCGTCTTTCTTAGTGCAATGGAGAACGGAGCTTAATTATTCAACAAATCACTATTCAGCTTCTTTTACCTTAAAAGAATTTGTCTTGTTTTCACAGACCAACTTTTCTGTTGTTGGAAGAAGTTGTTTCCCCCTTACTGAGTTTCCTTACCCCTGCACGCATAAGACCCAATCCTGTTAACCATTCACTGCCCTTGTAGCGAACGGGAAAGAGAAGACCTCTTTTACTCGTTTCCTACCCAAGGCCAGGCCCATCTCTCTTAACCCTTTTTTGATTTTGAGGAGAGTCTTTTTAGGGGGTTTGACGTTATCCCTTTGTTTCGTTTAACTAACAACGTTCAACGCGGTCGCCTTAACAGAATTCCACACAACTGCTTGGAGTGATCGTGCAGAGGTTTTCCAGGTGAAAGACTCGAACTTGAAAGACAAGCCGTGGGCCCAACTTTTAGGGGCGTCTCAAAATGACTTGGCCCTACAACCGAAAACTTTTGTGACGGTGCGTCATTTCGATGATGTGCGGTCCCCCCCCCACCATTGTACCTGGAAGTAGCAATTTACTATGCCCCCCTGACCCCTAGGACCGTTCAACTGGCTGCAGTCAATGTAAAGGAACTCCCCCAAACCTAGGCAATACGCTTGTCTGGGAGAGCACTAAGGTGCACCCGGGTCGCAGGGAGTCTCGCTGGTCCAGAGATGTTCACCTACCCTTTGCCTGACAAGAACGTTTCACTGTTACGGCCCCACCTTGCCAATTTGTGGTTTTGCCCTGTCTCCCCATTCTTTCTCCCACAATGTACTCAGACTTTCAAAGAATAAACTGTTCAAGAAAAAGCCGCTTACAGGGAGGAAAACTCCCCTCGGTCCCAAAAGGCCTGCTCTTGCCCCCCTGAAACAAGACGTTTCTTAAACCCTTGGTGTTTTTCAGTTGACATTGACACTGCACTCCAGTGTTTTGCCGACTAAATCTCCTCTGCTGTTTGTTTCCCCTGCCCATGACATTGCAGAAGGGTTGTCATGCAGTGGACCGTCCTGGACCTTCGTTGACCGAAAAGGGGCTTGAAAAATAAGCGGGACCACCAGGCAAAAGGGATCACGGACCTTTGACGTTGAAAGAAGAATGGAACAATTTAGGGATCGCCCCAGTTCAACATAGAAGAAAATCTTTCCCCCCCAAAGGAATTCCGAAAGATCTGACTCACCCGGTCCCCAGGCCTTGGGTGTGCCACGACTCGTGTGACATTTTCACCCTTAATTTTCGTCTTTCCTTTTCACTCCGAAACTAGTGAGCGCCTTCTTTTCCCCACGTTTTTTGACCATTGCTTGACAAGCCACTTCATCCCCCACGGCTTTTTACACTTTCTTTTCCCCGTTATATGATCATTGTCAAGGTCGGGACTCCGGAGTTTCTTGCCAGCATTACTATTTTACACTCCCACATGGGCGTCCTCTTCATCGCCCAACGACAAAGGCTGCCTCGAGCCAGGTCTTGGACTCCCGTTTAAAATCCGCTGGGTTCATTTTTCAAACTTTATTCCAGGCAAATTCGTCCACTCCCTGTTCCCAACCGAGATGGTACAACTGCTCCCTCCACCTCCTTTGTTCCCTTTCAAACCCACCAGGAGCAAGTTCGTCTTCTTTTTTCCTTCCGACTCCCGTTGCTCCCTTCCTACCCCTGGCCAATGTTGACTCCATAACAACGTGATCCTCTTTTGAGAATCGAATTTTCCTTATTCCTTCGCCATTTCCGCTCGTTTGACCCTTGATCCCTTTCCACTATTGCTACACAAGACCAACGTAATGATAATTTCAGCTTTTTCTTTCCCTTTCACTTTGAGCAGACGCCCCCCCTCCTCGACTGCTTCTGGGCTCTTTTGAGAGATTTGACGAAATAGAGATTTATTTCCCCCACGGACTCCTTTTTTTTTCCCCACGTAATCCCCGAGGGGCTTTTTGCGACGATCCTTTCCTATTCTGCTCCTCTTTTTTTTTTTGTTGTTGAGTGCTCACAGTCCAGTAAAGTAGGGAAGTTAGTTTCTCCCCCCACTCATGTTCTCCTTTGGAGAGAACGACTCCGTGCAATCCCTTTTTTCTTCGCCCTTCCCCCCCAATAGAGCGAAAACTTCCCCTGAGCGGAGTGTTCACCATCGCCACGATCAAGTTTTGCCCCCTTTTCTCGCTTCCCATTCCTTTGTCGTTTCCCTCCCCAATAGATGATGATCTCGGATGATTTAGAGTCGAGCTGCCTTGAGGTTCCCCCCCTTGTTCCTGCGTGACGCTCGTATTCGTTCTTCCTTTTTATTCGCTTTTTTAGATCCAACCTAATCGTACATGCGGTATGTCAATCAGTGAGACCCCCCTTACCCCCCCCCCTCCCCCTCTGTTGTTTTCTTAAAAGGGAACCCGTGAGTGATGTCCTTGTCCCCCTTTTTTTGTCCTTCACCAAAATTATGCTTGGAAGGTTGCCTGCTCTTGTTGTTCTTTTCAAATCACACAAGCGTTATTGCCTGCCGTTTTTGTTCCATCCCCTGCGCTGAGCTGTAGGTTGACGACATGAAACCCCCCCCCACCCCAACCAAACACAACCCCTTCTCCATTTTTAAGTTCTTTCCTTTGCCTGTGACCCCAACGGGGCTGGGTCTCTTCTTATAAGAGATGCCGGTTTCACCTTGCTTCCCCTATTACGTTTTCTTGTTACTTCAGGGATGTGTTCATTCCATGCCCTTCAATTTTTTAATCCCGAGGACGTCTGCGCTTTTTTTCTTTCGTCATCAAGCCCTGCAGCGAGTATTGGGTTGAGAGGTTAGTACCTTTTTCCCCTTTCGTTGCCCTCCCTGTTCCCTGCCCTCCTGTTGTCCCCTCTTCCCCTGACACATTGTGGTTCGGTGATGTTCCGTCTTGTTGTTCTCGTGCCGTTCGTCGGATTTTTTTTTTCGTGTTCTTTTTTCGTCTTTTCCCGACTTTTAAGCACCTTTCTTTCCCCCGCACGGTTTGCACTTTTTCCAGATGGCCCTTTCTAATAGATGGTGTTGCAGAACCAACCGCCTTTAGATTTTTCGGCGTGCCCCTCGTTTCCTTCTTGTTAAGGTATCACCTTGTACGATCACTGTTGTTGACTTTCTGGGGCAGCTTTCCTGCTTTGCGTTTCCGACACTGTGAGGACTGGGCTTTTTCTTTTAGGCGCTTGTTCGAAATTTCTCTCGTGACAGACTTGTGGCGTCCTTGTTTTCGTGTTTTTTCATTGAGTCACCACTAACTCTCGTCGCCGCTACCTGACTAAGCAACCACCTTCGACCACCGGCTATTGGGTCGTACTCAAACATGTGACTGATGTTTGCCTCTTCCCCATTTTAGTAATTGTTGACAGGCCTTTTTACCCTGGATTCGTACCCCCCCACTCCAGTTCTGACCCCCCTAAAACTGTGTAGTTTATTTTTCCTGTCTTTGATAATTGTTTTCTTTTTTAATTTCCCCTTTTGTCCTGAGAGCTGGATGCTGTACATTTATTAGTCATTTTTCCTCTTCTAGCATGTTTAAATGTGTGACCACTAGTTCTTCCCTCAACCCTCTCATCCAGAAGTGGCAGAGTAGTCCTCTTCCCACTTCATCTTTCCAGTTTGTGTTTAGATCGATGGGACCCCTCTTTTTCCCCACTCTTGAAAAGGGATGCTTTTTTTTCCCTTCTGACATTTGTTTTTTTAAATGCCTTTTTGTCCCCATCATTTTTGACCGGAGTTTCCCCAGTGAACCTATTCGTCCCTATCTATCGGGAAAAGAAGTCTCTTTGAAACAACGCAAAAACGACCTTTCTAACCCCTCCCGGACCCCCACCCTCAAAAGGTTGTGACCGTGGTTACCGGCCGTCTTTGTAGGACTAAATATCCCCCTCTGCTAATGCAAATTACGCATAACCCCCCCCTTTCACGAGTGAAGAGGAATGAGCGACTTAAAGTCTACAAATCAGGATGGGGTATGACTTTTTTCTTGCATCTTGCCTAATTTTAGTACGGATTGCTCTTTTGATGTAACGGAATCCCCCAACTCGCATTCCTGTTTCATGTTTACGGCCCACTTGGCCCGCCTCTTCACACCTAAACCCCCCTGACCCGCATAACGAAACCGCCAGTCCAAGGGGGAAATATTTTCCCCTTTCTTTTCCAAGGTGGCCACGCCAAAATACAACAAGCCGTATCTTCCCCACCTATTTTTCATTGACACCTGAAGAATCGTGTTTCCCTACCTTCCCCAGCTTGCTGATTTTTTGCCATCTCGCGTTTTGTGAAATGTTCTGGAAACATCCTCCTGCTCTCGTTTTGACAATCACGTGTTGCCAACAGTACGGGTACACAATTTCCGACCGTTACAATGATCCCCTGAGCTTCGTATAGACTGACGGCTTTGCCCCACAGAAGAGTACTTACCCACCCTTCATTTTTCTGCAGGATACCCCAACCGTGTCACCCCTGACGATAGACCCATGCCGTCAAAATACCAACAGGGACTGAAATAGCCTGAATCATTAGCCCCCCGACTCCACAACAGAAAAGGTTGGAAATATATCTAAAAAACACAGAGCTTTTTAGAAACCCCCGGTTATGGATGTGCACATCTGTGAACAAAACCGTTTCCTTTTTTTCTTGACAAAAAAAAAAGGTTCCGATTTTTTTTCCTTGCGCCCCCCCCTAGCCGATTGAATCAAAGGCATTCCCGGCCCAGTCCCCGCTTTATTTTACATTGTAGTAGCTCACGTTCCCCTTTTTTGAGTTCCCCCCTCCCACTGTTGAAAACCCACTGGAACCTTCGGAAAGATTTCTCAGCATCAACGCTTGCCCCTTTCTTTTGTATAGGCTTCAATCTGCCCTTGATGGATTTTTCCCGGGCTTAGTTTCTTTTCCCCTTATCGCACCAAATGCCTCTCACGTTTTCGTGTGTACCACTTTCTCTGGTCAAGGCCTTCCCCCTTCACCTCTTATTTTTCCACCCCACCAGAGCCCAATGTGGTCGTGCGGTTTGCAACCATCACCTATTGACTCCTCCCCTGGCACCAAGCGTGATTCACCCCCAATTCTTCCCCTCCTGTTATCTTCCACGACCGACTGAGATATTGTCCATCAATGCTTGATCGAATCTTGCCCCCCCTCATCCGAGATCTCGAGCATCCCAACGTCATCGTCGTTTGCTGTACCCTTATTCATCCTTTTTTCGACAGTCGTGCAGTGCGACATCCCTCTCGACTGCCCCTTTCTTTTTGATATCTTGGTTCTCTAATTCTTCTCTCGAAGGTTCTCGACAAAGAGCCCAAGACAATGGGACTATTGCGATTTTACTCCCTTCCTCTTATTTTCTCTCTTTCTCTACACGTTGTTTGTTTTTCCCTCTTCCCTCCAGTCCCCCTTTTTCTTCAGCCCTAGGCTTTTCTTTTCTCGATGAATGTTCTCTAAGGCAGTTTCCGCGTTTTTTCGTGAGTGTATCCCCCAATCCGCCACCCCTTTCTCCCCCATCCCATTTGCAGTTGGATTTTTCTCAAGCTCGCACGATCCATTTTTCCCCTTCTGGTTGCTTTTCCATTTGACGTTTTTCGGTCGCCCCCTCCCCAGTTTTTGTCTTCTTCTCTCTGAACGTTGCGGTTACGGCTTCTCTTTCAAGCCGATGTCTTCCACTCGGGAATTGCCTTTTCTTTTCCTCTTCTTTAGTTGAGATCCAATAGAATCCGTAATCCGTTATGGTTGCCCCTCTTCTTTTTGCCACCAATTGCCTTCGTTGTTCCTCCCCCCTGCCTTTTCTGGTCTTTTGAAATTGTTCCTCCCCACTTTATTGAACAATTCGGTTGCGCCTCTTATCAAAAATGATTTTTCCTTCTTTTGCACGGATCATTTTCCGACGCGAGCAATTCAACTCCGTTTTTCGCAGATTTCCTTCCTCATTTCTTTAAATTTCGATGGAATAGTGTAGTTGATGTCTTTACTTGACCGGCTGTAAACACGTCCTCTTTTCTTGCCCCCCACATGATAGGAGTCCCGACCTTGACAAGGACAGAGCTCCCTCCCCCAACCTGTGACGGGACCCGCTATGTTAAGTTTGTCTTTCATACCAGTCAAAGATCAATAACCCGTGTTTTTTCCTTTTTTTTCTGTTGCGTTTCCTCACCACCTTATGTTGCAGTAGGCTTGGCGTACCCCCCTCCGCCCCTACCGATGATTCTTCGAGATGCCATTTTTCTTTCCCCCCTCAATTTTTTTTTGACCTAAGTGCTGTAAAGTGAGTCTTATGTTTGATTGCAATACGTTTCCGTTCCACCCCTCCCCCCCCCCACCAAGAGTGAGAGTCCATTACTTCCCCTCCGGCACTCGTACTACCTTCATTCAGTAGCTCATGAGTGTCCAGGATGCCATTCCTTCTGTCCCCCCTCCCTTGACCCCCCTCCTGTCCTTACCCCCCCTGTCCCAGCCCTGTCATCGGTCACAACTTGCGAATGCGCTCCGTCTTCCCTTTTTGAAGAGATCGACACGCCTGTGCGGTATTTTTTTGTTTGTCTTGGTTTCGTTTGCCAACTTCCCAGTTCTCCCGCTTGTCGAGGTCGTCACGGGTACGAAGTGTTGCTTGTTGCCTGGTCCCCTCCATTTTACATTGTCCTGCCCTCTTTTTTTTGAAGGTCTCTTTTCTTTTTCTTTTTATTGGCGGTGTTGAGTCTGATATTTCTTCCTACTGTTGTCATTTGCCCTCCACTGATTGTCCTTCGTGACCCTACCCCCGTGCCGACATCACCCCTGTAGTGTTTGATGGCGGTCCCACTTGTTTTTTTTCTTGGATGGGCTTTCGATATTCCCAGTCCCCTCCTCGCTTTTTCCGCACTCGACCCCCGAAAATGATTCCTTTTCAGAAACCCCCATTCCTACTTTAGTTTTTTTTGCTCGGTGTGATGAAACCCACCTCGTCGCCTTCCTTCCTCTTTTTCTCCGTGTCCATGTGTAGACTCCCCTTTTTTCCTTCCCCCCCCCTTATGGCGTTCTGTAGATCTTTGCCGACACATAGTCTTTGTACGCACCCGTCAACCTCTTTTTTCTGTATCCTTATGGGATCGAATTTTCTCATCCCGTGGGGCTCTTTCCTTAGCCGGATCGTTCTTTTTCCTTCATTTTTTTATTGTCCCCTCGAAAGCTATGAGAGAGTTCGACGTTTAAATTTTCTTGCCACATTAGCCTTCAATCCTCCTGCTCATCTTTTTTTGAGTTAACCGTCAGCCAACCTGTCCCCCCTTTTTAGCTATTCTTTACTCTCCACCTTTTTGAGTCTTACTCTTTTTTCCCTGTTGATTCCCCCTCAGTCATTTTTGGTGCAATGTTTTGCACCCGGTTTTTGTTCCGACATTTTTCAGATCTCAACAATTCTCTTTGCTGTCTTTTGCCATGCCTTCCGCCCCCCCTTGACCCTCTACTTATCCTTTTTTTTACCGAAGAGCAACAATGCGCAACACGGTTCCCCCTGATCAAAATGGCAACTTCCCCCCGGCAGGTGTTCCTTTCGGATAACCTCCGCCTTATGTGTCGTTCCCCCTCTCCCAGCCGATCTTGCTGTCCCTTCCCCCTCCTCCTTCCCCATCCCTTTACATCGTACCAGGTCCGCGAGATATGTTGCTTTCTGAAATGCGTTTTCTTTTAGTTTTCTAATTTTTTGATGCTCCTTTTCGCACCGAGCGTTTTTTGTAATATTGCAACTCGCCTAATTCGCCCACTCGCCACGATGCCTCCCCCTTTAGGCCCCCCACGCTTCCACAGCAGTCCACCTCTGATCCAGAGACTTCCTCCCCTCCTGCCCCCCCACGCATCCCCCCGAATAAAACGGTCAAGCCCCCCCAAAGGCGTTGTCAAGACAGCCTGTCCCTTCCCCCACTTTGTCCGGACTCGGAACAAATTTTCCACGCCGTTCTACGCCGGTGACCCCGGGCCATGACCACTGACCCATAGCTTTCCGCCACGACCCAACCCCTCTTATTCGTTTTTGCAATCACCGGAATGTCTTCATTCGGCAGCCGGGTTGGTGACATGGCTCTATTTGTTTGCTAGTTACGTGCCCAGGTGTCACCCCCCTTTTCTCCCCCTCTTGGTGAGCCCCCCCCCTCCCTTCTCCCGGCCTCCGACCTTGGAGCACTTCGGGCAATAACTCTCACCTGACACCGGATTCGCCAAACCACCCCCCTTGCATTGCCTCCTCTTCCTTTTTGAACACTCTCCCCCTGCTCCCCACGATAACCTTTGCCCGACTCGTTTTTCCCCTCCACGCCAGCCCCTCACAAGTTTCACCAATAACGGTCTTTTTCTCTCCCTAGACCTACCCCTTTCTTATTATTTCAACAAAAGTTTATTTTATTCTTTTGTGACCCGAGACCCTTTCCTAAAGTCCCCCGGCGTTCCCGACCCTTTGTGAACGCGCGTCTTTTTCCCCCTTCCGAACTTCCCTCCCTGGGTCCTTGCAAGGCAGCTTTACCTCTACCACGTGGGACACCCCCTTTTTCTCCAGTTCAAATGTAACTCAACAGAATTGCCCTCCCCTTCTCACTGTCTGTTGTAGGTTCCACAGTTCTCCTGTTCTGCACCCCGCCCGCTCCCTTGATTTTTTCGTCCGGTAATTTATAGAAGGCAAATGCTTCCCCCACAGATCGTGATACCGACCCCGCTCCGTAAAGGGCTTCACAACTTCAAAGTTCCCATTTGTCCTCCGTTTCCTTTTTTTTTTGTTTTGTTTTTTTTTTTTTTTTAGGTTTTTTTTTTTTTTTTTCTTTTTTTTTTTTTTTTTTTTTTTTTATACCCAGAGAAACCCGAGCCACTGGCTTTCCTTACGGCTTTTTCCATAACGACACCTTGACGGTTATCTCACGCCGGGCAGTTGCCTCATCCCTTCCTTAACTCTCGTGCGACAGCTTAACGCGATTCCCCCTTTCCCCTTACTTGCTCCAGCGCTCTTTCTACTCCGAGATCCTTCCCTCCCTCACCTCCCGTCCCATGATATTTTCCTTAACATGACTGCGCAACCTCATCGGGTTCACTTCACTTTCTCTCCCCTACCCCCACTATGTGTCTTTCTCATCTTCTTTGCAACCCTGCTTGTTCTCCTGGTTTCTTTCCAATATTTTGCCCCTATCGATCAATTAGATATCCTCCCCTCCC
>Ga0179593_1457239_pt1 | contig 11191 bp, 13 predicted proteins | sample CZODoug2_1_08_16_FD_185931 | JGI IMG/M metagenome (GOLD analysis project Ga0179593, IMG submission 185931) | Vadose zone soil fungal communities from Angelo Coast Range Reserve, California, USA - CZODoug2_1_08_16fungal (PacBio error correction) | ecosystem: Environmental > Terrestrial > Soil >... | reverse complement strand
TACAGTTCCATCGGGTCCAAGGCCACCTCTCCCTCCACTGCCCCTGCCCCGTCCCATTTGCTTCCTACGACCGGCACCGCCAAGACTCACGTCATCGGCCCCAAGTATTTTTCAGAGATTTTCCTGCTTGCCTTCGGCTGATGGTTTTCCTGGGAATTTTTACTTGTTTCCGATCCCTTCCCCTCCCCATCTGATTGCTGACCTGACCGCCGAGTCCAACGTATTTTCCCCCCCCTCCGTTGGCGCTTGGCAGTAGGAGCAGCCAGTTTTACATCAGGTTGTGAAAACTTGCTACATTGTCTCGACTCAGTCCCCAGTGCCTTATTCAGACATTTCGGGTTTTCCCCCCCCCTGGTATCAACACATTCCCCCACAACATCCCCCTCTGCCTCCCTTGTCTGGCTTCTTCCTTTTATCTGGGCAACACGATGCCCCGAGACCTTTACAGGACCTGATATCCTCTGAATGAGGACGCCGTGTCCTCGCCCCCGGCGCCGACGAACCGAAGCTTCTTGCGCGAGCTTCTGCTCCCCCCTGTGAGGGTTGCTACATTCGTTTACCCTTCCCAACGATCCCTCTGTGGGCATGTAATGCTTTCCTTGTTGATCTTCCAGGTTTTCCGAGGGGTCCCCCTTCGATCGGATGGCGGTAGTTGCCCAGTTCTTTGGTTTTTTGCACCCACCAATCCGTGAGACGCATGTAACCCCTTAATTTCCGATTCATGATTTTCCCGCCAGCTGTTCTTCTCCCCCTGCCGGATCCTTCCTTTTTTTCTAGTTCCCCCCTGATGTGATTGATTCTTCTCGGAGTGTCCAGACGGCCCCCACCCACTCTCTCAGGTTATGGCTTGCCACCTTCTCCCTTCCTCAACGTATAAGCTCTGTTCGAGATGGACACTTTTTCCGATTTTCTTTCTGTCTTTTGCTCCTCTGTTTATCAACTTTCGATCCGAGGGGACATGGAGGATCTTCGGTTCCTTAGTATACGATGGAGTCCTTTCTTGCCTTACGTTCACTGCTAAGGGTTCTGAGGCTCATCCGCCCCCCCCCCCCCCTTCTTTCCAGCACTCCCCCGCTAAAAGTAATTTCGACAAACCCGCCCTCCCTTTGGAGGTTGCACCCCTATTCTCCCCCATCAGTTCATATTTTCCTTCCTCTTTCCCCGTCATTCGGCTATTATTAGGTGGGTCCCCTTTCCAGTAGTAGGCCAGGTATGCCCTTTGCTCGTCCCCCCTTTCCCTGACCGGGGACGACCGGCCCACGTTTCTTCCTGGAATTGTGTCCGATTTCCCTTGAAAAGCGTGATAGTCCGAGCGGCCTTGTTCATTTAATTAAGTTCGAGTCCTTCTTCTTGAAGTACTTTCCCCCATGCCTCTTTCAGTTGTGAAGAGCTCCTCCGTGGTCTCAGGGTCAGTGACCCTTAGCCCGTATTTGAATCCCCCCAAAGTCCCTTCTTCTTAGCGCAGACCTCGGCGTTTTTTCCCCTTACGATCAGGTTCTTTCCCTCCCTTTTTCTGAATTCAACTTCCCCCTTCGGTAATTTTCGTTTTCCCATCCGTCTCCCTGAATGCTGACTGGCCTTCCGTCAGCGCCCTCCCTTTCCATCATTGCATCGATCTTTCTTCACTCAGGATCCTTTTACGGTCACCCACTCCCGCTTACGTTGTTTAGCCCCGCCCCCCTTCCTGTTTTTCCTTGTCACACACCTCCATTTGAACCCCCTTCCAATATACCTTAACGGAAATGTCAGGGATATGAGGATAGGAAAGCACCCCCCCCTCGTCCGGAATCCCCCCACATGTTGATGTTTCCCCTGCAGTTTCTTTTCCCCCCTTCCCGTCCTTCCTAAACCTCAACCGAGCGATAGCGTTCTTATTTCTCTTCCTAGTGAGGATGGACTATCTTGATTTCTTCCCATATCTCCTTTTTCTCTTGTATTTCTCGGTTAGATTTTCCTTAGAGGGTGACAAGTCCTCGGCAGCAGTTCCAGCCGTGATCGCTTTTTCGAGCGTCAGAGCCGGTCGAGCTAAAGTTTTTTCTCTTTTTTTTCCTCGCCTCTCCCTTTTGCGGGAGAAATAACTCTTTCCCTCCCCTTGGCATGTCGGTTCGATTGGCTGTGGATTGCCGTCAAGGGTTCCCCTGAGAGGGAGCCTGGAGGGACAATCCCTTCCTCACTCCACCCTCCTTTAACGTTTTTCGGGATTGTCCCCTCTAACCCTTTTTCCCCTTTTCCGGCAGCAGGCCGAGCGTCGATTCTTCTAGACCATGGTCGATCCCCGGTTCCCAGACCCGCGATATGACGTTGGTCTGGTTTCGGGGTCCTCCCACAGCCCGCATAACGAAGCGTTTTATCCATCCCCGCCCTCTGACAGCTTAGTTATTTCCCAAGCTGCTCAGTCCTCGGTTTTCTTTTAGAAACGTGGTCTCGCACTCCCCCCCTGATTCTTGATGCCTTCCCCGATTTTGTTTCCTCGAAAGCTTTTTTTTATTTAAACCTTCCTCGTTATCCGTGCTGGAGTTGGGTTTTGCTTGACAACGTTCCTTTTTCTATCATTTTGGTTTCCCTTTCTCGTTAGCGTTGGTTCTTCGGAGCGCACTTCCCCTGGCTCTTCTTTTCTGGCCCTCCGGGAGCTTTAATCTTGATTAGTTCGACTCCCCTCTACTCAAGCGTCAGCCCATTCCGTTTCTTCGCTCCTTAGGTCGTTTTTTCCCGGAAAGTTTCTCTTTCTGGGGCGGATGTGGCCCCCCACCAACTCCCCTTCCTTATCCGGCTGTTCCTTTTCTGATGGACCATTTAGTGGCACTTCTAGTTGACCGGCCGTAGAGGCTGTGTGAACTCCTCACTCGCCTGTGCCAACCCTCTTGATTGCGCTTCCCCTTCGCCCTTGAGGTGTTGGCCCCCCCTTCGGGCGATATTTTGCTTTATATCGTCCGGGATACCTTCTTTTTGCAAATATTCCGCGTCTTTGCGGTTTTACTTCCCTTCTACATTCCGTAGGATGACGGGCTCCATGCATTTCGTCTTTCTTGGAGCCTTGAGCGACTCTCGTTCGTAATCCGATTCATTTCCTTGCATTTTGATTTTCCCTGGTCGTGCCGTGACCTGAAAATGATCCGACCCACGGAAGTGTCTTCCCTCTCAGATCCAGTACCTTTTCATCCTAACTCTTAGGAATATTCTTCTGTAAATTTTTTCGGATTTCACTTCCTGTAACACCAAGACAGTTGAATACATTTTTCCCCGACCTCTACGGCAGCCCCCCACCCCAGGACCTCCCCTCACCCGGCTTCTTCTCCGGTCGGCGCCTCTTTCCCCCCCCCTCGATTATAAATCTGTAACTGCGAGCTGCTGGAAAGCCTCCTCTCATGTGTTTTCCTTCCTCCCCCCCAAAATTTCCCAGTGCACCCTCGCCCCTTTCTCAAGTCGATGCGTTCGAGGATTCCTCCTTCACTGATTTACGTCTTTTTTCCATCACGTCTCCATGTGACCCTCGACTTTTTCCCTCATGTATCCTCCGTTCTTTCGCTACCCTTGCTCCAGTCGGTCAGCAGAGTTCAGTCTTTTTACGTCTTGCCCCCCTTCCTTTGTTTTTCACCTGTCTTCCTTTCCTGGCCGGACGTTGCAATATTTTGATCTGCCTAAGTCTTTCCCCCCCCCTTAAACCCCCCGGGATTTCGTAGTGCTTGACGAGCTGTTGCGCGCTTCATGCATTAGAGTTGGTAGGGACCAAGGTCAGGTGAACGGTGCTCCCGTTTTGGCTGGTTCTATTGAAGTTTACAAGATCCTCCTGTCTTTAACCATAAGAGATACTCTCTCTCCTTTTGTTAGAACAAGTTCCCTTTGTTTTGAGCTTCCGAGGACCCTCGGGTGGTTGCGCTAACTTAGTCCTCCTTTCTAGCCCCTTCTTCATCCCACGCGAAGCGTGAGAACGTTCAACTTGATCGGACCTCCATCCCCCCTCTTGCTTTTTTTGAAAGATACTAGGAGCACTATTACCACTTTTGTTTTTCCTTGTTCCTGTTGCCCGAACTTGAGAAAATTATATTCAACTTTGCTCTTCTTTCTAACAGAGAGATGCTTCCTGGGTCTTTCGTCTTTTCCATGTTGCCCGACTGAGTTCCCCCCCCCGGTCGCGCTTTAAGCCCCTAGGATGGAGAATGCGAATGCGAGCCCTTACCCCCTTCCTCTTTGAAATGGACCGTCCTTCCCCTCCAGAAATTGGACAGCCGCGTTTCTCACGGCCACCTCCCTTTCCTCCCCTTCAGTTTCGTTGTAAACTGGCCAAACATTCTTTGGCCCTCTCGACGCCTCTATTAGAGGCGGACCCAGTCGTGTAATCTTTTCCCTCCTCGCAGGTGGATGATTTGATGATCTTCTGGGTCTCCCTTCTTATACAGGGAAGAAGGTGCACTGCTTTTTGTGGGGTTCCTTCAGATCCTCCCCCTCTCTTTTTCCCATTTTCCTTCCCAATTGCCCCTCATTGGTTACAGGAGTTTTCCTAATTTACTCCTTTTTCCCTTAGTCATGATGTCCTAGACGTAGGATGTTTTTCTTTCACACGAGCCTTTTTTTTTCTCATTTTTCCAGTTACAGCCCGTGCGTGCCCTCTGACAAATCACATTTTTCCCTTGCTCGTATGAGCCTCGATCCTCGTTTATCCCGGCTCTCCTTCCCTACAGTCGTCCCCTGACCACTACGTCCTCTCTATACTACTCCCTGGTGATTTCTCACCATCCTTTCTCCCCCCTGCCCGTTCATATAGCTCGACGTCCCTATATCTCCGAGATACCCTTTCGCCTCTCCTAGCTCTTTTGACCGTTTTTTTTTTTTTCCTTAGATAAGACTGTCTCTACGACAGGCCTTTTCCTTGCCTCCCTCAATCGATCTGAAGGCCCCTGTCCACCCCTTCGCCCCTCTCCGAATTTTCACCGCTGCCCGAAGAGGGTCCTTTCCTCCCCTCCCTCTGTGATCCCCCCACACCGATTTGTTCTGAGATTGGTGTGAGATGGATTGCATCGACCCCCCTACCTTCCGTCGCGACCTTTCCCCCCCCCCCAAATGAGTTGATGATCTCTTCACCATCACTATTTCTACACCCTGACTTAAAGTAAGTGGCTGCATCAGAACACATTCCAAGAAGTTCATTCCCCCCCCCTGTTAGTTTTTTCCCCCCCATATGTGCTGGCATTTTTCTATTTGGCATGTCTGGCTCACTTTGCTTACTATACGCCGTTATATGAGAGTACCCGGCATACTATCTTCTTTTTTTTTCCTTTTTTGTTATCCGGGCTTTTTTTCTGACGAACACCAACCTTCCTCTTTCCTCAGTATGTTGGGTAAGCAGAGCTCAAAATGCTTCCCGAACATCCCCGCATTTTCTTCCTTCTTCCAGCTCGAAGAAAAACTGTCAACTCTTACTTTTTTCGAGGAATCTCAATCCCTCCCTCTTATCGTATTGTCCGGCCTCCTGAAGTTCCCTCTGACAGGTTTATTCCACGAATCTTATTCTTCTCCCCTCCCTCTGATGCGTTTCCCATAGATCTTTGCTCGCTGTAAGCTTTTCCTTCTCGATCCTCTACCGTTGATCAATTTTACTTATTCCATTGCACATACCTACCGTTGATCGTCCCTGGTTCCGCTTCCCACTCTGAAAAACACCCACTTTTTGTGAGCCTCGGCGCCTCTCTCATCCATTACGGAATTCTTTCTCTCGTGGTCATACTGCCACTTTTGCGACCCTTCTTTGCTTTCTTCCACCCTTTTTCAAACCCTTCGGAAATGCCGCTCGCTGGTTGGCCGCTTTTTTTCCCGAGCGCTCTTGGTTCTCCCCATGTTGCCCCCCTAATTGGTATAATGCCGATGGGTTCCTTTCTGCTGCCTTCACCTTATGCGGTTCGCCCGTGATGTGGCTCCCAGGATCCTGCCGCCCCTAAATGCTGCCATTTATTGGCATTTTTTTTTTAGAGCGCTCGTGGGATCGGATTCCCTGCGGCACTCCCCCAAGATCTCTCCTTACCCCTTTTTCCTCCAGCCCGACGACTTTTCCTTCCCGGATTCTCCCTGATTTTCTTCTCCAAGGACCTCCTTTCTCGTCTCTAAACCTGATTTTTTTTTCGCGATTTTTTTTGCTACATTTCTCTTATTTTTCCCTTTCCCCGGATCTTCCAATTGAATCACTTATTTTTCTGGTCCATTCCCCCCCCAGGAATTCCTCGCGGATTGCAATCTTTGGCAAGGCGTCGTATATTTCCCCTTTGAGCTGACCTCGGGAATTCCATGCCCTTTTGATGGACTCTGTTAGTCCCTTAGATTCTCTTCCCTTCTCCTTCCTGTTATTCTTGGCATCTAATTCGGGGAGCCCAATTCAAATTTCCTTGCAATATTCCGAGCTCTTTTAACCGCTCTTTTGTTTCCTTTTTTTCGAATTTACTTCTCAGGGCGCATCGCTGTTTTGTAGTTCGTGACGTCCCCTACTCATTAAGATTTGCCCTTTTCTAGAAGTTTAGATTTTCCGATTAACGCTAGGGGATTCTCACTCGGATATTACTTCTTCCCCCTGTTCCGAGTCCCGACCCTTCCCTGCTCTCTTTTTTTTTGAGTGACGAAATTTAGCTCCATCATTTCGCTCCCCTTATGGCTCCTCATTTCGTCCTTCTCTCGATTGAGTCCTTTCTCTGTTTTTGACCCTTTTTCCGCTTCCCCCCTCGGAGTGTGGGTCCCCCCCCATTGTTCTCCAATAATAACATCTTGATTTCGTGGCACATTAGTTGTCAAAGTGATTCAACAACCTCCTTTTTAAGATCAGGGTGTCTCTGCCCCAATATTAACTGCGCTTTCCTTTTGCTTTTAGTATTCAAGTGATCCGTTGCCGGGGTCCCAGGAACCATACCCCGCTGCCCGCCTTTTATTTCCACGAGTATAGTCTTCTCGCCTTTCCCGCGTCCCCGTAACGTTTTCTCCCATCGCTTGCAGCCGCACTTCCTCTTTCTGAACCTCAGTTCTTCCCCAACTTAGCATGCGTCTTTTTTTTACCTTCTCTCTCGTCCCACGACGCGGTTCTCCGTCCTCCCCTCCTCTTCGTCGTCTCCCCCTCTTCACTCCTCCCTCTTGTTTTTTTTGTGGACGATCCCTCCTTGGCGTCCGCCCTTTGGTTTGAAACCTTCCCCTCGTTGTGGTTGTCCTTTGTCCTGGTTTTGAGGGTTTTGGAATAGTCACTGTTGCATTATTTTCGTCGTTTGGGCAAGCGTGCTTTATCAGTTCTTATTTACGACCAAGACTGTCTACTAACCTTACCTCGCCTAACCCTGTTTGATCGGGTTTGCTTTCCGTCCTTGCAGTAAGGGAGCAGGCCTAGTTTGAGGACGTTCTGTGTCCCCACCAGGAAATTCCCAAAACGACCCCAATTGATCTAAATGGGCACAACCGCTTCAAGCAGTTTGAACGATGTCCTGCGAAGGTTTGCCGCGGCTTCCGTTGAGTGACCCCCGCGGTCGAGGATTTTGGGCTTTACGTACCTTGTAAACCTTCACCCCCATGAAGACAGTTTCCTCCCGATTGGGACTCCCTAACGGTTGGTGGGCTTTCGTCTGAGTAGTCCTCCGTTAAAGATGAAACTGTTTTGGTCATCTCGTCCCAACCCCTTGAACGTCATGCGTTGTTTTGAAACCGACCAAGTCCCCATCCTCCTAAGCCCACCGTAAAAACTGCCGTCCGAAGCTCCCGGCATTTTCCCGGTATTGACCGTTTTTTTCCCGTCTGTCACAAAGACTTTCCCCCGCCCCCCCCCCCTTGTTTTGTCCGACCGTCGCCCTAGCACGTTTTGACCCGACCCCCCCGCAAGGGCTTCGAGTGTACATCGTTTCCCCCCTAAGCCCAAGCTTGATAGGCCCCTCTCAGAATTTGCCGGTCTATTCTCCAGTTTTTTCCCGAGGGCCCCACAAATAACCATGTCCCCCCCCCCCAGATGACTTTCACCTTTGCTCCCTTGCCTTTTTATTTTTTGGAACATTTTTGCACCACCGATGGACCCCCGTTCGCCTTATGAATACGTGTTACGACGTTTCAGATTGCCCCTGACTCCTAGTGCTGAGGATGCTCGACCTCCCACCCCAACGCCGATGATCGGCTCCTTCCCGTTTTTCATGTTATGAGTTTGGATTTATCAGACTTAGCTTTCTTTTGGAATAGTTGTCGAAACGTTGGACTGTTACCTTTCGCTGACCCCCTGTCCGGACTAGTCATTCTCATCAGAGCTGGCTTTTTTCGTTCGCCAGTTCTCTTTTGGAGCTTTCCCCCGCGGGAAAACTTCCTCCCGCAATTCCCGCTTTTGCCTCCCCACCATTCCGATATTTCCTACTCCGATGATATCATTCCCCACCCCCCCTCTCCTACAGATGCTTTCGGAGAGGAGAATGATTCGTGGCTTTCTGACTTTTGGCTTACCGCTCTTTACTTTCTTTTTTTTCCCCCTCTTATAGTCGCCCATATAGAGGTCCGAATGTTCCTCGTTCTACCCTTAGGTATATTTTTCTTTCGTGTTCTCCTCCCCTTCTGGTTCATCCTAGTACCCTAGTGCAGGTTCCTGCCTCCACCTTGAGGAATGCTTTTAGCTTTGGAGCGAGCTGCTTCGGCTGCTTTTTTCGATCTGCCCTCCCCCCCTAGGTCTCCCCCATTGCCGTTACCGAATCAAAAGATTGAGTCACTTGGGTGGCGCCCTTCCCCCTCTTCACCCTTTTCCCCCTCTTTGTTCTCTAAGCGTCCCACTTTGTGCGGTGGTCGAAACCACAGGCGTTCCCGCCCCCCTGCGAGACTTGAGGTATCTCGCCACTGTGCAGGTACTCCCGAAATTTGTTTCAGATCTTTTTTGCCCTGGAAGGTAAGAGGCTGAAAAGCTTTCCGTGTCGCGACTTTGACAGTCGTCATCACTTGCTCCTTGATCCCTTTTATTGGCAAGCATTTTTCTTTTTTTTTCAGTGTTTTTTCCGAGTACTGTGAGATGCATTGACCTTTTTAGGCCAGTTTAAGAAAAAGTTCACTTTCTGATAAGTTCTTTGCCTGTCATTGACTGTTTCAGTTTTATTTTGTCTCGTCATTCACTCTTCTGAAGAGTTGTATTTTTTTTCCAGCTCGTTTCCCACGTTAGTCTTTTTTTTGTATGCCCTCCTGGAGTTCTTCGACAAAGTATGTCTAAACCCATTGAACTATCATCTTTCCCCTTAGGACCGGCGAGAGGCTTTCCAGCCCTAGTTCCTCTCACAAGAATCCCGCCAACTCCTACATAATTCCCCCTTTTTAGCCGGATAGCGTTTACCCCTTCCACTTATTCTCGCTAGCCAACGTACTCCCCCACGGAACGGTTTTTTCCCTTCCACCTTAATTTTTTCGTGAACTTTTTACCTCCGAATAGATTTTTTTTGAGCGGACACTTCGATTTGTCGCATCCTGGAGCTCAACTTTGCTTTCGCGCCCTGTTTTCCCTGGCGTGTGCCATAGTCTCCGGAACTCGTTCCGGAGTTCGTACTCTGCGCATTATAGCGTTCCCCTTTGCTTTATTCACTCCTTATTTTTTGACTCCTGCGGCGTTCGAAATTTTTGATTTTTTTTATTGTCCGTCCCTCCCGTAGATGAGTGGTGAGTCAATTTGCCCATCCGCCATCTCTCCCTCATGACATATCCTTTGCGGAGGATTTTACCCTTACACTCGAAGCGTGTGTTTTCCTGATACCCTCTCTACTCCTGCCGGTCCTTCGATTAGCGTGACTAGAGTTTCATCGTTTTTTCGGTTTCTAAACCCGCACACTTAGGCTATAGGAGTGGGTGGGCTCCAGCCCTCCTAAATCCCCCTGGTGGTTTTCATAATGCCGAGAGGCAAACCTTTTTTTTTCTCCCGATGCCTTTTTGGGCAGAACCTTTATCTTCCACACTGAATGGTTTGTCCCGACAGGGTTGTGAATTTTTCACGCGTAACTCCTCTCGAGTTTCCCCCGCGTGTCTTTACCCGTATGTAGTTGTTGTCAAGGGTAGCTTGATGCTTGTGAACCACTTCCTCCTATATTTTTCCTATTATCCGCATTAATTGTGATGGTCCCAAACGCTGAATTCCCCTTTCCACGAGATCCTGTCTCTATTGTGCCACGGAACATTATAAATTTCCGTGACTCGGTTGGTATCCGATCTTATTGAAAGTCGTTTAAAGATGCATTCTCTTTTCACCCAGATCTTATACTCTTTTTTTCTTCTTCCTCTATTTCTGTCTCCCCACGTATCAATCGTGGTAATTAAAAGACTTCGCCCTCCGCCCCCCCAAAATGCCCATCCTTCCTCCAGAGGTCGATTGAGTTGTCTCTGCCTTGCGATTCTCGGCTTCGCGGCGATCAGATACCGGATGATACCCTTCATAGTTGAATGCGTAGTTTTCGGTTGTTCGGTCTAGGCCGCCCGTCGGTTCCTTGACACCCTCACGAATGTCTTCTCCCCTTTTGACAGCGCGTCTTTCCCTCTTCGCCTGTAATTCGATGCTATTTTGAACGCTTTTTCCGCTTTGTTCGGGACGGCACAAATGCCCCCTCCTTTCTGAAAATAGATATCCGGACCCCTTTCATCCTTGATGTCTTTCAGTTCTTCCTTCGGGTCACCCTTTCCCGGAAAACCGCTTAATCCCCCCCCGAGGGCGTTGAAGGTAAAATACGAAATCGACCCCCTTTCGACTGGACGGCCGACCTCACCCCGTTTTCGAGGGTCCTCTTGAGAAGATTGCTTTTTTTTCAAGTCCCAACTAATGCACACTGCTCGGAAGCACTCTTGTCGACCACGCAAATACTTAGATATGTCATTCTTTGTTTCGTCCCACCTCGCTGGCTTCCCGTGTCCCCCCCGATGCTTCCTCTCATGCTCGTGTCCCCACCTTCTCCGCATCATGGATTGATTTTCGATGGCGTCATTTGGCTATCGTTATGACGCGAACTCACTCGGCAGCCTGGCCGTGTGTTGCACCCACTTCCCGCCGCAGTTCTTTGCATCCTTTGGCGGGATTTCAAGCATCTGGGTCTGTTTAGTCGGGCCCGGAACACCCTCCCCTCCGTATGTTTTTCCTCCCGAGTGTGACTCCTCATAAGATCGTTTTTCCAAGGCCCTTCAAGGTTTCCAACGCTTTTCTGGTCTAGAGATCGCTTCCCGCCTTTTTTCAACCCCC
>Ga0179593_1372524_pt1 | contig 11191 bp, 6 predicted proteins | sample CZODoug2_1_08_16_FD_185931 | JGI IMG/M metagenome (GOLD analysis project Ga0179593, IMG submission 185931) | Vadose zone soil fungal communities from Angelo Coast Range Reserve, California, USA - CZODoug2_1_08_16fungal (PacBio error correction) | ecosystem: Environmental > Terrestrial > Soil >... | reverse complement strand
TGACCATGCCGGTGGAACATTCGGAGTTCTCTCTGAGATTTCATTTTAACAGTTTAGCTTTTCCCTTGCGCTCCGCTGGTCCGGCAGCACGGTTTTCGCGACGTGCTCGTCTTTTCTGATGCACACCCGCCCAAACGTCCCCTTCCGCCTCCCTTCCGCCATGGCGGCTTCCTGTCCGCAGTAGCCATTCGAAACGGTGAATCAGATCGGTTCCTCGCAGTGTTCAGAGAGGAGAGGCTTCTCGCCCCGCGGCGCTCCGCCTCCCTCTTTTCCCCCTTGTGCGGAGCCTTCTTTCCACGAGAAGCTTGTTGCGAATCTTGAAGCTACATGACGATTGCTTGCGCTTTGATCTTCAAAGATTCCGTCGCGCCAAAAGCCTCTTTTGCAGTCGGACGGCCGGTCGCCCGATTCAAGGCGCCTTTTTTATCCCTTGTTTTCCGTGCGGGTCCTATCGTGATGCTCCTAGGCGCAGGTTAAAGGGTCGTGGAGACGCACCCCTTACCATTTCGGAGACTCCCCTCTTTCGAAAACCCTCGGTTAAGTACGCCCTCGAGGTTTCAACAGTATACTCGGACTCTAACTCTGTGCCCCACCCTTTTTTTCGATTCAGTGGAGAGTTTGATTTGAAAAACCCTGACGGAATGATTTGCTCCCTTTTTTCTACATTTGTGGCGAGATCTTTTTTTGGTGGAGGGTTCAAACTGCCTCACGCACTATGTAAAGGTATTCAGTGCCCAGTGTATGTGTTAAAATAACGATAGAGCTTCCCCAATCTCTCGAGGGGCTGAACTGACATGATTCTCCTTCGGCCTTGAACACGTCGATTTGTTTAGCGAATAGGAAAGGAATTGACCTGCGTACCCCCTTGTCCGCTCTCCTTGTCGCAACCCTCATTGTACGTTTCTGAATATAAAGACATCTGCAGTGTACACTTGGATTTGCCGTCCCCTCCACCCTTTTCGGTCCTTTATTCGAGACCCCTCTCTCTCCAGAAACCGGTCTTCATCGGATCTTTCGGGCGCACCAGCCCCTTTAGTCCCTTGTTAGTCCCACCAAGAGTCCTGGCCTCTCTGAACCCCCCGTCCGTTTTTTCTATCCCGGATCAAATATTTACCTGCTCTTGATCACCCCACCCCCTCGACGCGCCAGCGAGCGCCCAGTTCCGTCCTCCTAGGGGTCTCTTTTAGGCTACTTAGAACCATTTGCCCCATTTCTTCCTATCTAATCCCCCCCTGTGTTTTCCCCTCACGTCTCCGCCGCGCCGTCGACTCGTTCTACCAACCGTCTTAGATCCATCCCTCGGCACGGATTTTTTCGAAGGGAGGAGGTTTTTCTTGCTGGTGCCTTTGGGGCACCGTCGAGTCGCGCACGAGTTATACCCGCGTCCCCCGCTCAATTTTCCGCTCTTCTGAGGGACGCTTTGGAGAGAGAATTCATATACCCGGTCTAAGCCGCCAAGAATCTCCGATATTTAACCGTTTTTTTATCTATCTTGTCTTTTAGGCCTATATGCATAGCTCCTAGCCTCGTCTTTCATGCTCTCCCCCACGTAAGGAGCCGTTTGTTCGTTACTTTTCAGAAAGACACGCCGATGCTCAATACACTATTCTAGTCAAACACTACCAAAAACTCCCCGCTTCCGCCGATGGATCGTCGCCTGAAATTTTGGTTCTCCGGAGAGGAGACGAGTGATCCGGGTGAGACCCATGGTTTGAGGATTCCTACTCCTTTTTTCAATCCTTTTGAGAAATTGCTCATGACGTCACGTAGATTTCTGTGTAGGACCGTGACGAACGAGGGTTCACTCTTTCTTTTCATTGTACCTGCGCTCTTTTTTGGCTTGAAGCCTCCCTCGGAGGGGTGTTTTTCTCCTCTTTTGATCGCCGACTCTTTTTTGGGCCGTCCTATCAACTCTTTGCGTCACGGCATGTGCGCCCCTCCCCGCTCGTCGACTCCATGGTATTTATATAATGCTCCTTTTTTCGCTTTTTTTTGAGCGTCTTCTCTCTTACCCGGCGATGGGTGCTTTGTCGAATTCCTTCCACTTGCCCCACCCGATCTTTCTCTTCGCTTCAAGCCCCACTTACTCCTTTTTTTTTTTCGACCCGAGGTCCCTTGAGCCTCGGAACGCCCGTGATTCTATCGATGCCTCCTTTTTCCGTTCCTCTTCTACAGAGATCCCCCCAGTCTTTTCTTTTCCTCGACTCTTTTCCCGCCCCTGCCGCGGCTCCCTCGACGAGCTAGGGGGATCCCGAACCTTTACCTTCTTCTTTTGTGTGTCACCTGATATAAACAGTCCCGACGACCTCGTTTTTCGTCGCCAAAAGTTTCTTCGTCCCTTTAAGTCAAACCCTATGAGGTAAAATTTCTTTTTTTGACCTAGGAAGTCCCTGGATCTCCGCTTTGAATCGCGAGGTCGGATTCAAAGAAGATGGGGAGACGGTATCTCGCGTCGAGGCTAATGAGTCCTTCTCTCCTACTAACTTGAACCAGGAGCCTCGACTTCTGCCATAAAAGTATAGATAAGGATCCCCTTCACTTTTATCGTTTTAGACGGTCGAGGGCCAAGACGGGCGACGGCTGTAATTAAGAAATATTTGAGGCTCCCCTCCGATGAACTTCTTCCAATGTCCTCTTATCCTTTCAACCCCTTCCTGCAGGACCATTTCAACTTCTTTACGTCACATCAACTGACTTTTTTTCCAGCCGAGCGCCGCGTGTGCTTCATGGCTACTACTCAGACTATAGCTCCACAAAGGCGCGAAGAAGCGCTTTCCACCTCCCCCTGTGTCCCAATACTTTTTTTTTTTATTTCCTTGAACCCTTCCTTTTGAGGTGAGGACTGTCTCTTATTAAAAGGCCGGGACGCCTGGTTGGTGTCGCTTTGATGAGGAAAGAAGACTTCTGCGACTTCTCCCTCACCGTGGGGTCTTATCCCCCCTGAGAACGTGTCTAGATATTGATGGATCTTTTTCTAGCAGCAGCCCTGGAGATGGCCGGCCCCCCCCATAGTTAATGTCTTTGCCTGTTCCCTCCCCCGCATGAAGGCCAGAGAAGATCCGCCGACAGCTCTTTTTGTTTTATCCAGCACGAGCGCTGATGCGTGGAGATTGTTAGGTAGTGTCTACCCCTTTTCTTTACCTCTGGTTTGGCAGTATGCCGCATCCTTGCTTAGTCACATTATTAGAGATTGTCCACATCTCTTCGGCCTTTTTTTCTTCGTCTGCGAGGGGCTTGATGTAGGTGGAGGGAGATACGCTGCGAGCATGAACCACTTGCCCTTCGTTCCCTTTTGACTTTTAGGTCGACATTTTTCTCGAAGGTATGGGCGCCCGAGGCGGACGTCGGCCTCCACGAAACGCTTGTCTTTTAAGAAAGAAGAGCTCTCCTCCGTACCCGGAGCTATTTGATAGCTCGTGTCTTGTTCGTGATTGACGATTCGTGGTGCGTTCCAGCTAGTCAGTCTCATTTAGCGGCGCTTTTCCGTCTGGCGAGGACTTTCCCGCGTGAGGAGACGAAACGCTATATTCCCCTACGGTCGAGCTTTTGCTTCCTCCTCGGTCTTTTTCTGGAGACGGAACTTTTTCTCTGATCTCGCAGGGGCCCAGGAGAAGAGCGTCTTTTCCCTTTCTTAGAGAAGGGAGACTCCTTCCTAGGGTTACGCCTTCGGCTTCTTTTTTCTATACGAAGCCTAAAAACTTTCGCCCCGTTGAAGATGGCGCCGCAGCGGTTGATTTCCCGTTTTCCCCTTTCAAGACGGTTCCAGTTCCTCTTCTGATCTTAGTGTCTCTTTGTTTTTTTTGAGATTTCTCGCTGAAAGAGTATCTTACTCTTCAATCTTTCCGGTTTTTTTTTGGTTTTGTGTTTTTAGAGCTCCCCTCCTTGAGAGCTCCTTTCAGGGTGAAGTAATCGATTTGACCTATCCCGTCCTTCTGAAAAGAAAGCTCTTCTCGTAGTATTGCACCCCTCCTCCCTCCAAGCCAAGAGCCGTCTCTTTTCCCGTGGAGGCCTCTGCGCAGGCGGTCACTTTTTTTCAGGGATAGGACCGTCATGCCCGATATGCAGACTCCAACTTCTCAGGAATCCCGCCAGCCCGCCACGGAAAGAGATGAATTCCGCAGAATAGATGGGAGCGTCCTTTTACCTTTTCCAGCCCCTGACTCCTCTGTGTCAGTCTGATCGAGCCCTCCTCATCTCTGAGAGATAGTCGACGTAATAGCCCAAGGCCACGAGATCCCTAAATGAAGACCCCCGGAGTCTTAGAACCGAACTCTCCCCCCTCCGCGAAGTACACGATCCCTTCAGAGACGTGCGCCGCGCGCCCGTCTGAATTTATAGCGGGCGGGTTTTCCCTCCCTGAGCGTCGGGCCAATACGTCTCGCTCAGTTTCTCCCCCCCTCCCCTTTCGTCCGTATCGGAGCAGAGCAGTCAGTCTTAGCTCGCTGTGGTTTCCTTCTCTCGCAGATCAAGTCAACTACAGGGACATCGCCGTGATCCTCTTCCCCGTCATTCCCTATTTAAAACTCTTCCTATCCGCGAGGCACCGCCTGTAATGACCAAGTCGTCCGTGAAAGCCCCCCCCACTCCCCTTCATCATTAGACTCTTCGTGTCCTGGGCTCCCTTCAAGGAGAGGTGCCCTTAGTAGTGTTTCCTGCGCCCGAGACATGACGATGGGATCTCCCCCATTAGCCACGTAATTTTTGATCTAGCTTTGACACCGAGCTCTCGTGGCTTCTTTCTATCGACAAGCCAACTCTGCTACGTCCTTTTCCTGCACTCTTCTTGCACCCTCCCGCAAACCCCAAACGAGCCAGTCCCACCCCTTCGCGCCCCACTGCAGGAGATTGCCCCTTGCCCCCCAGGTCAGACAGTTTAGTTCACGGATTTTACACCTCTTGGCGTTCCGACGTGTGCCTCTTAGAGCATCATTCCGGCTGGGACGCCTGCCTTCCCCCCTTTTTCGAGACTTCCCCTCCGGAACCTATCTCTCCTGTCCCTCTCTTTCTGTCGTTGAGCGCTTATTCAGAGGCGAAAGATTTGCGGGTTGCCCCCCCCCCCTCCCCTCGGTTGCCGTTTAACTGCCGGCCTTTTTTTCTGACACACTTTTCACTCGCTGCGCCTTGAGCGGACTGGACGTGCGGTCATCCCATTCATTGGAGTCAGTATCTCCGGTTACTCCCCAATCTACTCATTGAATAAATATACCCCGAGCACGCCCCTAACTGTCGCCGACACTCGAGATTGGTTTTAACCTTCCCCAGAGTCTCCAGCGCCTTACTTATAATCTGCAAACGTGTTTTCCTCTTGTTGAACACCTTACGAAAATGAACTTCCCGACGAGAATCTTCCTTTTTGGGGGCGGGTTTTTCTGCCCTCGCGTTTCCTCAGACACGGTCCGTTTCATATTCTTGAAGGTTTTTTTTTGTCTGGTCCGAGTCTCTGGTCAAGCGAGTTTCGGGGAGGCGTCCACGGATTATCGCCATTATTTCGCTGTCTTTTTGATCAGCGCCTGTCAGGTCCGGCGCTGAACTCGAAGTTTTATTTCGGACCCTCTTCGGGACCTCTTCTTCCTGAACTCTACGGTTTTCTTCCGCTTAGCCCATCGAAGGGTACCTTTGTCCTCAGATAGAACCCGTTCGCCTTCATTTCTTTTAGAAGCCCGCCGTCCTCGCTAGAAGAGACAGCAAACTTCTAAGCGAGGAGTATTTCCGAAAATCTTACAAGATCCAGAAAAGGGGTGTGGGGGGCCCCGCCGTTTGGGGGGGTTTTTGGGGGTTTTTGTCTTGGGGGTTTTTTTTTTTTTTTTGGGGTGCGGGTGATTGTGTTTTTTGGGGGGGGTGTTGTTCTAGGAGCGGCCGTGCCCGTCAGTTCTCACTCGCCCCCCCTTCGTCTGAGCGGCTTATTCGCACAGCCTCAGATTCAAGACTACCCCTCTTTTTTTTGTTTCGTGCTAATCCCTTCGGACCCGACGCGTGAAGTTCGAAGATGGGCTCTCCTGCTTTCTCTAGGCATGCCCCGTCAAATATTCGTTAGCACGTTCCTCTAGTTAACGCTGAGTTAGTAAGTCTTTTCCAAACATTTCCTTCTGGAACGATCCATCAGAGGGTCTTTTTTTTTCCCTCTTAGGCGTATTTTATTTCTAGGCTGTTTTTGGACATGAGATTCCTGCGCCCTTCCCTCTTAGAACCCTACCTCCCTCTCCGGGTAATCGTCGGTGACTTTTGCTGATGGCAGAGTTTTTAGCTGCAGCCTATTAACTCTTCGCCTCCCCTCCAAAGCCAGATCTCTATTTTTTTGTTGTTGTCGACTGTCGGATCGCCGTTATCAGAGGATCCTCGAACCAACCCTTCTCCCCCCCAAAGCAGCTCTTGCGTAACCTAACGTCGTAAGAGATTGTCGCCCTTGCTTCGTTGCGCAAGGGAATCGACCAATCCTCCAGAGTCAGAGACGCAGCGCCTCTAGCCCCCACCCCCCCCCTCTCGCCTCTCTTTTCCTTTCTTTTTTTGGTCGACCATAGTTTCGGCGCTCGGAGAGACGCTCGTAACTTGTCCAGACCGCAGCCGAAGCTAGAGATAGTCCTATTTTAATTAATCCTTCTGGGAGCCATTCTAACCCGTTGGAGGAGTTTTCGCACGACCTCGGTACGAGTCTTTGATCGTGTGTTCTGCCCTCGATCGCTCCTCTCGGTTTTCCCCTCTTTGGCCGCTCTCTATTGGCCGGGTGCTCCGACATTGGTCGTCACAGTTTGCAGGGCCTTCTCGCTCGATTGACTTCCGTTTTTCTTTCTCGTACGAGCTTGCTTTGAGCGTCCCTCAGAAAAGATCTCGGCGCAAAAGGGGTTGTCCTTTTTCCTCCTTATGCCCCGTGTACCATTCCCCCCACTTTTTGCGACGCCAATTTTTTTTCGAGCTTCCCGCAAGCTACAGGCTTTTTCAAACGGAACTGTATAGTTATCTTCTTCACTCCCCTTAATGATTTCAACATTGGCTAGGGAGGGCCTTCTAGAACCGGAAGCCCCGACTTTACGAGCTTGAAAGTACTCTCTATTACTCCCTCCGACCGTCACAGCGGAACCTCCCTCCGGTAGATAGGTATTACAAACCCCACCGACGATTTTGGTCGCAATTTTGCTTCCCAATTTCGGGGAGTCAAACCCTAGCGTCACCGGGACCCGTGTCTTGAAGGGCACCCCGATTTAGAGTGCCTTACATAACCTCGCGGGCTTGTGTCACCCCCCGGTCAAACGCGTCTTCACGTGTGGTTTCCTTTAGCGCTCGAAGGTAGATTGTGGTGTCCCCCCTTTTTCGCCTCTAACCCTTGAATTGTTGCGCGCGCCTCTATGATGGGTCACTCTAAGTTAAGCTAGGAGACAATTTTTGAATCATCGACCGGCATCCGGCGTGTTTAGCAACGAACGCAAAGAGGCTTTTGGAAGCACTCCATGCGAAGCGCCACGGTCTTCTCCCCCTAACCTCCCTTCTGTTCTAGTTCGTCAGTAATTGTCCTTCTTTTTCCTTCCCGACGGGCTCAAATCGCGCGATTGCTTATGGCTGTCACCCGCCTTTACTACCTAGAGCCACCCCAGGACGATACAATACGGGCTCCCCCGGGCTACAAGAGCCGACCACTGACCTAGATCTCTACCCCCTTCTTCAGTAGACACTCTGATTACTGCACAACGAAACGATGGCCACCCCTCTCTTGCTCCTCCGCCATCCAGGCCAGTAGGGAAGGATAGACACCGATTACCAAGAGAGTTGTATTACGGTCTTGCTTGCGACACGCATAGGAAGACTGACGGCCGGTCGACTTCTTCAGTCCGCGTTTATAGGAGCCCGTGTGGGCGCTCGGCCTTTCTCTCTCGATCCTCCTGTCGGTCCCGCACCATCCTGTCGCTGTTGCCGCCCGCCTCTGCCCTCCCGATGTGGCCACGACAACGTGATTTTGTGCTTCGCGCCCCTAGATTCGAGAAGTGATCTGTTTGTACGTGTTTCCCCATCTCCTCCCTGTGTTTCTTTTAGAGCCGTCCTTGGTAGCCAAGGTCTCTTCGTGTTACAGAAGATGTACGGTGCTTTCTTCTTTCGTCTATTTGCTTTTCTTCCTTTTTCCTGGAGGCTGCGGTTGCCTGCAAGGCCCCCTAGTTTTTGACAGTCCTCGATGTACGGAGTTTTCCATTTTGGCTCCGGTGCGAGACGGGGTCGAGTAAAGAAGCTATCTTAGCCTTCCCGAAGAGAGGAGCCTCTTCTTTGAAGAGGAGACCTATTTTCTTTCGTTAGGTGATCTTTTGATATTTCGTGGGAGGACCCCAGACCGGTACCCCCCCGGGCTCTTTGACTCGTATCGCGGTGCAGTCCCTTGCTCTTTTGGTACCTCCCCAAAGAGAGCGGCTGAGCGGGTAGCCCTTTGACCCGCTCTTATGAAACGGGCGATAAAGTACGCCCCCCCCCCTCGCGTTTGGTAGGCTTTCCAGGAAACGTGAGTTGTCTATTTCAAGCAGTGCGTCCGTGTCTTCCCCCCTTTCCCGACGGCCCCCCCCAACATTTTAGCACGTCAATCCCGGGACCCTCATGTCTCCTTGTTTTCTTCGAACATGTTTGCAACCTGAAGGGCTTGACCGTTTCGAGATTTCTGTTTCTTAGATTGGGTAGAGTACGTCCGGCCGGCCCGAGCTTTAGCCGCTATACCATCGTAATGTTGTACGTTGACGAGCGCCCCGATTTCTTTCCAGAGAGCGGGCTACATCGTTTTCGCATAGACCCGATCGCCTTCCCTGAAATTGTTCCCCTTCTCCCGCCACCCCAAATGGTATGAAAGCCAGCCCTCAGAGATATTCGACGCTAGGCGCACCCCCATTTAGTGATAGTTTCATCTTAGAAGACGCCATGCTTCCAAACAATTTTAGAATTCAGGAACTAAGTAATACACGACTCCCACTACGAATTTCTCCCTCCTGAATGAGACCCCTTTAGAGAGGTTAATTTCTTTAGTAGAAATATGTGCAGACTCGGCTTGAGTATATCGAGATACTCCTCCCGATAGACGACGGACTTAGAAGTTTAACCCTAGTCCACTTGAGGAAGAAAGTTTGAAGGAATCCCCCTTTCCTCTAATAATTTTAATTACTAAAGACAGTACTTTGCCGCTGCGCGACCCCTTTTCTTTTAAGAGTCTTGGTTGCGGGAAGAGAGTGGGGACGCCCTCTTTAAGTAAGTTTTCTCTCTCCCTGAATTGTACTCGTGAAGGCCCTTGTCCCTCGACCTAGAGTGGGCCTTTCCTTTAGCGTCGCATCCCTCTGACCTTCCTGCCCTCATCGACGACGTCTTCACTTTTTTCCTCGTCACTGCTTCCCCATAGACGGAAGGTTTCCAACAAGGCCTGCTTCCCATGACCCCCCCCCCGTCAGTGACAGTGGAACACGACGCCCCTTTTAAGAACGGGCTCGTCTGCTTCCCCCCCTCCAGTCCCCCAAGATCTGAGCTGCAGGCCAACATCGTAGGCTTTCTTCAGTTCTGTTTTTTTTTCTCAGCGCTCACGAAGATGGGATCTTCCATCTTTCAGGCTTCAGTCGAGGAGTGACACGTCGACAAAACGCTTGTCGTCCCCCCGCCCCCCAAGGCACCCCCTGTTTAGCGACTCCCGCCTCGAGTCGAGAGTATGAAACTCCTACAAAACTTCGCCCCCTCCCCCCGAGCAGGAGATCATTTGTCCCGGCATTTCCTGCCATGCGTGCCGTGCACAGATCGCGGCTTCGAGGGGGTTTTTACTTATAGGTTTAGACATGAAGTTACTCCTATTTTGACCTTTTATTGCTACCGTAGTTTTGAGTAGTTCAGGAAATCGATGATCGCTAGGCCCCCCCTCCCCATATGCTGCTTCCCACGTCCCGAGAGAGTCTATTCTTTCCTCCCCCCCCCAGTGGTCTGAGCTACCCTTGGCTGTCGAGGACTTTCGCGGCCTCCAGGTAAGCGCTTGAGTGGTTTTCCTGCTTCCCTAATTGTCGCGGAGAGGTCCCCCAAGGGTCCTAGAACCGTCCGAAGCCCCTGCTTTCGACCTCGTTTTAACCCCCCTTCCTGTCCTTATCCCGAACCGCGCGTTAAACTACTTCCCTTGCGCTCCCTGGGTTTCATTCAGATTCTCCGACTCACGGTGATTTGTCCAATTCACCGGACTCCCCTCTTTTCCAATCGCCCTTCCTTCCTCGCTCTTCTGGGGTTTTTTTCTCGCCCTCTCTCCCCGCGCGTTCCAGTATTCTTCTTTCGTTTTGGCCCTAGAAGTTCTCTTTAGCTCGGTTGCGCAGCTTAGAGGAACTATCTCTCCTCTTCGTTTTTTTGATCAGCGTGACATAGGGACCTTCCCTCTTCTATTAGGCCCTTTTCGACCCCCGTTGGGCTGCCGGTTCTTCTCTCCCCCCCCCGACCATCCTCCGTGTACCCTTTTTTCCTTTCCGATCATCCCCCGTGCTCGTCCTTATTCGAGCGCTCACTTATCTTACGAGCACCCCTACCCGCCATCGCTGAGAGTTGCGACCCCGGTGTACGCCCCGCGGAGCGGCCCTTCCCCCCACAGAGGTCTTATCAACTCGACAACTAGAGCTGTGATCTCATCAAACGAGTCATCTTTTTCGGCGTCCCTCTACGGCCGCCTTTCAGTCAGTCATGTTCCCGCCACGAGGCTATTTAATTAGTCGTCCGACCGACGGACTTTCTCACCCATATTATGTGACCCCTTCTCTTTTCTCTTTTATAAAGCCGACGACTCTAAGAGCTCCAACAGGTCCCCCTTGATCATCAGTATGCGTTTTCTTTTCTTTGGTCGGACCGGCTTGATCCTTCCAGGAATTAGTGTTCTCCATCGTCGAGTACTCAATTGTTCGAACACTCCCCCCTTTTTAAACCCAGTCTTTTTCCTGAACCGCTCTTTCTTTTTTCTCTCTGTTCTGCCTTGTGGGATTCCTTCCCATTCCTTGTCGAGTGCCTTCCCCGTTTACTCTTCTTGACATAAGCGAAAGACCGCCCCACCCCGGACTTTGCCAATGAGCTCTCGTATCCCTTTTGTTGCGCCATAGTAGGACTTTATTTCTTTGTCGGTTCGCTGCTCTCCAAAGGACTATTTGCAACAGCGCCGTCTGAAGAGCCCCCTATTAGTTTCAGTTTTTCTGTCGGTCTTTCGCTTTTCAAGGAGTAGGAATCT
>Ga0179593_1360070_pt1 | contig 11191 bp, 12 predicted proteins | sample CZODoug2_1_08_16_FD_185931 | JGI IMG/M metagenome (GOLD analysis project Ga0179593, IMG submission 185931) | Vadose zone soil fungal communities from Angelo Coast Range Reserve, California, USA - CZODoug2_1_08_16fungal (PacBio error correction) | ecosystem: Environmental > Terrestrial > Soil >... | reverse complement strand
CTATATTCTCTGAATCACCGCTACGGTCTTCCTCCCTTACTACCTCTTCCCCCTCTTTAAGGGAGTATACGTCTAAAACTACTAAAATTGTAGTTTTAATAGCCCGGAACTCCCCCCCCTTATTGGAGCTGGAGTGAACCGCTTCACGCCCTTTCCTCCCCTGCAAGTTCTGTCTTTCCTTCAAGCATTTTCATCTATCAGTCCATCGACTTGCATCTGACGTCGCCTTTCCCCTTTTCCGCTTTCCCGCACGTGAAGTAAGACATCTCCATCTTGGCCCTCTTACCCTTTTCCTTCACCAGCGCATCCAGCGGAAATTTTTTAGACCCTGCGTCTTTCTCTTTTTTTCCCGGGACACGTTTCCTACCTTATGATGAGCTCCCCCCCCCGTAGTGGTGAGCGGCGAACATTCTGTTCCCTCCCCCCTTTCCCCGCACCCCGTTTCATGTCTTTTCCGCGGAGCTCTGTAAGAGTCCCCGCCACGCCCTACCCTTTAGCTATTTTTCCCCCCCTCGCCGAGCAGGTGGGATTGTGCCCTCATTCTTTCCGATCTTATATGCCTAGCAGGGGATTCGCCATGCAGGCCGGTTGCCCGTTCGTCATTTGCCTCCGATTTCCTTTCTTGCTCCCTCCTCCCGGTTCCTTAGGGAGTTCAAGAGGTCGTTACAAAGGATCCGTCACCGAATTTCCCGCGCTGAGACCCCGTGGACTTCAAACGTCAGTCCCCTTCCCTAATTCCCCTGTCTTCGAGGTGTCCCATACACAGATAACATGTACGCCGGCGACAGATGTACCCCCCCCCTGCTCTTGAGTTTCCGTTCCCCTCCTTTTATTCCCCACCCTTTCTCTTCAGGTAGTGGTAGAATTCCCCCCGTTGTCATCGTGCTTTCGCAGTGACGATCGGAGACTCTCCTATGAATTTATTTCGCGCCCCCCAGGTCCGAGCCCTGACCCCTCGCGTCCCTTTCCCCCTCTTGGTTTTTGAAGAGCATGGGCCCACCTTCCTTCCTCGATAAACAAGTCCCCCTCTCCCCTTCTTTTTTGACCTATTACGATAAAGCACGATTGGTTCGTCGAAAATCATTTTCCAGACTCTCCCTTCCCTCTCTTCCGAAATGTCTATTAACTTTTTGGATAGGCTGTTGTTGGACTGAATTTTGCCCCCCGCCTCGCCCGCTAAAAACTTCTCTTCGCATTCCCAATAGTAAAAGGCGTCCCTTTCATCAACTTTCGATGTTACGTCCTCCTTAGTGTCCCCCCTCCCCCTCCTTGACTCCTAAAAAAGACCCCTTGCTCCTCTTAAGGCCCCGCCCCCCTGGCAGCTCCGGTCTTCCCTCGATGGTGCCCTGTCCTCGCTGACTCGATGCCCTTTTTTTTCGCACCCTGATCTCTTGAACTTCCTGCGGCAGTGGGTCTATTTAGCCCTGCAAATCCTCTGAATAGAAGATGGTCTTTGGCTGTCCTTCTAGCCCCTCTTCAACTTCGGCCACTGTCTCGTCCGCTCCCAAACGTGATGATCCCGCTTCCCCAGAGACGCTCTGCGTGTCCGCGACGTATCCCGCAGAAACAGGTCGGGTTTGCTTTTCTTCTTTTAGTAAGTCCCCGAGCCCCCCCCTCGGCCGAATGGAATGTGAGTCTCGCCGCTCGGCTCCCAGGAGACGAATGGTGTTGGTACAGGTCCCCTTGCTCCGTTAGTTTAAGTAGACGCTCCCCGCTGACGAGAAAGTTGTTAGGACTCTTTCTTCTCACCTTCTTCAGACCTCTTTCCCCCCTTTCCCCTTCTCGCTTTTCTAAGGGTGTTACCCCCTTCGCCAGGATATTTTGATGACTGAGTTGCGACCTCTCTTTTTCTATATTGTTTTTTTTGTTCGAGTATGTCGCAGCTCACGGCAGTCTCTATCGCAGAACGGCGTCTTGACTCGCTGAGACGTTCTTTGCGCCTCCCCTTTGACGCGGTAGCGCCGTTCCCCTCCCAGCTCCATCACACCCTTCTCGCGCGGGATTCTAGACGAGAACCTCCCTTCGCTTTTGGGCAGGTACCAACACTACATTCGGTCGCGATTCTCCCCCGCTGTGATTGGCGCCCCCCTCCATGATGACTTTCCTTTTACTCGAAGCTCTCACAGTGTCGCCTTCAGGCCGTCGAGGAAAAGCCCTCCTGTCGCGCGAGAATCCCCTTTCTTTTCCTTCCCCTTTTGCTAGAGACGTGCCCTCCCCTTTCGTGAAGGCGGGGCCCTATCCGCCCGAACAGCGGAAGAGTTTTTTTTTCGCCATTTGCGCCTCGAACAGATCCTAGACTTACGAGAATCTGTATGCGACTAGTGAGCCTCTTCCCTCCCCCCCTCTTACGTTTTCACATGAGAGGGTCCTGCCCCCCCCCTTTGGACTCATGCCATGAGGGGCTGCGTCTTTCTGGGAAAGCCTTTTTTTTTGGGTTGTAAGCGGTGCTTGGCGTTTTAAAGAGAACTCTCATGTCCAGCCGCCGGTGTTTACCTCCTCCCCCTTTGATTTTCGGGAAGGCTCCCCTCTCTTTGTGGGGGCGTGAGTCGTGGCGCGGAGGCGCCCTCACGACCCAGAGCATTTCTCCAACCTTCGCCCTTTGCTGTCAGTTCAATCGCTGCTGGGCAAGGGCATTCGCGCCTTTTTTGGAAGCCGCATTGCCCAAGACCGCGGTAAGTCTGTTCTTTCCTTTTTCGGCCTCCTTCCGTGCCCTGCACTCCTTTTCCCCGCTAGTTGTCTTAGATTCGTTCAAGGCTCGGCCCGGCCGATCTTCCCCCCCCTGTTCTCCCTCGGCCTTTCGGTTCGGATTCTGTTCATCGTGCGCCTGCTTCTCTCTTCAAACCCTCTGATTTCACCTTCCTTGGGAACGGCTTGATCCCCGGGGTGACCCTCGCCAGCCGGTTTTCGGTTGCGGAGATCCTCCCTTTTCTTTCGAGGCTGGGAGAGGGTGAAGTTCTCCTCCCCATGTCAAGAAGCCTTCCTGCAGGGTTATCGTTTTACGCCGTACCTCTTTTTTTTCTCAGCGTTTTGCGCATGGAGACTACCTTTTCACGGAGTCCCGCAGACCTTGTCTTCCCGCCCTCGGTTCTGATAATGAGGCCCCTCCGCCAAAGGCACCCCGGGGGTCTCTTCATCCTTTCTCACGCCACAGCCCAGGATGAGCCGATCTTTTCCCTAGTTCGGGAATGCCACACCTTTGTCTGTTTTCTTCCATTCGTATCCCCTGGATTGCCTTTGGCGGGACTTCGAGAGCTGCCTCGTAGATATTTCGACCTGTTTTTCTTTGATGAGTCCCCGACCTTTCGCGGGCCTACTTCTTTCTCCTCCAGACGAGGACCTTTCGAAAGTGACCTCCTTCTCCCCCTGTCCGACGGTGAGCGGTAGCCCCAGGTTGCCTTTTCCAATTTTATTCTGCTGATGCCATTTTCAGGCCCTTTTCTCTCGAGTCCCTCCGTAGAGGCGAAGGCTCGGTTCCTTGATTCGTTTTTCTTCATTATCCCGTCAGCGCCGGGGCGCACGGCCTTTTTTCCGCGGTCCTCACATCTTAAGATAAGGTGGGTACTTTTGTCTACCCTACACTTGGTTCTCGACTGCCGAAGACTTCACGCTTGTTCCTTCCTTCCTTCCCTCCCTCCTTTCCCGGCGTCTTAATAGACCTTTTCCCCTCATCCGTGGTTGTTTTTGATTTTTTGATGAAGTCGCCCTTGTATGCGCCTTTTTCCTCCTTCCCTAGACCGTGAAGGCTCTGCGTCGAGCACCATGCCCCTTTAGGAGTAATCTGCTTCGTCGTTCATCAGGAAAGATTTTTATATCTCACGGTCCCCTTCGGATCGGTCGGGATCAGCGTCCCCTATTCCCTTCCTCCTCCCTTCGCCTTTTCAGGTAGACCTAGAGACCCCCGCATGCTCCACTAAGTTTTAAGTTTTCTCCCCCTTTTTCGCCTTTTTTTTACTCTCAATGCATATCGGATTGTCGCCGCGGTCTCTTAGGAACCTTTCCTTCCTGGTTCTCTGCGTTGAACGTCTCGTGGGACGCCTGACAAGTTTCTCTTTCTCTCCCTTTTCACTCACCCGTCCTTTCCTCTCTTGCATCTTCCGACCGAAGTTCCAAGCAAAGTTAACTCCCTTAGCTCCTTGATTTCCATCCCCTCCGGAAGGTTCCTGAGTGCCCACCTCACCCATGGTTATCGTTCTCCGCCCTCCGGGTTTGTTTTCCTGCAAGTCCGTTTGTTTGCATCTCTTCCATTGTCTGCATATAAGACAATGGCTCCGCGCCCCCGTTAGGCTTCCCCTCGTGACTAGTGGTAGTCATCCTGCCGCCGCGCTTTCCTCGCTTTTTTTTCCCACTGGCGTAACAAAGCTTACTTTCCTGCACCATCGAGGTTTCATGTCGTCGACCCCTTCGCTGGTCCCCTGACCCTCCCCCCCGACTCCCCCTGTTGAGCGCGTCGATGCTCCCTAACCCTGCTTTTTTTTCGTCAACAAGAAGGGGTGATTCCCCCGGTCCATCAGGAGGAAGTCCTTCCCCCCTTTCCTTTACTATCTCGATCTCCTTGAGCTCCTTCCTAAGCCAGACTACCCTGATTTTCTCTACCGCCTTTCTGCCTCTCTTTTGAACCATGGTCTTGCACTCGCTGTGTGTGACCGCGGCTGGCCATCCCTTCCCTTTCAACCCGCCAGCGTCCCCCCTCTCCCTGGTCTTGGCCATGTCTTGAGCTTCCAGAACGTAGGGTCTTCCCCCGTTCAGTGCTTCCCGCGCGGCCTCTCTTCGCGAAGGGCGATTCGGTTTCATTTGGTTTTTTGTCCGTTGCGCCTCCCCCTTCCCCCTCGCTCCCCCCACATACTCGCGCGCCCCTCCCCTCGTCCCCTGCGTCTCCCGGTCTGTTTTCTTTGCCTCTTTTTCGTTCCACAGAAACGCAGGATGCCCCTCCCGCCTTCACCTGAGAGCCGGCGCGCCGACTTCCCCTGAACAGGTTTCTCCTTTTGTGATAGTCTGATGCAGCTCCTGCCCCCCTTTTTGTCGCATCCTTTTATTTTCTCGGCCCTCTTCTTTTCTTGTTTGACTCTCCTTCCCGAGCTCTTTACTGTCGCTTTCGCGGCTTCAGATACGGCGCTTTTTGCCAAAGTACGCCACCCTTTCTCTTCCCGCGCCACAGCCGGTCACACCCGCTGAGCTGCGCGTGCGTCTTCCTGTCGCGCGGCCTTCAGGCTCAGAAAAATTGGTTTTTGTTTTTTAGTTGTTTTTTCGCCTTATCTTCTCGACCGTCTCGCAAATTTTTCCCCTCGCGATGCGAGGCGACTCCCCTTCGCACGATGGATTGTTTCAGGAGGACGTTTTCGTTTTCGCCCCTTTTTAGACCTTTTTGATTAGATGATGGTTTCAACTTTTCCCCCCTCTTCAGTCCGGCGCCTTCTAGCCGGCTCCTCTCCTTTCCCCATCCTCCGGTCCACGATGGAGAACGCCTTGTTCTGACACTTCTCTCCCCCTCTCCCTCATCTTTTTTTCTAGCTTTCTTTCGCTCTTCTCTTCGCGCCTTTGATGAAACCGCGGAAGCCGCTCCTTTTCCCTTCGACGCTGTCGCGAGGCCGCTTCTGACGCCTTCCTCCTCCTACCAACCACATTTCTTCTTTTTTGGTCGCGCCCTCTATTTCCTCAACCGTATGAATGGGCTTGTCACCCCACTCGGTCTTAGCCTTTTTTTCCGGCGCGCTGGCGCGGTCGAACAACATGCCCCCCTCTCCTCCGGTCGCCTATACTTTAATCTCCCCTCCCCCTTTTTTTTAATGGGCTTTTCTGAAGGAAGTAGAGGGGCCGTTTTCTCTCCAGAGCTATTTTTTTCTTTTTCACCGGCTGTTGCGCGTTTAGATTCCTCGGCCGCGTCAACGATATGAAGCCCACCGCCCCAACCTCGTCTTTTTATAGATTTTCGGTTGCGAAATCTCCCCCCTGCTTGCCCAGAAATATTGAGACTCTGGACTGACCCAGAGTGGAAAGCTCCTCTTATTACGAGTCCCCTGACTCTTGCCTGTTCCCTCTTCTTTCTTTTTACGGTTTCTTTTTCCCCCCCTTTTTCAAGGGGATTTTTCAGGGGGAAGAGGTTTTTTTCCCGCTACACGGACTTCCAATTTTTCGAAGGTGATGAACCACGTTTGAATTTTCTTGTCTCCGCGGAGGTGTGGCGCGGCCGCTGGCGGTTTGAGCGGAGTTTTGCAAGAAAACCCCTCCCTGAGATACCGCATCCCCATGTTAATCTAATTCAGTCATCCTTGGATGGACCAGGTGAATTAGAAGAAAAGTGTTGGTCGAGACGCATTTCCCCTCAGTTTTAGGGAGGTGTGTGGGGCTTGTGGGGGGGTTTTTTTTGTTGTTTTTGGGGGTGGGTTTTTTGGGGTCTTTTTTTACTCTGCCCATGAAGTGAAGCCTTCGGTTTCACCCCGCAGAGTGCCTCCCGAGGAGGATTTCCCGTATTTGTCTTCTTCTAGTTCCCCCTTTTCCCTGCTAATCAAGGCTGGTTTGTCTTCTGGTCCGTCTTTCGTTTCAAGTCTCCTGATGATCCGCTTTTTCATGAGTCCCCTTTCCGAGGACCCGTTTCTAACCGGTCTTTTTTCCGAAACCTCTCCAGCAGGGTTTCTTTTTCGGTCTCGCCGAGCGCCCCCCCGGTTCGCTCGAGGTTGTTACACTTCGTGCCGTTAACTCAACCCGACGCGCTTGATGAGGTCGGTCTTGTTTGCCCCTCTGGCTCCGCGCGTCCTCCCTCGGCGGCCGCGGTTTGAACTACCTCGCCCTTTGATCCTTTTTTCCCCTTCCCTCGCGCCGCACCTTTCGTTTGCTTCTTGCCCCCGGCCCCCAATACGCCCCTTCCCTGTCGGCCCAACCGGTCCGTGCTGCTCAGCCACGAGATTTCTTGTTCCGATCATTGTCACCCTCTGACCCCCACCCTGAGTCCTGCGAGTTTCTATCAAGTCGGCCCTGTGTGAACTGCGTTTTCCTTCGTTGAGTTCTGTTCAGTTTCCTTTAGAAACTGGTGCGGTTTCGTCTTTAGCACCACTTTCAGCCCGGCACAACTAGTTCCTTCCGAACAGGAGGCCCTTTTCCCTGTCCAAGCTTTGAACTAGGCTTGACCCCCCTTCTCTTCTCCCTTTCGTCATCCAGGTGCATATGTCCAAGATGGCCCCTTCCTTCACTGCTTAATGGCGGCCCTTTCTCTAGGTTTTTACGGCTGAGGCGACCTTTCTGTCCCTTTTCTAGAGTTTCCATTGACTTCCCCTCCAGACCAGAGCCGCTGGTTCGTAACCCCGGTTTTTAATTTTTTAAGCCCATATTATCCCTCCGGTGGGCTACGAGGCGTGGCTCCCCCCCCACTTGCGGAGGTGATCCGACCCCCCTCCGCCTTCATAGGTCAGTACTTTTCCCCTTTTTTCTTCCACCTCTCTCCCGTCGCGGTCTATAGAATATTCTTTTCCTCCCTCTTTTTGTTTGTTTCTTATCTATTCGATGAAGTCCGGCCAGTTTTTCCTTTCAGATTCATTCAACTCTTAGGACGCTTTGTGAAGCGTCGTGCGTCGCTCACTTCCGCCTGTTTTTTTTGCCTAGCCCCTAGCGGGCACCCCCTTTCTTGACCAAATATTTTCGTGAACTGCACGGACGTGACCTTTTCGGATCTTTTTCTCCTTCAGTCCGCGATGCCACGGCCCTCCCCTTGCCTCGAGTAGCCCCTCCTTTCGAATGCTCACTCTGCCTGCAGACTCGATACATTTTCCAGATGCACCCCATGGTGAATGCCCCCCCTGAACTTTGAAGAGAGGACCTTTTTTTTTCCTTTTTTCTTTTTTTAAGTTTTCCCTGGCTCCTCAGCCTCCCTGATAGTTGTTCCCCCTTCACCTGACTTGGTCCCGAGGATTACCCGTTCCCCTCCCTTTTCCCTCATATGCTCTTTTCATCCGACGACCTGTACCCGCAACCACCTTTATCTCCCTTTCTATCCAATCGAAGAGCAGGTGGTGCCCTTCGGTTTCAGCCACCCCCGCTCCCCTCACTCCTGCCCGATAGTTTTTTTTTCCGCGGTTCGTGCTAAGTTCAGGCCGGGTGGCCACGGCTTCCGTGTTTTTTTGCCTCAGCCTCGGGTGCGGCTTGTTTTCCTGCGTTCGTTGGTTTTTGATCGGTTTCATCCCGGCTCCGGCTCTTGACTCGGCGTATACAAGTCTTCCCCGTAAACGAGAGTCTACCTGCTCCCATTTCGCTTAGTGAAGGTTTCGCCCCCTTGATTGTTCTCCCCTCGCTTCTCCAACGTTTTCCGCTCTGCTCCTCCGCAAGCCCCGACACCCCCCGGCTGGCGAGTTCGCCCTCCCTGTGCTTCCAAAGGTCCATCGGCATTTTATGGACGGATCCCTCGCTCAATCATAGCGCTCCTGTCTTTTTGGAAAAGACACGCGTCTCCCATGCTTAGTGGCGCGACCGCCTTCCGGCATGAAGTCTCCCTTGACCTACCCTGAGCTCGCGCACTTTTTGTGTCTGTGAAAGCGGAATTTCTTAATTTTTCCATGTCCTCTCCCAGACAGCTCCCCTCTCCCCCGGTGTTCAAGGCGGTCCGGCCCCCTCACTGAGGTTTTTGCCGAAATGCGCTTTTTTCCCCAGCCTTTTTTTCGCTCACTTTTGCCTGGCGGGATGAGGTTGGTACCCGCCCGCTTTTTTCTCTTCCCGCCTCCAGAGAACCAAGCACTCTCCTCATGCCCCCCCTATCGCGGCCCCGGCCCCCCCTTTTCCCCTTTTTTTCGCTTTTTCTTGTTGACTTTTGCGAGTGTGGGTGCGTTCAACTCCCTCCCTGGATTTCCTTCTCTCCCCTTGCTCGAGCCTGTCTCCTCCGCCTTGGCCTGCTCGTTTGGCAGAGAGGAGTGACCCTTTCCTCGATGACTAGCTGCCCCGCGTTTTTTTTTCTCCCCTTCCTTTCGGACCCTCTCGGAGTTTTTTTTGTTCCAGGTATCGAGCCTCGTTCTCTTTGGCGGCTCGGCGCCCTTGACGAAATGCAAAGGTCTCCCGTATCCCTTCACCGTTGAATCCCGCTGCGTCGTCGCTCCCGCGGTGTTCCCGGAGGCCCTTTTTTGCTTGCCAGGTTCTTTTTTTATTTTGGTCTTTCGCGTGTTCAGGCCTAGGCCCCTTTGCCAGCTTCATTGTGCTTTTCTGCAGGCGCGGGCGAATCGGCTGACCCCGACTTCGGTGGGTGACTTGCACCCGGCGTCTTTTTTCTTCCTCGTGCATTATCTTCGATCCCGGTTTTTATTCTTTCTGTAGTCACGGCGGTCGTTGTTCCAAGATCTTACCCCTGGGCTTTTCCATGGCTCTCGTCTCACTTAGGTTTCCACTAGTCGCTTTTTTTTCCCCGTCCTTTGAGATTGCGCAATTCTCATCCCTTTTTTTTTTTTTTTTGTCCTCTCTCCCTTTTTTTTTTTTTTTCGCTCGGTCGCAGCACGGCGGAGTCCGCATGCTCGGGCGATTGAACCCTTCTTCGCTTTCTTCAGGGCGCTGTCGACGCGGTTCTAGTGCGCGTTTGTAATTCCTTGATACGAAAATTTTCGCGCTCCCTGTCCCGCGGTTTAGGAACTACAATCTCTGGGCACCTTTGGGTTCCACTTCCAGTGTTTTTCCTTTATCGCCGCGCTCGCGTGGCGCCCATCCATGACTGTCCCATTTTTCTCTTCCTTTTCTCCTCTGCCCGATCACTTAAACTAATGTGGCTTCCTCCCGCTGAAGGCGTCGCGGACCCCGGCCTCGCTGAGCGCGACTCAGTTTTTCGCGGTGTTGACTCCCCCTGTTTTTTCGTTGCAGTTTGCGTGGAGCCGATAGCCGTACTTACCAGCGGACGTGGTTCTTCTGCTTTGGGCGATCGACCCCTTCGTCCCCCCTTCCTCGAATTCTTGGACGACAAAAAGCCTTTCCGCTTCCCTTCCTTCGTTCAGCCTCGCGGGCATGACGGTCTGCTCCGGGCTTTTTCGGCCTCGACGGGTTTTTTCCTTCCGCATTTTTTTGGGTTCGTTCTGGCCGCCGGGGTGGCGTTCCCCACTTTCTTAACGCATCCCCTTTGCTTTACCGACTGGTTTCAGAGGGTTTTTCCTCTAGATTGTGCAGGGAAGATTGGCGTTTTTTCGGATGCGCCGCCCCAGGACAAGTTTTTCCCTTACCCTTTGCCCTGGAGCATCAGGTTTTTGCTTCAAGGCGACCTTTACCTTGGAGAGCCGCCTTTTCAAGTCCGTTCTCCGGGCGTTTACGAGGACCATGCAGTTTAAGGGAACACTACGCGTTAACCGCGCGTCCTTGTTTTCCGGTCGGTTGTGATGCTTTTTCATTTCGTTTCCTGGTGAGGCGTTGATGGCGAGCGCTTCAAGTCTCGATATGATTTAACGAGTAGGTCCCCTCGTTCATACCTGCCCTCTTGACGTGGGTGACATTTTTACTTCTTTTTTGTTTTTTTTTTTTCTTCCTATCTTCCACTTGGGGGTCGAGGTATTTTTTCCCCCGTTTTCTCCCTTCCCTGACATGCATGACGTCTCTTTTCGGCTTCGTGCGTCCTCTCATTCTCCGCGCGATTTCCAAGCGAGGCTGCGCGGCTGACTACCTCGTCGGCAGGCCCCTTTACGGCGTGCTCCTCGGTTTTTTGTAAACATGTCTTTGTTGCCCCCCTTTCCTTTTGCCCCCGCTATCGGAGACGATATTTCCTTTTTCTTAGGGTTACCTCCTTTCCCCCCGTCGAAGAGTGGAGCTCATTCTACTTCAATGGAGTGACCGTGGCGGTTTCCTTGTCGAGCTGCCCTCTCCCTTTTTTGTTTTTGGACGGGAGTCGTTTTTGCGCCCCCCTCTGGGGCGCGAATTCCCGGAGGATTTCGCAAGTGACCCCCCTTTCCCCCCCAATTTCTGCTCTCACTTGAGAGGGCATTCAAAGGTGCAGTTCTGGCCACTTGATTTTGCTGTTTTTTCGCCTGTGAATTTCTAGGGCGCCGTCCTTTTCCTTGCCTCCCGGTCTGATCGTTGCCGCAGATCCCGACCGTTCCTACGGACTTCTTTCCCCGCTTTCCCGCGACTCTTTTCCATCCGTGTTTTTACCGCGGCGGGCTTCACATCACAAGGTTTATTGACTCCCTTCCCTTCCCGCAGGTTCCCTTCCTTCCCTTGCGTAGCCCTTTCGCGTCCCCTCCTCGAA
>Ga0179593_1326646_pt1 | contig 11191 bp, 16 predicted proteins | sample CZODoug2_1_08_16_FD_185931 | JGI IMG/M metagenome (GOLD analysis project Ga0179593, IMG submission 185931) | Vadose zone soil fungal communities from Angelo Coast Range Reserve, California, USA - CZODoug2_1_08_16fungal (PacBio error correction) | ecosystem: Environmental > Terrestrial > Soil >... | reverse complement strand
GCCCCTCCTTTTCCTTGCCCCCACCGTCTGCGTCCATTGTTCGTCCCCTTTTTTCCAGGCCCATTTCTAACTGGTCTGTTCGTTTTTGGTCTGTTTTTTCTTTTGTCCCAAAAAATTCGTTTTGGAGCACCCTTCCTGTTTTCTGTTTTTGTTGAGCTCTACCCCCTGATGGTTACTTCCCCCTCTCGACTTTTTGAAATGGGGTGCCAGCCAGCAGTAACACTGCTGCTTCCCATCCATGGCACACTTCCCTCTCATGGGAGACCCCCCCCCCCCCTTTTCCTTCTATTTTGTTATTGTTTTTTTTTTTCCCACATCTTCTGGGATTGCATTTAAGCCGTCATTTGGTGTAGGCGTTTAAAAAACTCGGTTTCTTTCTGGGTGCCCCTTTTTTTTTTGGGAAGTTTACCTCGAGGTTCTGGCGTGAGGGACTCGTTTTTGCGACCACTTTCCGGCTACTTTTTTTTTCTATGGAAGGGTGCGTATTGCGGTTCCTTTTTTCTGGGAGCTTTTGGGGAGGTTGTGTTACATGCCTTTTTCCCCTCCACTTTTACTGGACTTACGGTTTTAGGGGGTTTTTGGACTCAGATGGAGTGCGGTGAGGTCTTGAGGTCAACTTTCTTTTTCTTTTTTAATCTCGTTAACGGCACTGCCCCTCTCCTGTTGGTGGTCACTGCTCTCCCCTTTTTTCCTTTTTTCTGCGTTTTCCATCAATTACGCCAATCCCCCCCCTTTTCCGCGAGGTTGGTGCGCCGGTGCCCCTTCGTTTAGGGTGGCAGCACCCCCTTTTATTTCCGGGCGGTTTTTTTTTTTTTCGGTGGTCCCTCTCAACCTCTCCCTGGCCCTTCAGTTTTTTTTTTCCAACACTGGACAACAGTGGGCACCCTTTGATTTTTTTTCTCTTTCCCCAATAACCGGGTTTGGGGCCCGCTTTCTCCTCGCGTTCCAAAAGCACCATGGTACTGATCCCATCGGTTTGACGATTCTACTCAGCTTTTTTCGTTTTTTTTTTCCACCTCCCCCCCCCTTTGGTTTTTTTGAGTTGCCGCCCCTTCCTTTCCAGCCCCCCTACTGCTAAACCTCTTTCCACTTTTCCTTTTTCCAAGGGCCGCTCGGTTTTGAAAGGGCACTCCTTTTCATTTGATCCTTTTAGTCTAAACCTTTTTTTTCGGCCGGGCCTTGTGTTTAGCTCTTTGCCTTTTCCCCTGACGTCCATCAACCGGCCAGCAGCCGCCCGACCACCCCCTCGGTATGTGTGTGTATTTTTTGACCAAAGTTTTTTGTCTCCCTGTCCATAGTCCTCCTCCTCTTTGTAAGATAGATTTACGTCCTCACCTGTCTGGTTTCCTTTGCTTAACACCATACTTCTTTTTTCCTTGCTTTCTTTTTTGATGGGTGCTCGTGGGTTTTTTGGCTGCTGAGGACCCTTCTTTTTGAGGGGATTTTAGTGCGGGCTTCCTGCCTGTTACGGATCCGGTTCTCCCTTTCTTTCCCTAGAGAGAGTAACTCGGGCTTTCCTTGAATTTTACCTTTCTTTTTACTCCTTGCTTGAATTTGACCTTTGTAGTTCAACTTTTCCCCCAGAGGTGGCGCTGTAGCAAAGGTTGCCAAGGTACCGGCCAGTCTCGATCTTTCCGTTGACGCTTAGCCCACACCTGTATTTTTCCTAATATCACGTACCGCTCTCTTTTCTGTGAAACCCACCCCTTTCCTTTTGCTCCAGTAGGGATTGTTGGGCCTGGGTCCTTCTCCCCGTCTTTTCTTCTTGCCGTTTTTTCAGCCCTGATTGGCTGTTCACAGCACGTTGGTTCTCCCCCAGGCCTTCCTGCCCGTGGTGGGGGCGTCAATTCCCCCCCCCTTTTTTTTTTTTTTTCACCCTTGTGTTTTTACAACTTTATTCCCCATTTTTTTTTTCGGGCCCGGCCCCCCATTGTTCTCTATTTTGCCGTGCCTCGAGTTTCCAAGCCCCCCGTGAACTTTTCCCCTTCCTCCCCTTACATTCGCCCCGAACCGCGCCCCCCCTTTTTTGTAACCCCCACCCGGGGCAGCACCTCCCGTCCCCCTCCTCTTCCCCCCCCCCCAGGAAGCACCTTTTCCTCGGTCGGATGTTTGACCCCCCCCTTTCCCCCTTTCTTTTAGACACCTGCGGTTTCCTGTTTTCGACCCTGGCCCGGTTCCCTCAGTTGTCCTCCTTGGATCTTCCGCTTTGGACAACAAAGTTCCCCTTTTTCCCTTTTGTTGGTTCTCCCGATATGCTTTTGCGGGCATCTGGACGGTTTCTTCTCCTGGTTTTACGTTCTGTTTTTGCTGGAACCCTTTTTTTTGCAGGTGCGGTATTTGTTCTATTTCCCCCCCCCATCCCCGAGTGTGGCTTCCCTCGGTCTCCCGTTCTGCACAAGAACAAGTTTTTTTATCTTTTCGGCTTGCCCTCTCCCCAACTTTTTGCCACGCCCGGCGACCTTTCCTTTCTGATACCCCCCCCCTTTACTTCCACTTCAGTTTTGTCGGCGGCGCTTAGGACCCCTTTTTTCTTTTCCCTGCTTCCAGTTCCTCACAAGGTTCTCGTTCCTTTATTTTCGGTGATGGGTTTGGTTTACACTACCTCTTTGGCATTCTGACCCTTTCCGCGCCCGTGCTCTCCTAGTTTTCCCACTGATTTTTTTCAAGTCGCTGGTCTTTGGCGTGCTGTCCACACACGTGTTTCTTGTATTGGTTTGCTTCGCGCGGGAATTTCTTTTTGCTGCGGTACCTTAGCATGATTTCCTCCTTAACGTTTTCGTTCGTTCGGCTTGTGGTGAACGGACTCCCCTTTTTCCCTGAGCCTTCTCACTCCCCACTTTTGGGACACCTTTCCTTCCTAAACCAGGACAGTGTTTTTTTTTTTGCTTCCTCCCCCTTGCCTTTTTGGACGGCTCCTTACTCCATCACCTGTGTATGAATTTTTGGTTGTAATGGCAAGGTTTTTTTGGACCTCCCTCCCCTTTAACCGCGTTTGTTCCCTTCGTCAGGGTGGGCCGGTCAGGATCTCTTGTTTTTAACATGAACCGTTTCCCTTGATTTTCTTGCGATGGCGCCGGGTCGCATTCTTTCTTCTCCTTCTTGCTCCGTGTGTCATGATCCCAGAAGGGTTGTTGTCTTGTGTTTACAGGTTTTCTTCGGGGCTGTTTTACCCCCCTCCCCCTTGAAGGTTAGCTTTTCCCCTCCGAGTGTTTAGTACTCTTCGACTTTGAACTTTTCTTCTATCCCCTTTGCTCCTTTTGTCTGTCCTTTGGGCACCTTTCCGTGGTGCTTTCACGCCTCCCCTTCTTTTTGCACAAGAGGTACACCATTCGGGTTTCTTTTACAGTTTTTTCCGGCTTGCCAGTGTGATTCCGAGTCTTCTTTTCCACCACCCGCTCTTTTCTCCCCAATCTTGGCCCGCTCGTGGTTTCCCCCCCTTCGTACAAGCGCCTTTTTTCAACGTGATGGTTCCTGTTTTACCATATCTGCGTCCGCTCCGCCCCGTTTTGCCGTTTTTTCCCACTGGCTGGCATTTTCTTCGTTTACCCGGTGCGATTTTTTTTATTTCGTTTTTGAAATTCGCTGATATTTCCCCCTTACCCCTTTTTTCGTGTCTAAAGGGCAGACCCAAAGGGGCTGTTTTTTCTTGTTTTTTGGGGTTCGGTTTTCGTTTTTCCCTTTTCAAGGTTAGTCCCTCTTGTGTTTGCTTCCTTTTTTTTTTTGTTGTGGGCTGCTCGTGTGTTTGGCCGGATCCTTTTTTTGGCTCCCTCCCTCTTGTACTTTGGATTAGCTATTTGCCGGCTACTTCCTTGTCCCCCGCCCCGGACCCTTGACCCCTCTCTCTTTGGAACCGTTTGTCGGGGGGGGATCTTTGCCGGTTGGTTTTTTTTTTTTTCCTAAGCAGTGTTTTTGTGGTCTTCAATTGCTGGCCCTCCTTTTTTCTTCCAACCAACGTGGTACTGTCCTTTGTGAATTTTTCCACCCCGACCGTCCTCCTGTTGTAGCTTTTTTGCTACTGGCTATGGTCGCCCTACCTTTCCTTCCCCCCACACTTGGCTTCTAAGGGAGTGGGGCTTGCATCTGCTATCGGTATTTGATGTCCTTTTCCGGTTTTTTTTTCCCCGGTGTCCTGGTTTTTTTCCCCCGCGTTCGTTCCCTTTTGATTTTGTTTTTGATTTTTGAGACCTACGGCCGTCCCCATGTTTCCTTGCAGGGGCTCTGGCCTGTTTTTTTTTTTCCCAGCTTTTCCTCTCCATTTTCTACGGGCCGCTTCGATATCCTAGAACCAGTGCCCCCATTGTTCCTTTCCTGTGTCGAACGGCCATTTAGACCATGTTTTTTTCCGTACTCGTTTTTTTTTCCCCAAGATTAGCCCCCTCCAGGTTCCCCTCCTTTTGTCCCGTCTTTTCGTCTTCTTCGAGTTTAGGTCGCCGTTGGGGGACTCTTTTTCCTTACCCCGTGCGCATCTAATCTTTGAGACTGCCTTCCTTTTTCTTCTTTCTCTGGGTTGGAGTGTCAGTACGTCCTTTACCTTTATCTTCTCCTTGGTTCCCCCCTTCTACTGTGTTGGACTACTTGGTGACTTGCACGTTTTTTTTGCGGTAGGCTCCGCCCCACCTTGTTTTTTCTCCCTTTTCCTCTCCTTGCGGCTGTTTTTTTTTGCCTCCTGGATTGATGATTATTTTTTTTTTTTTTTTACGATACTACCCCTGTTTTCGAGTGATTGTTTCCTTGCGACGCCGGCCGGGCTGCTTTTTACCCCTTCTGTAGTTCTGGAATTTCGTTGCCATCTTTTTTCGGTTTTTCCCCAGTTGCTTCTTACCCTTTGGGACTCAGTGCGGTCGATTGCCTTCTGTTCAACTTTTCCCGTTTCGATGTCTTTGCATGGCTTTCCCTTTGATTCCTCCCGTCTTTCCATTCGAGGGACCCTGCTCGAATCATTCTTTCCTTGTCCTGCTTTCTTAACCCAGCCCCTTCACCTTGCGGCCTTTTTTCCCACCTTTTTATGGGTCTGCCCCCCTCCGTCACGCCGTAATTTCACTGCCTACGGGCTTTCCGACAAGGCCGTCCCCCCCGTTCCCATTCAATTTGTTTTTTGACGCTTGCGGACACGTTTTCCCTTTTCTCCTCCCTCCCATTGCCCTTTTCCCCCGCGCCCCCTTTTTTTTTTGTCCATTTGGTGGGGTTTGGCCCAGGGTCACCCCATTGTTTCCCCAATGTGAAAGCGCCATTGTGTTGGTTAGTTTTCCACACGAGTCTCCCCCCCCCCCCTTTTCCCCCAAAGTGTGATAAACCGCCTTTTTTCCCCCCCTAATCCACTTTTGTCCCCCAAATGTTTTTCATTTTTTTTTTTTTTCACCCTTTTCCCCCGTGTCGCGTCCAATTAGTTTGCACGTCCCCGGTCCAACCGCCTTTTTTGAACCCCCAACGGTTTCTGGCCACAGGATTTGCCAAACAAGCACTCTCAGCCCACCACTCTTTTTTTTTTTTGTCCGGCCCCTACCTCCGCCGCCCGCTACCCACCCTTTTTCCATGCACTTTAGACCGATATGTGTCTTTTCCCATGTCGGTTGTAAAAAGCAGATCCCAGTGTTCCCCTTTTCCCCTCCGAATTGGTCATTTCCCCGTCCTCCCCCAGGTCCCGTCCCTGTCAGACCCCGCCTTGTTGGCTAAGCCAGCTTCTCCTTCTCGCACTCTTTGCATTCTTCCGGATTTGCCGTACTTGACCTCGTCTTTGGCGGTAGCTATTATTGTTTTTCACTGTCGTGTGTGTTGACTTTGTCGAAGGTATTTGTTTTTGCCTGTCTTTGTCACCTGGCTGTTCCCCTTCTTTAGTAGTTGTTTTAAGGTGTTTTTCCGGAGGTTTCCCGATGGGATTTTCTGTTTCTTTAGTTATCCCCCCTGCGGTTGACCCGGGGTAAAAAGTTTCGGCCATGGCCCACCGTGCTGTTCCTTCCCTTTTTTTTGTCCATTGCCGACTGCGGAATTTTCTCTGTCGTTACAGTTCATGACGACAACGTCTCTTTTCCCTCGTTCCCCGGGCCAGTTTTTTTTCCAGAGGCCCTTTCCTCCTTTATTTTTTCTTGAAATCCCTCGGACCCCCACTCGGGCCCCTCTGACCCCCGAGCCGTGCGATTTTGCGAAGACTTTTTTCCTTCTTTTTTTCCTCCCCGTTTCCCCTCCCTTTTCTCTCTATTCGTTACGTTCAGGGCCTTACTTCATGGCCCCCAAGGAGCCCTTTTTAAGGAACCCACCCCACCCGGTGGTTCTTTTTCATTGCTTTTTTCCTTTGCCAACGACTCCATGCCTGGGAGCACGGTTTTAAGGAGCTCCTGGAATCGGGCCCGCCCCTCCCCCTTCTTCAAAGATGGGGCACTTCCTTGGTTTGGCAATCATTTCAATTTTCTTTGATTTGCTTTCCGGTGTTGCAGGCACTTTTCCAACAGTCCCGACGGGTTCCGGCGCAAAGGGTGAGTTATCCGGTACGTGGCCCCCTCCTTTACATCTGCGTTTTCTTTCCCAACCCTCTTTTCCCTTTTTGTGAGTGCCTTTTTTGTCTCGTAGAACCAATCACCCTGTCATGGTGTGACCTTCTTCATTTTGCTTATCCGGCTGGAATAAACCCCCCTTTGTTTTTGTTCAGCTCTGAGTTAGTTTACCCTCCACCCTTGTAGAACATCGTTCCCGTGGGCCGTTTTTGTTCCTTCAGCGTACTGGTTCTTATTCGGAAAAAAAATTTTTCCTTACTTCTGGTCTCCTTCTTTTGACCCGTGTCAGGGCATTTCCTGTTTTTATGGAGCCAAAGGCAGTTTTTCTTTTTCTTTTGCCCCTTTCCCCGGTCTCTCCGGTTGACGTTTTTCTTGTGGCCCCCCCGGATACGGTCTTTTGTCTTTAGTTGCTTCCCACTTCTTGTTCTGCCCCATTTCGTTTTGTTTTGAGTTCTTTTTCCCCTTTAAAGTCCTCCCTTTTTCAACCTGATTTTTAACCTGGTGGCACCTCCCTTTACCGTATGAGCAGGTTGCGGTAATTAGAAGCTTAAGTCTGGTTTTCACCACAAACCCCCCACGGATTGGTGCTTTACATAAAGTCTGTCTTCTGTCCCCCCCACCTGTCTCTACCTTCTTTCGCGAAACGGTTTTTTGGTCCCATGGGGTTAGGAACTGGACGGAGGTTTTTTTCTGGTATGATTATTTCCGATTTTTTATCCTGTCTTCCTTGTTTTTCTTTCGGGTTTTTAGAGTTTTTTTTTCTTGGTTTACCCGATCCACCTTGTTTTTTCGGGGCTGAGTTTTTTTTTCTTGGGTTCTCTGAGTTTTCACTGTATCCAACTCGGTTGGGCATTTCCCCCCTCGACCTCCTTTGGTTTGCGGTTTCGCCCTTCGGCCGCTTTGAATCGGGATTCAGTGTGTGTCCTTTTTTTCAATTTTTCCCCCTTTTTTCCTGAGGGGCCGGTGGTCCTTCCCCCTTTTCTTTTCTTTTACCTTTACACCCGACTTGGCGGAACAGCAGTCCTTTTGTCCTTCCCCCCGGATAAGTTCTTTTTCTTTTTGGTGTGTTGTAAAAAGGTAGCCTGTCACGCTAACTTTTCGTGACTCTCATTAAAAAATTTTACCTGTGTCCCCGGATAGCTCCTGTTTTTCCCCAGTTTTCATTCCTGACGAAAATTGGTTCCTGATAATACTAAGTTCCCTTTTGACTCCCCCCCCAATCTCCGTTCCTTGCTTTAGTCTTTTTCAGGCGGCCTATGTCCAGATGCTCAGTTCTTCACTTTCCATGTAGCTTCGTTGTCCAGGGACACCGCGGTGAGTTCTTTTCCGGGTGGTGTATTTATTGAAAACAAGGCTTCCCCTTTGAGCATTTTCCTCTTCCGGCCATTGCCGACCCCTTTCCCCCGCTCCCCTCTATGACCCCTCCCCAATAGGTAGTGTGGAGCCGCGCCTGTTGCGTCAGGGACTCTTTTTCTTTCATACTCGTTTTGGGTTTAGAATCCTGACGCAACCTCTTGTGTTCTCCCCCCTGGTTACACCATTCCACCTCTTTTTCTGGGCGGTTGCTGGGTGGGCTGGCGTGCGCTGCCAGGGGGCCCCCATTAGGGCGCGTCTGTTCGTTCTCTCTTTTTTCGTAATAAATTCAGCTTTTTTCGTTCTCGTTTTTTTTGATTACCTGAGGGTGCTGGAGCAGTGCTGAGCAAGCGCCTTAGCAAGGCCACCGCGTTTTTTTTTCGCACCCCCGTGTCACCCGCTGAGTACCCGAGAGGTGTCGTCATGTCTTTGATTCGACTCCCTTCTTAGCCCAACCGGTATTTTTATTTTCAACGATCCCTTGGAAACTGTTAGAGAGTTATGTGTTTCACCCAAAAACATTTGTTTGTCCTGGCGCAGTATTTTTTTTCCGTCCTTGCCCTATTTTCAAGTCTTTTTTCTGTCAAGGTAGTCTCTTGGCTTCCCTAGTACAGGGGGGTGACTGCCCCCTTACAGGGTTTTGGTGGGGTTGGGGGGGGGGGGGGGGGGGGGGTTGGGTGTTGGGGGGGGGTTGGTGTGGGGTGGTGGTTTTTGCTTTGTTTGGAGTGCGTTTTTGTCCCCCGATGACATAGGGGAATTTCCCGTTACCCCCCCTTGGTGTGGGTTCCTTGGTCTTTGACCCCCCACCCTTGGCGCGCGTGACAGAGGTTTCTACTCAACCCCCTGACTGCCCCCCCTGCTCCCATCTCCAAGTGCCAAACAGGTGATTTATGTGGAATGTACCCACTCCATACCACAGTCGTCCCCTCACACGGCCGAACGCACGCGCCACCCCCCCACTCGCGGAATGCCCATGAAAAATCGTCTTTTCTGTGAACCATGTTTGGGCCTACCCCCCGTTTTTTTCCAAACCCGATAGTGATTCATTTGTGGTTCTCTCCGAGCTTTTTTTTTTTCCATCTTCCCCCCCTTCCTTCCTGGTTGGTGCAGCCCGCCGGGCGTTTTCTTCGGTGTGGGACGCACCGCCCCCTAAGGTACAGGGTTTTTGTCTTTCCCCCCCCCAGGTTCCAGCGGGGTGGCGATTTTTTCTCTGCTTCCCCCCACACCCGGACCCCGGGTGCTCCCCCTTCCGTGTTGGTTCTCCCCAACAGAACTCCCCAGCCGCTTTGTCCCTTCCTTCCCCCACCCTTTAGGACCGGGTTCGGTTGCCTTCTTGGTTCCCCCTTCCTTTATTTGATCTCCCAAGGGAACATGTCCCCCCTGGCCAGGCCTTGGTCCGCACCTTTGTGCCCCACTGGTTTGCCGTCCCGTTCTCCCCAGACGTTTTTTCCCCCCGTTCCTTTCGCCCGGGGATGGCGGATTGTTTTCTGTCACGTCCCCCCCCCTTGTTTATCGCACACCCGTTCTCTTTTTTTCGATAGAAATCCATCTTTGCCCCTTCTTTTTCAATTTGGACGTCCCCCTTTTTCCCCACACTGTTTCCTGATTATGGGTTACTTCCCCGTTCGGAGCTTGGGGTCTGCTCTTAACATCTGATCCTGGCTGTCGCGCTTGAACAGCGTTTCGGGCTTGATCTCTTTGGCCGCACGTCCGCCGGCTTTGTTCCGCCGCATCTCCCCCTTGTCCGTGCTAGGAAAAGAAGTGGGCATGTTTCGCGGCGGTTTGTACCCGGCCCTCCCAGTTTGCTTTGCTTCCCATTTTTTCTGGCCAGGGGTGCTAAACCCCCAGTCCCCTAACCCCCCTGTTCACAAGGTCGTGGTTCCTTCTGCTTTGGGGTTCTTTTGGAATCGGCTACCTGCTTTTTTTTCTCGTCTCGAATTTTTTATGGCTCCCCCAGGGCTTCTCCCTCTCGGATCCTCTCATTGAAACGAGGTTTTTTTTTCTTTTTTTTCCCGTGGCCTTCCCGTGTTTCGCTTCGCCCCACTGGGGAATTCTTTTCCTTTTTTACGGACTGTTACTTTCATCTCCTCAGGCGCAGTTCGTCGTTCTCCACGTGTTTTTTTTCCCCCTTTTTTCACGTGGAACCGTCCCGCGTTTCTCCCCCTTCCTTTGAAGATCCGTTGCACCCCTTGCGGGTTCCGGGCCTTACGGCGCCTCCTGTGAACCCTCTTCCATTTGAGTGCCACCCGCTTCTCCCCCCCCCCCTTCACCCCCCCTTTTTTACGATCGGAGTGCCCTGTTTTTGCCGCCGCTCAATTATTATTTGCAGTGTCTTTCTCGTAGCCTCCGTTTGGTCTTTTGCACAGGGCTTGGGGGTGAACCTGGCTGGACCGGTCGTGGGAACTGGTTTTTCCCCTGTTCCCCTGTTTTTATTTGCCGGACCAATGCCTTTTCGTTTTTTACCTTTCCGAACAAGTGGGGCGCGGCGGAGGTCGTTGAAGGTTTCATTTTCTTTTCGTCCCCCTTTTATTCCCTTTGTTTTCTTTTTAGGTGTCGTCGTGGTTGAGCTTTTTGTTTTTTTTTTCCCCGGACCGCCAGCTGCGACCCGGCAGCTGCCTTCTGTCTGTCTCCTTGTCCCCCCCCTTTTGTTTTTTCCCTGGTTTCCCCTGGCCCCCCATTGACCCGAGTTGGTCCCGTCCGGTGGTTGATTTTGTTTTGCGGGCCGGAGTTTTGGCCTTGATTTCTCCGCTTTTATTGTTCGTTCTTCTCACAAACCACCCCCACTTTTAATTTGCCTTTTTTTTTCTGCTTCGTTCTTTGGCCGGCACGTCGCGTTTCGGAAATACCAAAGGCGGCCAACTTTTTTTTCCTTGGGCCTTTCTTTTGCCTTCGCGAATCGTTTTAGTGTTTCACGGTTTTTTGGTTTCTAATATACGTCTTCTAGTGCATCGCTCCGTGTTTTTTCCTGAATTATTGCCCGGTTTTTTCTCACCGGGACGGCGCGATATTTTTGAAGCGTCCCGAGACTTGGCTCATAGGGGTCGGTCTCCCCTCCTTCCCCGTTTTCGTTGGCCTGTGTTTTAGATGCCCATTAATTTCCTTTGCCCCCGTGTCTCCTGTTGACCCCCCCCCTGTTTCCCCAGGTGTGCTTCCGCGTGGTGATTTGGCTTCTTCCACTCCAATTCTCCCGGAATCCTTTTACTGGCCGGGCCTTCCGGTTTTATACTTCAGTTTCCGGGTCGTGGCTTTAAAGCGACAACTTGTTTGAGACCCCCTCCCGAGGCTAGTGGCAAGGCGGCGTCGTCCCCCTTAGATGTCGTTGGGGGGCCCCGTACCGCCATTTTTTGGAC
>Ga0179593_1809242_pt1 | contig 11192 bp, 13 predicted proteins | sample CZODoug2_1_08_16_FD_185931 | JGI IMG/M metagenome (GOLD analysis project Ga0179593, IMG submission 185931) | Vadose zone soil fungal communities from Angelo Coast Range Reserve, California, USA - CZODoug2_1_08_16fungal (PacBio error correction) | ecosystem: Environmental > Terrestrial > Soil >... | reverse complement strand
CCACTTTCTTTTTCCCTCTCACCTTCGGTTCTTCTGAGAGTTTCCCACCCCCAATTGACAGCCGTTTACTACCCATAACAAGTAGTTAATACTCATTGCATGATACATTTTCACCCTGTTATCTTTCCTGCACCTGTTTTCTTTTCCGTCACCCGAACACTGGGCGTCTTGCTCGCTTTTCCTTTCCCTTGCGGACATTCGGTTGACCGATCTGCCAGCCTTTTGCTTCCCAAAGACTGCACCAAACTTTTCAACCTGTTTTTTTCTTCCCTTTTTGCTTTCGCTGTTTCCACACCCAGCCCCTCGGTCCTGGCTCGCGGAAGCCTTTTTCTGATTCAAGCCCTTTTGTTGGAAGGCTACCGGCCGTCTTGTCTGGGCAAGCTTCCAACGCTCAGTTCAATTTCTTTTCGATTAAGAATTTTCACAACCCTGTGACACGCCCTCTATTCTCTCACTGCAGGTGTCCCACTGACCGTCACCAACCCACCGATCTTTTCCCCAATGGACCCCGAGTTTCGACGCAGTCTCTTGGTCCTAAACCTAGTTAAACACTGGTAGTTGACCGCGAGTCTTTTTTTGTTTGCGAGGTTTTATTTCTATTAGGCGTCTTCGATCTTTCTACCTTTTCCCGCGGTCGGGAACTGGGTTGAGGCGCTATGCTGATTTGATTCCTTTCGCTCCTTTCCCGAGTCGTTCGACTGATTACCTGGCGCTCCACCAATTCTCTTTGTATCCCGCACGCAACACGTCCCCCCTCAATACACTGACCACGGTGCTCTGCTTTCACCGATCTCAGTAGCACCATAGACCCCCCAGAATGGTTTTTAGCTTTTTCGTTTCCTACGACAGGATTGACGCCTTTCTTTTTCGTAGCCGCAGGGACGTTATGGTCCTACTAGATTGTACTCTTTTCTCTGAGAGTATTCCAATCGTCAGGTCGACCGCGATCCATCTAATCAGTTCCCCTGCCACGTTTCCTCGGCTTGTAAGGTCATGACGATCGTGGGACCACCCCCTACCCTTGAAGGAGTGTTTCATCTGGATGATTGGCTAATAATGTAGACCTTTCTCTTCTTTCTAGCTTCAACCGGAAGATTCGAGAGTAGTGTACGCTTTCCCTTGACCGTTCTCTAATGCGCCCCTCTGAGAGATTTCTCTCGATCGTTTTTTTAGCCCCCAGGAAGACTTTTCCTCGTGGATCGTCGCCTGGTTGCCATATGCCGTCTTTCCTAAGGTTCTCTATCTGCTGCCCTGCGTACGAGAGTTCCCGGAATTGTGGCGGGCTGGCGAGCATAGTATTAATCCCCGTCCTTTAACTCAAGAAGTCCGACCGTCGACACGCACTCCTCCCCCTTCTTCTCCCTCGTTTCCCCTCACAAGATCTTAATCTTCGGGTCCGTTGTTCCCCTGAGGCTTCCCATTCCTAGTTCCCCCCTTTCAAATACCAAAGCGTGGTGTTTTCCTCGTTGCTAACATTGGAATGTTCTTATTCTTATTGTCTTTGTGTTGTTGCTTCAAGGACGTCTTCAAGGTTACCAGACGTCCAATGCAAGATCGGTTATAAGTGGACCAGCCCCTCCACCAATCAACTGTGAATTGAGATTTCTCGGATTGAGAATCGCCTTCTCTTGCCTCCCCACTTTTTAAAAGAGATGCGCTATGCGTTAGAACCCCCCTCTTTGAGTTCACTCTGTATTCGTTTGAAAACCTGACCCCCCCACGCCCTTCAAGTATTTTTCCCCCTTAGATTAACCCCCTTCCTTCCTTTCTCTCAACGCAAAACATTTTACCCCCTCAGCTCTCTCCTTCCCCATTAGAACGCCATTTCTCAAGCGTACGATTTGCCGTTCCCCCCCGCCCTCCCTTCCTCCGCTGAGGTAACGGAACCGCGGAATTGTTCCGCTCCCCTTGACGGTGTTTTTCTACGCTCATGGTACCTCCGATTTTTGTCCGTCTCCTGTTTCGGAAGTAAAAACGCGTTTGTAGCCTTGTTATACGTTCGTTTCGTCAATGAGAACTTCACTACTCCGGTTTCCGGACCCCAGTCCCCCCCCTATATGGAAGACCTTCTCTTTCCTTCCTCCTCCGTGTGTTTTTTCTCTCGTTTCTCCATAATAGGAGGTCTTTTACTTTTCCTTCACCCTCTGATGTCTTCTCTTCCGCACATTTTTGCGCCGGGCTACTTTTCTGACATAGACGAAAGCTTCGTTCGAGAACAACGCGATGATTTTCCTAGCCTGTTCTTTTCTTTTGGAACAGCTTTGCCCGCGGTCTGCAGGCCCTTGAAAGTTTACCCCCTCTTTACCCGGACCCGCGCTCCAGCATGACGCTTCCGCGTCCCTGCGTTGTTCTTTCTTGTTGAGCAATTTTGATATGCAACGGACCGCTGTGGTATCTGGAGGGCTTTGAACCCTTTTTTTTGCCTGAGTGGCGTTCTTTAAAGCTTTTGTAATCGTAAACCTTGAAACGAACCGTTCCCCTTTCATTCCGTGGTTTCAAGAATACATTTGTCGGTTTGTTAACCTCGCGGCCTCCGCCTTTAAGGTTCTTAAGTTCCCTTCTCTTCTTTCCAGAGTCTAGTCCGCTTCACAAGTGTTCGACTCGTTTTCCCGTTGCTGTCCCGGAGAACCTCCCTTCTTGCGTTTGACTTTTGAACGATCGTCCCTGACGACTCCCTTCCCCCCTCCCCTGATTCATCCTTTAGAACTTCAATGGTTTCGTCCACAGCGGCTACCAGCAACACCCTTTTCCGCCCATTAGTTTCCCGTTATCTTCTACTCCCAGGTGGGACAAAAAGTCCCTCCTTTCTCGCGTATCTTGTTTCCAAGCACTCGATTGAGGGCTCCTTTTTCCGGTTGGAGAGGTCTTCCCTTCCGAATTTTTCTTGTACGTCATTGCTTTCCTAGCTTTTCCCTACTCTTCCGGCCTCCCCCGGCCCACAGATAATTGGGTCCTTTCGCTCTATTTTTTGTAAACCCCACACTGCCCTGCGCGGGGCAAGTGGGTCCCCCCCTCCCCTGTTTCCAGATCCCCAATTCTTAAGTGACTCCCCCGTCACTCTCGCCATCGCGCAGAGAGATTTCGGAATCCCCAACACAATTTCCTTGAACGTCGCGGCCCGATTGCATCCCTTCCTGACCCTCCAGTGTTTCATCGCGGTCCTTATTCCAGGGTTTTAGTCCCTAATAATCCCGCTCGACCACCGGTGATGGGAACGGAGTCTTTTTTTTTCCCACGATCGGTAGGTGGCACTTCCAGCTTTTTCAGTTGTTTTTTTTTTTTATAGTATCTCGGTTATCCGTTTTGAGGTTTGAGCAAGATTCGTACCTCTTTCATTTAAGTCATTAGGCAAAAATTCCACCATTTAGGTTTTCTCCAAAATAGTCAAGCCTATCGAGATCTAAGACAGACCGCCCCCCCCCTGCATTTTTTTACTGTCTGTCCCCCTGCGGGAAGTTTTTAGACCGTGAGTTCTTTAGTTTTCTTTTTATCGAACCCCTCTTTTTTACTGGGAGACCCTTGTAATCTTCGAAACACACCGGTTTTTGAGTCTGTTCTTCGGCACGACTCGCTCATATCCGATTACTCAATCTAATTGGGAAGGTTCGCACGAGCGTCAAATTTTCCTTGCCCTCTAATATTATCCAACACAACGACCAGACAGTCCCCTCCCTGAGACTCGGGTGCTGAAGAATATTCATCCCAAGGCTCTCCCTGTTTTACCCACTAGTGTATCCCCCCTGTTGCTTCCCCATGGGTGTGTTTCTCCCTGGTGTTGTCCATGGTTGTCATCTTTTTTTGTTGTCTCTTTTTTTTATCTTCCCCTTCCCAAGAATTTTCAGAGTTGAAGCGCCCCCAGAACCTTTTCCTTCCCACCAATTTTCTTCTCTCGGATTTTCAATCGATACGGAGAGGTTTTTTCGACCCTCTTTTCCTCAAGAAAGCTCTCTTCCAACCCTTTTTATGGGGAGATTTGGTCTTCTCATCGCGTCACGAGTGGTCCATATCGTTACCGACTTTTCTTTTCTTTTTTTCGTAGCCTTGGTGGCCAGCGCTTCAAAACGTTTTTACCATTCTCCCCTTACTTCTTTCTATAACACTTTCTATTACTCGTTACCTTCGGTTAAAGTGGTTTTTTTTTTCAACCGCGGACGATTGTCTAATAGTCATCCCGGGATCGCCGAATTTTTGGTTTTTTGCACATCTTGGTTGCCAACCTGCCTGGTCTTCTGCCCATGGGACTCGCGTGTTAAGCTCTACTTCATGTTTTTTGTTGCGTTTGATTTGTTATGGACGTGCGGCTTCTTACAATCCGCGGGCCCCCCACCAGTGTCGTCCTCCCCCTTCCGTCAAAGACATGATACGCACCCGCGGTGGCGGCGAGCTCCCCCTCCTCGAAGTATCGACATCACTTACCCCCCCCCCCCCCCCCCCCGGTTCGCTGGCTTTATAATAGATACCCTCTCTTCTTTCCATTGGGAGACATATGGTGATTCCTCACTCCGCTTCGGTGCAAGCCGCTGTCTTTTAACTGGGCCTAGGAGTTCGGCAGGTCTGCCTCTAAACCCCCTTGAAGGGCCTTTCTAATTCCCAAGCGATCGGAAGTTCCCCAGAGACGAGTTGCGTCCTCTTGTCTCTCTTCGCCCCTCTTCCCGTAACGGTTGTCCCGGGGGGAGTTCCTCTTATCCCAGACCGTCTTTGTTCAGATGGTGGGCGCTCGCTGCCCAACTTTTCATTGCGTGTCTTGACCCTCACTATACTTTCCTTGTTGGAGCCTTCTGAGCTTTCCAGAACACGGAATTCTTAGCTCTTCTTCCGCCAATTATTTCGTTGGGCGCTTGCCGGATTCTTTCTTTTAACATCTTCCTGGTCTCCTCACGTTAGTATTGCCAGTTTCGTTCCCTGCAGGTTGTTCTGTTTGCAGGCCTTTGGTTTGTACCGCGACGAGGCTCTTAAGCCTCTTGTGTAGCATGGCCCCCCCCCACTTTTTTTCCCAACCTTTTCCTGCCGCCTCCACGTGACCACCCATTCAACTTTTTTTCAATGCAAGGCGGGGCTGCTGTGATTCTCTTTTGTTGGTTTGTTGTCTCGAGATCCAACAGCCCCAGACATCAAGACCTCCCCCCTTGACTCATTTGTGATCTTATGTCTTCCGCCCGTTTTTTTCCCTTTTTGATACCACGGCGCGCAGGCCGTAGTCTTCCCGGTACCGTCGACACCCCCTCGCAAACTGTGTTACCTGCTCGCCTCTGACTTGCCTACCCAATATGGGGACCTCCAGGCCGCACTCGCCCCACGTCTTTTGAACATCCCTCCGTTTCTCTTGTTGTAAGAGGTCCCCACCCTCCCTGCGAAACTTCCCTTAATGCCCGTTCACCTCACGCCGCGTGACCCAGTTCCCCTTTACTCCTTTTTTGTCTGCCCACCTAACCAGCCGGCTTAGACGCTAGTCCCCCTTTTTTTTTCCGTAGACACTTCCCCTTTCTCAACCCCCCCCGACCCGGAGCCTCCTTTCCGTCTTTTCAACCACTAATTTCTCCCTCTTCGACATTACCCTGCCGATTCGCTCCCGTCTTAGCAAAGCCTTCCCATGAGATTTTTAATGTCGAATCCTCGCCCGATCCCTTCCTCCATTCGTTTTCCAAGGAAAAGCCTTGCTGACATGCACATCGATTTCGATCCCTTTTGAGTCTTATCTTTCAGAAGGCCTTTCGCCCATAATTTTTGAAGTTTTCGTCCTTTTCCGTCTCTCCTTTTATCCCACCGGTCTCCGTAAGCCATTTTGACGAATCAGTTTACTTTGCGAACCCCCTCAGAGCCAGAATCTGTCAAGATCTCCGACTTCCCCCTTCCTATCACGGACAACCAAGCCACCTTGCCTTCTTTTCATGCCCCCCCCCAACTTTACTACAAAATGGCCCCCCCTTGTGGGCGGTTTTTAAGGAGGAAGATGCCCTCGGTCCTTGTTCCCTTCGAGATACACGTCTTCGTTAAACCTCGGCCGTTGTTTACCCCCACCCCCCCCACGCCATTCTTTTTCTCAATCACTCCTCAACTTGTATGACCTCAACCTTTGATCCCCTTCCCCGCTGGCCGCCCGACAAGGCCTTTTTTGTTCCTTTTTCCCCATCCGGCTGAAAGTCGGTCACTATCTGGCCCACCTCCCGTTTTCCGGCGCCCCCTCCTTCCCACACCTACCATTTTTGGCCTCTGCCCCGTTCGGATTAGATTCACTCTCTCGCAAACCCCCCTCCTTTTTCCCCCGTTCAAGCGCTAGCCTGCTAGGATGCCGCTGGTGGCTTTCCCTTTTTTTTGAGCTACACGCCTTTCACGAATGAACTCTCCAAAGTTGAACCCCCCTGTGCCCCAGCTCTAGTAGCCCTCCCCAAAGCCCACCTTACCTTAAAGGTCACAACCCACCGATCGCGAAATAATGACATATTATGCTTTGCCGACTATTCTTGTTCCAGCCAAACCGAGTTCTCCCCCCTGTGCTTTTTTTTTCTGTTTTGTGGTTTGCTAGGGATCATTGATCTTTTTTCTCTTCGGTGCTACGCGGGCCCGCTTGAATGTAACTGTATGAGTCCCCCTTTCCGTCTCTTCTGCCCTCCTTAAAGATAATTCATTTTTTACGCTACCCCTTTCGGAGTATCCCTAACTAGTCTTTTGCCTCTCAAGACGAATACTACGCTCACATCCCCTGGGTTCTATTTTCTTGATTTTCGCGAACCTCTCCCCCCTAATGGAGAATGGCGTGTTCATATCTTACTATCTGAATTTCGATTTCAGCCCGTTTGACTTCGTTATTTATGTTATTACGATTCTTTTCGCAGCTTATCTACCTTTTTTAAGTCTTGCAGCTTGCTCCCTTTCGTCCTCGACCTTTCCCCCCTGCGTAATCGACTACCGTCCCAAAAGTATTTCTTTCATGCCCCGTTTCCCTCGTATCGTGTCCCGATCCACCTCTTTGCCCTCCCTTTGTTTGAAGGCATGTGAGTGGAGTCCCTTTCTCACTGTTTTTTTTTCGAGTTTACCCTATTGACATACTCTTTTTTCCCCTTCTGTCCTGCCATACTTACAGCGGTCCCTGTACTTCACCAGTTTTTATCATCGTCGATGTTGCGAAGGACTTCTTAGATCGAGATGTTCTCTGCTCAAGTCCAGACGGTCCCTCGCTATAGCCAGTTCAGGTGCCCCCTGCCCCTCCTTCTTTCTGTTCCTCTCTCTGTCCCGTTCTTGTTTTTAGTCCCCCAACCACCATTCATATGGCTGCTTGTTTTCTTCCAAGAAAAGCTTGCTTTGAACAGCAATTTCCCTCCGACCCCGTTTCCCCTCTCAACCCGGTAGCCGCATCCCTTTTCTCCTTGAACAAGATCCTCGCTACGATTCGTTTCCTTTTCATGGCCCTGGCCATTCATCCCTCTACGGTATTACCCCTTCAACTTACAAACAATCGATGTTCCTTTCGCCGTTTTTTTCTACCCCCACTTTTGCCTTTTTCCCGTCTCGTCTTGATTGAATGTTTCCGTTTCTCCTCCAGGGTCCCTCAATGCACGATCGTTTTTCAGGCCTAATTCAACGCTCTTCCCCCCAGCTGGTGTTATATTCCCCTTTTTTTGTTCTACACTCTTTTTCGGGAAAGGCCGCCTGCACGTCAAAATCTGGCGCTCTTTTTCGCCCCCAACCGCCGCGTCACGAGTATGTTTAACCCACGTTCCTGCGTTCGTCTTTTTTCCCCCGTTACGAGTACCCAAATTCACCGTTCCGTCCATCAAATAGAAAAAATCCGAAGGCGACACTCCCGAGAGCCTGTAAACCTGTTTCCATGACCTCCCGACAATCTTTCAACCCTTTTCTCCTCATGATTTCCTGATGCTTCTACGATACTCAGGTCTTTAGGAAACAGGTGCAGAAAAGAACACGGGTTTTCCCAGTATCGCTTTGTCAGACTCTTCCTGAGAGGTATTCAAATATCCGTTTTTTCTCTTGTTCACTAAGTAGTCTATTTCTCCCCTCGACCAATTTGGTTTTTCAATCTTTAGAACCACCATCGCCGTGTTCCCCTTGCCAAACTTCCATCGAGGTTGCTCTCTCTTTACCCCTCCCTTGTTGTTTTGATTCTTCTCTCATGCCAGGAGTGGTCGTGGATGTCTTTCCCCTTTTGGCGTTTCCTCTCCTCTTCCTCCCCCTTCGCCTTTCTTTAAAAGGGCACATCGAATTCGTTTTTTCCTTTTTCCCAAACCCCTCCCTCATGATGTCCTTCGCATTATTCCCCTCATAGGTCCCACTTCTGGTTCGCGGCACAAGGGGCCTCTTCCCCCTTCATTCCGCTGTTCTTTAAAGACTTTAAGTGAAAGAGACTATGCCTTCAACTATTTCCCTGCTTTATTTCCCATTGAGATCCTATTCGTTTTCCCTTTTGACTTTTTTGAGTGAGTGATGAACGGTTCACTTGGTATCGTAACTTTACCTACCGTTACAGGAGTATAAGTTGTTTCACCGAATTCCCAGGACGGCGGTGGGGTTCAACCTCCTAGGTTTCCTTGTCCTTTTGCTTTCACCCCCTTTCTTTTCACGTTTAAGCGATCCGCTCCTTCCCAGTGCTTATCCTATCTTTTTTCCCCTTTTTACAGGAGACCTCCTCTTTGCATTTGTTAATTTGAGTAGACCTGAGCAGTACTTTCAGCATCCCCCTTCCCTCCCAATTATGAGCCTACTGCCCACTGGTTTCCTTCCCCCCGACACTTTTCCCCCCCTCCCCGCTTTTTTTTTTATTTGAAGTGGTAACCTTCTCTTCTTTCCCGTAGACTCTTTGGGACAAGACCGGAATTTTATGCTTTTGTCCAATTACGATTGAGGGTCTTCCGGGCCTTCGGCGAGGTTTCGTCTCTTATTTCTAGCGGACCTGCTTTTCTCCTCCGGTACGTATAATCCCTTTCAAACGTTCACCCTATTATTCTTTTTTTCTCTGTCTCCCCTCAAGTCCCACTTCAGTCTTTCTAGTACTGCATGCCTCTTCTTCCTTCTGGCCCCCCTCCCTCAGGCTTATCCACGAGGCCCGTGAAGTTGTTTTGACCGACCTTTTTATCCCCTAGTGCAGATCTTCCTCGGCCCCGGATCACAGACAATACTTTTTTGAACTTCGCTACATTATTGGCCTTTCGACTAACATTCCGGGTTCCTCGAGTACGCCTTGATCCTCCCTTTCTCCTCCTTTTTCCAGCACCTCATCCAGATCGACGAACGTCCTTCTTTCCCGTAGGGGATGGGACAAGATAGGGAGCCCCACGTATCACTTCCATCCTGCTGCGTATTGGAGTAGGCGGTAGTAGGTTCTTGTCGAAACTAGTTTCTAGTGATGCACGATTTTCCCCCCCCCTCTGACTCTCTATCAGTCATCTCGTAATTCCAACAAATGACATCAGTCAAATTTCTGATCCCCCCCTCCTCGGTCTTGATACCTTTTGCGCTTCTACCCGCCCCCTCCCGTCCCATGCTTTTTTTGTATTTTCCCCTAGCGTACTCTAGAAGCATGGTTTTCTTTATCCCTTTCCTTCATTTAGAAAAGACCCAGGCTTTTTTTGGGCTCGACAGTCCTTTTTCCTCTCCTGGGGAACTTGTTTTCTCCCTTTCAGGAGTACATCTAGCTATCGTTTACGCCGCTCGCCCCCCAATTTTTATTCCCCTCTTTCCTCGGATCGAGAGACCGCCCCTCCGCGACTATCATAATAACGACAAAACCCCCCCCCCAAACTTCCTACGGTACGAAACCTTTTTTTCGGATTTTCTCTGAATAATCGTATACCAAGCGTGGCGATGAAAACCTTTGTCCCCTTACCCAATTTAGCTTTAGGTGGGTTGTGTACTTCACCAGCTTTTTCAATGGTTTTTCCTAACTCAGTTAGTTTGTCCTTTTTTTTTCTTTTTTCTTCCCTTCTTGATTAAAGGACTTACTCTTCCCTCCATCCAGTCTCCTTCCCAACACCTTTGCCCTCGGCGAGCGTTTGTCTTCGAATTTCTATTTTTTTAGGAGCATCGATGCCTTTCCAAGATTTTGTCTTACCAAATTGAGGTGTTGGCGTCCTTTTGGAGAGTAACAGGAGAACTTCTTTGCCATACGCCCCGTTTGTGACTGTCTAAGGCATGAGAGTGAGAACCTAAAGGATATCCCTTTCTTTGTAGAGTCCCCCCCCTTCTTTTCAAACCTTTGTCATCCCCTTTTCATGTTAAATACCAGTTACTTACTACTTGATCATGTCCTCAACTGCGGTGTTCACGTGGGTTTCACCCCCCCGCGTTTACTCGTAATCGGTAATCCCGTTTGCTCTCCCAATAATTTTGTGGCCTTCCCCTTCATTCAAAATTTTACCTGTTTCCCCCAAAATGTCCCCCCTGATTGTCTCAAGTTTTTTCTTTCTTCGTTGAGTTCTCGACGGCTGGACGTTTCCCCTTTCTTATTATTTCTTTTCCCGGGCGTCATGCTCGTGTACTCGTCCTTTCTGCGCTTCTTTGAACCTTTGTTGATCCGCACGTAAATTTTTCCAAGAGTGTGCGGAGACCGGTTAGGATTTCTTTCTTTTCCCCTACAGGCCGAACATCGTCGCGAAGCGTTCTCCCAGATACGCTCTCCGAACTGGGTATCGTTGATGGTCAGCACTCTTCTGTTGCCTCCTTGAAAGTTCCGCTGCGAATAGTGATTTCTCTCCCTCAGGTAATCTCCCCACCTGACAGGGCACTTTTCTCCCTCTACCTGCTCCCCTTCTGGTAAGGCTCGCTCCCCACTCTCCTGCTCGTGATTTTTCTGTCTCTATCCGTCACGGTGGATCCCGGGCAGGTTCGCGGCGAAACGGCTTGTTTCATTATGGCCCCTTCGATCGCTGTAGAAGCCCCTCTGTCTTCTTTTTACATTCTTTTCTTTTAGTGGTGTCAATTCCGCTGACTCGTAAATACGTACCCCCTGAATTTGAAGTCTCGGCACGCAATGCCCTGGTCCTCTGGGGCGATTAGATTCTGTTTTTCAGGTACCTTCTCTAGTTGAGCAGTTAGTCCCTTTTTTCCTTTTTTGAAGGGGTGGACCGCGATCGACCGACAGCTGCACGCTTTCGCATGGCACCGGAACCAACGTTCGGCCACGCATTCTAACAATTTCCCCCCCTCAGAGTTTTATAATTTTCCTTCTCGTGGAGATTTTC
>Ga0179593_1612214_pt1 | contig 11192 bp, 9 predicted proteins | sample CZODoug2_1_08_16_FD_185931 | JGI IMG/M metagenome (GOLD analysis project Ga0179593, IMG submission 185931) | Vadose zone soil fungal communities from Angelo Coast Range Reserve, California, USA - CZODoug2_1_08_16fungal (PacBio error correction) | ecosystem: Environmental > Terrestrial > Soil >... | reverse complement strand
CCCCCTCCTTTCGGTTACATCCCACTTTCCCCATCTCGGTCCCTCCTTGGCGCCCTGAGGGCCGTTGCGCACCCACGATTTTAACCAGCTCTTACGTGCGAACTCCAAATCAGGAAGTCCTTTACGTCTCCGAGCGCTTGCCCTTTCCTTCTGAATCCCCCTCCCTTTTTTGCGATCTCCACCAGAATTTCTCTGTAAATTAGTCTCTTTCCATCCTCGGCTATTTGGCGGCCCTTCTCATCTTTCCCCACTGCTGTTCCTTTTGATGACATGATGTCTTTTTTTACTTCATTTTGAGTCTTTCCTATTTGATGGAGCTCCGAACCCCCCTGATGCCACTTCTTATGTTCCCGTGCCCCAATTTCTACCAAGAAACTTTTCCCTTAGACTGTCTTTTCCCCAGAGAGGTCTTCATTAACCTTTACGACCCCCGATTAACTCGCAATTTCTTTCATTCGCTTTTTGGGTAGACGCTTGGGCGAGGCTGACAATTTTTTCCACTGGCCCCTTAGAGTCTCGACGCCCTTGTTCCAAGAAAGAAATAGGATCCGCGAGCATTTTCTTTCTAGTTCTTTTGAACTTTCTTTCTTTTTTCAGGCTTTTCTTCTTTCCCATCCCTTCTTCCTAGTTCCGCCGACAACGATAGGATGGTTTTCCTTTTTTTGAGAATTTCTTTTTCTCGGATCTGCAGACCTCCTGCCGGGACAGAGGATGGTAGGGGTGGGCCACCATTGTTTGTCCCCTAGTTATCAAGCTATATTCGGAGGAAAACGGCCCCAGCCGCATGCACCATGACTCCGGGAAACTAGTCTCCCAGCTCCCTTTTTAGCTTTACTTCCCCCTCCCCTCCTATACTCCCCGACCCCGCGATCTTTCCCATCAGAGAAGCTTGCCGCCGCACAGTTTTTTTCCCGCCAGTTTGGGGAATCCCCTTTTCCTATGTTCTTGAAATTTCTACTTTCTTTCCTTCTCTTCGAACTATGTCCGTTTCTTTCACCGACGGTATGAATTGTCCACGTACCCCGTCCCACGCGAATTTTTAACCCTTTTTTTGGGCAGCTATCTTCTTTTGCTGCTTCTTTTTTTTCCTTGCTCCTGCCCTTCAGCGCAAACAATCTCTGCGCGAAACTAGTGCAAGTTCGACTGAACTCCCTTAGACTTTCGGCTTCCCTCCTTTTTCCTTGGCTTTCCCCTTGCCCACGAATACTCTCGTCACAGGAGAAGCGCCATAAGAACTTCTGACCCCCGGGTCTATCCCAATCGTCTCTTTTTGAGTTCTTTTGATTTTTCCTTCTATACCCCTTTTCAGATCCGATCATGATCTATCGAGAATTTCGCTGTTTTTTGGCGGGACATCGTTTGGGAAGCCCCGACGACCGTTTTAGCCCTGACCCACTTCGCCCCGTCTTTTTCTTTCGGAACTCCCTCTTCATCATGCGTTCTTTGTGTCTAAAAAGACCCACATTTTCAACGAAGCCGCAGACCTCCCTCCTTTGACTTTCTCGACTATCCCCCGACATGCCTCAGAGAAGTTTTCCCCAGATTGATCTCCTCTGTTTTGAAATTTCGTTTCTCCTGAGGGCTTAAGCTCTCGGACGCTGATCATCTCGCTATTTTTTTCTCACGTTGACTGGCTAGTTCTTCATTTTGGTTTTAGTCAGTTCCCCACAGAATGGATGAGCTCTCTTCTTACGACTGTCCTTTTAAATTCTGATTCCTTCCTCCTGGTTTTCTCCTCCCTCGGGAAATTTTGTTATACAGGATCTTTCAGGCCCCCCGCAGGTTTCCCCCTCGCGGCTCACTCGATTGAGTGCTCGGGTCTGTGAGTCGTGGACTCCTCTCCCCCCTGGCCCATCGTTTTGAGTTATCATTCCTTCCAATTGAGAGGAATCTTTCTAGGCTGCGGGATAGAGTCTTCTTGAGGAATTTTCGAAGGTTACTTTTCCCCCTCCTCTTCGACCAGTGTCTCTACATTATTTCGGTAAGGCTTATAGCCTTACTCCTTAGTTTTTCTTTCCCACTTCCGAACCCTTAACCTAGACATTCAGCTTTTTTTTAGACAGAGGCCCTTTCCTATAGGCCTGAACCCTGTTTTTTTGATTTCTCCCCTCCCCTTTCGACTTCATTGATTTCAGTTCGACGCACTTGGGGGAGAAATACCCTTCCCCTTGTTCGTCAATCCTGAATTCGGATCTCTTCTCCTCCCTCCCCCCCTTTCGTCTTTCCCTCGGCCTCATTTCTTTTTTTTAAAGTCGTTTGGCCGCTGGAAGCTGTCGGAGTGTTTTGTACTGAAATCTCTTCAATGGGCCTTGCCCCGTTTCCTCACGTCGTCCTTTTTTTCCGCAGCTTCTTTTTTAGCTGTTCCCACTTCGTAGACCCTTTTTTCCCCGGAAATTTTTTCACCGTGTCCTTAATATTATTTTTTTTCCTATATGATTTCCCCGTCTCTTTTCAGCCTCCCTCTAAGCCTAAATTTGCAAAAAACAGCCCCTCCGTCCACGTGGCATGACTAATACTCCATGACAAAGTTCCATCATGACTCCGCTTTCTCTCCTGAGATCTTTTCTTGAGGAAATTTCAACCTGCCCATCGGATACACTTACCTCCCTGACTAGGCCGGCAGAACGCGTAGAGTGTTGTGAATCCGGAACTCTTAGAACCTACCTTTTTTTACTCCCCTTTCCTCAAATTTCGCTCTGGGTTGCTGGACTTTCCCCCTATAGGGACCCCCATTTTCCCCGCGGTTTATTCCTTGGCGTGGTTTTTTCCTCTGAGTTTTCTTTTCTCCCCCTTTTTTAGATTCTATACGCTAACTTTTTTCGTGGCGAACCTCCCGTGACTGGGTTTTCTTTTTAATTTTATCCGTGAAGATGTCCGCCAACTTCTCCCTTTTCTTTTCTGGGCTTTTGATTTCTTTACTTTTTTTTTGTCTTCCCATGATGGGTGGTGCAGAACCTTTTTCGCCGGGGATTCTTTATGGATTTCTCAAATTTTGGCTAGAGTTCTTTTTCCACTTACTTTTTCTACAGCACCCTTCCCCCCCCCCTTTTTGTTTGATCCCCTATCACTGAAATCACGTTCCGAGATTTTTCACCCCCTTCGAGGTGTTTCCTTCTTCCGCGAAATCCCTGCTACCAAACCCCTTGCACACCTCCTTCTTTAATTTTCCTTTCGTTTTGGTCCCCCCCCCCTTGTTTCGGCGGCCTAGTTTATTTATCTTTACGAAGGGAAAACCCGCATAAAGGACACGGAAGCCTTAAGAGAACCTGCCTTTAACGAATTTCCTCCCCCTTCCGCACCTCCCCGGGTGTCCCGCCGGTCGGCAAACCTTCACAAATCCTTCCCCGATACTGCCGACCTCTATACTTCACTTGCTTCTAGCTTCCCCCTGATCCTTTTTTTAACATCCTCCCATTTTTTTAGGGCCACTGATGGTATCTCTTATGATTCCCCAGATTCTCTCCCCTGCCCCCCCCCCTCCTGTGACTGAACCGCGGTGGTCGTCCCTTAATATAATCTTGATTTTGCAAGCGAACCACTGAGCTCTTTTTCCCTTTTTCGTGTTTTTTTTCTCCGTCTGGCATCCTTTTTCCAGTCGGTCGTGTAGAGCTCTTTTCCCCCTGAACGCCTTTCTTTTCCCGAGCTTTTTATTTTCTGGCCTTTTTTTTCTTCATCGTGTGGTTACGGAGTGACTGTGCTCCTCCTCAGGAACTTCCCTGTAGGCTCCTCCTTTAGCTTTTTTTCTTTTCGCGCTCTCAAGTTTGATGGCGCCCCTCATATTCTTTCTGCTTTCTTCACCGGTTTTTTGTCCGTCTCTTTTTTCACATTCGACTGCGGTAACCCCTGGAACTGTGAAGTTACCCCCTACGCTTTCCCCGTTAGCCACCAGCCCTCATCTAATTCCCTTCCTCTATCGCACGCCCAGAGTGTATTTTCAAACCTTAAGGTCCGGTTTTTCTTCCGCGATTCCACTGTTGCTTAATTTACTCTGACATTCCTGAGTTCTTCGTGTCTGCACCGATTTAATGAGTTTCGCGACACACAACTATGAAATCCATCTTCAAGTTCCTCATTATTTTCTGCGATCTCTCCCCTCTTTCAGTCTTCATCCCTTGTGAATCGCGAGAATACCTTTCACCATTCCCCCTTCACCTCCAAAGAACACCCCCCCCCTTGGATACTGCCTCGATTTCTGTCTATTTTTCCCTTTCAATTATTGACGGAAGTTTCCCTTGAAGATTTTTAGCGCCCTCTTTACCATCGGTACTATATCTCTGCTTTTTCCCCCCTCAGACAATCCTTTGGTGCCTGTCGATACTCCTTTGGATTTTTTTTTTTCCCAGGTTATCACCCTGGTCCCTTTGAAGCTCCTCTCCTTTGTGGAGGTGTTTTTTTGTTTTCTTTTCCGGTTTTATGTACAATCCGCGAGCAACCTAGATTTCGTAGTAGATTTCTCCTGAAATCTTCTCTTTTCGAAGCTTCATTTCTCTTAAGAATTTTCAGAAATTCTTTGCTGTTTGCTTCGATTTCAAGAAGCAGCCTTCAAAGCCCCCCAACAGTGACCACCCCTGGTCTCTCTAGTCTTATACCCACCCACCCCCCCCCACCAACCCCCACACCCCCCCACCCCCCCCAACCCCCCCCACAGAATCTCAGAGGGGCCTATCAGACTTTCGCGATCTATACTTTCTTCAGGTTTTCTTTCTTCGATGACTCCTCTTTTGTTTTCCCTTCGTGGTCCGCTCTCTCTTCCTTGCAGATCGTACACTGGATATCTTATGGCCCTTTTGTATTAGTATGTGTTTGATTGACGACCCTTTTTCCCAGCCCGAAGCGAGATGCTTAATAGCAGGAAGTCCTCTCCGGCCTGATTGCCGGGAAGTTCTAGTTTTCCTTTTTCGAACTTTTCTTTTCTCCTGACCCCGTTCGGATTTTTCGTCCGACTTGAGTCCAAACGTTACCCTCAACCAATACTCTCCATGAGACTTTTTACTGTCCGGGTCCCGTGGATCTTTCCTTTCCCGCCTTTTTCGCGGTTCTTGCCTATAGAGGAATCTTTTCACCTGTCTCCTCTCGGAAACTACTTTCAGTTTAGTTTTTAGCCCTTTCCGATTTCGTTACTTTTTTTGTTTATAAAGGACGTTCCCATTACTTTTCCAGATATTTCTTTCCCCCTATGTACTTTATCGGCACTTTCTCTCTTGACTTCTCTCTGCACATTCGACCAATTATTCTGTGAGTATCATTCCTTTTTTTGACCTTCCTTGCGACTCCAAACTTATTTTTTTTTTTTTACCACCTTTCTTGATGTTTCTACCCCGGTGGTGCCCCCCTCCTTACGCCTAAGGGCCTGATTCTTAAAGGCTTCTTGATCCTTAACCCCATTTACACTCTAATTTCCCAGGCTCTTTTTCCTTAGGTTTTCCTCCCTCTCGGACTTCGGACTCTTCAAGTTTTTCCTTAACCTTCCCTGACAGCCGTTATTATATGATTCCCTCTTAGCACTCTTTACAAGGCTGAGTTTTTCCCTCATAACTCCCAATAATTTTTTCTATGAGTTTTCTTCCCCGAGGTCCTCGTCGAATTGAGCCCCCCCCCGCAAACTCCTTTGTAGTCCCGATGCTAGAGGCTTTCCTTTTTCCACCGTCCACACCGATTTGTCAAAACCACAGGCTTCCTTTCCCAGACCTCTCGAGCATTAAACCTTCATGCTTTTCCCTTAGAGCCCTTCCCCTGTTGACACAACGCCCCCTTTTATTTCCTGTTTTACACCGGAGTTCAAAGCGCTCCTTCTTTTTCTTCCCTTTGCCTGCGGTTTTTTCCGGCTTCTTCCCTATATGCCCCTTTCCTCCCCGCACCTCGAGACTTTTCCTCTTTCTCCTTTTTATGTCCTCATCCTTTTTTCGGGGTTCTTTCTCACCATCAGACCTTTTGTGACCACCCCCCTTTTCTTGGGTCCTTGATAATTCTGGCTATTAATTATTTTCCTCAGACTTTCACCAAATGTCGCGATACTTTTCTAACTCCTTCAGGGACGCTTACCTCCTTTCATATCCATTGAGGTTTTTCTTTTTTAGTGATCTCTTAAGTTTTTTCCCCCCCTCTTCTTGGAGCGCAGGCCCTTCTTTGGAGCCTGCCTGTCGTACGAGGAGATTCTCCTCTTTGCTCACTCCTCTAGGCCGACCTTTTCCGTCCATCCTTCACGGGACTAGTTTTTTTTAGGATTCCACCATCATTCGTTCTTTTTTTTCATTCCTACTTTCTCTTAAGAGGGCTCCAGGAACACCCATTCCACTGTCCAATTTTCCCTTTTTTTCCGAAAACCTTCCTTCATCTTCCCTTGGATTTCTCCGAGGGTCCAATGCCTTCCTTCCGCTTCGTCAGACCGGCCCCCTTTTCGACATATCTTTCGCGCAGGTCTAAAGTTTTTTTCGTCTCCCCTCTTTTCGATCCAACCGGCGTGTCGTCCTGCCGCCTCTCTCTCACACTCCACAACGACAACCCTCCTCCCCTTGCTTATCGAGTTTCTCCTAAATTCCCTTATGGTTTTTTTTGCACGGAGTTTTAGGTACTGGGATATTTTCTTCTTTCTGTTCAATTCCTTCCCCCTGAACCCCTTCAAGTGCCCCGCAGTCTACCCCCTTTCGCGGAAACTTTCTTTTCCCTTCGCAGTTGCCGCGGCTCCGCGGCACGTATTTTTTTAAGTCCCCTCAGATTTTTTCATTTGGAGTTCCCCTCACTTGCATTGGACGTCCTTCACTCCCTTGTTCCACGCTCTTCTTTTCTCTCAGTGATTTTTTCCTCTCCGATTCCTAAGATAGGATTTTTTTATATCTCTTGGGATTGGTTGCTGCCCCTTCCTCCCTCTAGATCTGCTTCAGTCTTACCTAGTGATTAGCTTCTCGCGGGGTCTTTTCTATTGAGCGATTTTTCCTAATAAAGTCCCCCGGCACCTTATGTCAATGGAGGGTTCTTTTCCACCTCTCGCTTCTAAACTTCTCTAGTTTAATTTTTCCCTGGACATCTTTTCCCCTCTTTTTTCCGTGACTTCTCTCAGAACTCTCCTTCCAACTTTCGCAAGTTTCTTTTCGCCTTCTTCCCCCTAAAAGGTCACCCCTGCCGCGTCTTTTTTGTCTGTGGATCTCCCCCCCAGCTCTTTTTCTCTCTGCGGATTGTGCCACCACTGTTTCCTCTTGTTGTGTTTCATGACTCCCCGCTGTCGAACTCCCCCCCGCGACTTTTTTTTCCAACTCCCCGATTGGTTTTTCTATGTCTGCTGCGCAGCTTTTTTTGTTTTCACACTCCTCCTCCTAATTGGTAGTCTTCTACATCCTTTCCGTAAGGTTCGATTCCTGACGATCTTGTCATGTCGATTGGCTTTCGACAGAACTCACAGAGTTCTTTACGTCTTTACAGCTTACGCTTTCGACTTTCTAACTTGTTCCTTTCAAAGGCCCCCCCCCTTTTTCTTCCTATTTTTAATCTTCCTCTCACCGCTTTCAGGGGAACCCTTATCCCCTTTTTCCCTCCTTAGACCGCCTTTTAGTTTTCTGCGTTTTTAGTCTTTTTGACCTTTTTTGCCTTAGTCTTCATAAAACCGCCTCCGGCCTTTTGCTTGTAAACCTTTTCTCTTTCGGATGTCCCCCCTGGCCTTTTCACGGCCTTATTATAGTATGAAAATCCGTCGTCTTTATTGGGCGATCAAAAGTTTCTTACGACTCCCCTCCAGACACATTTTTCAAAATATCGTTTCCGAGACAGCACCTCTTAATCTTTCCTCTTTTTCCCCGAGAGATGGACGAACCCTATTGTCCTTCTCCTCATAGCTTTAATATTCCTAGTAGATGCCCTTCTTTACCGCTTTCTCGGATCTCTCTTATGGATCCGCCGATTTTGGGATTTCTTCCTTTTTGCTTTTACTCACGTTTTCTTCTCTGTTGGTGACGTTGATTCTCGAACTTTCTGACTTTGCTTACGTTCCCCCCTTGAAGGATATGAAGAGTGTCGTTTCCTCGGGCGGCCTTCTTACACTGGGTATTCTCGGGTCTGATTTTCCTTCCCTGCTTTTCCTTTTTCCCCAACGATTTTTCACTACCCCCCCCTCTCGTGCGGCCCTTGCGAGTCCTTTGACGTTTTCTTTTCAAAGGAGATCTTCTTCCAATCCCCCTCTTATTCCTCTGTTCGCAAACCACTCCGCTGGGGCGTCTCTTCTAGGCTTTTTTCTTACCGCGTCTCGGGCTTTTTTCTTTCCTTTCTTCGTATTCCCCTTTTCCTCTCCTCCAATAACCCATTTTAGTTTATTAGCACTTCCTCCCTCGTTCGAGTCGGCCTCTGGGCCCTTTCTGTTTAGTGATTATTCTCTGAATCCACAAAGGGGCGTTCCTCTTTCCTTAAGACTTCTAAGAAACGCAAGTTCGAGACGTTTAGGTCTAAGAACCAATGTTTCTCGTTCGTTTCTCTCTTACACCGCCTCTCAGAATTCCCTCGCGTTCGTCCTGACGCCAGGCGTCCCCTCCACACCCATCGGTCGACCATGAACTTCTCCCTTTGATGATTTTTTCTGGGTATTCCTTTATCTTCTTGCTTTGCGGAGAGGTCACGGTCCCGTCTAGTGAATGACCTGCCTCGATTTTCTTCGTTTTCTCTCCCTCTCCCCCTCTTCAAACGGAGATCGTTAAAAGTTTTCTAATCATGCTATCTTTTGATGTTCTTCTTTTCTGACGCGTCCTCCCCCCCCGGCCTAACCTTTCCCGAAGAAACCTCCTTAGGATGAATCGCGAACCGCTCCATCCTGATCTTTCCCCGTAACCTCTCTAGGTCCTCACCCCCAGTTCCCTTTCTTCCATTCCGCTTTTTTCCTGATCCCCGCTTCCCTCGGTGCTGAAGGGCCCCACCAGGAGCCCTGCCCGGCTTTTTCTCGAAACCGAACTCTCCTTCCCTGTCCCAGGGGCCCCCCCTCCCTCTTTTGATTTGAAGGTCTAAGATCATTATCTTTTCCAAATTTTATTCGATGGATTTGGTCATCTCCCTTATAGAAGGGTCATAATGGTTTGTTGGGGTAAACAAATCAAATATCCATAGTTCTACCTTTGATTTATGGGGTAGCTCCCACAGGTCCAAGCCCCCCTGAAGATTCTTATTTGGGACCTCACCCACTTCTTGATGATGGACCAAACACCTTCATGCTGTCGTCTCATGGACCCTTTTCGCGCTATGCTTTCTTCTCTTCGGATCGCATCCCCTGGTCACTCGTTCGACGGCTCTGCTAGCTCGGCTCCAGGGCGAGAATATTCAATTTTTCTATTGCCTTTCTCTGGGTGCCCTTGTTCGTGGTCTTGCCAATAAGAAAATTAACCTTTTTTTTCAGACAAAAAAGTACCCTTGCCCCTTCCCTTAGGTCGATCTTCTTTTGATGTAAACACCCTCGTGGTTCTCTTTAATAATCACAGTTTTTTTTTCTAGGATTTTGACCTCCTTCCTTGTTCAAGCTCTGGCATTTTTCCTTCTTGAGTCTTTTTTTTTTCCTGGCACCCCTCGTCCCCGAATCGACCAGGTGACAGACCCCCCCAAATGATAAATGCATAGTCCCGTGGACTTAGATCTTAGTTCTACTAAAGTTGTGATGCTCTCCTTTCCTGAACCCTTCTTTCGGCCCACCCCCCCTGGCCCCCGTTAAGCGAAGGTCCCCCGAGGTTACAGACATTCCTGCGTTTGTCACCCCGCCTATATTTTTCCCTCTTGCTTTGCTCCCCCTTAAGTTTTCTCTAACTCATGTCTTCTTCCGAGAGGAGTCCATAGAAACCCCTACCGGCTTCCATTGCGTTACACTTGCTGTCTCGGCATGAGCTTTACAGGCCTAAACTCTCGGAATATCTTAGAGGGATAAGCTCCTGTTAAAACACACACACGTTTCCGTTATTTCGGCGCCCTGCGGTTTCTTCTTTTCTAGCCGGGGGCGTAGACTGCGTCTTCCCCCCCTTGCGCTTTCTCTCCCCCAGCTTTGATACCTCCACCCCTTTTCAGCGCTAGCCAGTCTGAGCGTGAGTTGCGCTGGCCGTTCTCTCGCATGTTTTGCCTTTGGATTTTTTGTTTTTTCTAATCTTCTTGAAGGTCCTCCTCCAGCTGCTTTTCGGCGCGGTGAGAAGGCGCGTCTATGTGTTTTTTCTCGGAGCGCCTATGCCTCCCCTTTCCATGCGAGCCGCCTTAATAGGAATGAGGAGGTTTTTATCCCAAGGTCCCGCCAGGTCCCTTGTATCCTATTCACGGATGCACCGCGCGAACCCGAAAATGGCGGCAATCGGACAGTTGCGTAAGCTAACGCCTCCTTCCCAGTCACAACGTTCAATCCTTTCCCTTGACGCCATTGATTTATTCTTTTCAGCGGTCTCCACGTAATTCAACCTGCGGGACGCTCTTGTTAAGATGTTTGTTGACTATATCCGCGGTCTCCTTTTCAGTTCCACTGATGAAATCTTAGAGTTCCCCTTTTTCCGGTCGCGGTAATGACGTATTGCTAACCAGTTCGAAAAGAGAACGCTAACTCTCGCGTACCCGTATTCCGAGCACTCTTTTCCTTATTCGCCCGGTCCTCGGATCGGACATTCGCAGCATAACTTTTTAGTGAGCAAGTCAGTCAGCCGTCCGGTTTGTTTTTTCTTTTTTTTTTTTTTCAGTCCCCTCTCATCGTCTCTGTGGCTCCTTTTGTCTTCGGCCTCTCTGCACCCTTTCCTCGAGATCGTCTCGGAGCACAGAGTCCATAAGACTTCTAGACCCCCAGTCTATTCCCCTTATTCACCGCCCTTTTCTTGTTTGTTATGTATCTTTCTTTGAGTTGTCGCTGCTGGTCCATCTCCCACTTGGCTCCCCTCCCCTCCCGATCATGCTCGAGCTCTCATCGAGTGCCGCGATGGATTTTTTTTGACTGTTTTCTTCGGCAATCTTCTCAACCTTTTTCAGCACCCGACGCCCCTATCGTATCCCCCATCCGGAATGAAAGGGCGTCCCCTACTAGCCAGGCGAACCACTTTTCCTATTATCTTTTTAGCCCCCTCTAGAGAAGCCATGCGTTCTTGAGCGGGTCCCCCTACTCCCCCTCTCCGATTCCCTTCTTCCGCCGCGCCCTCTACCCCTTTTGGTCCGTCAGCGCATGATAGAGTAACTACTCATTCCTCGGCGCGGGACGACTTAGTGGG
>Ga0179593_1551978_pt1 | contig 11192 bp, 11 predicted proteins | sample CZODoug2_1_08_16_FD_185931 | JGI IMG/M metagenome (GOLD analysis project Ga0179593, IMG submission 185931) | Vadose zone soil fungal communities from Angelo Coast Range Reserve, California, USA - CZODoug2_1_08_16fungal (PacBio error correction) | ecosystem: Environmental > Terrestrial > Soil >... | reverse complement strand
TGGACCTCTTTTTCGAGTTATCGCGATCCCTCACGCACCGCCCGGAAACTCCCTCTTCCCTGCACGACCTTTCTTGCTCGGGGCGCGAAGACGCTTTCCAAACCGAGGAATTTCGCCCTCCCCCAGTCCTATTCACACTCCCCTTTTTTCCCCGGAAACCTCCAGAAAGTTCACCCCCGTACCACAAGTTGCGGCGGCAGTTCCTCGGTAGGTGTGCAAACGTGGGATTTGCCTTTACTTACTCTACATCCCTAACATCACAGGTCCCCCCTCCCCCACTCTATTCTTGCTTTCTACGATGGTCACTCGGCCCTTTCGGCGAGGACACCCCTCCCTGGAATGGAGGGAGTACTCCTTTGTTCTTAACTTTTCCGGCCTCTTTTTTTACCCCCAGCGGTCTACAGGCACCTTACGGATTAAGCGTAAAAGTTAGAGATGTGGATGGGGATTCTGAGGACCGCACAAAGAATTACGACCCCTTTGTCCTCTTTTGCTTTGGGAACCGATAGCACACCATCGCTCTTTAATCTTCTTTCTTTCATATTAGACTGTTTCGACGTGAAGGACTGAGTCCTCTTAGAAATCACCTCATTAGTGCCGTCGATCTTCAGAATTTACAGCAGATGGCCCCCAGACAGCCACAATTCATATTAATAACGGAACTAGATTTTCGCCAGACATGGAACTCCTATCGCTGTCTTTTCTAATCCTGTCCTTCCTTTCCTTCCTTCTCTCTATCTTGTCCCCCTCTTCCCTTTTCAAAGAGATAGCGTTTTAGGCCGGCAAGGCCCGTTTGACGTACGCCGTCCTTCCTTTCCAGTCACACCAGATCATGGGGCGTTTTCCCCCCCTTCGTTACTCCTTTCCTCTCCTATGCGGGGCGGCGGATGGAACGTCCGGTAGCGTCACGGGTTACAACTGATTCGGCCCAGTCTTCAGGAAGGCTCTGATTTTGGCTTCCTCTCCCCAGTTGCATCGGCTAGCCAGCGATCTCGACCCTGGTATCTTTGAAATAATCTCCAAACTTGCTAACGACTTTTCCCTTGCACTCCTCGCAGGCTGGTGTACCGTTTTTCTTTCACTCGCCTTTCTCACGATCTTTCCCCAGAACGGTTGGTCGTATGTTAGCACCAATTTATCGACGGGGCTTTTTCTCTCGCCCGCGCACGTGGTACTCCCGCTGCTTTCGATCCGCCCGAGATCCCACGACGGAGTGTTAAGAGGGGATTCCGACGATTCATTCAGAGCCTTTCCGCTCCCTCTCTTAATGCTGTCCGTCGCGCCCGCGACCTCCTAATGAGCCTCCCGGACGATCCTAAAGCATATGAGTCTTAATCAACCTCCCTTGCACCCCCTACCCTCAGCGTGAAGACCGTCGAAAGGCGCCGGGGCGCCCGCAATGGTGATCGTCTTTTCGGTTCCCGTACGAGACGTCTCCCCCCCTCCGGACCCTTTTTCTTCCTCTTAGTGTCTTTTTCCCGCCAGAGAGCCTCGTCAAGAGTGCTGGCGCGGAGACGTCGTACTCTTAACGTACATAGGGCTGTTCCTCCGTTCTAGAGGCCTATTTTCTTTTTGGGGGGAGAATGTAGGCGGAGCTCGAGTCATAGGACTTAAAGCGCCTTTTCTCTTACGGTGCCTGTTCCTCTAGGAACCAGCCCATTTCTTCTCTATCTTCCCCTGTAGAGAATAAAGAATCTGCGATATTTCTTTCCGGAAACACAGCGAAACGGAAAGGAGACGTATTTTCAGATCAATCTCGAGCCCCCCCTCGCCTGAACTAACTTTGAGGAAAGTGGAAATAGCGAGCATGAACGTAGGGCCACAAATCTGGACGGTAACGCAGATTCCCCCCCGTGACTCTCGTGCTTTTCCGGCTACCTGGCCAACAACAGAAGGCTTTACTCAATTCGTAGATCGGTAGGATTCTTCCGCAGCCTCGCCCACCCGGTCTCCCCTTTTTTGCGGTCGGCCGGCGGAAAAGAGTCCGCATTTGAGGAATCATTTTGCATTATTTGTGTTCCTGCCTCACTCCTCTCGTCCCACAGTTCTCAATCGGATGAGAAGGGCGGGTCGATGTAGGGTCTCCCTTTTCCTATGAACGAACAGTGTAAGGTAGACCGGCATCTAGGGGCTAGACCATTCCCTTAGAGGCCCTACCCTCTTCCCCGTAGTCTATTTCCGATCCACGAAGAGAAAAAGTTTTGCTCGTCAATCCGCGACGTCCTCCCCTACCACCCCCAACCCTCCACGCGTACGAAGGACCTGGTTGGTCAGCAAGGACCTCCAAACTTAGCTTCTGGACTCTTTTCTAGGGAGAACCCAGAGGTCTCAAAAGAATACACACAAGCGTTGAGGAGTGACCTCCACACGTACGGCTAGTCTTGATATGATTAGAGCAAGTTTAGGAGGAGATATTAAGAGTCCCATTAAACTGGCAGTCTCTCCTACACTTAGTGAGACGATTCGTAAGCCGACCTTTTGCCTTGGTTCCGTACGGTGGTTTGTCCCCCCCCACGACGCCCTTCCACTTCGACCTGGTTTGTCTCCCCAAGTCCAGAACAGGCGAGGCAGCCCCTTTCGTTTTCTATGACCTCCCGGTACCCGACGTAAAGGTAATGCCCAGCTTCTATAGCCTGTGTCCCCGGTTCCCCCCCCTTCTTAAAGGAGGAGCGTCCGATCCAGGAGGCGCTCCAGGCCCTCCTCTCTCTTCCCGTTCGGCGCCTGAACGCCTGCGTTATTCAAGAGCTCCGGGGGGAGGGCACCCAGGAGCTGGCGTAATCAACGGGAAGCCCCGACATATAGGAAGTCGCTACTCCATACGAACTTGGACGCGCTGCCTATTCTATCCCCCCCACTCCCTCATCACCCATCATCCCCCTCCTCCCCTACCCCCCTTCCACTACAATCAACCGCCTCTACCCGCCCCCCCCTCGCGACCGACTGACTATACGAAGAAACGGCCGGAACATAGCATCGCACCGCAGAGACCAATGGAACTTCTCTCAGACCCATCCCCACCCCCTCTTCTTCGGCAAGCACTCTAACTCTCAGCCCAGAACGAAACAGAAAAAGAGGAGAGTGAACTGAGATTTCCCAGCACCCCGAGCCTCGCGAGAATTAGGTGAGAGCATAGACAGGTAGAGGTGAGGATGAATTAAGAGAAAAAGACAATAGAGCAGTTTTCCCCCGCCCGGAATGACAGCGAGTCCCAGAATTGCCTGCCGACCCGCGTGTTTACATCTCCCTCCTTTTCAAAGACGGGCACCGGGTCGAAACACGGAGTAATCCAGAAAGCAACGGTATCCAGGTTCCTCGCCCCTAAGGATAGGAATTCAAAAAAAATGAGGAAGCAGCCCAGAGAGAGTTCACTTTTGGAATTGTTTGATCGTCTGCAGCTCTTAGTAGAGAAATCAAATTGGTCCCAACCGCTTCTTAAAGCCCTTCCGCCGCACGGTGGTAGGGGGTGGTCATTCCTGCTATCTCTTTCCTTTTCGCCCCGTACCCCTTTCTTCTGTCGTTTCTCGTTTTTTTCGGTGAAGGAGACAGTTCGGCTCCTAGGGCGGCAAGCCCCTTAGTTTCTTTATCCTGTGCGGGATGTTGGCAAGGTTGTGAGTTGCGTGACGAGTCGGAGAATACGGTTTGCTTTCCAATATATTATCTCAATACTTCCTTTCCTTTTTGTTGGCATCTCTCTGGTCCTGAGGCCGCCCTCTCAGATTGACGGCTCGTTCAAGAACCAAAACGGCAACCCCGGGAAAGACACAGAGCCCTTCCACCTCTTATGTCGGTTACGCCCGGCATCCCCTGCTTAGGTTTTCCGGATTCCCCTCTTCTCCCAAGCTCTTGACCTGGGATCGCCACCTGGTGGGACTTTTGTTGAAGGGGGACCTCCCCACGAGTCCTTCCTAGGGGATGGGACACCCCCACCCCCCTCCCCCTTTCTTTCCTTTTTTTTCAAGCCGTCTTTTAATTTGGACCCAAACCGATTGCGGCTCCAAGAAGGGGGGAAAATCTTGCAACTTCACGGAAGGAGCCATCCCCCCTCTTCCTGCTCCTTTTTTTTTTGGTCTTCAGTTCGGCGTCGCGACCTGGTTGAGGGTGAGGACGCCTGGCTCCTAAATTCCGTGACCTTGTTTCACACCGATTTCTTTGCCCAACTCTCGTCTGCCTTCGCGACTACCCAAGTCGAGAGGGGCTTTCGTCTTAATGAGCCAACCCACCCCTCTCCCTTCCCCTCTTTCTTTTCGACACCGGTAGCAAAGAAAGAGATGGTGTCTTGCAGGGTCCAGCCTTCTCGGTCCAGCGCGAATGTGCGCCCTCGCACTACGAATTTAGTGAGAAAGAGTTCCGAAAGAGGGGTAAATCCCGCTGGTTGAAAGCCCTAACGGCGCTCCTCCTGACCCGCTCCCCTTTCGAGAGAATGGAATCGATAATCCCGGGAAGATCCGATTCTGAGGAGCGGGCACCTTGGATGACAAATCTTACTAAGACTTTTGTAAATTTACTTTGCAGGCTTCTCCCAACAATAGAATGGGGGCGGCCTCGCTGAGTTCTTTATTGGAGGCGCCAAGGTAGGGAGTTTCTGGCATTTTTCAGTTTCTCTGGAAACCCGATTCAAGCCCTTATTCCCCCCCCCGTCTCTGTGGGCGGCCGCGAAAAGACGGCCAGGCACAGAGATTCTAGACTTTATAGGTAATCAAACGAGATCCGATCTATGCAATCCATCTCCTTTTGGGACTTTTGGGCCGGCGCCCAGAAGCCTCAAAAGAATTTTAGTTCATGGGCAGCCCCAAAGGTAGTTGTGGGATGGCTGTGTTTGCTCCTTAACTGCGCATATGGAAGAGACAGAATGCGAGAGAGATATGCGACGAGAGTGGACTGGGTTCCCTTTTATCCCTGTGCACCCCGAGAATCCCGTATCCTCCTGCTTCTCTTCATGCTGAAGTTGCGCAAAGACCTCTCTCTTCTCTACGATCCTGACCGTCCGACCTCTTTAAGTCCTCTCACAGCACTTGCTTCTACCTCGCCGAAAGCAGAACGCGGTTTGGAGAAAGAATGTTTCTTTAGTCAGAGGCCCCACAGTATGAGATCCCTCCTTTGCGTGTTGGCAACCGGCCAGAGAGAATCCTAAAAGGAGTGGCGGAGGACGACTTCGTCTTCCCTAAAGATGGGAACTTCACAGTAAATTCGATGGCACGCGACCGTAGTGCTTCGAAGTACGGAGTGCCGAGAGGTAATTCCTGAGAAAAATCCCGGTAGCCCAGTTTCTCCTTAAGTGAGTACCGTATAGATATGATGATATCTATATATTTTTCATAAATACGCCCTTGTTGTTGAGTCCCCAGGCCCCTGCGTGAGATGCCTCCGGCGGCACCCGGACCCCCTTCGGAACCGTCAGCGGTTCTCCCTGAACCTATCGAGCCCGCCGCTGTTCCACACTCATCCGTTAGGCCCTCCCTCTCCCCCATTATAGCCCTTACCTCAACTTTATGGACGGGATCCGACGAAGTTTGCGGCCTCGGACACTCGTGCTGTCTGGCTCGTTCTTGACAAACAGAGGCGGGGGAAGCACATTTTGCGTGTTCGATCGTACTGGGCAAATCCTAACGAGCACACCGAGGGAGCCCCCCTTGGAGAGTTCTCAGGAAACTTATTAACACGTGCCTCGTTTTAAGTCCTGGCACTATGTTGGGTGCGGCGGCCCTAAGAGGCCTCGGACCTTCTCTAGTCGCTCAGAAGGCCGGAGATGAGGGCGCTTCTTCCCGTTTCAGGAACTTGCGGTCTGTAGAAGGACCTGATAACATGCCCCGTTTTTTTCTGCTTCGAATTTCCACGATTCACAACACTTTGAGAGCCTAGATAGATATTAAGAGCCCTTTTCTCACTCTTTCGCGGCGTGATAACAAAAAAAAGCGAACCAGCGGCGCGCCCTTTTGGCCCTTCTACGACCACCCACTTATAGGGGAAGATAGTAGGGGTGAATTGCCGCAAAGACCCCCAGGGTCCATTTCCGTCTATTAAACCGTCTGGATAGAAGGGAGATGAATTTAGTAAGGGATCTCCCTTTGACTATTGCCGACTCTCTGGCTTAGTCGACGCCCGATATTCTAAGCGCAGGAGAAGCAAACAAGGGACGCTCTCAGCCGTCTTTAACTTGTTCCTTACGGCAACCTGACCATCCCCAAGAACTTCCGGAGCTCCCCCCCCCAGACCCCGCAATCGAGGACCGCCCCATGGCGTCGTATGGTTGAAGTTGATCACTGCCGGACCATAGGAACCAGTAACTACATGCGTCACTCCGTTCCCTACTTGTGTCACACCTGAGTTTAAAAGCTCCGCTTCAAAGGAGGAGCTACGGAAGGATTAGTGCGTCAAGTAGAGTAATCTCGGCATGTCGTTCGAAGAACTCACTCACGTACAAAGTCAGCGAGGGACGGAAGAGAGCCGTCGGGGAGGGCCTGCACCAAAGAGGATCCCACCAGACCCCACATGATTTTTCGTGGTAAAAAAGAGTAAGGCAACCAACCCCGAATGATGGACCGTACAGCTCCTGGTCTTTGAGAAGAAAGCGAAGGAGTATCGACTTCTCCCTACAGCCATAGAGTTTTCCCACAAGAAATAAAGCCTACCCTAGGAGGGTCGTTTGATTCAAGGTTTAAGCGAAAAAGAGAAGACTTAGTCCCTGTGTGCGCAGGGAGCGGGTTGGAGGATAAGGAAGGCGAAACACTCCCAACTAGCAGACGGGCTCTTCTCAACGAATCGGTTAGACCCGAATTTATGAAGGGACCTCCCACTGTGGGAACCGATCTCGATGACGAAACGTTTTAAGCGAAACCCCCAGGAGTCCTTAAACCGCATTAAAGTCTTTGTCCGCAAAAGGCAGCGGAACCTCTTAGCCCCCCCCCCGTCTCGATGATTTGGAGTTCAATTACGTTAGTTTAAGTTTCATCCCTCTTTTCTGCCACATCAAAAGTTTTCTAAACAGCCGGCTCCTTACGCCGCCCCGGTGGTTCCGGGGTTGGGCAGTGCATCACTAGAGCGATTCTTGGCTTCTGAAAAAAAATGCAAAGGGTTTTTTTGGTGAGAACATCAGCTTGGTGACTTTTATTTCCCCCTTCTCAGTTAAGGATACGTCTAGGCGGGGCCCGCATAAGACGTTGCGTCGTGGATTCCGGGAAGCGGCGTTTGCGGTGTTTCGGGGGAGAGAGGGATTCTCTCGCGGCTCAGACGGCTTACAACTATCTGTTACTCTACCTGCCGTTGTGCTTGTTGCGCTCTTGGAAGGAGCAGCGTATCGCCGACGCTCGTCCCACCAGCAAACCGTGCCGATGTCCTGAGCCCTCAATTGCTGGCGGTGTTCCCCTTCGCGCCTTCGTAGCACCTTCATTTACGAACGATCTAAACCCATCGTCCTGGTCCTCACTATTTTTCGGGTTTTCCTCCCACCTATAGAGCAGGTGCACGGTGCCCACCCGAAAACCGTGAGTGAAGGGCCTCCAAGCCGAGTCTATGCAAAGCCCCCGTGGTCAGGTTCCTCCTTCCCCTTTGAAAATCGCACTTATAAGGAACCCCCTCATGATCAGGTCTGCTTAGCATCCTTTAGGTTCCCCCCCGGAAGCTCGTTAACAGGCCTGTACTTGGGGCGAAGACGGTTGTGAGTGCATTCTTTTCCATGGCGCCCTTCCCCACCGTTATGTCAGTAACCTTAGTTTTCGAAAAGGCTTAGCGGACAGTAGAGCTTTGATGGATGCGCGTGAGTCCCCTCCCCGACCCGCCAACTCCCGACGGCTTTGGGTCTATGGGAACAAAGTTTCTAAAAAGTCCCAAGAAACCGCACCCAATACCCAAAACAACACCAAAAATAAAAACCCACTCTTGCTGTAGGGTAGGTCTATTAGTTGAGTCCGGCATGGCAGGGATCAAGCCCCCTTCTCACCGTTTTCGAGCGTGTACCCTCGAGGGTAACCGAAGATGTTACAGCCAGCCCCAGGCATTAATTCCAGAAGAGTCGTCGGCCGTCCTGCCCCCCCTGACTTCTTTCCTCCCTGCCCGTGCGTGGACGCCCACCTACAGCTAGAGGAACTACCCTCATTTGTGAACAAATGCTCTGATACAATTCCATTCCGGCTTCCGCATGATTCATTTTGCTACAACGTCCCCAAGAAGACGCGGGTCTTCCTACTCTGCTTCGATTGGAGTCTCACCCTTTGGTGTGATGGATGTGGAAGTAGTAAAAAGGCTTTCAGGCTTACAGGCACGGTCTTTTTCTCCTTTTTTAAATGATTTGGAGCGGAGCGCTGCCAGACGTTATCGCTATAGGAAACCAGCTCTAGACCTCTTTCTGACTTCCCCCACCTCCCTTCAATCCTTGAGTCCATCTGCCCTACTAGAAGGCATTTTGGGAAGGTTTTATTAAGAGTCAGTCGAAAGAAAGTTCACCAGTCTTTTTTTTAGTCCATTGGCGAACCGGGCGGGGAAGAGAGGTGAGAGTGTTTTGTAGCGTCTCGCGCAACCCGAATGGAAGAGCAGATATGATTCGACGTGTGGCTCTCCCCAGGAAGGTTTTTTTTTTAGTGGAAGCTTTGATAGCCCGCGCTCCGTAGATCAATCCTTCCTCGAAATGAACTCCTTACTGCCCCTTGTCGGCCCTCCCCAACCTCGCCAGACGGAGCCGACTGTTGACGTCACTTGAAAGCTCGTTTTTTCACTGCCCACCCGACATAAGGTTCCCGGAAGGTACTCGAAGAGTGCACCCCCAGTCGCACGAACTAGTACGTTCCCGCCCTCTCTTCGCTCTTTCCTCCGGCTACCCCCACGATACCTGATAGACGCCCTGGATTCCCAAGGCTGTCCAGGAAATCTCTCTACGTACCCTATTGCTGGAGACGGCAGAACTTTACCGTTCTTCCAAGATGGTCTTTGTTCTAAGTATTGTATCAGATGGAAACCCGCTTACGTGGTTCGTCGTTCGGCGGGTGGATCGAGGTCCTCGGAACGCGACGTACGCCGGTCGGTGTTCTGGGCCTTAGTCCCTCTAGACCTCTCTATTGAGTATCTATCTTTTACTCAAGAAGTCGCCGGGATCAGGGGGTACCTTCCAACGAGAAGAGCGACACAGAGACGGACTAGCCACCGGCATGACGGCGTCGGCGACAACCGGCCTGGAAACCACAAGAGACCCCTCGAAAGGACGTAAACCCCTATGCTCTCTTACAGAGGAAATAGCGAGCACCTCCTGAAGCCCCACTCACATAGATCACCCCTAGGCCACCCCGCCTTCGGCCACGTGGACATCCTCCCTAGAGAAAATTGAAGTAGTCCACCATCTGAAGGGATAAGAAGAACCGGAAGCTCCACAACTCTTAGGACGTTTTGATCGCTTTCGTGAACCCAACGACTGCGGAACAACTTTCCGCTGAGGAGGATCTCTCTCCCGTGCTCCCTTGGCCCCAATCGAAGAATCGAGACCCCAGGGATCCGGGGCATCGGGCGTCGCAGCGTGACAAACCTTAGCGAAGCAGGATCGCGTCGTAAGCCGGAAAACTCGAGGCTGAGGTGATTGAGGAAGCCTCAGAGGAATAACGGTAACGGGAGCCAATACGGCCCGGGATTCCTTCGCCATTAAGACCCGTGAGATGTGATCTACTACCAGACTAGTAACCTCCCTTTAGCTTCAGCCTAAGTATTCTGATCGAGAAATTAGATCGAATAACACCTGCAAAAGAAGTCGTCTCCGTCTCTCCGACTTCAAAGAGAGCGACGGATAGACGGACAACCAGCCCCCATTTCTTCCCTTCTCTTCGTGAAGATCACCAAAAAAAGACCCCGCGGTACGAACGTCATCTCCGAATCAAGGGAAAGTTCCAACCCAATTGAGCGGTATATAGGAGGAGCCCAAGATTGAGGAAAAGCTACCAAAGGAATGCCCCTTCTCGTCTCTCCGTGAGCAAGGAGTTATTACAGGACCGGGTAGAGATATTTGCCCCGAGGGCCGGCCGGATGGAGACAGTATAAAAAAAAGCTCGTGCGCCACTCTTAATGGAGACTTCCGAAGGTCAAGGGACGAAGTAGTGTCCCGGTGACTGAGACAAATGACACAAGCCGACTGGTCTGCTTCCCAGGCTAACCAGCCTCCTATTCCACCGAGCCCCAATGACTTATTGGGTGTTGGAGTTCGGAGCTGAGTCAGTAAACGCACTGTTCCCTCCCTTCGTCTTAATAGCGTGTTAAACCGAGGGCCACTCGCTATAGGAGAGTCGTACTATTGAAGCAACTTCGGCTACCGCCAGGGACAAGCGATACTCGGCAATGGAGAGAAGAAAGTTTACTGCATTAAGGACAGAAGCAACGCTGCTCCCCCAGGGGACGGGCCCTCCATGAAATCGGCGGAGCAACGAACGACGGGATTCATCCACTAAGGAGTCCGGCACGATGTCCCTCGTCACTCCGTTACCCCATCTTTTCCCGCCCACCCGTGCTCATTGGCTGAGAGTCTTTTCTGGTAACCCTGACCGGCGGAAACCTTCGCCCCAGGATACCCGCACTCGACCTTGGCAAGTAAAGGTTCCCCTCTACCCAGAGCAAGGAAAGAATCACCTCTGAGCCGCGCCTGGTCTGCTGTCGAGGCACAGCCAAGGGAAACCGCAAAAGCACAGACGGGCGTCCGGCGCGGCTCTTAAGGGTGGGTTGAGGTCTTCCAAGTAAAAATAACAGAGGCAGGTTTGTCGACTTGAAATCAGAAGAAGACCTTTGACAGTTTTCAAGCGTGGTGGACGATAAGAGGGAACCGAACTTTTCAGCTACAATTTTAAAGTTCACCGAGGCCAGTGTTCCTTTAGCCGACTCCGGCCTTCACCCCTAGCGAAGACGGGCATGGAGGCGGGTCCCTAGCGACGTCTGCATTTTCTTAGTCGCCGCACTCCCACTGGTAGCGACCTTGTACCGGACTGAAGAAAGAAGGTTGGGGCTTCCCAGTTAAGAAACTGGCGAGGGAAGTATCCCAAAATCATAAAAAAGGGGCGAAACGTTCTTATGGGGGAGGAAAGTTAGGAGCCCTGTGAAGGTAGTAGTCAGACGATCTGTTCCAATTCCTCCTTGCGGGCAATGGATTTGGCCATCAGGAGGAAGCCCGTTGGACGTAAAGGGTGCCTCCTTTAGTGAAGACTCAGTCTTCCAGGTTAGAGGCCTCCAGG
>Ga0179593_1479479_pt1 | contig 11192 bp, 11 predicted proteins | sample CZODoug2_1_08_16_FD_185931 | JGI IMG/M metagenome (GOLD analysis project Ga0179593, IMG submission 185931) | Vadose zone soil fungal communities from Angelo Coast Range Reserve, California, USA - CZODoug2_1_08_16fungal (PacBio error correction) | ecosystem: Environmental > Terrestrial > Soil >... | reverse complement strand
CACATTTTTGTAACTCCAACCGAGGGCAGGGATCACGGTTTGTTGTACGAATGTACTTCACTTTGTTCTTTGTCTCTGTGCGGTGTTTTGAGCTCTCTCTTTATTCTTTCTTCTGGGCAACTAGGCCAGTTCTCCCGGGGATGGATGAGACTCATGGTTCTCCGTTGACCGAGGTTTTACCTTTTAGCCCTTTTCCGTTTCACCTGGAGGTACACCAAGGTTAAGACCCAACATTTTTTTATGCTCCTCACTGGGGCGGTTTTCTGGGAGAACCCTTGCAGTAACAAATCTTGTCCGTCTTCGTCCCCCACGCAACGCCGCTCTGTACGCGACGGCTCGCCTCTTCAATGATCAAAACAATGCTTGTGACAATCCCTACGGTTTTACTTTTTTCCACGTGCTTCGAGACTATCCGATGCTTTGGGGCAGGACCCGGTGATAAAGTACCCCACGTCGTTTAGACCCCCCCTTACTTTTTTCTTTACTGTTGTTTGCCCGACACGACCCTTTTCCGTTCTGACGGTAGTACGGCGTGAAGGTTATGGGGTCCCTTTCAGACCCGGATGGAAGTGCCTTCCCTTGTCCAGGATGCCCTTTCCTGTGCCCCTCGGGTAGAGAAGCAATACCCATTGTACCTGGCTTTGATGATCAAGGTTTTTGTTTTGCCTCCGATGAGATGTCCTTTTGAGATCCCTGGGAGGGGGTCATTTCCCTCCTTGGCCGGTCTTGTTCCCTCCTTATTTTTCGCAACCGTCCTTTTCGTTGGACCTGCTAATGTTTTTTGTGACCGTGTTCCTCTTTTTTTCCGCTGTTCACAAGATCCGCTCCTTTTTATTTTGTTCTTAGGCCCTGGTCAAGAAGTATTCAATATATTTTTGCGTTCTGTGTCCACCCCCTGTTTGATTCTTTGCCCCTTACGGGGATACTCCCAGTTTGGGTAGCCCTCCATAACCCCCGGATCGCCCCGTGTTCCCTTCACCCCCTACTAAAGCCCACACCTGGTGAGGTCTGTTGGTGGATGAGATTCCGAGACTCCCCGGGAGCTTACCGCGCTCATTTGCACCGTTCTTTTTATTTCCTTTTAAATATTCGTTTACCCAGTTAGTTGTTTGAGGGCGTTTTTAGGTTAAATATTGCCCGGACCCGTTTCAAACTAGACCCGACCTTAATTTAGTAATGGGGCCTGTTTGCCGTTGAGCTTACATCCCCAAGCTCCAGAAAGGCGGATATTCAGGTGTCTCCTTCTTCCCTCCCCCCCGTGAGATGAATTTAATTGAGTATCCCCAGAAAAATCAAGCTCTCACAGGCCAGCCTCATGGTCTCCAGTCTTTCTCATTACTTTCTTCGCCACCCCAACCCCCCAACCAATCCCTATACTTTTTCCAATCCTGCTCCTAGTCTTTCCTATGTTGACCTACCCCTCCACCGCACTCTGAACCGTTCCTATTCCCTAGCACGCCTTTACCACTGAGTTTCATTTCGGCGTCTCCTTACTTACTCTTTTTTTGACCCCCTTCCGGCCTTTGACCCGTGTCCCTTGGTCTTTCCTCTACCCTCTTCCCCTCCCTCTATCATCTTAGGACTCATCTGCAGCCTGCCCATCCACCCTTCTTGGCATGCCACTCTCCTATGTTTCTGGCCATTCACTAACCTGGACTCTTTAGTTGTCCTTTCCCCACTCCCTCCTGTTTGTTTCTGCGATCGCAATTTCCCTACTACTTCAGCCTCGCACCCAACTACCCGCTGTATCCCGGTCACTCATATCTACCGCTCCTCGGCATTCGCGCTCCGGAATCCGCCTGAACCGTTCCACCCCCACCCTCAACCAATGTTGTTATCTCATCCCCGCTTCCCGCCCTATGAGTCCGCTTACCCTAACCACTCGCTGCCTTGTGGCGCTCCCCATTGGCGCATCTGACCTCCCCTCTGCCCTCCGTTCGTCTCCCTACCTCCCTGTCCCACCTACCCTTCCCTAATGTCTACCTAACCTCTTTTTTTCTGACGAATTTACACCGCCTCGCCGTGCTATTTTCATCCCAACGCTCTCCTCTGTATGTCTTACCTTAGGCCCCGCAACCCCCACTCTCGTTCCTCCCCTCCCCACATTCCTCGGACCCGGTGCATGTGTCTTGCTTGCACACTCCAACTCACACAAGTTCCCTGCCCCCACCGCGCTTCTCAGGACCTTTGGGAACCCCTTTTCCGTCCCGTTCCTTTCTTCCCTTCGTCCTCTTACGCTCCACCTCTTGTCCCTTCCGCTCGTCCCATGCTGACTCCCTACTCCCTCCCAACCCCCCCAGACCATTCTGCCTTCCCCTCTCTCCACGCCCCAGTTCCTCCCTTCCCACCCCCTTTACCTACCCTCCGCAGTTCGCCCTCTTCCTTTCTGACCGCTATCGTAAAATTGCCACCCTGGTCTTCTCTTTTCCTTCCACCCCTCCTCCCATCACTTTCCCTCCTTTGTCAGCCAGATCATTCGACCCTCCCCGCGTCCCCTCCCAGGTCCTCCTTTTGCAACCTGCACGTACACCGCCCTGTGCTTTTCCTGCTGGCGCCGATCCGCCGGCTTCTTATCCTGTCACCTCTCGCCCGTGGTACTTTCTCTAGTCCAGCAGACTTTGCCATCTCGCTTTCCCCTCCCCTTGAACCCCTGTGAATAGAAGACAATGGTAGTGATAGTACCCAAACGTTTAGCGCGTGTCAACCCCACAACCCACCAAATAGCAGTATCCAGGTATGGGGTCGTCTGGAGTTAGTCCCCCCCATTCCGCCTTCCCGTTCCAGCCCCCCCCGCCCGCCCCTCCCCCTACGCCACTCTGTTTCCTACCCTTTCCTTCTTCCCAACCTCCCACCTTTTCTACTTTCTCTACTCCTACCACCATGTTATCCCCCTAAGCCACCCGCCCGTGGTCGTCCCCACCCTTCTAGTTTCTGTTACACTCCCTGCTACTTTTTGTCTCCCAGTAGCTTTCGACCCTCGCATAACTTTACCGCCTCAGGAGACTGAAACCCTCCCCCTCCTTCTCCCTCCCTCCCACAGCCACCTCCTACGCTGCTCTTATTTTCGATGTCCCCCCCCTAGTGACGCTATCTCGTGATACCTGGTACTCTCTCTCTGGTCCCCTTCTCCCCGTTTATCTTACCTGAATCTCCTCCCTGCTGTCCTCCCCCTCCCTTCGTGCTTAGCTGCTGTTGCCCCCTCCGGATATTTTTGACCAGTGCATTTCTCAACCAGGCAGTTTGACCCTGTGCGTGAGTCGAGATTCCCCGTTTCGGAGGTATTGACCCACCCCGGACGGGTTACCGACGAGTTTCCAGTCATTGATTGTGTTTTCCTCTTTTGTGGTTTGTTTTTTTTGTTTTTCTTTTTGTTTGTGATTGTCGTACAAGTCGGCAGGGGGTCTCCCTGATTTATCCCCACTTTAGATCACCCTCGCTCGACACCCATGGGTCTGGTTTCCGCTTTTTTTTTCTTACCGGGCCCTTTTAACTTGGCCGACTGTCGATGTTACCCTTGATGTAGGGCCCCACTGCATCTGCAGACCATCGTTCTTTGTGGGCGGGAAATTCCTTTTGTTTTTTCCTTTTTTCCGGAGGGGACCCCCCCTCTGCGCGTATCTCAACTGGTGTTCCTTGGCCGACAGGATACGCTCTCCAAATTGATCTACCCCGGGGAACTTTGTCATTAACCACCCGTTCGCGATTTGTGCTTCTGTGTCAGGTTTTTTTCCCGGTCTTCTTTTCACCGAGACCGGTTTTTCAGATCCTAAATATCCCGGTGGTGTGCGTTTTTTTTGTTCTTTGGACTCAGCTTGGAGGCTAGACATGTTGATTTTTTGTTTAAAAAGGGTTAACTTTGAGGGGAGGTTGGTCTGGTTGGCGGTGAGATACACATCTTTGAGGGGACTTTTCGTGCGTGCCCCCATGACTATTGAGTTAGGTTTTTGTACTTTCAATGCTTTTTGGTCGGCTTTTTTTTAGTGGAACTTTGTATTCTTCCCAGAGTTCAGTTCCCCCTTGCTAGGGCCTTTAAACCCACTCTGTTTTTAGGAGGCTCTTTTTTCCCCCCATTCCCCAGGTTGTAGGGTAATGAACGCTCCCACTTGCCCTGGGCCCCCTCTCGGACCACAAAGTGCTGTACTCACCCTGATACCAGTTCCGACATTCGTGGGGTGTCCCTCAAGAAACGACCCAGCCCGCCCAACCTCGCCCCCATTAAGGATTTTTTGAATGTAACTTGACGTTCGCGGGGCGCGTTTACCGCCTAGGTGCAGATTCTTTTCTTGGTTTCCCAGAACTCTTTTTTCCGGTATCCCGTCGAGTAAAGTTATAGTGTTTTGACCGGCGCACAAGATGCACCGCAGCGTTTTTTTCTTTTTTTTCATTCAACCTCTCTTACCAGGTGGCACTTGACTGACCCATTGTCCTTTCCACCGTCAGTCGGCCCCCGATTTTGCCTGGTCACCCCGGTTTTGAGACTGACGATTTCCATCCCCCTCCCTATTGTCTAACCACCCTTCCCTCCCTTTTTTTTCTCGTACACCCCGACTAACTCTACGCCTGTGTGCACAGTTCCCCTCTTCCTCGAGGCCGTCCCGCCGCTCTTACGATGCGTAAGGTCAGCGTTTTAGGTTCCCGTCCCGTTGGCCCCCTTGTTGTCGAGTCCCTGCGCGATTCTACATGCTCACGTCCGTCTGCGCACGTGGCGGTCCCAGTGTACGACACTTTTGTCCCTTTTTCATCGGCAATTTGGCGTTTTATCAATTAGCCCCCAGGCGCGGTCTCAAAAAACCCCCCCTTCTCCCCCCGACCCGGGTACAACCTTTGTCGGTCTGATCTTTTTTAGTCCCGTGTGTTAATTTAGAAAACATGATCTTCAGTTTTGCCCCTTGGAGACCGTTAGTCCCCTCACAACTTAGTGAGGGGACACTAATTCGCGGCCTTCGAACTAAACGCTTCCGGCCTGCATACGAGGCGATTCAGTGATTTTCCTTCACCCCCTGCTAGGGATCTTGGCCGTTCCCCCCCATCCCCCACATTTAATCCCCCTCTTCGTTGTTGTGTATAGGATTCTTTTCTTTGCAGCTTCTTCGGGGAGGGCAAGTCCGCCCTCTGTCTGCGTCTCGATGAATGCCAGTCCTCTGTCGTTTGATGGTCGGCGCCCTGTGTCTATTTCGTTCCACTAGGTGTACTTTGGTTTCTGTGTCCCTCCAATTTTGATATAGTTTTTCGTCCTGAACGGCAGTCCCAGAATAGCTCTCCCCTCCACCTCGCCCTCTTTTCCTTCGGAGTTTTGACCACTAATTTACCTTTGTTGGGATGCCCAGTAAATCTTGTTCCAAGTATTCTTTCGGTCACCTTTTTCAAGTGGGTCTGTGTTCCACGTCGGGGTTGGTTCATTGTTCAGTTTACCCTCCTTCGGGCCCAGGAGGGGACTCCCCTTTTCCCCCACGATTACAGCCGAAATCTCCCACGATCCCTATTTTCATAGAGCAAGACCGGTCTGTGTAAGTACAACCCTTCCCAAGAGTCTCCACTTCTCTGTGTTTCACGGAGGTACACTAGTGCTTCCGAGGTACCGGCTATACCCACTCCTTTCCCATCCTTCATTTCTCCAAATACTGCACCATCTTACACATGCCGATTCCCCCTTCACCTCCCCCGCTCTTTCCTGCCCGAATTTCTCCCTTCTTATATGCTCCTCATCCGCCCTCCCATCCCCCCGCACGTCTACGTTTTAATGGTTGGGGAGTGAAATGGACCTGGAGGGCGTCCCATCTTAATGCTGGCTCACCACACCCGGAGTTCGGCTATACAAAACCCACCACGTTGGCTTTTACTGGTTTCCTTTGTCAAGCCACGGAGATTTTCACATGTAACCCTCGTGTTCGTTTGGGCCAACCCCCCCCTCCTGGTTCATCGTCCGCCGTCGTAGCACCGCCAAAAGTAAAACTAGAACTAACCACCCCCAAGACCCTATAACGCCGGGCTCAAACGTTCCCAAAACGGAAGGAGAGAATAAACGGACCCACGAGCTTATAATGCCCTTCCTTCTTTTTTTGCAACCGAACACCGATCCGTCCCTCGTTGTTTGTTTACGCGTGTTTTAACCCACCAAGACTATTCGATTGGAACCCAGACCCTGTGGTACATGGGTTAACTGGGGGGCAGGCTGGCAGGGTGGTCAGGGCTTCTCTTGCCAGGGAAAAACTACCGAAGTTGAGTGCTCCTGTGACGTTTTGGTGGGCACCGAAGCCGAAATGTTCCTCGATTTTTGGGCCTTGGACGTTTTACTTTTTTTGCAGATTTTGAAGCCTGGGCCCCATTCGTGTTGAATGTAGGAACTATTTATCCTTTTTTTACTTTTTGTTGTATCCAGCCTTTCGTCCGTTTGTAAACTTCTCAGGGCCCTTTTGGTTCCCCAGGTGAAGTCCTTCCGGCGACCCCCCATTCAATTTGCCCTTTACCACTCGTTTCAGCCCCAATTAGTCTCCAATACGTGACCAGACGTGCGTCAAATCGGGCACATTTGTGCTTTTTTGTTATCCCCCAGGTGAATGGGTAGCAAGAGTCCTTTTTTGTTGTTTTTTTTTCACGAGTCGGCCTCCCGGACCCCGTCCCCCACCTCGTGGAGTCTTCACCGTTTTTTCAAAGCTCCCCGTTGTTTTCCGCCACGCTCGTCCGGGGTTTTGGTTCTTTCTTTCCTTCCCCTTCGACACTTAGAGCTCGTAGACGGCGGACCGTGGCACACCCCCTCAGTCGCCTTCAGTTGACGTGACTAGTTATTTTCCAAAATTCCGGAGCCCTCGGAATTTTCCTTGCTTGGGTCCCACCGGAACGATGTGGCTCCCCCCCGAGATTGTTTTTGGTCCCCTCCAACTGGAAGGACACAAGCTTGCGCCCCCCCGGGCCTGACCCACTTTCGGCCGGGATACTTGATTGGGGTTTCTATTATGCTTCAAGTGTATCTCGGATCAGAAGGCCATCTCAAGTCCCCTCGTGATGACAGTGTCAGAAGTTCACCTTTTAGCTAACAATTTACTGCTCTTGCTCCACCACCGGGGGGGACCTTTCACCCCCCCATCCTCCCTTCCTCTGGTGACCCACCTCTCTGCACGCCAGGCCGCAGTTGTTATACCTTCCTTTTTTTTGAACTATCCAGATTAAGGGGCCCATCCCCCGTCCATGAACTCCGTTTCAACGGTCACTGGCGCGTGGTTTCTTGCCGGTCGAGTCTTTTTCCATTGCCCGGGTGTTCGACCCTCTCTTGGCTCCTTCAGGTCCCCCACGGAGCTGGTCCCCCTCTTCCAGTTTGCCGTGGGCCTGGCCCGGTTCTGAGTCTTGGCTTGCTTGCTGCTTGCAGCATTTGAATTTCGTGCGATGGCGGCCGTCTGTTTCCACAGACTCCGGCCGCTGACTTTTCCGAAGGAACAGCCAACTGTGGTTCACCCTTTGTTTTCTTTCGGCCAGTCCTTTTTCTCGTTTAGGCTCCCTTTTTCTTTTAGGCCCGATGTTTCAAAGAACCCCCGGCTAACAGTTTCTCAACGGCTTTTTTGGGAATCGGAAGGGCACCCCGTGGAGGCTTTGAGGTGGGTGGGTCTGCTCCCCCCGTAACGCGCTTCTTTTAGATTGCTTTTTTTTTCCCCTTTCCAGCAAACCGTTGAGCCGCGCGGGGTCTTTTTTTAGTGCCAAACTGGCCTCCCTTGCCCACTTTCCTTTGTCAAGCGGATTTTCATTCGATTGAAAACCTGCTCTGGTCCCTTTCACCTTTGGCGGGCCGTTAGGACGCGAGACCGGTCGAAGGGTTTTGGACCAAACCTGAGGCGTTAGGCCTCCCCCCCCCATCATTGGATATGACAACAGGGTTTTTCGGCCCCATGGAGGAAGGACCCTTTTCGTTTCCCGATCGTCCGGCCAAAACCAACTCCCGGAAGGAACTTGCCGGAGCGGCCCGTGTCCAGGGGAGCTGTGTTGATTGTTCCTACCCCCTTTTTTAATTCACGCCCTAGAAGGGCGGTACGTTTTTCCGAAGGTTGCGCCCCCTTAAAGGGAGTAGGTACTTGGTGTGTCCCTTCCCCCACCCCGGTTTTTTGCGTGTTTCTTGCCTTCCAACGCGTTTCTCCCCCAGTCCAGGGATCTTACATCGTCCTTTTTCCTTTCCTGTATTTGGCGGCACGAAATTTCCTTTTGTTCGAGTAGTTTTTTTTTTCGACTCCGCAGGCTTCCGTCCGCATCGGGGTGTGCGATCTTCGTGAAATGATGTCTTGCTGTTTCTCCGGCGCGGCCCCTTCGACCTTCTCCAATGACCCAACAGTTTTTTGAAAAATTCGACCCTCGTCTCGATGCTCCACCTTTCTCAGTCGAATGGGCGGGCGTTTCTCTGAGACATTTTACACCCCGGGATCGGCGGATTTTCCCCCAAAAAGGGAAGTCCATTCGTCACCCCTTCCCACGACCTCTTCCATGGTTTCCACTTTTTCTCCTACCTTGTTTTTCAGAGCTGATTTTTTTCAAACATGGCCTTTTCGATTCCGTTCCGGGGTTTGACCTGCTTTTTCATACAGGTGTTCTTTTCTGGGCCCTGCCATGACTCTGTTCCGGGTTTTGCACGCGTTTAGGGCTGACTGGGTCCTACTGGTCGCACTTATCCCTTGGGGAAACATTTCACATTTCAGTTCACTGGTTTTAGTTTCGGAGTCAGCTTTTTCCCCTTGGCCGCTTTTGAGAACCAGACGTCCCTTGGCTTCCTTTTACCCCTCAAACCTCCGATAGTGCGGTGCCTTCTTCCCGGAAATGATCAATGGTGCTTAACCTCCTACCAGGTTATTTTTCCTTTTCCTCCTATCTCGTTTTTCAGAACCTGCTTTGCTCAATCGTAAAAGGTGTCTTCCCCCCCCCCGTGATTAATGTTTCCCTGTAGCGCTCCCCCGACCCACGATCTAATTTTATGGGGACAGTTGAGTTTAACGTCCCTTCGCAAGATTTCCTCTTTTCAGGCCTTCCCCATTCGTCAGGTAATCTTCCGGTGGTGGAGTGCACATGACGTGTCTTTTCCTGCTTTCCCATGTGTCCCGGCGGGGGGCCTGGTCTTCTTGAGGAGTTTGAATCCCATTTTCCTTTTCTGATAGGGTTGTCATCGACTCTTTTCCCGCACCTCGTTCAACCCAAGAATTTTGAAGGAGGTTCCGTTTCCTACAGTCTCCCTGATCGTTCCCTTTGTTTGGCGTCCTTTTCCCTTCCAGGCCCGTAACCCCTTCTGATCCTGGTTTCTTTGTCCATTTTCTCGGAGCGGTGGGCGCGGACCCCCCTTCCGTGTTTTCCCCATCCCCACCGTTCGTTCTGGATCTCCCAGATTCCTCCCTGAGCTACTCGCTTCATGGACCGTCTCATGTCACGCTAGGCCCGTGGTTTGGCTGCGTTTTTCAGGGGACCGGAGGTACTGCCCAGAAATTCCTTGGCTTTAAGAGTCCTGGGCCCGTTTTTTTCCGCGGATTTACTTCCAAGGGCTCCCTCCCCCTGCTGGTGCCCCCTTTCGCCCCTTTGGCGAAGTTAGCTGCTCGACCTTTTTTCGACCCCCAAACTGGTGCGCGTCCCCCCTTTTTCCAGCGGCCTCCCGTGTTTTTTTTGGATGGTCTTCGGCCTTATGGCTTCATCGTTAGACGCTCCCGCGCACTCGTTTGCTCGGCTTGTAGCTGTTTTGGCGGTCTGCTCCTCCTTCTTTTATAGGTGTTCACCTTGGTTTTTGGGCTTTTTTCTCAAGATTGGGCGTGCTCGGTCGTGCTCCACTACTTTTCTACCACGGTGCGCCGCCTCCGCCCCCCCCCCCCCACGTTTTTTTTGTTGCTCTCTTCTCCCTGGGTCCTGCCTGGCGGCCTCGTGCTCGCGGGCACTTCCCCCCCCCCACGCACATCTGTTGTCTGTTCTTGATGCCCTCCCTTTACTCCGTTTTGTATGTGGATCTAATATCCTCCGATCGGTCCTCCTGGCCCTGCCTTGCTTTCCTCGATAGTTGGCTTCTACCGGCGTTTTGTCCTCTATTCGCGCGCTTCGTTGGAATGCGACTTTCATGTTACGTGTAGACCTTAGATTTGACAATCGAGGTGGTGCTGCTGTTGTGCCCTATTCGTTTTTTTGTAGACCCCTTTTTTTTTCCGGTTTCGTGTTATACCCGCGTGTGAGACTTGCTACTGCTGGGGCCGGTTTGAGTTCGCTGCCGATATTTGTTCGGGCCACTCTGTGGGTCGTGTTGATTCTTTTTTATTCTTTTCAGCCGTTATCCACGTTTTTCCACCTTTCTCGTATCCCGCCCCTTCGCGGATCGGCTACAGGTCCCATGGTGACCGTTTCTGCACGGGTTGCTGCACTGGGCCCTCCAGGTGAAAAAGTTTTTGTCCCCTCTACACTTCGCTTCTTGTTTTGCTTCTCAGCCCCGGGCCCTTTGGCCCGGCAACTTTTCCCAGGCGGGTCCTGGCACGGTCCTCGGCTCCCTCGAGGGGGATTTTTTCTTTTTTCCTGCTGAGCTTTTTTTTTCTCCCCGTTAGATGTCGTTTCTGCGCAACGGAGCGAGACATCATCGATGTGGCCTTCCCACCCTGACAGTACCCGGTGAAAATGAGCCGTTGCTTCCACTAACGGCTTTGGTTCCCTTTTTCACCCCGTTCCATGTTTCCGTGACCAGCGTACTGCCGCTATCGCTGTCCTCGAACCCCATGTTCCCCACTTTTTTCCCGCCCGTTTCTACCCCCACCGAAGAAGAGCCTACTAGGTGGGAGAGTCTCTTTGGGTAGAGAGCCCAGATTATGTTGTGCGTACATGTGTCAGTAGTTTCTGGTGATAAATGTCCCGTTGCTTGATTCTTTTTTAGGAGTACTCTCGAGGACGTGTTCCCACATAAAAGACTTTTCCATTATCGTGGCCTCCTCAAACGAAAAGGTTCATCCTCCCCCCACTCGTTACCTTCGTTGCCCCGTAAGTCGGTACACGAAGATGTGGACGCGGATGTCTATTCCGAAGTTTTTTTCGGTTGGGAGTTTAAAGCTTTTCATGACCACCCCAGTCGCATTCGACTTGGCCACTTTCGTCCTTCACTGCTTGTTCTGAACCCCGGAATATGGGGGAACTGTCAATCAAACGAAAGTCTTCTCCCATGCCATATTGCGATAGAGGAGGTCCTCCTCCCGAGATCTGCGCCC
>Ga0179593_1426631_pt1 | contig 11192 bp, 7 predicted proteins | sample CZODoug2_1_08_16_FD_185931 | JGI IMG/M metagenome (GOLD analysis project Ga0179593, IMG submission 185931) | Vadose zone soil fungal communities from Angelo Coast Range Reserve, California, USA - CZODoug2_1_08_16fungal (PacBio error correction) | ecosystem: Environmental > Terrestrial > Soil >... | reverse complement strand
TGATCATCCTTCCTTTGACAAACGCTGCCCTTCATTTCGTCACATCCTGCAATCCCCGTCCTCCCGTTCGCCGCTGCCTCCGCGGTGGCGCGCGGCGTCCTTTCGATCATCCCAACCCGTCTTTCCAGACCACCGTTTCTAAGAGGTTCCCTCGGTCGGCGGCGCCCCCCCCTCCCGTCCCTGTCAATGCAGTTTTCGGGCGCAACCACCCCTTTCGGCTGATGAAGATCCCCGATTCCGAGTGCGTCGCCTCCCCCTCCATTGCTACTTTTTCGAGGGCCTCGTGTTCAACCTCTTTGACCACGTTTCCAGTTACTTTGACCCCCTACTCCCGCGACCGCGTTGTATAGTCTGTGATCGGACTCGCAAGGCATCGAGTCCTTTACCGCGTAAAGTCCCGGCTTCTCTCATCCCTCTTCACTCCCAAGATGGACCGCGACTCCTCGCCACTTTCTATGGACCTCAACCCAATCTTTTCCCAGTTGACGTGGCGTTTAACGCGGATGAGGTCGGACTCTTGTCTCTCATTTCCCCGTTCGACCTATTTTTCTTGCTTGACTGCTTATCAGGGAGGTTTCCCAAGCCCCCCCTGCGATGCTCCCTCGATATCGCTGATATAAAGTTTGTTCAACGCCCCCTTTTTTCTCTATGTCCGGCTCGATCCAAACTTTTCTCGTTTCCGTAGGCCTGCAAGCCTTTGTCTGGCAATGGTCATCGCCGCCTATTCTAGTTCCCCGGCGCCGCGTGCGCAATTCCTGCCGTAATGTTGCAGCTTCTTCCCTGACCGCTTGCGTTTCCCAGTTGAGAGCGATATGCGCAAGGTCGGGCCTCGTTAAGGACCTTTTCCCCCAGACCCATCTCTCTGCCTCCTCCTCTTGTTGTTGTGATCTAGCTTGTCTTTTGCACGACAAACTTAGCCTGCGCGTCTAGGGGCCACGACCCTCCGATCGCCTCCTGGGCGTCTTTTTGCCTGGTCGCCGAAGCGGCCCCTTCGTCGCCTGTCGCAGAAGACCTCCATTCAGTCCGATGCCTGACCCTCCGGGTATTCTCGCGGAACGCGTCCATTTCCGAAACCGTTTTCAGGCCTCCGTCCGCTATCCATAATTCCTGCATCCTCACTAGATGGTTGGACCCGTTCTCTCGGGCCCTGTGAGCCGTCGTTCCGTTCTTAAATCCCCTCCTCGAGTAGTTTGATGCCTCATCTGTCTTATTTTCGTGATCATCGGGACTCTGCTCCCATGCAAGCAGTCATCGCGGTCCGATTCAATCCGATCTTTCCAGCCTCTTCCCTTGTCGCGGTTAGTTTTCCATTTTGCGACTTGTATTATCGGGACTTATCGCGCACTCCCTCACTTGATTGCGGTACTCTCATTTTTTGACCCATTTCTTTCCTATCACCCATCCCGGGGAATCGGAAGCGGCGGTCGGTGTCCCCTCTTTTGTGGGAAAAGTCCTTGTCGCGGGAACATTGTGTCCCACTCTTCCCGCCACTCGGACAGGTTTTTTTTCCATTCAGCGGTGCCGACCGATTTCCCCGCCATGCTTCGCCTTCTTCTTATAACCCCGTGAACGGGTGTTCGTCCGATCTCCCTTCCTGGAACTGACTGCCGATTTCGATGGCTCCCGTCCTTTCTGCTTTTCCCGGTTGGTCCTTTCCCATTTCGGGTATCTGATAAGACACGTCGCCCCCTCGCGCCCCCTTCCCGGCGCACCGCGTTTTGGAGGGACCTCTTTCTTTCTCGTTGACCCTTTCCCTCTCGGACATTCCGCCGCAGGGTTAAGTTTCTTAATCCGACGATTACCCCTGGCCTAGTTAACCGCGCCCGCTTTCTGCGTAGATACCTTTCTACTTGAGGAGCGGATATTCGAATCTTAATTCCGCCGGCGACGATGTCCCGATTCGTGAATGATCACCTAGTATCCGTCCGTCCCACTGGCAAATTCAGCCTCACCGGAGAGGAGTACGGCCTGTCCCCCCCCCCTTGCGGTAATGGTGTTGCGTTGTCTCACGACAGCGCTTGTGGCATGAACAGCTTTCTTTGCTCCCCCGCCGTTCGGCGTTTCACAAATCATTTGTCTTCCGTTTTTTTTTTTTCCTCTTGGGCTGTGACCTCTTCAGCAAGTCCTCCCATAGGGTCGATGAGGTGTTCAGGCCCGTACGTCCCCCCCCCCGAACGTTTTTCCCGAAAAACTCCTTCCGAGATGCCCTTGCGAACTATGTCGCCAGGCAAGTTCCTATTCTAGCGTTCGTTGCCGCCATGTCCGATGTTTTAGGCAGCCGAACTGACATTAGCGACTGGTCGCTGATCACCGCCCCCGTTTCTTGGAGTTCTAGTTGCAAAGGCTGGAGACGATCGCAACCCTGCACCCAACAGACCCCCTTGGTTCGACCTCCCTCTCTTTTACATGTTCTTCCTTCCCTCCCCCGATCCATCGCGGACTGAATCTTCATTCACCCCGACCAGTCCTTCCTCTGCTGCGGGAGAGCTTTAGGACATTTGTTCCCAGTAACAGGGGATCCGTTTTTCCAGGGACGATGGCCTTCTCAGGGCCTGATAGCAACAGTGTATCTGCTTCTCTGATGGTTCACTACTTTATTTCTGATCTCCTCTTTTCCCCCTCTCCTTTTGTTTTTGCTTCCATCCCCGTTGGATCATCGATCCGTTCGTACCCGGTGATCTTCGTTTTCGACCTGTCGCTCTAAACATGGATCAACTTTTTACTGGATACCGCCTCTCGCAAGTCGATGACGGACGGTTCTTTTTGTTGAGGAAATGTATGGACGCCGCTTTTTTATGGTTTTTCATACGTCCGTCGCGATCGTGCTTTTCCCCCTGTCGGACTTCCTCGCGATGGGATTTTTCTACTTGCGTCGTTGCGCTAGAAAAGTTTTTTTTTTCCGGCCTTCTAATTCATCCTTCTCCGACTACTGAACTTTGACGGCAACGTTCCGCGTCTCCTGACCATGGGCATTAAGGATGAACTCATTCTGCAAGGGCATATCAGAGTCCCTCGTTAGTTGCCTTTCCGGTTCGTGCGGCCCGCTGTGTGCTAGGAACATTGCTTTTTGATTCTCCACATGTGCCTGTGTCTCACCACCCTTTCGTCCCTGATGCAGGGATTTCTCCGAAACCGGCTTTAACGCTTTTTGGCCACCCCTTTTTGGTGGTTCCCGTCTTACACGCAACCCAGGAAACTTCGCAATCTTGTCGTTTTGGTGCCGCGCGCCGCCTGTCGTTTTTTTGCGCTGTTCCGTGTTCCCATTTGATCACTTCCCGGCCCCTCCCCTGCAATCGTCGCCTAGCTGACCATGGTTCGGGTCATTCGTCCGTTTTTGCTGACTGCACCCCCCCAGTCGTTCCTTTGATTGGCGTCTTATCCAGTTTTACCCATCTTGAGGTTGTTTGATAGTCCTTTTCCTACTTTCTCCATGGACCAACGCTGCCGCCTCCGATCTTTTCGTCCCTCCTGACCCTCTTCCTGAAGATGAACTATTTTGCGTTCCCGGCGGACCTTTTCGTTTATCTTCCACCCCGTTCGCGGCCAATCCATGACCCGAAAATCTCCGATGTAGGATGCGCCCCCCAATCTTTTTTGGTCCCTCCACTGGTCGCGCAAGGCACCACCCCTTCGTCTGTTTTCCGCCTATTCTTCTAGACCTCCTTCCCTTCCCATACGTGATGGCCCTTTTTGAGACTCGGTTCAACCTCTTGGGACACTTTTACTGATTCTTTTTCGAGCGACACCTTCCTACGTTCCCGGTTCGTCTAGGACTGATGTGATCCCTACTCGCCAAGGGTCGCTGCGCGTGACTTTCCTTTAGAGTTTTTTCCGGAGAGCGATCTAATCTTCAAACAATCTTGGACCGTTTCTGACACTTCGATCTGAGACGAGACCCCTCCCATGCCGTTGGCGTCTACAACTAGCTACTGGACCTTCGGCCTGCGCCTCTTCATTATTTTGACAAATATGCCGTCGGCAGATTTGCAGTATTTCCCCCCCTCCTTTAGGACAACAAGAGGCGCGGCGCCCCCTGATCACTCTTAACGGTGGTTCCATTCCCCCCCACATCTCGATCCGGCATTTATCAAGTTGCGTTGACTTTTCTGTCCAATCCGTTAGAGCTGTTTTCTTAGTTTTTCACTAGGGCCCCCTCTTGTGACTAGGTTATTTCGGCACCCCCTTCTGCGCACCCTTTTTCCGGAGTCGGCTGATGCTATATTTTTTGGGCGCGTCGCGCCCTCTCCCCGCCAGATGCCCCATTCCTCGATCTTTATGTCGAGGCATTCACCTAGCCTCGACATTCGTCCTCCTGTGTCCCCATCAGTTCTTCTCTCCTCTCGAGAGATTGGCTTCTTGAAGAAAAAGTTGCTCTCGCGGCTCGTGGGACTTGGACCGATGCTTCCCTCTTTTTGAGAGAGGCGTCTCTCTGAACCCCCAACCTTTCCTCGCCCTCCGCCTGAAACTTCGCCCTCCCCCGCCGTGACCTAGACCGGTCAGTAAGTTCTTGTCTCGCTGACGCGTTCCTCTCGAACGGATTTGAAGGCCGTAACGAGCTCCTAGTACCTTTTCCTCTGACCTCAATGAGGTGAACCCCGTGTCGCTTGCGATATAGTAGTTTTGCTTGCAGCCGACTTATTGTTCCCCCCCTCGCCTTCTCGCAGGATGTCGACATCAGGCTACGTATAGGTGAAGATGACCCTCTCTATTGGTCGTCGCCGGGACTCCCGCAAGGTCACGTCCGCTGTGTCGAGCTCCCCTTCACTTAGTCCCAGCCCTCCCTACACGGTCCCGGGTCCATTCTTGTTGATTCCGTTGATCGGGATTACTCGGCTTCCCACACACCCCCCCAAACCTCTCCCCCTCTTGCGCGCAGTGCAATGGCGTCTTTCGACATGCCGCTCGTTAGACCTCTCAGTGAGTTATCATGAAAGTAATCGTGGCACCGGCGTGCCCCCCAGGTTTTCCCCCCTAGGCCCTATTCATGGAAGGTAAAAGAGATTGTGACGCCGCGTGGAGAGACGCGCTTCTCCCGCTTCGATATTCAAAATTTGGTGCGTCGTCTCTCCCATACAGATTTTCTGGAGCCGTCCAATGCAGCAGCTTTCGTTAAAGGTATTGAAGGAGTAGGTTTGTGGGAGATGACCCTGGTTTTTTCCTCGAAATTTCAAGAGTCTGCCGGGAGGACGTCTTTGACTTTCCAATTTCGGCAATGGCGTTCCCCTGCGTTTGCAGGGAACAGTATTCTCTCAATGATATCACCCCTGCGTACCCCCTTCATCTGCGCCCCATCTTCTTCCCCGACGTCGTCGGGCTCGGACGAATACACCACATCCTTCTTCCCGACGATTCCCTATTTCTTTTCCATCTTCTCACCCAGGACGTATGACCTGATCGAATGGCCCCATTCACTCGATCTTGGTCGCGCGTTTACCCCACGTAAGTTTTCTGCTCTTCCTTTGTGGGCTTGTTTCTCCTGGACCAGCGCGGTGGCCTGAATGTATGCGCCGCCGGTCAGTTTGCAAATCCCTCATCTTCCCTGAGTCGCCTGCCATGGTTCGTTGACCCCTCTCCCCCGCCTCTTCATTTTCTCTCACTGGGCCCATTGAACAGCTTTAACGGCACCTCCAATCGGTCCCTAGCTCAATTTTATAGAGCAGCACTTTGCAATGATGCCCCCTTTTCCTTTCGCGTCTTGTCGATCCTCAACTGAGCGAGGCTTTCTCGAATGCAGGATGCGCAAGGCGTCTCTTCCATAACATGTCGAGGCCTACGACCCAGGGCTCTCTTCACCAGCACCCTCTCAGTTGATCCGACCAGGGGCTTTTCAGCACGATCGCTCTTCATCGTTTTCTTCGGCAGAGCGCGGCTGATTTGAAGCCCCTGCCCTCCATATCTTCACATTCCTCCCTATTCCAAGAGTGAGATTCGTCAATCCGCAAGGTAGATAGTGTTCAGGACGATGGGAGTGGCGTAGGATAAACGGTCCTCCTATCAGATTTCGATGACCTGTGGTCGATTTTTTTATCTCTCTTTTCCTAACCTCTTTTTTTTTGCCTTCTTTCCTTGCCCACTTCCATCATAGTAATCGATTTCCCTCTCCGGGTGAATATTTCTTGCAGGAGCCATCTTTTTTCCACCTGCCCCCCTGGGGTTATTCCTATCGCCACGCCCCTCCGGCGGTCTTTGGGGTCAGGACTTTAGAAGGCGGGCTTTGGCTGGACTGACGACGACGATCGTAGTTGTGCTTTTTTCAGGGCTTTCCTTTTGATGGTGATGTTTTAGTCTTTATTCCTGGGCGTCGGTGCGCTTCGACCACCTGTTTAGTTTGATCCGCCTCCTTCCCAGTTCCCCGGATCTGATCTATATTATTCGGCCTTCACGAAGAGCAGTAATCCCCCATGTTTCCCCTTGTAAGTGATGATAGATTCTATTACAGGAACCTTTTTTCTGTGCCTTGCTTCTCCCCCTTATCTCTTTCTTTGCTTCGGAACCTGCTGGGCTCTGGAGGATTATTAAGTCACAATTGGGAATGCTATCACCCTTTCTACGCTGCCGTGGATTTGCTCCTCCCCACGTTTTTCCCCTCACGCTGTTTTCTGGACCTCGATGGGTTTCTTCTCCGACACCGAACCCACCAATAACGGCGAAATAGTATGATTGGGTTCGCGAGAATCTCGGCTGTCAGCTGGCGTGGCAATTATCTTTTAGTATGACGCGGGTTCTTCTCTGCCTCTTCCCATAAGTAGCGTTTTTACTTATTTGGGCCCGTTTTCATTTTTAGTCCGGTATTATCCAACTCGTAAGTGAGAGGTATTGGCGCCTCGCCCTTTATACTAGATTCGAAGTGGTCGAACGTCCCTGTTCTTGCATTTCACTGCATCCCCAACGCTTTTTCAATGTTTCCTTGCAGACCATCGTCTCCCGTTTCCCGATGGCGTGGTTCGACCTTTGCGCTTTTTCCCCTCTCCCCCAACCCAGCTCCTGTCTCAAACGTTTCTTGACGCTGCTTTCTTTTCTCCATCAATCTCGGACGGCCAGGTTCAAGCCCTTTTTTCTTTTTTCGTCCACAAAACAGTTTCTGGTGACTCCTCTCCTTCAGCGGCATCTTTTCGTTCTCGAGTCGAGCTTTTCACCTCTTGGACACCCGGGCACAGCGACTTCGATGGACCCTCAGCACGCTGACCGCGTTCGACTTGAGGGTGGCAATTTTTTTCTACGCCTCCAAGGTCTCGGCGCGGCTGCGCCCGTCTCGAGTGTTTTTCGATTCCCGATCATCACCTTCAAACAAGATGGAGCCCCGTGCCCCAGAGCGACACTTTTCGATCTGTCTGTCACGTTGAGATCGAAATCTTGGCGCTTTTGCCGATTCCTTTTCCTGCTTGAGCATTTCATCGGCACCCTTGTACAGTGCGTTTCCCCCGCCTGCTCGAAGGTGACGGTGACCAAGACCCGGCGAGGAGAAAAAATCGCTATCGATCTCACGTAATCCCCATCTCCTTTTTTCGGCGCGATCCCCCCTTTTCCGCTATTTTTTGGAGCCTTTGCCCCTCCGTTCTCGTTGACGCGTTTTTGGTATCGACCCGTTCTCTTCCTTAAGAGGCGCTTTCTTCCATTTCCCGCGTCGGCGACCTGTCTGTCCTTTTTGGAGCCCGATTTTGCGCTCTCCCCTAGATTCTTGCGAGGTCCCGAGGCCGCCGAGGCTTGCATTTGATTTTTGTTGTTTTTTTTCCACCTTTCCCCAATCTCCCCTCCGTTTTTTTTTTGTTGGTGTAAAAAGTTTCTATGGCTCTCGGTCCTTTGACCGATCGTCTCATGGGCTTCGGAGGGCTCTCATCGCCCCACCAACTCCTCGCGTTCGCCGATCGTCCCCGAGTTGGCGGCAGCTTTTCACGATAGTCCCGGCGTTCAGATTTTCTCTCGAACGCCGCTCGACGGCTTGCAGGCCTCTTTGTCCCGAGCTCCTTTTCGTCATATCCGACGACATCGATATTGGCCCTTTTAAACCACGTGAGCCTGCCTCATCCGATATGTTTGTTTCGTCCCCTCTAAGTAACCCCCCAGCTTCCTAGGCAGGCGGATGCCGCCGGAGTTCTTCGATGAAACCGGACGCCCCTTCCCCTACCGGCAAGGTCATCGGGCTCAGTGGCTTGGAGTCCCACATTTTTCTCGTCCGATTTTTCCTCCCCCATGGTGTTCGTCGTTCTTGGTCACCTCGTGTGATGACGGTGATGATTATCGACGCAGGCCGGCACACCTAACCTTTCTTTTCTTCGTGCGGTTCCCTTTACCTGATGGAGTCTCGATTTCAATAACGCCTACGTCGACCCGCGGTCCTTTTCGGACTTTAGGACAAATCCCGTGGCACGGCTTTCCATAGTGAAACTCTCCTTCGAAGGTCAACGGCGTTGACGAACAGCTCGTTTTTCCGATTCGACGTCCTTTTTGTACTGAATTGTGGTTTTTAGAAGATAGCAAATTGGACTTGACCTGGCCTTGACGCGAGTGATGGGCGCCCCCCGTCCGGCCCGTCAGTTTCCCCCTTCCAGGTTGTCTTGCTCCGGGGGTTGAGGTCTCCTAGCAAAGGTTCCGCCGCCGCGACTTCTGGTCCCTCGTGTTCCCTGAGTTACTTGAAGGCAGATCGGACTTGCCCCGGGCAGCGTTTGGCCGTTTTCCCAAGGAGACTGGGCCTCTTTTCCCCCCCCCCCTTATGACAGTACCTCTGCGTGCAACTCCGTCCACGGATCTTGCCATCGGTCTACGGACGAATGACACCGGCCAATAAGTCACCCTCTTCGACAGGACTTTTATCGTGATCAAAAGTTTATTCCCTACATTTCCTTACCGTTGAGGCGTTTTACCAACGCCCTGACGAAGGCGCAGGTAATGGCTTTTACTTTTCGTCGCGTGGCCGAAAAGGTGAGGCCTCCCTCTGTTTCGGCTCAACCTCCCATTAGTCCTTTGGAATTCGGACGATCGCAGGCAGCCCCCACTTTCCTGGCCCGCGGCCTGGCAGCCAGCACCCTTCTCCCGGCACCGAATTCTGTACCTGAGATGACTTGCGATAGCGCACGCAGGCAATATTCCATTTGGTGTCGTGCGTTCCCCCGGTGTACGTATTATTTTGAGGTTTACCTTCTTGCTATATTGTATGAGCTCGGCGGAGCCGAGGATGTAAAGGCGCGACCCGACCCCACTGTTTGTTTCGACTCAAAAGGGATTCCGCTTTTCCAACCCCTTTCCCAGAAAGCCCGGAATCCCTCCCCCGTGGCGCCAAGTCTTAGCGTTTTTCTTTTTTTTTTCTTCGTCATTTGCTCCACGAACTTCTAGCCAATTCGCCCCGACTGTTTCCTGTCTCCGCGCGGCGAGCTTGTAGGTTGTGATTTCCAAATTTCCCCAGGTGATTTGTTCCTTTCTCTGGTCGCCGATCTGTGGCGAATCTTCCCCCCTTGTATCGCTTATAGATGACCCTTTCCTCGTCTGATCTCTCTTTACTATTTCTAGATCATCCCATGTTCCCCCTTTATCATCGACTCCCCCCCCTCTCACCTTCTCGCCGAAATGATCGGCTTCCTGAGAAAAATGGGGCCTTGATACCGTCCTCAAGAATCGAAACTTTATATTTTTTTATAGTGTTTTGGAAGGCGCTTTGCCAGGCGGTCTGGAGCGTCTGTAGCCTCCCTCCTCGATAGTTCCGTTGCTGTTACACTTTGTTTTGTCTTGGTTGATTTTCGTATCTGTGTTCTTTTGCGCTCGCCCCCCCGAGGTATCGCCTTCGCATCCTGCTGTTTTGCGTACGCTCGCCCTTCCTGAGAGGCCAATTTCGGAAACAGAAGCAGTAAGCCCATGGGCATCACTTTTTCTGCTGCTATTCTGCATTATATTGTCCTTCTTTTGAGGTTTCCTTCTTATGGTCCTGACAGGCCGCGATGGCGTCGTTTCCCTGATGTTTCGTCTTTTAGTCCCCTCCAAATGGGCTGCGGACACCAAATGACGAACCAAGGCTTTCTCCCCAGGCGGGAGCCATCACTGATTCATAAAGTCGCCCTGGAGTTCCCAGTTATCGCCGACCCAAACTAAGGAATCGTTCCTTGGTGAAGGATCCGCCTCTCCCGGCGGTGCGCGGAGTGGTCCTTTCTTGATTAAGACTGTTTATCACTTAACGCCCTTCCTGACGTCGAAGCGCTGACCTCGTTGATTAGGTCAGGTAGAATTTTCCCTTCCCAAGGAGTCGTGGTCGCTGATGGAGAGCCCCGTGGCTGAGTTACTAGTGCATTGGGTTTCTTTCAACTTGATTTCTATTGACTGCCCACCCCTCCGGTCGGCTTGGTGGTTTGGGGGAGTTGGAAGACATGTACACCCGCCTTGAACTACTCTTCTCCTACGTTCGTCTCCCTTGTCGAGGTGGCGTTCGGCGGTTCTTTCCCCAACCCCCCGACTGAAGGAAGTCCACCCCTTTTTTCTTTGAAACTCTTTGGCTGTTCGCGGTCTTCAATCTCCCTTCCGTACAGGCCATTTCTTGCCGCAACAACCCGTTCGGTCGTAGATTGATAGCTTGAGTAATCTCGTCGCATTACTTTTTACTTGCGCTGTCTAGGGCTCGTTTTCTTGGTGACCCCCTCTTCACGAGGACTCCCGTTAACACAGCTCCTCCCCTTTCTGGCCGTTATTTTTTTCCAGCCGACCCCAGGTGCATCGAGGCCCTCTCCCCTCTTTCCCGAGGTGCCTTTTTCGCGCTGACTTTGATTCTCCCCCCCTTCACAACACGCGATGAAACCTCGACCCCCATTTTCGATTTTCTTGATCGTATTTACTGACCCCTCTCCGCTGCATTTGAGCGGCCGAGTAAGAGATTTCCTCGAGCACATATGACGTCTTTCCATTTTGGCACTCTGACTCGAAGGCGGGTGCCAAGACCCGGATTTTTTTTTCGCAAACCTCTCGTGCTATTCGACAGATCTTTTCACGAAGGGGTTTCCCCAATCCTCTGCGCGATCCCCTGATTCTCGAGGACTTTCAGCGTTCGCTCTTTTTGACCTGAGAGGGCCCCATTTTTACGGCCGTTTCATTCAGGGCACTCCCCGGAGCCAAAGTACGGCGACCCTTCTTAGAAGGTTTGTTTCCGATTTTGAGCCGCCTCGAACAGATCGCTCTGCTGCACAGGTCGAGGCAGCGCTCCCCGAGATCCTTTT
>Ga0179593_1403359_pt1 | contig 11192 bp, 16 predicted proteins | sample CZODoug2_1_08_16_FD_185931 | JGI IMG/M metagenome (GOLD analysis project Ga0179593, IMG submission 185931) | Vadose zone soil fungal communities from Angelo Coast Range Reserve, California, USA - CZODoug2_1_08_16fungal (PacBio error correction) | ecosystem: Environmental > Terrestrial > Soil >... | reverse complement strand
GCTATACTCACTCTCTGAGAAGTTTCGGTAGGACAAGCCCATCCTCCTAGCGGCCCCCGTCTGCAATTTTTTTTTCTTAGGCCCTCTTCTCCATGCGACGCCCCTCTCGTGGAAGACTGGTTCAACCAGATCCATACTTCCTCGTTCCCCCCAGTACCCTTTCCACCCGGACCAATAGCAGAGACTCTACGGACAGTTTCATTGTTTTTCCTGACGGCAAAACTCATTCCTGATTTCAGAATGGTTTATTTAGTTTTGCTTTTTGCGGACGGAATGTTAGATATTACTTTCCTTCGGTTTTCACCTCTCCTGGCTGTTTTCAATGTCTCCTCGGTCTCTCTTCCCGGTACTGTCCAAATCCTTTTTTAGGTACACCCCGGCTATAAGAATGATCAAGTGCTCCTGGAAATCAGCGCCTTCTGCTCGACTTTTCCGATTTCCCGAACCTCAGATCTTTTTTTTTGCACCCCCGGACTGTGCTTCGTAATTTTTGCCTCAGCTTCAGAAACCTCTAACTGAATTTGTCCCTGTTTCATCCATACGCATATATCCCGGCCCCCTTCATCCTGATCCCTGGCAAAGATTGCCTGTCTATCCACTAATCGATAGATTTACGATGAAGCTTGTTCGCCCCTGTCCTTCTGTGACCACCCAAAGGCTGATCAGCCCTAGGAAGCCCATCTTGGTTCTGAGTGGTGATTCTTTCTTTTAACCATTGGTTCATAATGCAATTGGTTCTTCCCACGCCCCCTCCTGAGCCCCAGCATTTTTCGCAAAGACAGCAATGGAAGTTCCCCCCCGTATTTGAGAATTGTCCTGGTCCAGATATACTCTAATCTTAAACTTCGTCGGTTCAACGGTTTTCCCTGGTGTTACCACCATAATTGGCCGGTTACTGCTTAGTTACCCATATTGCCTTTCACCCCCATCCAGTCTCCCACATATGAAATTTCGCTTCTCCCGGCGCCGCCGCCGCCATTAGTTCATGCTCCCGCATGGAGAATTCCCCCTCTTCGACTCCCCCTGTTCTCTCTTGACTCGCATTCACTACGAACGCACTGTTTTCCAAAAATACGGGTTTTCAATCCCGCCCCCGCTAAGGTCTCGCCATGTTGTCAGAAAGGCAATTCTTTTTCCTTGCTGACCGCTGGAACCGCCATCCTCGGTACGCCTCTCCTTGCTGACCTGAACATTTAGGCCTGCCTCGTCCAAAACTCCCCTATCTCCAACCTGAAGGTTGACGATCGATGGGTTCTTTGTCCCTTTTGACCCCCCCGACCCCCCTTCCCCGCTCGGCGACTTTGGCCAGGTCCACTTCGGCCCATTCTGTTGGACAAACGATAAGCCCATTGCCCCCTTTGTACGATCCACTTTTTTTCTTCACCCCCATCGTATATTTTTTCTCCCCCTCCTTTTCCGATGCATTCTGGCGTTCTTCTTCCCTTCGATTCTTCCTTCATGCTACTTTCCGTTTTCCCGCTTCTAGTGTGGAGTTTCCGTGTTACTTTTTTGTAAGCAGTAGAAAAGTCGACCCTGTTCCTTTTTAAGGGACGAACCCTACGCGCGATCGAGGGCAGACCCTTCTGTTTGTTATCTCTGACTTTCCTGTCCCCGTTCCCGGCTGTTTTACTTCGCTTTGACCCTGCCCCCTCCGGTGTGAAGTTTGTAGGAGGGTACCCCTCTTCACAGCCCCGAATGGGTGAGGGGTTTCGCTGAGTCGTCGACGTCGCGAATATAATCCGTCTCACTGTGTCCTGCAGGTAATGCCATAGGCTCGGTCTCGCCCGCTTCGCGTCCCTTATTGGCCTGGTGGTTGAAATAACGCACTTTATCGAGAGTCCGAAAGGTGTTCATTGATCTTTGACGAAGGAACCCTTCTATCTTTTCTCCTGTCGCACGGAACCCTGCGCGCAAGTTGGTCCAGGGACTCAATGCGTTAAACCTCATTTAGAGGTTCCCCCTATATGTTTTCCATCTGGAGCGCCCCGACTTGAAATCTCTTCCCCAGTGCTTTCGTTGATCTCTCCCGACGTTTTTGGCTCCATTCGGTTGATCTCCTGGATCTGTTCCCCCCTTGAATACTTGATTTCACTCCTCTTTTGCGACGGAGTCTTCCCTCTTATTTTCTTCCCCGATTCGGCTGCTTCCGGCCGTCTTAATACCATCTCAGCTTCTGCAGGATAGCTCATTTTCTATTCATCTTTGCTCTTGACAACCGCCTTGTTTTACTTAGAGTCACTCTATTCATTGAATAGAGACAATTTTTTTTCCCTCTCTTTCTGATTTTCGTCTGATAGTCCAGTTCAACTCTTCGCGCGCAACGCGAGACGATCCTTCTCTATCAGGTCTTTCGTTTTCGTGATCCTTTCGGCTGTCCAAACTTTTTTTTCTCTACACCTAGCTTTCCTATTCCTCTCGGGGATTGCGGTCACGGTGAGACGGTTCTTACTCATCCAGTCGAGTTCGGATACCCGTAGGCCGATGCTGGTTGCCGATGCGGCTTTTTTTTCTATAGTTTTAGCTAGCCTCCTTCCCGTGACGAAGACTGCTTTGCAATTTGTATTGCCAACTCAGTTTTATCATGATCGAACTCTCGCCCGCCCAGACGATCCCTCATCTGCTTCCAAGCACCGGTTTCTGATACCACTATGAAACACATTTTCTTTCTTTATCCTTTCATCCCTCCTTTGTTTTGTTGTCTCTCAGTACACGGTGTTTCATCGTTTTTGAATTGACAGCTTTTTCGCACGTGTGTCGTAGTATGGTTTCTGTCTTTTTCTCCATCTGATTTGCTCTTTGCCCCCCCCCCCTCCCGCCTTGCAATCTTCTTGCCTTATCACATTTCTGTCTCTCTTAGCTCGTCATTCTTACGACTTTTCCATGCATTAGTCAACCAGCCCGGTCTGAATTTCACTTCGACCTGACAGGATCGTCAGGCCCCTTATTCCCTCCCTACCCCCTCCCTCCCAGCTTAGTCGCAGGCTTTGTCCCCCCCTATTTCTTTCGACCTCCCCCGGTTGGAGCCGATTCCGATCAACCTCTGCATAGAGAATCTGCGTAAGAGTTCTCGATCTCTTTTCCTCGGTTTACCCCTGCAGTTGCCCAATCCATTAGCGCGTACAGTTTTTCCGGCTCTACTTGATTTGGCGAGGAATCACCTGGGTGACCCCCCCAACCTTCGAGATAAACTTGTTTCATCCCGTATTGACGAGGATCGGCAGCTAGCCTGATCCTCTTCCTGGTTCTTTTTTTCCTTTTCTCCCCCTCGATCTGGGCATCTTGGAAGACCGAGACGTACCGTTCGGCGTCCAAAATATCCAACGCCCCCCAAATTCTTTCATTCCTTATGCCCAGATCTGCTCTTTTCACCCGTCCCCTTTTAGTCACCAGTCTGGAGATCCACAGATAACCGCTTCAGGAGTTTCCAATGTTACGATTTGAATGATGCGCTTATCAAAGGCGTATCTTCTCCCCCATCCTCTTTCCGCATTCGGCACTTTCTTATTCCCTTTACCCAACCTTTGCGAGTCTTCCATTTTCGGAAGGATCAACGCTCGAAGATTTAGGTAGGAGGTGTCATTCCCTTTTCAGTTTATAGTACTGCGGAGTTATTGTTGCTTGGTGCTTTCCTTTTTCCTCGGCATTCTGTCCTAGCTTTTCGAGACCTTCCCCAGCCGAATTTTCAATTTCCGAAGCGAACGGAGAGAGTTCCTTTGCCTTAGAAGCTCCTTCCCCCCGCTTTTCTTCCTTCTCCCCCCCCCACCCATTTTTTGCGTCGGTTGGCCCCCCGCTAAGCCACTTCACCTGTTGGTCTTGTCAAGAACTCATAACCGCTGCACCGGTGGAAGGGACCCGCTCACTTAGCACTTCATTAGACCCCCCTCCTCCCTATTCTTTCCGCTTCGCTCTCGCCCGTATTGTTCTCGTCGCTTTTTCTTTTTGGTATGTTTCCTTGGAGCGTTTCCACTGTCTTTGAAAATTGGGTCCCTTCACGGATTAAAATAGTTTCCCTTCAAGTTCCCTTCTTAGATCGATTGTGTGACACGCATCATCCCAGACTGCTAGGTTTTGGCTCCCTAGGATCCTTTTCGCCAGACCCCAGTTTCGATTGAATGTGATCGAAAATGTTCTCTGGTCACAAACGAACACTAACTTTTGCCATTCCTCCAAGTTCCGCCTCGCGGTTATCCATGCGTAAAGATTTTTTTACCCAACTGGCACCATAACGGCCCATCGCCCTCACCCTCGGGTTTGGAGCGGCTTATTTTTTTCGCTATTCTGAAGTCCAGTAGTACTCCTAGATTTTTATTTAAGCTGGCGGTGTATTTGCACCCAGCATAACCGTCCTGTCATTTTCCATTTCAGAAAGTCTGATCAAGGTGTTCAGGTATAACCCTCCTTTTTTGAAAATTTTTTCTTTTTAGTTGTCTCCTCCCCTGCTCCACAGCAGGGTTTCTTCTACGCCTCCTTTACTTGAAGTCTCCCCTGTCCGAAGTCAAGAGAAGAGTCTATTTGCGGCGGTTTTTCCGCCCATGCGAATTCCTTTGGCCCCTTTTCGGTTTTTCTGTCCGATTTACCCAACGCGCTTTCTCCCGAGAACGATTCCAGAAAAAAGTGATAATCACTTCAATCAAATTTATATGTCAGTCTCTTTTGACTAAGCTTTGAACAGACCGGAGTCCCCCCCGTCCTGTCTTTTTTTGCAGCGAAATGCAGATTGATTAGGATGTGGTTGATCCAATTTCTTCGACACTTTTGTGTTACTCCTCCGCCGAGGGCCTGCCATGCCTCTTCTCTCATTCCCCCTTTGTTGTTCAACCCCCCCCTTGTTTCCTCCTGTTGCGAGAATACAGTCTCCCGCCCCCCACTATGCCATAGTGCTCTGATGCTTCTTCTTTTCGATGTCTTTTCCGCCGATTCGGTCGCTATTTGCGTTTTTCAAGTGATTTAATCCGGCCGCCATTACCCAGGTTTTTCGTTTCCGTCTTTGAGACTATTATTTTTCATTTTTCGGCAAGCGGACCTTTGCCCGTCACCACTCTTTCCTTCTTCGTGCACGCTGATGCTCCTCAACCAGCCGCACCCCTTCTCTTTCCTTTTCCTCTTTCGTTGCCCCCCGTTTGTTGCATGCTGCTATGTATCTCCCCAGGCCTCTTTCTTCGGGTGATCCGAAACACGTTTGACTGATCTTTCCCCCCCGTCTTTCTCCCCCTTTGAACTGTGACGCCCAACAGACAGGTGTGGCTTTAGTACCTCTAGTGCACCGGCACGGTTCTTCCGTCCCAGGCCTGTGCCCCTCACGACTTCCGGACCACGCCTTCTTCTCCCCCAACGCCTTCGTGCTACTTGTCTTTCTCTCTATGTCCAGTTGGCCTGATATCGCTATTTTCGCTTTATGCCTTTTCTACGTTCCCAATTCCTTGCCCCCCCCGATTCGTATGGATCTTTTTCGCTTCCCCTCTTTCTTTCCATTTGCTCCTTGACTGCTCCTTCGCTTTTTCCCCACTCTCACGGTCATTTGCGCCGATGATGAGGCCGTTGTACTCACTGACCCTCGTTACTGATCCCCCCACAGGCGCGCGACTCTTTCTCCGTTAATTCGTTCCCCTCTCACCTCTCTTATTTTTCGACTCGCCTGTTCCAACCCATTTCTTCCTACTTACCTCATACCCTGTTTGGACTCATCGCCAGTCCCCCCCTCCCATCCCATCTTTCTCGTGCAGATGTGGAACCCCAAACCTTTCTCCCTTCTACTAGACCTTTTATTAGATCGTCTCTTTCCGTCTTTCCTGCCCACCCCATCCCTTCTCGCGTCGTACAGAGAAACACGCTTGTCGTTTTGCTCTTTTTGATCATCTTCTCTTTCTCTTTTAGTTCGTTTTCGTCGGGTGTTTCCTTGACGACCCTTCCCTTTCCCCCCCTGTCCCCAGAATAAATTTATCGCTTTTCACCGCTCTTAAGCAGCGGTTGAAACAGCGCCACATTTACCAGCCGTGATCATTGACCCGTGACTTAAAAATCTTGAGGTTATTCTTCCCGGTTCCCGCCCCTCCTTTCAACATTTTTCAGTTGGTTCCAGATCCCCTTGATTCCTTTACTTTCGCTCTAAAGGGTTCCGACAATTGGATCATCTCCTCTGATGCCAGTCCCCCTTCGTGCCTGTGTTCCTGTCCGCAGGCCTCCCTGTAACTTCCCAGAAGCCTCCCTGCACTTCAGCCTCCTGTCAGTCCCCTCTAAGCTCTCGACCTGACGCGGCTTTATGCGGCGCATCGCTTTGAAGCAATCCCCCCTATATGTCCCCCTTCGGCCACGAACGAGCGCGTTCCCTTCATTTCCCTTTTCGAAACCTGTTCACTTTTCCTGACAGTGTCCTCGCGCCAATAAAGTTTTCTCGTGTCCCACAGTGCCTTCGCCCACGCGTCTTCTAAGCGCTCTCTCCCCCCTCTCTCGTGCACACCCGCCTCGGTCCGGTGATGGGAGCCGAGCCCTTGACCCCGTCCCTCTTTTTTACCGTAGGAGGTCGATTTAGTACCTTCTCGGTTTGTGCGACTCCCCAATGCCCGACCCCCCCCTTTCTCTCTTTCCCTTTCCCTCCCCCTTTTGTTTGGAGTTAGAGGGCATGTTCTTGACCTTTTTACGCCTTCATATATTTTCGTATGCGCAAATCCCCCCCTTCCATCCTCCCGATAAACTGCTAGGTGAGCATCTAGAAGTTTACTCGTTCTCTATATTCCTGACTTGTCGCCTTGGCCCTTTTAACCTTTACCTCCTATTTTTTTTTGATCGCCGGGTGCACCCTTTTTTTTTTCTTTATGGCCCCCAGCCTAGCTCTAAGTGCCCGTGCCCCAACTTTTCCCCCGTTTGCCGATTTCCTCACCAGAGATGCAGCCCCTGTATCAGCCTCTCTTTTTCCTAGTACTCTTTATTCCTGTTGCGTCTGGGAGCTTCCTGCCACCGCAGGCCTATATTTTTTTCTTCCGCGGGCCACGCGGCATTCGGATTGCCGTGGCTCGCCCAACTCTTTTCGGCGCGGTGATCGACCCTGCCTGTCCCTTAACTCGTGTGATTACTTCTGTCGGCGCACCAAATGATCTACTTTCTGTCGTCTCATGAACGGGTATTCACATGGGATTCTTTTAGCCCTGCTTAACTCCCCTCTTACTCTCCCTTCTTATGTAATACCCCCCTTTCTAGAAATTTTTGAGACCGAACGCCCCCCCTATATCGATATCATTCCCCGTATACCCGCCGCGTTTCTTCGTAGTTCGATGGTACCTTCTCTTCACGAGGTTATTTCTTCACAAGGTCCATTCCACGATTCTGCTTCGATCATACGTTTCTCGTCGCCTTCTCTTTTTTGTTTTTCCTCCATCTGCTTCGATTTCTCGTGCCCCTTCTTATGATAACCGAGTCGCATTCCTACCCTGGTAGCCAGAGGCCTCCAATCCTGTTTATTTCTTCCTTGTCTTTTTCGGCATACATCGCTATCGCCAGCCCTTTTTTCATCACTATAGTTTCTTTGAGGAGCCCCAATACTTTGCCCAGTTCTAATGCCTTATTTCCCTGCGACGTAGCAGTGCCTATGCTGCCTGACGCATATATTCCTATTCCTTTTTTCCCTCCCTATACCCTCCTCCGCTCACCGGGACGGGGACCCTCGTGCCCAACCTTCCCTCTTTCCTACTGAACTACACCGTCGCATTAAGATCGTTTTCCCCGGGTGCCGTATGGCGTATTTCCCTCTACTTCTCCCCTACCACTCCACTGATTTCTTCCCCTTTTGATTTCAGCTTTTATCCTCCTGTTTGTAGTTCCAGGAAATGGTCTGCCTATTTGGAGGACCGCAGATCGGCGCAGACTGGATGCCTTTCGGACCGCTTTCAGGGGACCGCTTTTATCTTTTTTTCTTTACGGTCCTCAGAGCTTGTCTCCCCCCCCTCTCCTCTTCTAATCTCGAACTTCTTGCACCGGAGAGAGAACATGTTTCTGATTTTTTGGGTTATCCCTTTCCCACCCCACGCCCCCCCCCCACATCAGATCCCGGCTTGACAATCTTTTGTGGGTTTCTATACTTGTCACTTCTATTGTTGTGTCGACGCCGCTCGCCCACCTGTATTTCTTTCTCCGACATGATCCTCCTTGGTTTGTGTCACCTTATTCCCATCCATCGGACGATCCCCCTATCCAGTCCTCGCTTTACGATTCGTCCATATTTGTCCAACGCAAACATTGCGCGTTTTGCGCTGATAGATTCCTTTTCGTGTACCCATTTTTGTGCCCCTCGTCTGTAACACCCCCACTCTCTTCGAAGCTTTTTCCCCTTCAATCGCGGCTGCGGCGGACTCGTTCCCACACAAGTTTTAGACGGCAACTTTTTGCGTCCACGTCCCCCCGGCATGTCCTCTTAGTACAGCCCTCGATCATCTTTGTCCTTTTTCTTTGCGCCTTGAATCTCTCTAAGCTGACATCTTCTTCCTCCCTCCGTACGATGTCATTTACCCTCTTCTCTTTAAGTTTGCCGGGATTCCCCCCCTCATCGAATGAATGATTTTGCATTTTGTTTATCCATTCTTTTGGAATCACGACAAGTATCTGGTATCTTCCAGTATTCCCTTTTCGCATGGCTGTTCTCCTCCCTCCTCAATCGCGGCCTCGTTTTTTCTTCTGCTGGAATATCGTAGAAGAACCTCATTCCTTTGTGGTTTGCATGCTTTTCCCCCCCTGAACCGCCCTTTCCCCAAACCACGATTCTTTGCACTCCCCCCCCTCCCCCCCCCGCGTTCCTTTGAAGGCTTTGTCAGAATTTCTTTGTTTGAAACGACAGACATTGTCCTCCGCCTTCTGACTGCCCCCAGGAGGACGGCCCTGTCCCAGGCCTCGTGATTACCAAACCCCCCCCCTGTCAGAGACACTTTACAGGTGACTAGCATGTTGCCGTGGTCACTTCAGTGTTACTCTCTAGTTCGCACTAGTCACGATAGAGCTTTGTCCCCCCTTTAGGTTTTTTTAGACCACCTTCCCAGGCAAGGGATCTGTCCTCGCCTTCAACATATCCCCCCGAGATTCTTTCAAACCGTATCATAATTTAGAACCTTCTTTCTTTTGCTCAATGGCGGTTTCCGACCTCCACACGCTCTGATCATGGCATTCTCCCTTTTTTTTTTTTTTAATCTCATTGTCTCGAGGTGGCTCCCTTTCCCGCCCTTTGGTTCGTATTCTGACCCAGTTTACATCGCATCGCTTTTGAATTTTTTTCCATCCGCTCCCTGCTCGCTTCTTGAAAGCTCTTCTACTGTCTGTTCCCCCTTTTCTGCGTGAATTTTCCCCTATGGAGACCACCCGATTTTCGTAATGCCGCTTCTGTCATTAGCCGCCGGTCCACGGGACGTCGCTTTTTCCCCCCCACTACCATCTCCCCTGTGTCCCCTTTTTGAACTGCATACGTAAGAAGCATAGAAAATAGAACGTTTAGTAGTTTCAGTCCTATGCGGTAATTGGCCTACGCCTAGAGTTCATTTTTTCCGAGAAGATCGCGTCCCCCCCTCCCAACCCCCCCCACACCTACCCCCCCCCCCCCCCCCGGTACTGTCGCCCGGTCCTTTCAAGGGGACTCCACGACCCTACGAAAGGTAAATTCGCATTGATAATGTCGTACGTCAAAGAGGGCAGTTGTGCCAGGGACGAATGCCTTTGGTTATTATAGTCCATGGGTTTTTGGCCCTTGATTTTTAGCCGCATGCTGCGCTCCCTATGTGACCTACTTGAGTTTCATTAGCCCTCTCCTTTTTCTATAGATCCTCCCCGCCCTTTTTTTTTCAGAACAGAAGGTTAGCCTGTGCACGTTCTTCCCCTCTTGGAGTTGAGAGTTGTTCACCGGACTCCTACGTTTACGCGAATTCTTTCCTCGGCCCTGCTTTTTCAACCCTCCTTGTTACTCCCCTTGCCCATTACAATTGTCGATCTTTTCATTATAGCGTCCTCCCGTACCTAGGATTAACCCGCATCCCTGTTAATCTCGCGGTGTCTCTCTTCCCCTCTTCAGTTCTTCAGAAGAATTTATCGGATTCTGGATTTCCTGTCCTGTTGATCTCCCCCTAGTACTTTCTTTCGCTCTCACACCCCGCCCGTGTCACGATCTACGTTTTTGTCATCCTTTAGAGGACCCTAGGATCCCACCCTTTTTATACCCCCCCGAAACTATATGTATTTCGGATAGTTTTCCTTTTGATTTGAGTGTAGTCTGTTTCCTGAGCATTGGGACCCCTCCCGTCTTTCTATCCTGTGAGGCCCTTGCTTTGCTCAAGAGAAAGTCCGAGTGATTTTGTTGCGCTTGTATCTGTTTTTTACGCTTCGAACTGCTTTCTCCTTTTTTGAACCGATTTTGACGCGGCTTTTTTCCCCAACGTTCCTCAAAGACTGGCTCCTCTTTCGCCCTGCCCCGACTCTATCCTGACAGACCGCTTTTGCGTTCACCTTCCAAACTTTTATCTGCCCTTCTTTACCTTCCCCCCTTTGCCGTTTTTTCTCCTTTTTTATATCGATACAAGTTTGTGACTTTGACGGTTTCAGAGAATACTTGTTTATTCCACGTCAGATTTATTTAGTGGATTGGTTCTATCTACGCCATTCTCTTTCCCCACCGTTTCCCAATCTTTACAGCTTCCAATTTTTCTTGCTGACCCTTTCTTTGACTTGGGGTCTCAGGCGATGGTCCCCTGGTCCAAGTAATTCTTTTTTCTCCCCGCCCTTCCATTCCTTTTTATTCCCTCCTCCGAGATCTCTTCCTTACCCTCTGTCGCAGTTAACCACGCCTCCAACCGCCCCATGTCTACTCCTCCCAATTCCCCTTTTTTCTCGGAAAAGGATTTTTCTCCCGATTTCCTCGTAACTCCGAAGTGTACCCTGTCTAATGCGCCCCGTGGCCCCGTTTCTTCTTTCTCTCCTCCCCCCAGCAGGCAGAATCCCTAGCTGTAATCCTCCTTTTGTCGGACTTCCTGCTGCTTTCCTGCACCCACATCCCTGCATCACCTTTAATCCATTTCTTGTCCTCTGGTCGACTTTCTCCATCGGAGAGCCAATCTCCCCTTCTTTGCCTCGTGTATTTTTCCGCCGTCTTTGCCTGTTATTCGCACCTCAATGGCGCAGTTTCGGCTTTTCTCCCGTCTTCTCTTCTCTGCAAATTTCTTATTTCT
>Ga0179593_1278966_pt1 | contig 11192 bp, 11 predicted proteins | sample CZODoug2_1_08_16_FD_185931 | JGI IMG/M metagenome (GOLD analysis project Ga0179593, IMG submission 185931) | Vadose zone soil fungal communities from Angelo Coast Range Reserve, California, USA - CZODoug2_1_08_16fungal (PacBio error correction) | ecosystem: Environmental > Terrestrial > Soil >... | reverse complement strand
ATGTCGCTTCGATGGCGCGGCACTGAACTTTTTTTTTTCACTAGCTCCGTGCCTTCCATGTGTAGAGCCTTTCCTTTGAGCGTCGCCCCGCTTACCTTCCACCGGTGAATCTCTTTTCTCTTTCATAAATTGGGGTATTCCTATTCCTTTGTCTTGTCGGCTGTTTCTTTTGGATTTTTTTCTCTCCAAGGCTGCTATCGCAGTCTGCTCCGCTAATGCAACTCAGTTTCAAGCCCCCAGGGGCATGTTTTGGCTCCTCGTCGTTGCGTCCTGCCCGATTTAGGAAGAAGTCCGCTTAACCCTCGCTCTTCCACCCGGAGCCAACACGTACCCTGTACTCTCCCTTTGTACGAGTTGCTATGCGCCCGAGACATGCCCAGCCTTCCTTCAGGTGATTAATCAATCCTTTCCGGCCTCCCCCCAGTTACGGACTGCTCTCCTCATGTTGGACCGCTTCTCTCCAATCCAAATGTAGGCTTAACCCCCCACCTTTCTTACACTTCGTCAAGTGCCCTATGCACCCCCCTGTACATGGCCTACATTCAGACAGGTAGTTTTCCTTTGCCCTTTTCCCCACGATTTCTTCCGACCGTATTCCCTTTCTTATTCTATCCACTGATGAGACCTTCCGTGACACCCCGTAATCTCCTCCCCTCACTCACCCGTAAACGCATCTCCTTCGGTGCGATCCCTTTCCCCCATTTTTGTCCTTGAGCTAAATCCCGGCTATGGCTTCCAGCCAACCCAAGATTGGTCTTTGTCAGCTATCTCACCCGCCCCCTCCTTCTTTTCTTATTTCTCTTTCCGCAATCAGGGTATGCGACCCTTGACAGGGATTTGCGATAGCAACCACGAGATATGACCAGCAATTCCGGCAGCAAGAACCAGCGCGACAGTATGTAATGATGTAGAGTCTCTGTTCGGTTCCCCTCCCTCAATTTTCTTTCTCCCTTCGCCTCCACTATAGCCGTCCGGTTTCCTCGAGTTGTAGGACGGTGCCCCCCCTCGGATCTTTCCGCACAATACCCTCGTACATAAGAACACGCCCCTTTCCCCCTCCGCCCATACCCAGGGCCGCTCCACTGTCCAACGCAATTCTTGAATGCGAAAAATTCCAAGAGTAGATCAGTCCCTCCCGCAAATTTCTCGATGCTGCCCCTCCTTTAGAGCCAACTTTATCGCCTCCTCTGCCGCAACCGTGAACCCGTACCGATCCGAGTCACAAACAGTTAGCCCGCAAGTTCCACTCACTGTTTCCAGCTAAGATAGAAAACTCCCTCAATCCTTGAATTATCTCCTGCCGACCGGGAGAACCCGAACCTATCACCGACAGGGGAAAACTATTTTCATCGCAGGCTTTCCTACGCACTTTTTTTCCTTTTCTCTCGATTGAAGCTACATAAATTGGTTCCCGTCCCCTGGTTACCGTAGTTCCAATCTTTGCACTCAACAGCCGTTTTTCCCGCAACCACCCCACCCCTAAGTCGATCGTATTAGTCTCTCGCCCGTCGGGCTTTTTAAGCTGTAACGACGGTCTGCGCTGATAATAATAAATAAACCTTCCTCAGTACCTTTTAGTTAGCGCTTATCTCCACGCCGCACTCTTTCTGTAAATTTCGATTTCTTTTACGACTGAAAGTCTTCCCAATCTTTCTCCTGATGCGATTTTTTGCCCCCCCATCGAATCCCTTGATCTTATCCCTTTGCTTTTTCCTCTTTTTTCCACATCACCCAGAGATTCGAGATCGTCTTTCCTTCAGACCTGCGCCCCCCTCTTTTTCTTTTCATTATTACCACACAATCTGTCATGCGCACCCCCTCGGGCCTCTCCCCGCTTTTTTTTCGCCGAGGTCAGGACATCGATTTGAAGGTTTCCTGTCCGTCTCCCCATCTTACCTGTCCTCTCCCTCCTCGTGATGTCTGATTTACCTCCCTTTCTCATTCGTTTTGATTCTCGACCCTCCTAATGATTTGACCCTCACTGCGGGCCAGTCTCGCGTAAGCGCTCTATCGTTTTTCTTCAGGCAAATCGGCGGTTACAATCCGCCTTTTCCACCCCGTCTTTCTCCTCCCTGGTTCTAAAGACCCGTAGAGTAGAATCTCTCCAGCCTCATCACTTCCTTTCCTGGGGAGACTAAGCCTCATTATCCGCCTATCCAGCTACATATTCTATACAGGCTACGAGGCAGAACGCCCTGGATTCTAAGAACACAATCGCTACTTCTCCATTTCCTGCTCTATTCTCTTTTCCATCCCCCTTGTGTGTTTTTCTCTATCAGGACTTATAATGAGCTATTTTTTTTCAACGCTCACCAGGGTGTTTGCTTTATGTGTCTGCGCTGTTCGCGGTCCTTTTCACTCCTTTGGTTTCCCTTCTCAGGCGCATGATCTTGGCGGCTTTATTATTCTTTCTTCGACTTTTGTTTTGCGACCCTTTCTTTCGCCTGTTAATTCCGCTATTTCTCCCCCTCAGCTTATTGCTTGCAGCTGTGCTGCATAGAATGGGACGCGATCTGCTGCCGCCTTTCCTTACCTATATTCCTTCTCTAGAGGCGTTTAACGGAACTCCTCCTTCTTCTTTTTTCCTGACTATATCGAGCCTTCCCACTTACTGCTTCCACCTTTCCTCTCAGGATAATTTGACGTCTTCTTTTCCCGCCTGTCTGCCACTTCTTTTGGTGATTTCCCTTGTGGTTTTTTCAACCGCGTTTTGTTACGGGTTTCTAGATCCCTTCATCCTCCTCTCCCTCAATCGCGCCCGTTGCTGGGTCGCCCTTCCGTTCTTTCTCTGATAGTGGGGATAGCGTTGTTTTTTTTTGGACAACCATAGCCCTGCGCTTAAATTTTTAATCAGAGCCACTTCTATCTCCTTGCGCTGATCTAGCTTTTCGACTTCGGTGGATTCTCTGAGTGGTTCTCCTGTGGGGGACTTGGGGTTTTCGTTTCTGCCTTCGTTCAGTCTTAGGAGCCAAGCTGAATTCAATGGCGATACTCGCTTTTTTCACACGCCTTTTCTTGGATTTGTGGTGTTGCGGTCACGTCTTGGCCGCTTTCTTGGATTAAAGAAGTTTCACAATTTTCCTTTCACCCCATTTTCTTTCGCTCTCCTTCTTCCACGACAACCAAACGAGTGTTGTAGGCATCATGCGCTTTCGTTTCTCTTCCAATCTTGATGCCCGGTTGTTCCCTTTCTGGGCTGATTCCTTTATAGATTTTTCTTTTCTATCTCTCTTTTGTCCCTTTCTTCATGCTAGATGCCCTTTTTGTCTCCGGTTCTTTAAAGGCGTTTGCGGCCTCGGTTTCCTTGATGTGCGTGACGATTCGAGGCATCGATCCCGTTCGTTTTCATCCCCTGGATCGACAATACAGGGTGTGGTCTCATCTCCTTCCTTATTTGCTCTGTGGTGTGGTGTGGTTGCGTTGTCTTTGTGTGTGTGTTGTGCGAAATAAAAGATAGCGGTGCCCCGGAAACTTCCCTGATGACACAATTGATCCACGAGGATTCTACGTCGCCCAATTTAGAGGTGACGGTCACCCGACTACTACATCCCGGATTCTCGTTGTGCGGGGTGTTGGGGGTGGTGGGTCTTTTTGGGTTGTGTTGGTGGCCGGATGGAGGCGTGCGAAACAGTTGTTTTCCCCCTCTCGTTGGTGATCGCGATACGGCCTGTCTTCTCAGGACCTTCACACGCCACAGAGTTAGATCTCTTGTCTTGGTTTCCACTCAACTTGTGGTTAGTTGTCTGTCGCCCTGCCTATAATTCTCTAGGTTCTTAACTACAAACCTGGGCAAGTGAGTCCGTAGCTTGCGTTTTCTTTTTTGATTGTAATCAGAGGGTTGTGTGGAAAGATCTCCTTCCCTCGTTCGGCTCTCTTTACGCGATTCATCCTACCGCGCGGACTGAGTCCAAATTTTTTCTGATTTTTGCTCGGTGCATTTCGCATCATTTTGTTCGTCGCTTAAAGGGGGTATGTGCGCGCAGCGCGTAAGAGTAGTGCTCTCCCGTGCGACTTATGTGTTGCCGTGCCGTCCCTAGTTCAATAAGCTTCATTATCTAGGTGATTGGCATGGAGTGTCGCTGCGATCCTTTTTTTTCCTTTTTTATGTCTCCTAATTCCTCTGTTTTCGCCTTTCCTTCTGTCACTTTCATGATGCCTCAGTCCTTTTTCTTCTGGACCAACTGGAACCCTCGCAACCCGCCCCAGGCCTGTTTTACATTTTTTTCTCTACTTTATGCGGACCTTTTCAATATTAAGCGCGTCAGCCCTTCACTCCTTATGCCCCGACTACCTGATCAGACCTACCATCTGTATGTCTCCACCTTCAAAGTGTCTTGTTCCTTACGCTTTCCGTCTCACTTCACGGAGAGCCCCCCACCTGGCCGGAAGCATATTCTTGCCGAGGCTCCATGATGGCGTCGCGCCGGCTTGACACAGCACATCATCACTTTCTCTCTTTCCCTAATTAATCGGTTTTTTTTTATATATACTCATATGTGCGACAGTGTGTCAAGCAGACCTTTGGAGACTCACTTCTCTCCTGTAATAGATTTGTACATTTTTTTCTCTCCTTTAAGTGAGCGCCTTTGCCTTCCCTTTCACTAATTTTCCGTTAGATACCCCGCTTTTCTGACTCCATTTTGTTCTTGTACTCTCCGTTGGTCTTTGACTCTTTTGACGGCTGTCCCCGATTCTATCCGAGCTTTTGCGCCCTCGTCCAACATTTTTAATGGGCTCGCGTAGTCGAGGTCGTCTTTTTCCTGCCGAAATTATCCCCTTTCCTCTTACATAAGGAAGTGCGCCGGCCAACCGCGCCAGGAGTTTTCTCAGAAGTCTTTTAAGTTTTTTTCTTTGATCGTGAGACACCTCTCCAATTCCCTACCATCTCTAGGTGAGCGATTACCTTTTTTATCCCCCCCTTCCACTTGTTCCACTTTCAATTTTCTCCTCAATTGTCCCATTTTTTTTGCTTTGGGGGTGCGAATTCATTTATCCCAAAATGTTCCCTTCCCGACTCCACCAACGATGCCACGGCCCTTCCACGCTGAGACCGGTAACACTTTCCATCCTCAATGTTAGTTTCTCTTAGTCCCACTGTCACGCCGACTCTTGGGACTTTTCGATTTTCATTCCGATGTGACCTCTTCCTTAACGGTTTTCCCGAACGACAAGAGCATAAGGCGCTATCCGGTCCTTTTGTCATAGATTATGCTCCCGATCTCAGGTCTTCCGCCTCCCAGGAACAACAACCGCTTGGGTGGAATCTTACTTTTTTTTCGTAGTTTTCTCCCGAACTCTTATTTCCAGCCCGAGCATAAGTTTGACGCTTCGGCAACACGGATCGGTTACTTTTCGCCGGCGCCCTCAAAAGCTCTTTTAGGTACTTGATGTCGGTCTTTTCCCTTTTTTAAAAGCCACTCTTGAAACTTGCCCCATTCAGAGACCTTAAACTTGGTTAGCCGACGTTTTGCAGCGATCGTTTCCCCAAGCCCTCTTGTTTGATTGATGACCCCCCTCCGATAAAATACGTCAAACGAACCAACCCTTTCACAACCTTTCTCCTAAGCCAGGAAATACCAAACCGCCTGCACTTCTAATACCGCTTTATCCAAGTTGACCCCCCACTCTCATCTCGATGCCGGAGCCGATTTCAAGCTCCACGCCTAGATCCGAGGCCGACAAAGACTGTGCAACTTTTTTTTTTTTCTTGCATAGACCGTCTTTTCAGGCCCACTGCTATGGGCAATCATATAGCCCCCTCAAAAAATCAGCTCCTTAATATACCTCCCTCCCAAAATCAAGGGAGAACCGCAAAGATCCATTCCAAGGTCAACGCCGCCCAGCCGAAAGTCTGCACGCACTCGTTTCTTTTCTTTTTTGTCACCTCACATCATGGTTCACGTCGCATTGGTCACCTTTTATAATTGACACGCGTGAACAGTTCCTGGTGCACGCCGCAAAAAACCCAAGAAAGGCGGATTTTCGATTATTGCCATTTCTTTATTAATGGGCGCCAAGGGCTTGATCTCCTTTATCCCCGCAAGTTAACCACAAAGGAGAAGATTGAGCTATAACCGACGACCCGCACCCCCTCTCCTGACCATGTAGGATCGAAATTGTTTGCGTCTTCCAAGGTAGTCGAAGTTTTGACCACTCCTACCTGGTCTACTAGGATAAGTATGTTTCGATCTCCCCATCAACTGATGTCAGTCTTCTTCTTTACGTCTCACGAGAACTCAGGCCCCCGTGGTTTCAAACCAAATATGTCTCAGCCGAACCACCGCGATGGGAGCCCCTCTTTCTAGCGTTGAATTGATCGCTTTCGCAACGGCTTTTTCCCGCTATCTTCCCCATGACAGCCGTCTCTATAGAGAGAGCGCAGTCGTCTTCGGTCCCGGATGTAAACTCCCTCCTGAGTGTCATGGGATGATAATGGACAAGTTTGATGTTTCTCTGGCATGCAATCATATCCGGTCCCCCTTGTGCTTCTTCGCACGTGCTGCAGGCAATAAGTTAGAAACATCAGAAGAATTTTTCCCACGAGTTTCTTCCTCCAAGGGTCGAAAACCACGTCGACATTGTCTATTTCGAAGACAAGCACGATGCAGGTCGCATGTAGAGATTTTAAACGCTTTTCTTTTGCGCCGAATCTGAATGCTAACGCGCCTACAGGCCCAGAGCACGCCATGGATGTTATTTTTTGCCGAGCCCCCCCCCTATCATGCCTTGTAAGCCCTCTCTCTTTTCCTCTTTTGTTTTTTTTTTCTCGATGGATTCGGCCCCCCCCTCTCTGCTCCTTTTTGCACAGTAATCCGGGAGGTCTTTCGGTTTCTCGCGTGTTCGCCTTTTGTTTTTCCCCTTTCCCTCTTATCTCGGCTATTGATGGTAAATATCGATTAGCACCTTTGCTTCGGCCGTTCGCGATTTCTCTTCTCCGTGGCTTGGTTGACTTTGCTTCCCTTTTTTTTGCAATGCCCGATGTTCGAACTTATTTGTCAGCAGTGCTTCTGTCTTGTCCCTCTATCTTCTGCCTCTTGATGATCACATTCTGGCTTTATACCCCTTTCTCTGCAGGAGGAAGCGACAGCGTCCGGCTGCGGCCCCCGGTTTTTCTCTAGTTACTTCATTGAGTCCGGTCTGGTAAGATAGGAGTCATTTTCGCTTCTCTCACGCTTTGCCTTCGATGTTTTTTGTTGCTCAATCTTTTTTTGTCACCGAACCGCGTTTTTCATTTCCTTTTTCGCCTCGACGTCCTACTTCTCTCCCACGCGCCTTTTTGGGCATCTTCCCCTTTTCTACTATCATGGGACGCCGATTGGTGGAACCCCGCGCTCTACCTCCGGCCCTTTCCTCCTCCACCTATTTCCGGAGCGTTTCTCCTCCACTTTCTATCGTTGATAAGGCGGCCTCGTGTCTTGTGGTTCCTTCTCTTCCTCCCTCATCCTTAGGATCCCCTCTGAATTCCGAATGGTCTTACCCTTTCCCTTTCTGGTTGTTTTTGGTGTTTTACAGACTTTTTTTTAGCTTCCTTTCTGGAAGTCCCCAATGGCGACTTGTCCCCCAAATTGATGGAGCTGTCCCAATACGCGATTTACCCCCTCGCGTCGGCCATCATGTCGATGCGTGAGTTTCCAGTCGTGATCTTTGCGGTTCTCCTTTTTTTTAATTTTTTGCTTGATTTCTTTCGTTTTCTCCTCTTCGCTGGCGACCGTTGCTGGAACTTATTGCGGGTTTGCGGTGATCGTCTCGGTTTGACGGATTCGGACCGGATCATCTGCTGTTTTCCCTTAATAGGTGGTTCCGAACGATCCTCTCCCTCGGGTTGGGTCAACTAGCAGCGTTTCGCAGTTTCCGACGGCGTTTTTTTTCGGTTAGGCACCTTCTTTGCGTTGGCAGTGGTTTTGAGGGTATAGGCTTGGGTTTTTTTCTTTTTCCCAACAGCTCGGGTTGCACTGAACGTCGCGCCCCCGTCGGTTTACCCAAAGAGATTTTCAATCCTTTTTATCCCTGACCATGAGTTGCGGTCACGGTGTGTTTTCCTTACCTATGGCATCGCGCTTTTGGTTTCGTAAGTAGCCCCGTTCGTTTCTCTTCTCGTTTTGCGAGAGTCCCTTCTTGCGATTTAATCCGACTTTCCTCTGAAGCGACCTCCGAGAGGGCGTCGAGTTTACACGCCCATGCGGGTTTGCTGGTAGCGGTCCCTTCCGGTATGATTTGTCTCCTCATCTATTCACCTTGCCCGATACTTTTTCTCGGATGCTAGTTAGGTTTTGATGTCTCTCTCTTGATGTTTTTCTGTCACTCGTCTATTTTTTCTTTCTTTATAGGGTCCAATATTCGTGCGTTGCTTTTCTACTGATGTGAATCACACCTTTGCTGACTTTTGACCAATGTTCCCCTTTTTTGCTCAGTGACACTTGAGATTGTACCTTTCACTTTGTTATTTTCCCCCTATGGGGTATCTTTCGCCAGCCTTTACCGCGTCGCGCTATTACATTTTTGCTCCTACTTGGTTGCGGCTTTTCACTCTGTTTAAAAGATTCCACCTGAGATTTAGGCTTGGTTTTTTTATTCTCAGTTTTCCTGATCATTAAATTCACCGCTTCCCCAGCTCTGATCAGCCAGGTTCCACTTTTTCCTTAGTAATCGCGTCCTTCTCCTGGTGGCTTTCCCACCCGGACCCCCCTTTCCTAAAACTCCGCGAGCACCTCCCCTTTTAGAGTTTGCGTCGCGCCAGGCTGGAGCCCCCTTATGAAGCGATTCGCAAGTTTTTCCCCCTACCCCTTCTTTGATCTTAAACCCCCTCGCGATGCTTCCCCGTTGTTTTATTTTCTACATTCACATGCCCCCGTATTCTGTAATGTGTTAAGATTAAACCTGAAGCTCTCCAATGCGGCCTCTCTCTTATTTTTCATTCTCTCGCCGGTCCGGTATTTAATCTCCATATCACTATATCTTTTCTTACTCCCTCTACGTGTGTCGGTGAAGGCTTGTTTCTTTTTTTCTGTCAAGCCGTCAACTCCGGCGCTGCATCATGCTTCGTTGACGGTTTATCGCGGCGGCATGTTCTGGGGCGGCAGGAGTCCGTGAGACGTGCCCTGCTTCTGAACAGGTGTCTACTGACTCTTTCTTCGATGTATGCTCTCTCTTGGCCCTTCGGTCGATAATACGTTTGTTTGCGACTGTGCTTCCGCGCTTCATATTGGATCGCAGATTGCCTTTAGCCCTCCACAAACGATTGGTCGCCTTATGTTTCCCGGTTTTGAAACTACTCGTCCTTCGGAAGAGGACTCTCCAGTGCCAAAAGGTTCGTCGTTTATTCAGGATGCGACAGTATTTGATGATATAGACGGCGAAATGTACAACTGCCACCTCCCCCTTCCCTCGTGTTCTAACGCTTCCTTCGTTATCTGAAGCAACACTATTACAAACTTTTTAATTAGCGTCGACTAGTATGTTGTTTAATATAACAAATTTTCGGACTCTTTTTTCTCACAACCTTCTTACCCTTCGCTCCCCAGAGCCCTCAGGAACAGTTTGCCGAAGCCCGCAATGTAGTGCTCCTCTTATTCCCCCCCGAAAGAGATTGGACCTGATCCTTTTCCCCGACCCTCCGATGATGACTCGTGAAAATCTTACGCGTCCCCCTCAGCCCATTTCCCCCTCCGCATCCGTAGATACGTTTCCCTTTTTTAAAGAGCGAGCACCGGTCCCTTGTCGTCTAGTCTGGACCATACCTTCCAAAAACAAATTTTTCTTAGATCGACCGCACCTATCCCTCTGCGGTCGATACCGAATAGCTTGTTGCTGAAACGCGCCCAAGGCACTTCGCGCCTATCTAACCGAGATTGCACCCGCCCAGGTTTTTTCTCCGGCAAGCCAACCAAAAGCCTCTGATCCATGTAGAATTCTTTTGCTTTTGGTTTAACTTATCGAACGTTATCCATTCCCCTTGCGGGAACAAATTCTCGTTGGTAGCCGCCGGTTGCATAGACGTTACGGTTACACTTAGCTGTTGAATCTTTAGCCCACAGCCGATACACTCGCAACGACCACCACTCCAATCGCCAAGAGGCTCTCAGCCTGAATTCCCCCAAAGCCGTCATTCCTTGCGAATCCCGCGTCATAGAAGTAACTGCACACCGCTGCAGGTCTTTTTTTGCTATGTCAGCGCAAAAGCTATCGCCTGCCTAGTTCAGTCAAAACTTTTGCCCGACGGAGCATTAACTCTCCCTCAAGCAGGTTCCTCACATCGGCCAGTCTTTATACTCCCCCCCCTCCCCTCTCTCTATCAGCCCACGACCTAAAGTTCCTTTTTTTTTCCCCTTTGAAACCCAAAGATAGACAATGTGCCAACGCCCGCAAGGCCAGTTCTGTTCGAAGCAGTTACGTTTCTTACTTCTTTGTGTTCCATCCCTGGCCCTTCTCCTTGTTCCAAGTCGTTCAACTCTCCGTCCTTCCCGCTTCCTCACACCACAACCCTCTTCGCGGTGACACTCGATCCTTCTTTTTTATCATTTGCGCCGAAGGTCTCTCTCTTCCTCATACCCGCAGCGCAAGCGTCCCTTTTATGGCCTGATGATTTCCCCGCCTCCTCACGGTAGCTCATTTGAGCGGACCTGGGATCCAATTCTTGTATGCCACGGTGAGGCGGCGATTTTCCCCCCCAGATACCCATGGCGATCGAGTAGGGTTTTCTCTTTTGATGCACCCCCAACCTTCTGATTTCGAGCTGTCGGATGTTTTGAACGCACGGCCAAACGTTGTTAAAAAAAACATTTCTCACTCCTCCCCCTCACTGGCAAGCGGTGAGCTTTTCAGGTACTCGATGCCCAGGTTGCCGCCTCTCAATAATTCGATCGTCCCCGAGAAGCCGTCGGCTGTCGGCGCCCCTAGCTTCCGTTTTCATTTATGAATGGACAAGCAGTACTTCTGAACCCCTTCCTAGTTCTGCGTCCTTGATCCCTTTCTTGCAAGCAACTCCCCTTCTGCGAAAATCTCCTTGCGTGCAACAGAGTAGCAAGAGGACCAGCCCTTGCCCAGCGAGACTAGATCGGCGAACGCAATCACTTTTCCTTTTCTTCATGGAGAGGATTTCCCTCCGATGATGCCGCTTCCTTGCTTTCTTTTTGCTAAAAACAACAGGCCTCGCGAGACGCCCTTTGAGATGTTCCGATCCCGAGCATGCCCTT
>Ga0179593_1252694_pt1 | contig 11192 bp, 10 predicted proteins | sample CZODoug2_1_08_16_FD_185931 | JGI IMG/M metagenome (GOLD analysis project Ga0179593, IMG submission 185931) | Vadose zone soil fungal communities from Angelo Coast Range Reserve, California, USA - CZODoug2_1_08_16fungal (PacBio error correction) | ecosystem: Environmental > Terrestrial > Soil >... | reverse complement strand
GGTGTTTGGGTCCTTTTCCAGGACGCCAATTTTTCCGTTACGAAGCACCTTTTGACACAGCCCAGCCCCGGACAAGTCTAAAAAGCCCTAAGATGACTTCCCAAATGCATTTTTCTTTTAAAGACCCCCAAGGCCAGCATTTTATATTTAAGCTTTTGGCAATTGTGTGGCCCTCTGTCTTCCTTCCTTTGAATGGACTTTTGAGGCTTAGAGGTTGGAGGGTAATTTCCCTGAATCAAGGGGATGAAGGTGGAACCTTGTAATAAGCCTGATGGGACAACCATCAAGTGTTAACACGGGACTGTCCCGCGATTTGACCCTCTTGAAAAATAGAAGAACCCAACGACACCGGGCCAGAGGAGCGACATGCGCGCCCGACGTATTAGTGCGGAAGCATTCGTTAGTGAAAAAGTCAAGGGTTTTTCGAAAAAGTTTTTTTTTTACCCCGATACTACGTCGTCGTATCTCCGACACCAGTAAGATGTGGGTGCGTTGCGGCTTTCTAGTTATCGAGATATGTGACCAAATAGTTTTGCTTCAAGGAACGCCCTGTCGAGGGCCCCCCCCTGCGGGCCACCGCCGTCTGTTTAACCGTTCACGCTAATTTTTTTTGATTATTTTCTCCTCAAATTGTTTCCTCAAGCATGAGACCACGACCCCCCCCCCTTATTCGCCCCGTTAAACATGCAACCTTCTTGCTTTTATAGCCCTCATTCTTATTTTTTATTTTTGGACCCTTCGGGCTTTTTGTGCCGCCTGCAGTCCCCCCCTGAGCGTGCGTGCCGTTTGCGGCTTGTTTTATGCCCCCTACGGGACCTCCTTCCTAACGCGCCCTCCCGCCACCCCACCTCCCATTCGAACTCGACTCTCGATGTGTTGCTTTGGAGCCTTTTCCCTGGACCGCTTCGGCCTGGTGGAGTGATCTTCCATTTTGATGCCCACGCGGCACCCTGCTCCCTGAACTTAACACCGTGTCGTTTCGACCGACCCTACTCTCCTTATGTTTTCCAGTTTTTTAGCCGTCCCACCGCCGTTGTCTCCAGCGTCCTGTCGCGGCTTCTCCAACGTCATATAGGGCGACCTGAGGGTTGGTGAAGGATAGGCGGACGCGTCTCAAATTGCAGTCAATTCAACGATGGGTAGTTTGGGCCGGCTATTTCCTTTTAAGCGGACCCCCCGTCACCCCCCGTCACCTATGCGAGTCGCGTAAGAATCGGATCGGCGCCCCTCGGTCGCAAAGATAGAAGAGTTCCCCTTCACAGTTTTGCCACCTGCGCTCTATTTAGGTGTTAAAATTTCCCGGAACCAGCGTAGTGGCTGGCAGGATGTACCCCCCCCTCGCTTTCGAGATCAAGATCTTGATCAATGATCTCGCGCTATTTTTCTGCTTCTTTTCCTGGTGACTTCTTTTCAGGTCTCGGCAGACGGACCGCCTTCTATGGCGCTGGGGAACCGGAGATACTGCCGATGTAGTAATTCTGTTTGATATTGCTCAGGCGACGGCATGTCCCCCAATCTTTCACCCCTCAACCATTACAAGGTAGTCCCCCCCCCCGTAATTTTTCTCAATATTTCACCCCCCAATCCCTAGGGTTTTGCTTTTCGAAGATTACGCCACGTCATGTCTCTTAGGCGGGCGCACGCCTCCCAAACCCTTTCCTCTCGCGGCTCCATGTCTCAATGCTTGCATTTCAGACTCGGTCACCCTTCCCGCGATAGCAAAGAATCGGCATGGGAGGATAATCCTATCGCTGCCTCGCGACTCTACGCATCTAAAAACGTGGAGTTTTGTATACTCAGAGCCTCCCCCGCATCCAACCAACAAGAAGCGTTTTTGGCTTTCAAGAAGCCTCGCAGCACCTCCTAGACCATATCGAATGAGCTCCACTGGACGATTTGATCCGTGGCACGCGTCCCGCCCATTTTCCTCTGCGGTTTTCACCACGATTTCGATACGCTCTCAGCGGCCTCGCGCATAGAATCGAGGACTAATGATCTGCAAACTTTCCCCGATCCGCATCTATATACCAGAGAAGCCGTTTTTTAGCGGCCCATCAGTTTTATATGAGCGATGCCACCTTTTGTGTGCGCTCTTTTGCTCTCTGAATCTATTGAGAGCCCTCTTCCACCAAAGACACCCCCTGAAACAATCCAGGGTTAGTTTATATCTCGGCCCCACTTCCAGGGAAAAGGACGACCGAGTGGCGACTTCATTACCAGAAAAAAACCGATGGAAAGAGTCCAGAATTATCCCTTTCTAGTGCTGAGTCAGAGTTCATTGTACGTATCCAGCAGATCTATCGTTTGACTTTCTTCGTTCCCGCCACTCCACCATAGGACGTGAGGGGGCCTTTTGATCAAAGAATCAACTAAGTTCGACGACCGGTTAGAGGGAAGCCGTCCAATCAAGCCTGAGGCTTCCGTCCCCCCCATCGTATGCGAGATCCCCCCCCCCTCTCGAGAGTTTTGGTTCAGAGCTTACGCGCCTTGCCCTTGCCCATAGTGGACACCCGTCTTTTTTTTTCCCCAGTGGTTTTTATGTTGAGGCGCCCTTCTCGTCGGAACGCTTATCCCTACTAAACAGTTATTTTTTGAAAGCGTTAAGAATATAGAGTCCCCTTGGGCAGAATAAATGGCTCCTCGGCGCGAGAGCTCCCCGTCCCCATCTGTCTCCTCCTCGGTTTTTTTTTTGTGGAGATCTTTCTCCTAGCCTCATCGGTCGTATGACAACCCTGAGAGAGAGCTTGCTTCTCTGAATTACCTCTGTAATTCATTTTTAAATTGTTATGTATTGAAGGGCACTTTTTGCGCACTCTAAGGCTTTCCCAGCCTTTAGAGATGCTTCACACTACGTGAGTCACCTGCGATTAAGACCAGTCGACTCTCATTTTCCCGCTATGACGCCCTCTTTCATTTTCTCTAGAAAGGCTTGTTTTGATACCGCAGCGGCGACTGGGATCCCGGTTCTCTTCCGCTGTCATTCTATGAGCTTCCTACTGACCCGATAGACCCTTATTTGCACGGCCCGGCCCGCTGAACCAGAACCCTTTTCAATGTCCTAGCGTGCTCCCTTAATCTGTTGGTTGAAAAGTAACGACCCGTAGTAATTCCTTTATAAGCCTCCAGAGACAGAGACCATTTTTAGAATGTGGTGTGCAGTTTGGTAGAGGTAACAGAAAGCATACGAAAATGCCTTTCCGACTGTAGCTTTTACATAAAGAGCACCCTAAAACCCTATCTCGGTGAAGGGCAGCATGACGAGAGGGATCATTTCGAGACTCCCGTAGGGTCCCTATCCGAGACTCTGAGAGGGATCCCTTTGCATATCCGTCTTTTGAATCCCTCCGGTCTATAGCAGTGCTCCCTTAGGACCGGGCCTCTGGTCCTAGATGGTTTAGTCGACCTATAAGGATGGCTTTCACGTTCTTGCCCCGCGATAGCCTTGCGATCTCGATATTGCGGCGAACTGCGGATCGGTGGTCCCAACCTCAGCTTTTTTTGTATTTAAGTGCCCTTCTGCCCACAAGCCCTCCACGTGCGGACGCTTTCCCGATCTTTCAGAGTACCGCTTGAGTTTCGTCTTAGTGACTTGAAGAACCCGGACGATTTGTGGTCCGAGCTTTTCGTCTGTGTCCCTCTCCTGAATTCCCCGTGAGCACCATTTGCCCGCGTTTTGATTTTTTTAACAAAGGGATGGAGTAGCCTTCAGCAGCACCCCCCGGACGTGGCCGGGAACTCGATTCCGCCACCACCCAGGTCGGGTCTTCCATATGAGGGGCTTCTACTTTGTAACGAGGTGAGAGTTTTCGTGGAGGGGTAAGAATTTGCACCCTCAGGAATTGCCTCGACGTATTCCCAGGATTAATCGTCCCATTCTAAGTTTTTCGGGAAAAAGGAACCAATTAAAGCCTGACCTGTACTGGCCAACTACGAAGTCCCCATTGCTTCACATTTCAATGAAAAGAGGGACGGAGACCGATGACTATCCTTTTTTTAAGAGATTGATCTCACGTAAATCCGTATGGCGTTTTAAGCACCCTCTAGTTCCCCTGTCCTAGAAACCCATCTCTATTATAATTATTTAGAACCCCCGTTCAGAGAGGCATCCCCTTCGTCTCCGACTCTAGGGTACGCCAAGGAGTTTTCGTTGTGACGTACCGTCCGAGTCCGGCACGTCCATCGCGTTCTTTTATCAGCCAGATCCGCATGCCACCACATGATCCACGTTGGGAACACAAGGCGCAGGAGGCTGCTCGCGGGCCGGCTTTTTTCTGCACTATCGCCCTGGAAACCTTACCGTTCTAGTTTCCGGGTCGTTTTCCCCTCTCAGATACGCCTTGCTCGTGATTATCGGCTCTGCTTTGCCGCTTGGTCGATCAACGCCCCCCCTTGCTCTATAGAGCCAAACCATGGCCTACGAATTTCTGACCCCCCCATATTCTTTAAAAAAGATAGAGGGCCTTTTCCCCCGGATTAGTGGTGGCTTCTCTCGTCTTTTTGCTGCCGTTTCGCGTTTGACCAACCCGTCCCGTAGCGCCACAGTTCGCCATCAGGCGAAAAACACCTCCGGTTCCACCCCGGATCAGGAATGCTTGTTCGGTTCCATGTGTTCTATAGTTTCTATATCGTGATAAAGGGCTTGATCAATTTCTGCGTTTCCCGTTGTGACCAGCTGCCCCTTTTCCACTTGTGGTGTCGGCGAAGCCCTAGGGAGGCATGGAAGTATGTTACACTCCATCTAGAGTCCCTCGAACCAAACCCCCCTCCCACCATAGGCATGTTTAATTTAAAAGATCCAATTTAGTCCTTCGATGCCATGTGGACCCCCACAGGGAATTGTGGGTCCCCCTCGAACCTTCTGTCATCCCATGCTACAGTTAATTAATTACTACCATTGCAGGTTCGTTGGGTTCCTCCAGTATATGGTGTTTTTTTCCCCGGTCCCTCTGGTTCGCCTTTATGTGTCCTTCATTTCCCCCTTTTGCTTCTAAGGGACTGTCCCCCAGTCTTAGTTGATTCTCCGACTCTCCTTAACACGTCCAAAGAGTACGTTGACAGCAATCACCACTGCCTTTCCCCCCACCGGCGTAAAGATAATTCGTGCTTGGTAGTTCCTCGCCGGTCCGTCAATTCTTTTCTTGTGGTTCTGTTGGCGTATTTTTTTTTTCGCCCCCCCCACATTGCGTTTTTTTCATTTTGTGCTCTCCACTGCCCATTTGAGGAGGGAGTCGTTAGCGCAGACACCCGCTTTTTTCGATCTAGGATCGTCTCCCCTTCCTCTTTTGTTTTTTGATTAAAAATTTCTGGTTGCCATTCACCCGAGCACTGTTCCCCCCAGTGAAGAACCATTGGGATAAAGCGAATCCCAGGGACCGGCTGGTTCCGTTTGGGACTCCGACGGGCGAGGCATCCCAAATCGATGACAGGAACACATGCCGCCGCTTCTTTGGAGGACTGAACACCCTCCAAGCATTCAGGGTGTTTGCCGTTCCAGGTGGGGCGTGCGTGTCCATTACTCTGTGGGGATGTTTGCTGTGGCTTAGGTGTTTGATTTGCGTCTTTCTCCAGAGTCACGCCGGTCAGTTTGCATTATAAACGGAGGCCCCCGAACGTCTGAACCGGACTCCTCCCCCTCCTTTACATGGAAAAATTTAGACACACTTGCCTCCCAATCAAAGTGCTCATTGTATGCACTGGAGAGGGACGATATACTTGCACGACTTATTGGGATCACTGTGGCCCCCTTTGTTCTGCCCCCCCAATTTCCCCTTTCCCTCTGGCAGAATTTCATTTTCCAAGGAATTCGTTTTCTGTGGTGAGTGTGCGGGTCTATGTAGAGATATGTTTAGCACCTCGATCCCTAAGTGCCCCCGCAATCCCGAAATAACCCCACAGAGGGGTACAACTGAACTCAGAGTGCAAGCCCCTTTTCCGCTCTGCAAGAAAGGAAGCAAACGTTTAACACGCCCTCGGTTGCTGTTTTTTTTCCATAAAAACATGCGCCACAAAGATTTAGATCCCCCCTTGAACTGCCTCATAGCTTAGCCTGATTGATCTCGGCTTGTGGGTTGGCCCGATGGTTTTTAGCGTTTATGCTTCCCCGGTTTCGTGCGTTCCTGTTCGAGTGATTTTGCAAACGCGGGGGCTTCCGAAGGCATCCAGACCGCCTCCGAAACCTCAGGCATCAAAGCCGGCTTTGTGGCCTGCGCTTATTCGGCGCATGGGCGCCACATTGTCTGTTCTTGCGTCCGATATAAATTCTGGGATGTACCCCCTCGTGCACCCCCCCTGATATGTCTTCTTATGCATCCCCGCGTTCTTTACTTTGACCCCCCTCATATTCCGCTATGGTCAAGTGCGATTTTCAGTTACAGAATCCGTGTGCACTTAATAATCTCCCCTGATCCTGGCTTTTTTCCCCTTCACTATGTTTGAGGAACCAGGAGCAGACCTGTAGCCACCTCCAAATCTGGCCTTGCTTATAGAATCCGCGGCCCCAGGAACCACCCCCAAGTCCTTGGCCTCTCTGATCGTTCCCACGGCGTTCCTTCTCCGTGGGGCTTCCCCAGCCATGCGCCCTGCGTCGCTGAAGGACAGATCAAGAGAGCGGTTTACACCGCCTAACCCCTAGAGCGAGACTCTCAGGCTACCTTCTAGAGAAAGCCTTTCCTCCTCCCATTGATTAACTTGCTTACTTTTCTTTTTCCGCAAGGCATAGGTCTGCTTGTTCTCCTCCCCCGTTCGGATCTACGCTGAATAATTCCCCTCTTCCTTGGCGCCCCGCGGGATGAACACATTTCCCCTACGCAACCCCATCCACCCTCTTGAGTACCACTTCTTCTCTGTTCACCCAATCTGGGCATTTTCACGATTTCAGAACACGGAAATTTTTGAAGGAGGGCGGAGCGACTAGCAGCCCAGTGGTGACAACACTTTCTGAGGAGGCCCTAGGGGCCGCCATCAACAGGCGTTCACCCGGACTGAAGATTTCCCCCATAGAGAATAAAACCTCTAACTAAGGAGTAATTCTTCGGGATCCGACGAGAGGACTCTGACGGATCTCTTCTTTATTAATCTTTTCCTTTCAGGATGAAGAAACCGTTTCTGTTGAGACTTCTTGCAGGTAGACCGTTACTTTTTTCTGAGAATACCCACGAAGCGTATCCTTTCGTACCCTGCCGATTGTGTGCTGTCGTTCCGACTTTAGCGACATACGGCGATAGCTTGCCTCTGCGTCCGATCCTCCCAACTTTTCCCCCCATCTAGAACCTCATGTATCTTCGCCCCCCGATCCCTTCTTTTTGGGAAGTACACGAGACTAGATCTCCGAGACATGGAGTTCATACCACCCGAGGTATGAATGTGATCAAAGCAGACCAGTTACGATGGGAGCGATTATCAGAGACCCCCCAGCCCCTCCCTGAAGGAGCCCTTGAATCCTCCACATAGGAAGAATGACCGGAGTCGGACCCCATCCGGCAACCAGGCCGTATGGACTGCTCCCCCGGCGGGAGCCCTTGCGCAAGAGACCTGCCCTAGTGTTGCCCACCCCCTCCGCCCCATTCGGTATCTTGATGCAGCCCCCCCAGCAAACCTCCTCAACTAGAAAGAACCGTACACCAGGCTCCCTTCCCTCAAGGTGTGCCGACTCATTGTTGGACAAGACTCGAACCCCCCTCCCAAGCGCATCGACAGAACCCGGCCAGTGAGCCCCCAGCAAAGCCCCATGTCCCGACTGCCTATGGTTAATCATAAATTCGCCCCTGGTCCCCCCTCACAACCCCCCCAAAGACTGACCACGGGACTTTCTTTTTTCACCTCCTACATGAATAGGCTGATGTGAAGGCCTGAGGCAAACCAGACTCGCGTATATAGTGGGCTTCCCTGAAGATCCGTACACATAGGGAGACCCCTGGTAGGTCAATTGTCTGCCTGAATCGAAGAACGGAACTTTCCTCGCGCACTATTCCTCCTGAGTAGGCGCAGGTTGGCAATCGGACAAGGGTGGGTGTTCGGACGGGGAGTTCCCAGAGAGGAGATCCGAGATCGAATAGGGCATGCTCCGGGCAGCACTCCGTTTTTTCCCCATAGACAAACTGCAGACACAAGCGCCCCTTCAGATACTTCCGGCCCTACATCAACAGGGCTCATTTAAATTCGTCTTCAGACCCTGCCCCCCTAGGGAAACTCAAGGTACGAGCCCCCCCCTGGAGACTAGTCCTTAACCCCCCTATCAGTTATCATGGCCGTGTGGGGGTTGCTCGATTTGTTATTTTTCCAATGCCGCATCCCGCCTCGGCCATTATAGGCCACAGCTATTATGCCGTATTTTTTTCTTATGAATACTTTCCTCGATACCCTGGTGGTAGTGGGGAGGAGAGGGGACTGGGATTTTATTGTGTTTTAGCGTAATCGAGTTGTGATCAATGGTTGTAGCGCCTCTTTTCCAAAGAAGCTTCCGGAAAGCGAGGTCGCTCCCTCTCCGATTTAAGACCTCCCCCCCTAAAGCGAGGTATGCCCCGACCCTCCTTGAGGCCCGCCTGCACAGGTCGTGGCGCGTATTATTCTGCTGATCCAATGTTTATAGAATCATTATTTCGCGTGATTGCCCACAGCCTTCGACATCTATTTTTGGTAAGGACGGCCCACTAAACGCCAATGTCACTGGCCTTCCCTTGTGGGTTTTGATTCACTCGTCCGTCCGGGCCGGACCATCCCAGGGAAACAATCGTTCTCTCCCCCATCTATGCATTTTTCGTGTCAGTAATTAGGGGGTTCTCACCGTTCTCCCCTCGGTCCGATCCCCCTCAAGACCCAAGTCCCAGAATTTGCAAGCGTAAAAACAGTCAGGATGTGAATGGGAGGTTTCAATGGAGTGTTTTTTTTGTGGGGAGAGTTGAGTTCCGATATGTACCTTTAAAGTGTTGACCCTGCCTATAGCGCAGGACGGGCAGCTCCCGCAAGTACAACTTAAGGAGGGTGAAGTGGGCACCACTTCCAGAAAGAACGACCGGAGGACAGTGATTTTCACCGTGAGTTCCCGAGGTTTTTGGTCGGGGCGGGGGGTTTGGTGTTGATATGTCGACCGAGTAGCATCGCTTCCCCCCTCTGTCATGTGCCCTGAATCCGCTGGTACCTACGAGGAAGGGGAGTTAGGAGAACCGAGTGACCCTGATTCTCCTTTTCAGCTCAATTCCTCCAGTGCCATTTTGCATGCTCTAGGACCGGCCTTCCATTGGATGGGAGCTTTCTTAAGCGATCGTAACCATGAGCGTTCCTCCCCCGTGAGCCCCTCGTGAGGGAGCGGTCTCCTCGGGAGTCCAGGCTCTCGTCTCCTGGAGGTGATTAAATGACCGGCGACTCGTTCTGCAATAATGACCCCACTACTCATTTTACCCCGCCCCCACATGATTTCAGGCAGTGGGCCCGATCTGAGCTTTTTTTATAGGGGTAGGAGGTAGTTCGCCTTGGGAAATTGCCTTCTTACGCCTAGGCTCCCTCGCTCTTGTCATGCGATGTTGAAGCTTCCTGAATGCCGCAGTCTGCCATTCCGCCTCCCCCTTATTAGGATTTCGTTCCACATGGTCTATTGCGGAGCCAACGACAGGACAGAACCCCAACTTCTTGATGTGAACAAGGCTTCGCAACACCCCTTTGATGTGCCTCAGTTCAATTTCCAATGACTTACTTTTGACGCCCAGGTTCGGTTGCTGTGTGACTCGAGAACCTGCCTGTTTCCGCCGTCTCCGTATCGCCCATGCGTTCATTTTCCCCTTCCTCCTTGTCTGGTCCCCGTAACACTGCAAGAAATAGTGGCGGTCACTTTATCGAGACCTGAATCCCGGGCACCCATTTACCGTTGGACCTAACTACCTCGATGCGTTTTCTCGCCTTAGCCTCCATGCGAATCTGACCTCGTCGGGCGTGGTCCCTGCCCCCACGCCTTCGTTCCGTGCCCCAGTTTGACAACCCCCCTCTGAACGCTAGCGGTCCTCCCCGCATCGTCCACTTCTAGGGGCCCTGAAGTCGCTCTATCAGTCAGATAGGCTGAACCCTAGTGAGTGGTTTTGTTCCTGTGGGGCCCGTTTGAGTACGTCGAGCAGCCGCCTCTGGTCTTTTCTGGTCCCCTATTTTCGCCGTCCTTTCACAACCTTCTCGATCGTGGGCCAAGCCGCGCCGTTTCGCCTCTGCTTAGATTTGACACCTTGTTTGGTCTTTGCACTCTTCCCTGGACCCCATGATAGTTTTTTTTCGCATGCAGATGGATAGTTCCTCCGTTCTCAGTGTCCGCGTCGATCCCGAACTTTTCCGCCCGAGCCGACTCGTGCCACTTTCTCCCCAAAGCATTTCCAGCAGTAGGGTCGCTATGAGTTGTGGCGTGCTCGCTGCACGGCCTGCGGGTCCCGTCTTTTTTAACGACCCATTTCCCTCCCCACTTCCTCTCCCCCGTGACAGCCATTCTTCCCCAACCCCACCCTCCCGACGGTCCCACCCCTCGATCATCGCGCCCCCCCCTTTCCGAGGTTTCATGTTTTACTTCTTTCCCTGGTTTTATTGTCAATTGGTACGTGCGTCCGGTTCTGGCTTTGATCTTTTGGTTTGCCTGTGTTTCGTGTAAAATTGTGTGGGCTGTGCCGGCGAGTTCTCGTGCCGTATTTCCCGATGTGGCAACCCTCTCGCGACCCCCAGCACCCGCACCACAACCCCCCTCTTTCCTGGTTTACTTCTTACTTTTTTCGTAGGACGTCCGCTTTACATTTGTCGCCCCAGGAAGGGTGTTTACCCTCTCATAGGTCCCTCCACCTGCGACCCTCCTTCCCCCCGTTTCATTGCATACCCCCATTTCCTGTTATGGTTTTGCGAAGTCGGGTGCCGACCCCGAGGCGGCCGTCCGTTCGACAGGAGGTTTTTCCCTTCCTTCCTTTCTCCCTGCTCCACCCGGCCAATTTTTAGGAGGTGAAGAATTACCTCCGACGATCCGGAAACAAAAAGGAAACCAATCAAAGTAGGACCCTAGACAACAGCTAACGGCAACCCAAGCTTCCACTCCCAGTAGTTTTGGGGCGGGAGTCGAGCTGCAGTGGTAACGTACATAGTAGAGTAGGGAGAAGTTTGGCCGGGTGGATGTTGAGAACCGGTGGCGAGCAACTGCACATTTTCTGTTACACGGCCTCAACACCTTTTTTCCATTT
>Ga0179593_1651313_pt1 | contig 11193 bp, 12 predicted proteins | sample CZODoug2_1_08_16_FD_185931 | JGI IMG/M metagenome (GOLD analysis project Ga0179593, IMG submission 185931) | Vadose zone soil fungal communities from Angelo Coast Range Reserve, California, USA - CZODoug2_1_08_16fungal (PacBio error correction) | ecosystem: Environmental > Terrestrial > Soil >... | reverse complement strand
TTTCCCTCCTGTCTGTGCAGCACCCGTTTGCACCAAAAAGAGTCCCCCCAAATCCTGTTCCCTCCCCGAGTTCGTACACAGCCTGGGTTTCATTCGAATTGGTCCTCTCTCAATTTTTCCCCCTTCTTACTCAAAAAAGGCCTCGCCCCCAGCGGTCCTTCAGTCAGAAACGTGCCACAAGCTCCCTCTCACGGAGGCTTCCCTCAGCGGTGCCCCTTTCAACTTAAAGAGATGACGCATCCATCCCGCAACAAGCCCAAGCAGGCCAACCCTGGCTCAGTAGCTAGCTCGAGTGTCCCAGCCCCATTAACTTGTATCCTTATATCTAAGTTTTCCCCCCCCCAAGAGTCATCCGAGCTCGGTTTCCATGGACGGTTCTTCAAAGCACTTCTACTCCCACGCCAAGGTGCAACTTGTTAGCCCTTTTCGTTTCTGAAAGTCATCAACTCCCCATCCATAACTCCTGGTTCACTTGACGCTCAGTAACCCCTTTTTTTGTTGCTTTGCCCACCCGTTTCCATCGGATGTTTGGCAAACATCTCCGTCCCCATTGCACTACTAGGTATTGCCCACGCCTTAGCTGCCGGTTCTCGTTCGTACCCTAAAGGATAGCCTGCTTTTTTTTCCTTTCCGACACCTTGGTGGAGCTTTTTTGCTTTCCTTAATCTTCCCCCTGTTTCCTTCAGTCATCTCAGAGGGTCTTTCCTTTTTTCGTCACCCTGCTTTTTCCGTAGCCTCATTCCCAGGTGTTGCTTTTGTATAACCAACTGACTGCGTCCGCTTTTGGGTTTCTTGATTTCATTTCCAACCTTCCCTGTAACGGCCCTAGCTCCGCCCCTGTGAACTCCAGCTCGCATGGTCAATAGTCAGACTTCCCTCTCTTGTTTCTTTCTTCCCTTTTTTCTATCGAAGTCCCCCATAGGACGTTCTTTCTTTGTGTGTCGCCCGACCACCCTGTTTTTCCCCTATGAATTCTCCCTCTCTATAATACTGACTTCCCCCGCCCCCAGGGCTCTTCCACAATGCTCTCACAACCTTCCACATATCATCACGCTCTCCTCCTTCCTTTTTTAAGGTCGGGTCGTACTTGTTTTGAGCTCCTACAGCCCTTTCGCCTCGCCTTTCTACTGATGGCCAACCAATTTCCCGCCAGAAGCCTCGCCGACGCCCTCTCCTAGGAGAGACGTTGATAGTTTTTCTGCTCTCACCCCTGAGACGTTCTTATATTTGGCTTCTCGCTCCAAGTAGTGCGCCCTCATCCTCACCCGGTCCGCGCAGCACTTGAGTGTTTTAACATCTTTCGGTACCGAAGTCTTGAGTAAGGATTTACCCTTCTCCTTATCCTCCGTCTGCGACCTTCCCGTTTAGGACTGTGAGGGCCTCACCCTCGCTAGTCGCGATAGCTCTCACCCCAGTTCCCCACTTAAGATACTGCCCACCTAACGACCGCAACTGTTTTACCGTCTCATGCCCGCATCTCTTTAGCTGTCAAATGGTCCTCCCAAAGTCGGGAGGAGTCCCCGCAAACGCATGTTTTTCGTGTTTTTTTTCTAAAATCGTGTTACCACGTTCCAATTTTGGTCAGGCTTTTTCTCTGGATCAGATGGTTCTGAGTTTTCCCCTTTTGTCTTGCGCCTCAATGTTCCGAGTTTGCCCACCCTGCTGCCTTATGTTCGCCTGGTCCTCCCTTTTTGGTGGCCATCATCTCGCGTCTCAGGCGTTTTTTCCCCCGATGTCCCAAGACTGATGCACCCCTCTCCACTTTCCGCCTCCTTTAAAGAGCCCCAACTTCCGACGCCTTGATGAGATTCTCTGCGTGTTTTCCTGTGCCCGGTTCGTAGCCTCAACAGACGGACAGCCAGCTTACCTGATTCCTGCTTGGTTCTTGGAGAGGTCTCCCTCTCCCTTCCTCCAATGACTCGAGCAGGCATCCAGTCGTACGTTTGAAGGGAATAGTTTACCCGCGCCCTAACTGCCCGTTTTCTTCATTGACCCTTTCTCCCGGATGTACTGAGACCTGAACCGCGAAGTGGTCGATACTTCTTCTACTTAGCCTTCCCGCCGCGTTCGTCTGTTTGTCGACGCTATACTGAGAGCCAGTCGTGTTAAAGGTTGATCGTTCGTGCCCTTGTAGGAAAAAGATATCTCCCATAGTTTCCCCCCCCGTCGCAGTTTGCTGTGTGTTTTTTCCGATCTTTTTTTCCGCATGATCCCGGGCTCTACAAAGCATTCTTTCCGCCCGGGTCGTACCATCGGAAATGTTCCATCCTTGGCAAACGCTACCTGCGTCCAGGCCGCGTGGGTCGCTGATCACCCCCCTTATGTAACTTTTTTTTCCCTGGCTCAGTCTGCTCGCCAGGAAAATACTGCCATCCCAATGCTGGCAAGCCCCAACCAAGCATCGCAAGAATAGTGTGATTCCTGTCGGAGGGTTTGTTGAAGACTCCCCCTGGCCAGCAACCTATCCCCTCGCCCCTGGAGTCCCTTTTTTCCCTCCCCAGAGGTCCCATTAGCAAGAGCAAACCCCCTTTACCTTGCAGAGTTGATTGAGGTCTTAGTCTTTTTTTTCTTCCAGGAGCCTGGAAATGGCAAGTGTCTGGTTTCCTCCCTGCCTCCTAGAAGCATTTTTTTTCGTGATTATCTGTCTGGTACGGGCCCAGCTCAATCAGTCTCGACCGCCGTTGAATTGCCAGTCCTCTACCTCTGCACGCTTGCCCATGGGGTCAATCGCGTTTTTCTTCAGTCCGAATAATCTTTCCCTTTCCCTTACATCGTCAGTGTTTCCGTAACTCCAAGCCCGCTTGTTCTCCTTCCATCCTTCCTTTTCTTAAGTCTTTGTGGTCTCTCGAAAAAGAGGGTTCGCAGGATCTCGCTTCTTTTCATGCGACCCTGACGATGTCCGTTTCCCCCTTCCACCATTTCCTTAGTCCTTTTTCCCCCCCCCCTTTCTTTATGACCCCCACTTGGTCCGTGCTTCCCAGTTTCGTAGAGTGGCATTCAGCCTTTTCCTTCATTCGGTTCTCTTTTCTCTTTTCTTCCTACCATCAGGTGCGATTGCGTCTAGTTAGTTGTTCCCTTACTTCCCCTGGGCAATTTTCCCATTTTTCGCATGCCGTTCGACCCCCCCCTATAATCCATCTCGCTATCGCATTGTAACCGTGTTTCTTGGATATATTCTTTTCCCATTTTGGCGTCTCTGTGGACCAATTCTTTGTAAGATCATTTTTTGTTTTCTTTCCTTCCCTCTCGCAAATCTACGACAGACCTCACCGCTCAGGTATTGTTTTCTTCCCAGCACGTTGTGATTTCGGCCTACGAGGCCCTTTTTTTGGCTCCCTTTTTGCATCTCAAGATCTTCTGTTTGATCGGACCCCCGACTTATGCCTCAACAGACCCTTCCGAGATTTCTACCTTTTGTCAGTTGGTGAGATATTGTTGGCCCTCGACCGTCTTTTTGCGGCCATCTTCAGAGACCTTGGTGAACACCATCCCTGGCCTCTGCCCCCCATCAGCCGCTTTCGATTGATCATTCCCGATACGCACCCCCCTGTTCGGCCCCCTTCAGACTGGCGAGATTTTTTTTCGATATTCTTACACCCCCCCCACTCGACACGATCAATTGCCTGGCGCCCCCGTGTCGAACCTACACCTTGGCCCATGCTGATTCCCGGCGTCCTGAAAGTTCTTATCGTCAGTTTCTCGCACAACGATTCCCTTCCTTCGGCACTCTGTGCCTCGTCTCAGCTCTTCTTAATTTCTTCTTCACGCGCTGTTCCAAACCGCTTCCCCCCTTCCCGCGCCTGAAGTTCCCCCTGTTGTCTTGGCAACATCGTGGCCGCTCCCCCCTCATCTGCCCAGTAGTCTCGGCAGTGTGACTCTCGCAAGGGGAGTACGTACATCATCGGGAGTGGTCCAAGTTTTTTTCCTTCTATATGAGCACAACCCCCAGGCGCATTGCCTCCCACTTGGCGCATGTAGCAAACTGCTCCCCTCCCATTTACGGCAGCACCACTTGCCCAATCTTCCATCTTCCGTCATCCCCCCCCCCAAGTGGACCTCTTTTTTTACTCATACGATGCCCCCAAAAGCCCCTTTTCTTCTTTTGATGGTGACAGTCTTTGTCTCCCTGCCGGCACTCTTGAGGGGGGGGGGGAGCCCATCAGGCCCTCACCTTTTTTTTCTTGGGCCTTTACGGTTTTCCGTTGTACCCCGTTAGAGCTATCGCCGTTCCTTTTTACTTTTGGAGGGTTATGATGCACAGTCAGCCAACATTCTCATCCTTTCACTAGCCCCTTGTCTCGTCGCCTAAGCTCTTCTGCCGCCTTTGAGCAACCTCCGTTCCCCCAATCTTTCTTTCGTGTTCCTCCATTGCGCGCTCGCCGACTCCAGCCCCTCTTCGACATCTCCCACTTTCTCTGTCGAGACATATGCTTCTTCCTTTGGAAACGGGGTTTTTCTTTTCGCGTGAGATGTTTTATTTTGGAGTCCTGCATTCCCACCTTGTTTTTCCCAGGTTTCGCTGAGTAGCTTTGCCGCACGTACCCCAAATTCCCAGTGCTTACAGCACTTGAAGGCGAATCTGTATCTGTGTTACGGTGGGTTCATTAGCACTTTGATTTTCATGGAGATAATGATCTTCGATAAATTACTGGGCCACACAGGTTCTCTTTTTGCCACCCTATTCTTCTCAGGTTTCTGGTAAAGCCAACCCCGAACCTTGGAAGTCCCCCCTCAGCTTAACTGCGCCGTCTCCTATGGCGATGTTCCCTTTTTCCCTGCTCACAGGGGCCTTTTACGTTGACTGAAAACGAGCCCCTACGTTCCTTTCCCGACCCCACTCCGTTCCTCCGGTTTTTTTATCCCCACAACCTCCAACCAGATCTTTTTTTCTTGGCTTAGATTTCCCCCTTGCATTGTTGGACATACCTACACACGTCGTCGAAAGGGGATATTCCCCCAACAGCAACCGGCCTTCTTCTTACGATACATTCCTGGCTGTTGAATACCCGCATGAGAAGCTCAGACAGTACGGTTGCACATGTAGGAATTTCCCCCCCCCAGATTTCCCTTTCTGTGGCCCCCCCCCTCTGTTTGACCTTTTCAATGAAATTCCGTAGATCTATTTGATCATGCCCGGCAACCTCTCAACATTCCCCCTTTGACTCTCGCAGGTCGGATTTTTTTGTGCGGTGCCCCGTGACTTGATTCGAGCCTCCTCCCTTTTTACCCTTCTTACCCCCCTGGAGGCTTGTCAGGACTCTCGATCTGCTCCTCATCGCGGCTGAGGATTTCTTCCCCGGTGTGCGTTCAGTTTACGATTCCCCTAACCCCTATTCTAAGTATGGAACTTTGAAAGGACCGGCTTTTCCCCGTTTCGTCTTCCCTATACTCCGAACTACCGACCCAGGATGTGTGACACTGAGTTTTGAGTGCCCACTTGTTTCTCTCCTCTTTCTGCCCCGGTTGTAAGAGCATCCCTCTCTTTCATTTCTACTCTAATTTTCTGGATAAACTTTCTGGCACCGCCGCGACCAGTCAAGAGACCCCCCGTTCCACCCCCCACTGCCACCCACCTGTGTTCTAATTCGTTTTGTGCGGTTTCTTGTCCTCAGATGAAAATCACTCCCACAGACGTCTCAGCCGGTGCCCCTGTTCCCCCACAAGCAGCTAACTGATAAAGGCTGGCTGTAATCCCCCGGATTAACAATCTAGAGAAAGTTCCTTTTCCCCCCCCTTTTTCTCCCATAATCCATTGGGTTCGTCTCTAGAGGGGCAAAGACTGGAGGCCGCCCCATACCGGCTTCTTCAGTATAGAATGGTTCCAATTCGGAAGGATCTCGGCAAGCCCCAATTTCCGGTATACCCGAATCCGCAAACGCAATCAGGAATCCAATGGCTGATTTTTTCCTTAGAGGTGCGGTCCTTTCCAGCAAATCGTAGAAGTTGGCCATGTACGATCACGTTCCACTGCTCTCCAATTGAGGATGTTGGAAAAATCGTTTGCCCCTTATGACAATGTCCTTTTATTTTTATCTCGTGCTGGGGCTCTAGGGAGTCAGTTTAGAGAATTTCTCTCTACTACACCTCCCCCCCCCTTAATGGTTTTTTGTGGGATTGGATGAGAGAGCCGCTCCCGCTCTTGTCGATCGTTCTTCCCCACTGAAGGTGAAGCCCTAACCTCCGCCACCCGGTTTTCTTTCTAAAATCGTCCCTTGAAGCAACGGCTTCCCCCCGTGCTCACTGTCTTTATCTAGCAATCGAGGTGTCCACTGGCCCTTTTTTTTTTTTAGCGGCGTGGGCCTCCCCCTCTCGCCCGTCCATTTTCGCGTATTTTCTTCTTCCCCGGGAGGGTGCTTTCAACCGACTTTGGCCTCCCGTCCAAGAGTTTTCCTGCCTGTTTTTGGCAATTCTTTTTTGGGAGGTGAGTCCCACCTGTTTTCGCCCCTTACTCCCCCTTTTAATCTACTCTGAGCACCCGGCCCCAGGGTCCTTTCATAAACTAACACCTTGAACCCCTCCCCTCTTTTGATCGGCAAGTGCTTTAGTGTTCTATGTGGGGGATGTATATGCTTAAATGCTCCCCTTTCCTCTTTTTGAGCATTTTTTTATTTGATGACTCCTACCCCCACCTGTGGTCCTCCGCAACGAAGCCGTCACAGCGGTGAGTAGTTCAGTCAGTTTCTCTGTCCTTCTAGAAAGGACCTGGACGATTGCTCCTTTGACTATGGGTGACGTCGTGGGAGCTCTCCCCCAATGGCACCCTGAGTGCGTCTGTTATGCTTCCTTTAATCCAGATATTGAAGCCCAGCTCTTTCTTCGTGTTTCCTCTCCTTTCTTTTGCGGTCAGTTCAGGTTAGATGTTTCCCGATAACAATCCGTTCTTTTCTTTCCAAAAGAATTATGGCCAAACGGTCCCCACGTCCGCTAATTTTGGGCCGGGTTCCCAACCGAGCGATTGAATATGTCCCTGGCTCCCGACTGCACGCCCATTCACAGAATTACTTTGGTAAGGTTTGCCTGTTTGTTGTGTTATCCCCTTCCTCAACCTCGTTCCGGTATTGTACGAGTTGAGAGTCTTTTGAACAGTGAGCGAAGAAGGTGAGGCCCCTTTTAAAAAATTTAATGTCTTTTTTCGGCTATGGTACTCCTGTTTTTTGAAATCGCCTTCTGAGCGTCACTATGACGATCACCAGCTCTCATCCGAAACCGTGCAGGGACTCACATGGACCGACGCTGATCTTCTCTCTTCGGTGCACTGACAAGATGCACTCTTTAGTAGACCCAAGTGCCCGCCGATCAGCTGGACCTGTCCCCTTCCCCATGTTCAAGTGCCCCTTCCGTTGGCAGCGACGGACTTAATCAAAGATACCTTCTCTCGGGGCTGCCTTGATTCAGGTCAAACGTTTTTTCCACGAACTGCCTCGTTTAAATGGAGTCCTGAGAATGTGATTTTTCGAATGTACGGCTCGTCAGTATCGATGAGCTGGTCCCCCCTCGAGGGTTTCTCCCTATTTTCGACCAACAACCTCGAGAGAAATCTGCCTGTGCGAACGGTTGATGAGCGTGCCAGGCATAGTCCCCCCGATCTCTCCTCCGATTGTTCGTCAACGTGCCAAAGGCCGCAGATTTTGCCCGGCTCGAATCCACCCACTACTCATCTTACGGGAAAGTAAATCTGCCCCCTGTTATCCGGTTTTTTTTCCCCAATGCATACTCCTTTTTCGTTCGTGAGGCGTGTGATCACCCCGACTCCGTTGGGTAAAGCCCTGGATCTCTCTTCATTAGGAAACTGTCATAACAGTGTTCCCCCCAATCGCAATAGAACCAGCTCGAGGTCCGTTTTGTTGTCCTGCCTTCGAGTTTCGGAAGTCCAGCCTCGCCCCAGCCCCTTCTTCGTCCCTCATGCATCGGTCCCCCCATTTTACCGCTCAAAATTGTTGCGTAGTAAAACGATCCTCGTCGCCGAGGTCTGGCGATTCCGTGGAGGCTCCTTCCCGCGAAAAAAACTTTTCCAAAGGGAAGTTGCTGCCACCTAACGAGAACGCACTTTCTCTCTCATTCCTTCCCAGCTCAACTCGTTCAATTTCATGTGACGTGATCTCCAAAAACCCTTTTTTTTCCCTCCTGCTCAAATAAAATGGGGGCAACTTTTCGCGTATTTTGTCGTCCCGCTCTTCCGGTCTTTATGGGTCCCCGCACATCGTTTCGGGTTCTTTACAAAATGACTGACTCTTCGTTTTACCTTCCCTCTCCTCTCCCCAGTTGTAGGAGTCTCGATCTTAGTTCCTTCCCCCTCGCTTAGTGGCATTGACCGCTGACGATTCGTTTCAGGGAAACTCCTCCTTCCGAACTTGACACATTCTTTTTACGGCGGCGAGTTTTTAGTCCCTCCTGGCCTCTGCCTGTCGCACCATTATCCGGTCCTGATTGGAGCTTTTTCTCCGCCATCATGGATATACGTCTCCCTTGTGTCGGAGTTAGAGTACAGATCCAACGGGCATTTGGGTCACCCTTTCGGTTTAAGAACGTCTCTTTCCTCCTTCATCCGGGAACTTTTTTTTGCTCTTTCTTTTGTTCTCCCCCTTTTGAGCGGTCTGTGCATTCGTCCCTTCTTTACGCTTTCTTTTTTTGGCGCGAATGATTGATATTCCCTGAACTGAATGCCGGCCCGTCCCCCCTTTACAGTTCTCCCGGCCCGGGGAGCTTGTTGGCTAACGTCCCTTTGTTAGCCGTTTCCTGCCGAACGTTTCTGTGCCAGTGGCGACTCCCCGTATTAAGGTTTGATCCCTACCCACGCGGCCTGCCGACCGACGAGCTGATATAAATTTGCTCCCCTTGTCCCCTGTCGAGGTTTGGAACCGAGCCCTATCCCTTCCGGAACAACACCTCCCTTGGTGAACATCGCATGATGTGTCCCACGCCTGTAGGGTAGATTCCGTCCCTTGCAACCGGCATCTTTCTGAGATGGGTTCATATCGGTTCGTTCCCCAAACTCTCACCTCATCGAGCCGGTCCGAACTGCCGATGAACTGACCATGCCCTCTTAGACACTTTGGACCCGGCGGCTTTTCCCTTTGCGAGCAGTTCTCTGAGTACACCCTGACCCCCGACACGAATGCGCCGCTCCTCGCAGGAGTATCTTTGAACTTGGACCCTGCCTTAGGAGGTGTGTTTGTGGGTTGTGTTTTGGTGGGGTGGGAGGGCTACCCCACGGCCGCGCGGATACCCCCGCCGGCAAGACAAGCGCATTCCTATGATTTAAAGTTATTGTGTAGCACGCCTCGGGTTCTTTGCTCCCCGCAACCTCTGCTTTTCTTTTCTTGTGTTTATTTGTCAATTAGAGGGCGGAAGTAACCCCCCCCCATTTTGACCAGTTGACTCTTCGACCCTCCTACCTAGTCCTTCTTTCATACTGCGTGCAACTTTAGACCCATCACTAGCTTCGCCAAAACCTTTGCACTCCCTAAAGGGAAGTAAAAAGACAGCTCGCGGGGGGGCAAACCCTCACGCGATGGTCTCATAACCTTTGAGAGACATATTTTTGCTCCCCCTATCTCCGATTTCCTTACCCCACAATGTGGCCTTGTTTCCCCCCAACTGATCGACAACCCACCCTCCCGCACCCCCCCCACACCCCTCCAACCCCGGGAGTTCTTCTGCACTGCGGCATCCCCTTATTTGGGAACCTTTTCCTGCTCCCCCTTTTTGATTAGTCCTTGTCCGTGTCCCCCCTTCTATTTGAGAATGGAACGCTTTGCTTCTTCGGTTTTCCCCCCGGTGATCTATCTCTCACTTGAGCTTCTTTTTTCTACTAAATGTTCTAAGCGCTGAACTGCTCCGCATGCAATTTTCAGATCACCGCGACAAGTCACCTCCTTTCTCGACTTCCTACGGATCACCTCATGAGACACAGACCCCTTCACCGGAATGATGCGAGCCCATTCCCTTATCCTCACCTATTTCATCCCATTAGATCATCATAGCCAGTCGCCCCCCAAGCCCTATTTTTATCCATATGCGATCGTATCCTTCTTTCCCAGTCTGTTAAGAGTGTCGCTGCGGGGGGACCATTTTTTTCGGACCCCCCAGTGCTGTAGACACACTTTTTATCTGGAGGAGTCTCATCACCCCAAAACCACCCCCCCACATCCCCTCCCCCCTGACTCCGCGATATCGCTTGATTCCTTTTTCCCTTTGTTTAGCCCTTTCATCTAACGGCCCTGGTTTTTGCTCCCTCGTTCTCATAGTTCGGTGCTAACTTATGGAGGTCCCCACCAGGTGGTTTTCCCACGACACAGTTATTTATCATTCCTTTGATCCAATCCACATTGCCTTGGACCACTCCGCGTCCCCCCTAGCATTTCCCCTCGATTTCTGGCGACTCCACCGCCGATAAATGGCCAAGTTTGACCTGCCTCTTATCAAAAAGCAGGCCCACCTCCTTTCCTCCCCGAAATCTGTGTCGCTCGTGTTTTTTAGACCCACCGACCCCCCCACCCCCTCGATTGGTGTTTCCTGCGCTCACCTGCCCCCATTTGTCTTTCCTTCCCGCTCTAACCCCCCGCGACGTCGTGGCACCGGATCGGCTTTCTCCACCCAGCCCACCCCTCCCCGGAGGTCGTAGACCACCTCAGCGACCCCTGTTCTACCGCCCAACCCCTCCAGAAGCTTTCCAATCCCGGTTGACCTCTCTGGACCTAGTTGCCACCCGTATCTGGGGCAATGCGTTCTTTTTAGTTTGTCCTTTCAATTCCCATCGTGATCTTCTTGAGGACGGACACCGCTAATTACACCCCCCTTTGTCTAGCGTCTCAGGGTCGTTCCCTTTCCTCTTGCGGTACCTGCCCGTTTTTTGGGACCTTATCTGGCGTGTTTATCACCTTTACGTAAGAAAAAGAATGGAGGGTTAAATGTCCTCGGTGAATGTGATGAGCCTTTTTTTACACAATGTTGGCGGCTCTTGCGGACCTTTTGTCCGTTGGCTCTCTTTCGTTCCTCCCTGACTCCCCCTTCCTTGAGTTGTCGACATTAGTATTTCGCGACGTTTACAGTCCTTTTCTCCGTCTGGAGTTTACCCGGACTGCTTGCGCGCCCTTGTAACATCCCCGGTGTGACCATACATCCGCACCCCTTTCGGAATCGAGACGGACCTTCTTCTCTGGAACATCCCCTAATCTGCAGGGTTATATACCA
>Ga0179593_1503136_pt1 | contig 11193 bp, 7 predicted proteins | sample CZODoug2_1_08_16_FD_185931 | JGI IMG/M metagenome (GOLD analysis project Ga0179593, IMG submission 185931) | Vadose zone soil fungal communities from Angelo Coast Range Reserve, California, USA - CZODoug2_1_08_16fungal (PacBio error correction) | ecosystem: Environmental > Terrestrial > Soil >... | reverse complement strand
ACGGGCTGGACCATGGATTTGTGTGAGGTGAAGAGATGGTCGGGCAAAGTATTGAGTAGAGAGCTGAGGTGCCAATCTGTTCCCGATTTTTCTCCAATCCCCCGCGCTGAAGCTACTATGGGTCAAACTGGAGTGATGGTTGGCTTGCAAATAATGGGGCCCGGGCGCCTAGCGCCTGCCCGATTTTGGTGGGAGTTCTTTTCTGAGGATGAAGCGGTGCAGAGTCAGCTGCCTGACGAGAGCTTTCGCCTTCGCCGGTTTTTCAAGACGCCGCCCTCCGGAAGATGACCGAGGTTTTGTCCACAGTTGGCACCCGCCGCCGTCTTCCTCCCGTACGACCCCCCCTCCCCGTGGCCAAGTACATCCGCGGGAGCTTGGTCCGGCTTCATTCGTCACCCGCGGGTTCGCTGACCAACCACAACCCCTTTGAGCGCAGTGCGAGCATTTGACTACGCTGAGTCTGCACGACTTCCGCCGACGGTGCTCGCGTACTCTCCTTTATTTTTGGAGATCCGAAGGAAGCTAGAGTGCTGTCTGAAGTGCGAGGGGGGAACTTCTTCTCGCTCGCCGGACCCGCATCCTCGTCGATTTCTTCCTTTTCTTCCCCGCCAATCCGTAGGAAATTGGAAAGACTCTTCCGCCTAGTTTGTTGCAGGTTGGGAGCAGCTCCCTCGGCATCGCCGACTACGAGGTCTTCCTCAGAAGGTTGTCCGCGCCCGTCAAAACCAGGTGCGCCCTCTTTGGACCTCCGCGCGGAGTGATGGCTCTCCCCACGCCCCCTATTTTAGCGACGGGCGGAGACCAGGGCCGAGGCTTCTCCTGTTTTATTTGACAAAAAGGGCCCGCAGGTGCGGATTCTGTCCTGGTTGGCCGCCTCAGCTACCTTTTTGCGGTCGCGTCCGGGAGTTCCCGCCGGACGCCGCGTGGGCTTCGGGTTCGGCCCCCCCTGCTCTGTTTTCTCCGGAGAAGTGGACCGGCTCCCCCGCATCGCTCAAAGAGTTTAATTGATACTGGCGTAGACTTTTCCAACCCTGTCTGACACGTTCGCCGCTTCCGCAACTTTGTAGAAGGCCCCCTCTTTCAGGTGACGACGTGAAAGAGGACGGTACATCTTGAAGACGATCGACTGTAGTCAATAGTTTGAGGACTCCGGCGCGCGCGTTCGACCTTCCGTTCGGCGCCGCCGAAGGCCGCCTTTTTTAGCCTTTTACCATTCAGACGTGCGCCCCCGATGTGGAAACCCCTATTCCTGGCGACGGCCTGCGGGCCGACGGACGGCGGTGGTTCCCGGCGGTTTGCCCGCCGGCGGATTCGAGGGGCTGCTTTCCTTGGTTCTCTTTTAATGAACTTTTGACTAGAAAGTAAAGTGGAGATATAAGAGTCTTAGAGCCCAAGCGAGGAGTGAGTGGCTGTTCGATGTAGTAACCACTCGGCGGGAGCACGTTTGCCTACTGTGGTTTCCTTTTACGGCTTTCCCCTCTGCCCCCCCTACTCGGTAACGATCATAGAAGGTCCGTGCGCAGGTCTGGCGCGAGATTTTAGTTTGCAGGATGCTCTTGTCCTCCGTTGTTGTTGGATAGACCGCACTCGACCTCGCGCGAGAACTTCCCTGGCGGACGCACGGACCTTTCTCATTCCTTTTTAATTTCAGACGGCCCTTGACCCCTTTTTTTCCCGCTAGATAAACGCGATATAAGTATGCAACAGCACCTGGTTTAATTCCCTACATTCTCCTAAGCGACTGACCGCGCGCAACATCCCCGCGGAGCGCAAGGGCTTTCGATTCCCCTCTTGAGCTTCGCCGTACGCAGTCCTCCTCGTCTTGGAAAGCCTGTCCCCCCCACACGTCACGTCGAGCCGCCCGAGGCTGGCGTGCAGCTGCACCTCGGGCGTTTAATTTGCCTAGATCCTGGAATCTACGGCGCGCTCGGCGGCCTCGCGTCGCGTTCCCGCTCTACCGTTGAAGTATATACTTCTTTTTGAAGCGAGCGTTCTGATGACCGTAACGTGAGTCCTTCCTTTAAGTTTGTAGTTTTTGGTGTCACCCATGTTCTGGAACTGCCCAAGTCGTCGACGGGTTGCCGTCGTTTCCCCTACCCTGATAAGTCCCGCCGCATTGAGGAGCGACGCTTTTGGGTCTGGAGCAACGTCGCGAGCTACACAGTCGGCCGAAACCGCCGAGACGCTTGCTTTTTTTGCCGGTTTTGAACGAATAAGCCGCCCCTGCAGATATGTCTTCTGGAGGCCCCTTACGCTGAGTAATCCAATCAATGCGTGTTACATGTTGGGAGCTAAGCTTCACTTTTTCTTCTCCCGTCTGCTGAGACTGATCGCGGTGTGATGCCTTTTCTCCCTTAGCTTTCTGAGTCCAAGAGGGCGCCGGACGGAGCCGTTGATCAGTTGCCTCCTTTCTTGGCTGACTCTCGGTCGGAATGAGCTTTCGTTCGCGAGCCCCTTACTCACGATGCCCTGCGTTCACAGTCTGGCTGAGGACCTCAACTTCTCTTCTTGAAAGAAGTCATATGCGGGAAAGAGACCAGGCTGCTCGGCGCTCCCCCGCTCCTTCCGTGTTACCTTGCAATTAAGATTCAGCGAGGCCGTCTTCGTATGCGCCGGGCTGTTACCTCGCGCCCGTCGGCGAGCGCACTAGGAATTGGACCGGGAGAACTGTTCCCGTTTTTGTTTTTAAGGACGCCCCTTTTAGTTCGCCGGATTAGTCCTACAGCCCCCGCTCGCGCCGCGGCCGGACGGTGGCCGAAGACTGAGTGAGAAGTTTCCTTTGTTTTTTTTAACAGATTCGAAGCCGATTGTGGCCCCCGTTTCACCACGCGCAAGAGCGGGAACTTAGAGGAGCGCACCCCGGCGGACTGGAATCGGGCTCGGCGGCGCCTCGAACGTGACCCCCCTCCTTTAGAGTCTGGAACGAGAAAAAAGACAGGAGTTCCCGGGACTATTTTTTGAGGTGCCAAAACCTTCATCCCGATTTGGACAGACTGTATCTGCGCGGCGTGGCTGAGAATGCGCATTAAAGAGGCTCCCCGACTTCCTTTCCAGAACAGAAGTGACCAATCTCTTACCACCTCCCCCCCTGATCCCTTACAGAAAGCTATTTCTTCTCCCCTCTGTTTGTTGTAGAGTAGCGGGAGTTTCCCTGGCTCGGGGGGATTTGTTTTAATCCTATTGTCGGCATAGGGTGGAGACTAGTAGGGTCAGAGATTCTTTATGATTGATCTGACAGCCCCGCTTGCGCTGTTTCCACTTTTTTTTAATTCTTTTTTTTACTCGTGAGGAGTGTCCCTTTAGGTAACTCCCAACTCGAGAATGAGGATTGTTTGTTTTTTCCATCCTCTCGCGTGCGCCAGTAGAGATGTTACGCCCCGAGAGCGTCTCACGATGGTTGGAAGTGTCTCTTCCCCCTTTTTCTTCTTCCCTTGCTGTGGTGTTTGAACCTGGGCAACCGCACCTAGATAAGAAGCCTTTCCCCCTACGCCCCTTATCTTTCTCTTTTCTTCAACCGTACCTCCGCGGCGGAGTAGGTGGCTCTGCCCGGTCGTCACGCCCTCCCGGGTTCGTCCTGACCCCCAAACACCAAGTGATTATGAGGTCCGGCCGTACATTCCTCTTTTTTTCCAGCTTTCCCGAGGGCGCGGTAGAGACACGGCTTGGTCAACCTTCCCTCTTTTACCCTTGCCGTGCTGAAGATTTAGTTTAGAGGGGATCCCTCTTCCGTGAGAATAGAAACAAGAAGCGTTCGTTCGCGAGTGTTTTGGCAGGGGCCCACCTCCGTTCGGGATCCCAATCAATACTTTGAGCCTGGGTCAACGCCCCAGTAGGGAGCTGCCCTCAATTCCAGAACAGACTACTTACCTCATACTACTCGCCCCGTATCAAACGGGCAAACTACGTATTTCGCGTGGCCGAAGTGATCTTTTTAATCCACTCGATTTTTCGATATTTCTGCTCCCAGGGCTTCCGGTCCTTGAACATGTTTTAAAGGCTTTTATTTGATAAGATCGTAAGGGGCTCCCCCTCCAGAGCGGCTTCATCGATTTGTCGCTGAAGGAGGTCATTTCCTTCACTTTTTACTTCGCTCCCTTTTGCCGAGAAGGTTGTCTTTTCGTTTCTGCGGATTGGAGTTCAGACAACGCCTCCCTTCCCGGCGAGAGGGTCCTAAGCTCTTAGACCTTTTACTCTTTTCTCCGTTCAATCCTTTCTCCAGACGTGGTCCTTTTTTCCCTTGGTCGCGTAAAAGAGCCTTGGGACGACGATGAAGAGGAAGGCTAATAAGTAAGGGATGCAGTAGATAGAATCGCCAGGAGAGACGCGTAGCGTTTTTCCCTCCAGTTTTCGGAGCCCTATCCGAGCCCTGAGCTTCCCGGCTTTTCGGTCCTCCTGACTTTACTTTCGGGGGAAAGCAAGTACCTGCCCGTCCGGTCCATAGGTCGCTGATCGTGGACCTGATTTTTTTTCCAGTCGGCCTTAAGGTCTGTGGTGTCTTCCTTTCGACGTCATTCAACTGAATCGAAAGCCTTTCTTTCTTCCTCCAGAGTAGTTTCGCGAGCCGCGGTCTAGAAGTGTCGATGTCGAGCAATCGTAGTGATACCTTTCCCCCCTTTAGTGCTTCCTGCTACTCTGTGATCTAGCGTTCTGGATCCCGTCTTTGAGAGAATACGAGAATCAGAGGTCACGTGGTTTTCCCTCCCTTCGTCCGATCCCCCCCTATTTCTAGAAGGGCCTCCTCTTCCTCCTCATTTCCTTTGTTCTTGATATATCTGCGCCTGATCCCTCCTCGGCTCAACTCCTGGCGGGACAAGTACTCTTCTCGTGTCCAGTTTCGTAGAAGAACTCTTTTGATAATCAGCCAGCCGACTCTATCACCCTGATTCCGCATCACGCCCTCGTTTAGATCCCTCACGATGCTTCTCTCACGATCCTGACCGGTGTTTCTCCCTCCTTCCGGCGGTCTCTGCACTTTCTTTCGATTCTCTGAATGAAGTTTTCACTTTAACTTCCCGCTCCGACGGTGCGCGGGAAACCACCCCTCCGAGCTCCCGAGAGGACGGCCTTGCCTTGACGTCTGAGTATTTGAAACTCTTTTTTTCTTCACGTCTTTAACACAAGAGTTCCTTTTACCGCTCCGTCCTCTCCTGCTTGCTCCGCAAGAGATCCCGGCCCAGCGGAGACGTACGAGCTGAAGCGCCCGTCCAGGAGGACCTCGCCCCAGGTCGTCCCCTTTCTGGTTCAGGAGTAAAAGTTTGCTTGACTCTTCCCCGTCTTGAAACTTTCACGTAGATTCCCCCCATTGTATCACTTCGCCGCCGTTCATCCCTTAGGGGACGGGCTGCCCCGGGCCAACCGCCCCGAATAAACCCTCTTCTGAACGAAACTGCCCTATTCAGCAGGGCCCCACAGTGGCCTTCGTGACCTCGCAGACGAGCGGTATTCGCGAGTTCCCCTCCCCTCTGCCGAGTTCCTAACCCACCTGCGTTCCCATGTCACGTTCACCCGCCTCCGATGCCCTTGGAGCCGCCGTCTGCCCAGCAAGATAGAGGTGATCGATCAGAGCGTTCCAGCTCTTCCCAGATTTCTGACGTTCTTTTCCCGGGGTTTTTCTCGTCCTCTTTCATGAAGTTCCTCTAGGCTGACGAGGGACGACCCCTCCGCAACTTAATCTTGCATGGCCTGCTCTCCCTAAAGTTATTTTTCTTTCCCCCCGACCCCGTTCGCCCTCTCGCTGCTGCTGTCTTTCGATCGCGACCGCCTGGATACACCGAGAAAGGAGCAACACGGCCTATTTCACGTTCTCGACCGTGGCCCACGCTCCCTCGTACCGCGCGTCGGCCGGCGTAAATGACCTCCGCTGCCATAGATCCCATTTTGTTTGGTTTTTAATTCCCCGCCCCCCCCCCTTCCCATGGAGGTTCCTCTTTTACGCCGGCGAAGAAACGCGCGCTTTCGAGACCCGGTGGCCGCCGGTGCTCCTTTTCTTCTGGAAGATTAGTTCCTGTTTTTCTTTTTTCAAATTTCACCCCCTATGTGGCAGAGCTGCTTTCGCTTCGGTCCTCCACCCTGTCGGTCTTAGCTCGGCAGGGATCGCGACGGAGACCCCTGAGCTGTCTGGCCCTTCACCCAAACCAGCGCCAGGTCTACTCTTCGCCTGGGGCCCGTTGTGTCTTTTGTTGTTCCACGTTCGTTTCAATATCCCACTGTATTTTGACTGATCATTTAAGGTCAGTGGATTGCTTTTATTGCAGAAGCGCATATCGTAACCGGAGAATTCAGTGGTACTGATAGCTAGACCCAACGATTGCACTACCCTCTCTTAAATCCAAAACTATCCAGTTCAAACTCCTCTATCTTATTATACCCTCAGTTGAGAGAGGAGGTAGTGGCAATGATTTTTTTATGTACCTCATGTTCTTGAAAGCCCCCTGGGATTCGAGAAGTTGTTCGCCGAGGGAGCCTTATAAAGTAACCGCCGAGACGATCAACTATGGGTAATAGTTTCTTTTTCTGGCCCCTTACGGGACCGGCTCAGAGAGATGGGTCGCCCCCCCGAGCGTGAATTTTTGAATAGTCTGATGAGCTCCGTCGAGAGTTCTGAAGACTCCCCGTTTTGACTTCCCGATCTCCAGGAATATCTTTTGCGGTGAAGTTCACAGATAGATAGGCCAGCTGAACGAAGACTTCCTCTCTTTATGCCCCAATTAATACCAGAGGTTGTCTCTTTGGTATCGCTCCTGCTTCGCCGGCGAAGGGGTTAGTCCGACCAAAAAATATCGATGGGCCGCATTCCATCCCTGAGTGGGAGATATACTCCGTTTTCTAGGGGTACAGAGACCTGATATTTTCACCCGATCATTTTCTCAAGTGTATGATGCCACGGAGTCTGGGTTCTTTCCTTTTTTTCGGCCCTCGTCTCCTTTTCCCGCAAAGCTTCTCTGTTTCCTCCCTCGGTCGTGTCTCCTGGGATCAGAAAGAAGTTCGCAGGGAATATCAGCCTCGTTCGTTCTCTCCTCTCGCCTCCTCCCTAATACTCGGCCTTTCATCCAGGGTTACTACAAAAAAGTCAATCCGTGGCGTCCCACCTTCTTTTTTAAGATCGCTTTGCTTCATCAACACATATCCCCGAAGAGGAGGATCCAAGTTTGAATCTGCCTAGAGGTGACCTTTTGTCACTCTTTTAAATGACTTATGTGCTTCTATCTTCTTTTCAGGCGTGTCTTTCCCACCCTCTTCCATATTTTGTTTTTCCTTTAAGGATTACGCCCTGGTCACGTCCTTCGGGCTTTTTCGTCGTGTTTGGGAGAGGACGGTTTGTAGTCTTGATTTTTAGTCCCCTAACCCCTAAGAGAGCTCGTCAGCAGAGGACCTGATAGTTCCCCTCGAAGGGCAGACGGTAGACTACCGTTGGAAGTCTTTTACTCCCCCTGTTCTCCTTCCACACTCGCCGGAAGCCCTTCAGATGAACCTTTTTCCCCCAGGGCCTTTCGCTCTTCAGCCGAGAAATAGGCTTCGGAGAGCGGGAAAAGTTGGCCGCAGCCGTTGACTTCGCAGACTTCCCTTCCCCTTTTCCACAGATGAGTGTAACTCCGAGTGGCCCAGAAGAGGGTACCTAGCGTCCGCGCTTGAAGGAGTGGTCCCGGGACGCTGGAGGCTATTTTCCGGTCTCCGTCCCCCGATGTTGCTAGACCGGTCAGATTTCTCCCCCCTCTTAGTTCGGATCGGGTGGCGGGCCGCGACATCTCTGCTTTCTCAACCTCGCCGGCCCTGACTAAGTCCCGGTGATCTCTCTTTTGGTCTTTCCCCCCCCCTGCTTTCGTGTGTGACCTTCACGATCCTCTCAGTCCTTACGACAGGAGTGGAGGTCGAGTTTTCCCTTTTCCACTACCCTCCTCCGTTGTTGTTGTTCTCTCTGCGCATGCCCTCGTCTCTTTCTTTCACCCTGTTCGCGGACGCCTTTCCTCTATAACTTCCCCCCTAGTTTTTCTCCTCCGTGATCATCAGTTCCGAGAGGGTGGAGGTAAAGCACGACTCATCCGCAAGAGCACCTGATCCTCCTTTTTTCTGATCTCCCTTTTCCTCTTTTCTTGCAAGTGGCTTTCCTTTTTCCCCCCCTTGAATTGACCGTTTTCCCAGTCAGAAGACCCGCCTCGAGTATGGTAAAAAATAAGTAAAGCGAGGCGAGATGCCCGGCGGAAGGCCGCTTCTTTGACAACCGTTTGTAAACGTATTGACAGTATCTTCAGGGCTGATAGTTCCTCCTCCTCTTCAGGAGAACTGTTCCTTCCCGACGGGATTCAGTGAGCAGAGAGAGTATGCTTTCCTCCCCCCCTGGCTGGAAAGTCCGCTTAATCTTTTTCTTCCCATGGCTCCCGTTTTCCCCCTTCGACGCGTAGGAAAAGTCGTGACTCGACGTGACGTCAATTCCTCACGTCTCCCCGCCCTCTTTATGACCCCCCTGCCTCCCTCTTCGGGGCTTTCTTTCGCCACCGCCAGAAGACGACTGTAGAGGGAAAAGTCTCTCCCCCCCCCTCTGGAACGTTCTCCTTCCCCCTGCCAGACAAACTCAGAGTTTCTCCCGTTCGGCGCCCACAACGAGTACCCCTGCCGGGAAAGTAAGGAGCGAAGCATTTCCCATTTCGCCTCCCTTTTGAGAATACCCTCCCCCTTTTTTCCTTTTTCCCCCAAGAGCGCTTTCGTCTCTTCCTGAGGGCGCCGAAGAGTTGAAGGTGGATCGTTGCGTCCGTCTGGATTATTAATTTTTCCTGTTTTTATGTCGGCTGAAGCATGTAGTCTGCCCTCCCGAGTCCAGCACTTCAGCAAAATGTGTATAGGCTGAAGAAGCACGCTGATTGCCGAGGGCCACACCTCCCTCGGCTGAAATCTGCTTGCTCTTTTTCTGCCTGAGCGCCCTCCCTAAGTGACCACAGGAGATAGCCCCGATGGCGGATCGGATGACTTCCCTTTCTCTTACTTTCCCTCCCGACTCTTTCGAGTTTCCCCCTCTTGTTCCTGTAGACAACTGTTTGTCAGAACAAAAGTATGTTTGAGTCCTCAGGAGCCTATCCCATCCTAGAGAATGGTCTGGAAGTTGTCTACTCCTCGTTGTTCCGAGTGTTTTCTCTTCCTATTTTTTTCAGAAGAGAGAATGTAAATCTGAAGCGTTTCTGCTTCGCGGCGGCAGCAACAAGCGGCTTGCCCCCCTCCGCTCCTGCCTCGCCCGAAGCGTCCTCCCAACTAGTCTCTAGTTTAAACAACCACAAACATTAGAGGGAGACGGCCTCTTCTTATGTAAACTCCATCCCCCCATTCAAGAGGTACCCCTAAGGCGGGGGCGCAAGAGAATAGCGCGGCGCGCGTCCCCTTCGCACACTCCGCGGACCTACCCCCCCCCTCGCCCGGTCCAATAAAACCGCTCCCCTGGAAACTCCGATCCCCTTTTTCCCCTATCCTCCTCGTTGTGGATATAGAAGGGCCTTCTCTTGGGCCCGATGGTCTTCCCGTCGTGGATTAGATGAAGGATTGTACGCTGTTAGGATCTTCTCCCGCCCCTCAGCAATCCCTTTTGAAATTCTGTTTCCCCTTTGGGAAAAATCAATGTGGCACCTATCGGGCCCTCTCGGATATCCTATTTTTGGAAGTTAACCTCTCCGACTCCTTTTTACTTTTTTAAGTCAGATAGTTCTCCGCCGGAAGGCGGACAGGTGCCTGAATTACTCCCCTTTAAATCTTTCTCCACTTGGACCTCCCTCCCAGAGAGCCCTAAGGCAGGAAGACCCACCTATCCTACTCAGTGACCACCACACACGCCCCCCCCCCCCCCCCCCCCCTCCGCCGCCCCCTAGCGGGGCTCTTCCCCCTTTTCATTCGTCCCTCCAGAAGGTTTCTTAACAAACAACCTGCGAGGTGCGCGCAGTTAACTTAGCGCACTCCTGAGAATGAGTCCGATTTAAGAGCTCGTGGGCATCCGCCTCCCTGACCCTCACAGTTGCTTTTCCTTCCTGTGAGAGGGGTTATTCCAATTTTTTTTCCTCCCTCTTCCCGAAGAAGGAGAAGTAATGACTGTCAGCCGATCCTTTTTCAGTGTATTTTTCCATATTCCCCCAAGTTAGACCTCCCCTCACGTGCCTCTTTCATCCGTGGTTTTCTTGCTAGCAGTTCCCAATCAGTTCTGGATAGCCTGAAAGAGGACTCCTCCCCCATCAGGCCGAGACTATCCAACCCCCTTTGGACCCCCCTGTCTGAGATTTTTGTACTCTCCTCCCCCTGCGCGATTACATAACACCCTCGCATTCTCAGACGGGGCCCGGATCACTTTCCTTTTCTTGCAATTCTTTGCCTGCGGAAGCTCAGGCTTGGCCCGCCTCACGCCTGCGGTACCTCGGCTTTTTTGTAGAAGTCCTAGGTAACTCATGCCCTTCCGGGCTCGTTAGGAAGGATGCGCGGGCCTTCTACCGGCCTTCCTTACCCACCCTACGCCCTTGTCTCGTGTAAGAAGCGCAATTGATGCAAGGGACTAGGAAATCAAGCCGGTCGACGCCGTTGCCCTTCCGCACCTGGTCCTTCCCCTTTCACCGCTCGGTTAACTGCTTGAGTTGACCTGTCTCTCCTTCGACGCTCAACGTAGGAGCGTTTTTTCCGAGATGCCGGAGCTTTTTCCGATAATTTTTAGAAACCGATCTCTCTTTGTCCCGGCATATTGTAACCTTTTTTTCCTGACCCGATGTGTTTGCATTGAAAGCTCTGACTGCCGTCGGGTCCTCTCGTTGTTGACGCGCTTTTTCTTTTGTGTTTCCCCTTCTTTCCCCTCCGCGGAGGGGATGAGTACTTTGCTCCTCAAGAGGTGATAGGCCAGTGACACATCCGCCGCTGATTAGATCAGCAGACGGATTCGATCAGGTTGTTTGGGCCTATCCCTTTCGTGCGTACCTGGATCTGCCTACGCTTGTTGTACGAGGGATGGCTTTGCTTCCAGATTTTCGTTACTCATCTTCCTATGGAATAGAAGGTCGTCGTCCCGCCAAGGGAGTCCTCTTCCCTTGTTCGAGAATTCTTATCCTCCCCTCCCCACATCCTGTTGTTAGACTGAGTTTGCGCCTTTTCCCTCCCCCCCCCCTTCGAGAAAATGCGGATTAGAAATTTTAAGATCTACAGCGTGGGATCATCAATCTTTCCCTCTTTTTACGCCCC
>Ga0179593_1480614_pt1 | contig 11193 bp, 8 predicted proteins | sample CZODoug2_1_08_16_FD_185931 | JGI IMG/M metagenome (GOLD analysis project Ga0179593, IMG submission 185931) | Vadose zone soil fungal communities from Angelo Coast Range Reserve, California, USA - CZODoug2_1_08_16fungal (PacBio error correction) | ecosystem: Environmental > Terrestrial > Soil >... | reverse complement strand
ACCCTTTCGTGACCTGCTAAGGGGAGCTGAAAGCGCCCTCCTCCTCCTCACTTCCTCCCCCCCCCCCTGCGATCACTTCCCTCGTGAGGTACGCCGATCTCCTGGTCGCAGCACCCTATCCAAGATGGGGAGTTCCACCCGCGATGTTATCCGCGGTCTCTTCTCCCTTTTTGGTCGCCCTTTCGCCGTCGAAGTGAATCGGCGCCGGACGCCTTTCCGATACTAAGGGAGTTTCTTCCTTTTTTTCTCTCTCCCAGGCAGTTCTTCTTATGTTGGCCCTTCCCTGCCGATTTCTCCTACTTCTTTATGGCGTACTTTCAGTAGGGGAATGGATGACTGGAGACTGTCTTTCCTTCTAGGATTGCGCTATTTTTTTCATCAGGAGGAATGAATTAACGTCGTCCCCCCTTTCTTCGAGAGATTTCTGTGCCCTCTGCAGACCCTCCGCCCGGATACGCTAAGATTTGCTCTTCTTATGTGGTTCTAATCCTTCCCCCTGTCCAGACTTTTGCTCCGGATCCGGCGCGAGATTTATTAGCGGACTCTTCCGTCCCCTTAACGACTTCCCTCTTACTGGAGGTTCACTCCTTTTTTTCCACAAACCCCGCTTTCGCTCAGGCGAAATCTACGGTACCTGACCACTTTCTCTGATGAGTGATGTCGCCAACCTCTCCCTTAATACCCCCTCCTTACTTTTGTTCGCTTGGATCCGGCTCGTAGTACCTATGGACGACCTCGCAATACAAAGGCTCCCCCTCCTCTTTCGGGAATCCCTTCGTCTTTTTGCTCGGTCTTTTCCCCCTTCCCCCCCGCGCGATTTCGCACGAAACGCCTACATAAGAGACCGCGTCTCCCGTCATACGAAGTCCCTTTCTCTTTTGCATCTGGTGATGCGCGTGGAGATCCACGTCCACTCGACGCAACCAGAAGAACGGGGCCGGGGCCGCCTCCTAACTCTCTTGCTTTACCATACAACATTCTTTTCAACTCTGGGTACTTTCTGGGTCAGTCCTAAGGGATTTTGGCGCCGCCTAGAGGTCCCCTGAGCGTGATGCGCTTCCCCTTCGCAGTGCCGAGTTTTGCTCCTGTAAGGTCCTGCTTTTCGAAGGTGACTCCTCCATCGCGTTCAGCGTCGGCCCCTAGCAATGATCTTCCGTATTCCCCTTCGTCTTCTCGAACTGTTAAGACCTTCGGTCTTTGTGGCGCAGAGGTTTCCCCCCCTCGTTCCCTAGACCCTCCGAAAGGACTTTGCCACCCGCGTTTTTTTCGCGCCCGCGTGACTCCCCGCTATTTTTTCTGAGTGAACATCCCGGATTTATCTTTCTGGATCGCCCTTCTTCTCTAGATTTTTCTTTTATCCCTGTAGGTTCTGTTCTTCAGTCGATCGCAGTATTTCCTCTGTCTGAACCCCTTAGACGAGAACATATTGTCTAAGTCCCTCGCCTACGTTCTGCTCCCCCGGCAGAGCCTGGTATTGGTTTTGCTTCCCTTCGTACAACCCGTCCTCCTGTGTGAGAATCCACCCGCTGCGCGGTTTGCACCTTCCCCCTGCAACGCGGCCGGTCCAGTATTTCCTCTCGTTTTTCCCGGCCTTCTCTTCCTTTATTTCCCGCCCTTGAGCGATTCTTTGACCCTTTCCCGCCGTGGATGCTTTGACGCACTTTTTTTTCTCCGTTGACGATTTTTTGTATTCCGAGCTCTGGGTCGACTTTTTTTCTTTAGCCATCCCGCGAGTCCGTCCGGGTCTTTTCTCATACTTTTTTCCTTTTTGAGAAGATTCAACTCTGACGATTCTTTTCTCTTGGAGTCCTTTTCTGCCCCTTTGCTCTTCAATCCCTACAGACATGTCAGAGGGAACGGTGGCCTTTCCTCGTAGAGAATCACCTGGGCGCCACTTTTTCCCCCCCTCGCCGCATTTCCAACTTTTGGCCCCTTTCGACTTTCACTTCCTTCCTCTAGGCATCGTCCTTAGGTCCCAGAGGCGTTTCCCCGTCGTATTGGATTTTTTACACTCAGCTTCGTGTACTTTTCTCGTCAATAAGTTTCATCCCACCCTCCCCCGTCTTCACCCTGGCGATGGAACGCTCAGTTTTCCATGAAGAGGGTCTTTTACCCCTATTTCCCGCCTGACATACGCAGCTTTCGCTTTTTTTTCGTTTAAGCGATCGAGACCGCCTCTTCTTCGACCCATACTTCTCCTGAGCCTTCGATCCCCAGCAGAGCTAGCGTGGTGTCTCCAGTGCTCGCCCCCTCGCGCAACAGGAGTTTTTCCCTTACTTGTACTTCGCTCTCTTAGTTCCCATCAGAACAGTCCCCACAGCGCCGCTTTTACCTTTTTCCCGCAACAACGACTTTTACCTATTAAACACTAAGGTAGCCGCTTACTCCCGTTCAAGTATCTTAACTTTTGTTATGTTTCGCAGGGACCCTCTTCCCGTCCAGAGGAAAGGCATCGTTCATCAGCACCCCGTTTACAGCGAAGATGGACATTTTCGACCGCGTCTCCCCCCCCCATTTCCCCTTTACTATGAAACCCTGTTGCTCTTATTTTCTGGTGGAAGAGACCCCCAGTTTTGAACGTACCCTCATTGAGTACCAGCCCCTTAGGCTTTTTTTTTTTGTGAGGTGATCTCTCTCGTTGAGTCTCTAATCACCCTCTCCTATTCCTTTCCCTTTTTCAGGAGGAAGTTCCATTTTCCTTCCCTTGGTCCATAGAAGTTTTTTCCGTTTATTCCCCGCCCGCGATATGGAGGAACAGAATTGCTTGAAGTCGCTTTTTGTCTGGTCTTAGTAACTTTCGTTGCTCCCCCACCGTGAACGGGTATCTCTATCTTCTTGCGCATGGCCGTCGTCACTTTCCTTCCTATGGTTTGAACGACCCATTGCATCGAGAGTTCCCATAAGTTTCTTTTCACAAGAAGGTCTGATGATCCTCTTCTCGTGTGGTGGAAAACTTCTGGATGTCCTCTAGGTTCACTGCCTTACGCGTTTGAACTGCCTCTTCAGAGAATGGAACATTCCCCTGCCCGTAGAGAGTCTGGCTCCCCCTTGCCTGAGCTCTACTTCATCTCTCCCTCAACTGCGTATTCTGGACCTAACATACCGACCGACTTCGCTCCCAGGAGAATACCTTTTGCAGTCGAAATGATGAAGCCCTTTCCCCTAGGACTCGAAGACGCCATCATCTCGCCTATGAGTTACCTCCCTCCCTCTCCTGCGGAGAGAGAGTCGGCCGTCCTCCAAAATCCTCAGTCCGTCGTCTTTTCCCCCTGGTCAAAGGTACCTCTATCCCAACTCGTTTTCTCCCGCGGTCACAGTATCCGTATTGGGTCTTCTTCTATCCCCCCCCGCGCGCGTAAGAGATGCCCATCTCGTTTCTTCTGTTCTCTTCCCAGGTAACCGTTCTCGTGCTTGGAGCTGACCTAAGTTTGCTTCGCTTTGGAGGGGTTAGTAGGTCTCCCCTCGCCAGGTCCTTCCTAACCCCACGAAATGGTTTTCGGGACCTCCCTTTGGTCGCACGACAGCTTACTCTCTTCGCTGTCCCGCACAGCGTTTTATATCTCTTGTCCTCATTTCCTTTGAGGAGTGCTTGCGATTTTCGGTCGGGTATCTTCGGACTCGGTGACTCTCCCGAGGTAGGGTGTCGTCCCTGGCTCTCTTGGGAAGAGGAGTCTCTTCCCCCTCTTCTTTAGTTGCAGAAGGAAGCCTCCCCTCGCAAACTGTCAAGCTCCTCCCCCCGCTTCCTTGGGCTCCAGAATCCTTCCGGTGTATCAGATTGTAGGCTCTCCATGGTTAACGATCTTGCGCGGATTTTTAATGGGACCCCTGCTGCTCTTTTTTCTTTTTTTCCCAACGCATTTTTCGCTCTTTTTTCTTTTTGCCCCAGCCCTGTTCTCTATGCGGCAGCGCCTTTTTTGCCGTAGCCACAAATATTGAGCTGCACCTCGTCTCCCCCTACTCCACGAGTTTTTGCTGTATATTATCTCCTTCCTCCTTGTGTGAGGAGATCCCTCCCCCCTACCGCGTGATGTTTCTTCCTATCACCTTTCCTCCATTGCCGATGAATCTGCCGCAGGAGGGGCCTCCTATCCTTACCCTTTTTTTTTCTTCTCCGAAGCGAAGTTTCCTTGACGCTAATGTTTCATATTCTTCCGCTCCTGGGGTCGTCGAAATCGGCCCCGGACAGATTATCGTCTAGTACTTTTTCTTTTCCTCCCCCTTCCCGAGGCAAAAATCCATGCCCCATCGTTTCTTTCGTGCTTTTGCACAACAAGTTTTTAGACGGCAAGCTAGACTTCTTCCTGTAGTTCCCTGCCCCCCCCGACCTTGAGAAGGCTCTAACACACCTCCCCGTATGCCAAGACTGCTCCCGTCGGCGCCCCTCCTCTCCGTCACTTCAGCCCAAGGCCTGACCCGAGTCCCCGCTTTTACAGCACCTCTCCTCTTTCCCCCTCTTCACCTTTCCGCGAGAGATCCCCCAAGGTTATCAATTTTTCCGGGATGACTTTCGGCAGAAGACGAGCGGCCTCCCTTTTTTAACGTCCATCTCGTCTCTCCCCTCCCTCTATGTTTCCCGATCTAAGCGGGTCTGACGCGATGGTATCGGCTATTCCTCTTCTTTGTTTGATGAGCAATCATACCCTGGTTCGGTTGCAGCGGTCTCCCGTCTCTGTTTTTACCCTATTATAATTGCCGGGCATCTGATTCCCCTTTTCACCGATTTTTTCTTTCCGCGGCACCTCGCCTTTTTTTCTCTCAGTGATTCTGTCCGTAAGAATCGGTGATTGCAGGTAGACCGGGCGGGATGCTTCCCCTCGGTCTGGGGATATATTCATGGATTCCCTCATGGAGCGACGGTTCTTTCTCCCCTGCTTTTATGTGACGAGGTTTCGTTCCCTAAGACATCAGATTTCTCCTGGATCAGAATTCTCGGACCCCTTTTTTCTCCTCCCTTTCTGCTAATGGAGCAGTCTGTAATCTGACAATTCTCTTCCGGTCGGACGCAGCTCACCCCCTCGCTACTCAGGGTACCGCATTTTTTTTTCCCCCCCAAACAATGATTTTTTGCACTTCGTCTCACATAGCCTGCGAGGTATAAACCTCTCCGGTCCCTTTCCCCCGTGATGCTGGGAAGCCCAACCGCGCCAAGCCAATACCGCCATACCCTTTTTCGCCTACGGGTCTTTTTGTCCTGGTATCACTCCCCCGGTGGACTCATTCGTGTCTCCTTCGCGTTTCGGATTATTCGATTCCATGCAGCAACCGCCTTCTAGCTCGACGAGCCTCTCCCGGCGCCTAAATCTGGACGCCGTCCCCCTCGCGTGCCCTTTTTTTTGGCGGGATCTGCTCTCCCTCCCTACGCGAACCGAAGAACTGTTGGGCGCCGCGCTTTAGGTCCCGCGTTCCCTTTTTTGCCGTACATTCCCTTTCTGGAAACTCTTTCCCATTTAACGATGGATTCGCGATTTCCCTCCTCTGCCCGCTTCACGGATTTTCTCTCGTCCCGCGGGTCAGTCTTTTTGAAGCGTTGTCACGGGTTTTCCCGGGAATTTTCACTTCCCTCACCACAGTCCCGTATCGCGGCGAGCGGATTCCCTCTTTTCATTGTCATTGTTTCCGCCTTTCACGCCGCCCTTCTGTTATTGGCCTTTTCCTCGGTTCCTCCGTAATAGAAGCGTGCTCTTTCGCCACTCTTGGCACCCGCTTTTTCGCTCTTTATTGTCGGTTTTTCGTAGTCCGCCACTTCTTGCAACATTATACGTCCTCTTATCTCGTCGATCATTGTAGACGACTTTTCCTTTGTATTTCCGATTTTACGATGCCTGGTAACTAGGGCGACCTCCTCTCAGGCATCGCAATTCCTTTACGACCATCGGAACCAGGTCTGCTCGTTTCCTCTTCCTCCCTGCCTTTTTTGTTGATTTCCCCGTATAGTCACGAACCGCCCTCGGTCCGCGAAGCCGCGGTAGGCTTCACCTCGCGAGAGCTCTTTCTTCTCCTTTTGTTCTTATTCTCGGATCGAAGTACCTTGGTTTATCGAGATCTTGACCCCTTGCGTAGTCGAGAGCTGTTCCCTCCCACGTTTCACGTGACGATGTCTTATTCTTCTGATATGCCGAGACCCTTTTCTTTCCTCTCCCTCTCCTCGTCCGATCGATGAAAATCTTTACTTTCCTCGTTGTTTTGTGAGAGCTTTGCCGCCCTCGCTCCCCTCTTTCCCTTGAAGGAAGGTCTCTCCTTCTTACCTATCTAGACAATCGTCAAACTGTTTCTCTGCTACCGTTTTCGTTCTAGGCGCTACATACCCCCTTCGCCTTTTCCCAGTTAAAAATGGGTCCCCGATCCTCTCTCCAGCGTTCCTCGACTTTCAAGATCTTCCGGGACGAGGTTCTGCTTCAACCGCTTTTCTCGCGGGTTCTCTCCCGCTCACGATGACACGTGGTAAACAAGACACCCCCCGTTGCGCACGAGAACCCCTGCCCCGAGTGGAAGCATTTGCTTCTGCTTCTGGTCATTTTAATCCGCTCGGGACGGCACGGAAACCGACTACCTCCTCCCCCTTACTCCAGCCTCTCAGGCTCCTCACACGACGGCCGCTATCAACGCTAACGGGCGGTTCCCAGTACGTCTCCGACCTTATAACTCCCCGTGGATCCCCCCAACCAGAAGAGCCCTTGGGTTGAAAATGCCGTCTCCACTTTCCATTCACCTAAGGTCGCGCAGCCCTGCTTCACTTCGTTCGTTCAAGGTCGCTTTGAACCTTTCAGAACTTATCCTTGGTACTTATTTGAGATTCCCTCTGGCCACTCTAGTAATCTTCGTCATCCAATCTAGTCCTAGTACGCGGCGAACCCCCCCTCTCTTTACCTATTCCATCCCTGTCCATCAGTGGCGGGTTTTTACGTCTTTCCTTTGCCCTTTACAATCGGCCGACCTTAACGCGGTTCGTGGGAGCTGCTCTCGCGCGCTTCTATTTCCTCTCAGGACCTGGATTCCTCGTGCATGGCCGTTCTTTTGTTACCCTCGCGGCTTGTCCGTCCGGCCTCGCGCCGCTAAGAGAAGGGCTGCCCCTAAGTGGGCAACGCCGGGTTTCTGCGTTCTACTATAAAACCCCTCCCGGAGACGACGCGATATGGTAGTCCCTGGCTGTTTTCTTTCTTCAGCATCGAGTCTTTTCCCCAGCCTTTTTGATTCCTTAGAGTAGACCGATTCCGCCTTTGGACACTCTTGGACCTTTTAGTCTGCTCTTTATTTTGATCGGGGTTGATAGTCTCGAAGAGCTATTCCTTTTTTCCATCACAGCATCTAGCCTCTCCCTGCGTTCTGGAGGAGCCCACCGCTCAGAATAAGCTTACTTTCGCCTAATGCGGCTAAGGGTTCTTTAGGGAGACCGCGCCTCCCTGACCACGGCTTACCGAAAGGCCCATGAGGAATCCCCTTTCGCGCCTTGCCTTGCAGAAGGCCCTCTTCATCTATTGCGCTGCGTGTACCTCCAAGCGGCGGTGCTCCTGGCGGCCCGCATCCCGCCTGCAGTGTTGCGCTTATAACCGAACATGAGTAGATCGCCCGTCGTCGCTCCCTTCGGAAATCAGCGGTTTGCTTAATGCGAATGCGCCGCGATGATATGCGTCCCACTCCCAGGTTCGTGCCTTATCAGTCAAAAGGTGCTCTTCGGCTTGTGACTGCAGATTTATTACCTGGCTTTTTTTAGGCCCCCGTGGCGAGCGTCCTGGCCTGCGGTCCCTTTCCCGTTTTTCATCAAACGCAATTGGTAGGTTCCCCTCGGCCGGGGGAATGCCGTGTAGATCGCGTTCCGACCGCTTCGGGAATTTGTTCTAAGGCCTTCTTCCCTCTCGGCGCTCTTTGAGCGTTTTTGACGGTCTAGTTTCAGCTTCCTCTTTAGGGTGTCGTCGCAGGAGCTCCTTTGTGCGGAGAGTCGGACGTTGCCTCCATCGCCCATGGGGGGATGCTTCCGAAGCAGACTTTTTCGCCTAGCCCACTTTTTGTCCTTTTTGCAAGGTGGACTTCTTCCCTCTGATTCCCCCTCGCCCTTGGCCCCGCTTTACTGCCTGTCTCCCTGTTACGAACGCGCGCAGCTTCTCCCCCCTCTCGGCGCTGCCGTAGAACGTCCCCTTCTAAGACGCGACCGAGATTTTTTTTGTTCGTCGAAGGTCTGCGCCGCTTACGAGGCCAAGAGGTTCTCTGAGCGTCAGCTCTTCCCGCCATCACGACGGTAGAGGAATCTCCTATATCTCGTGTGTTTTTTCCTTTGAGCTTCCCTTCAACTACACCCTGATGTTTGCTTTCGCGAGAGAGTTCTCTTGTTTTCCCGGCCGCCAGGACGGGCTCCCGTCATCGTTTTTGACAAGGCGCGCTCTGTGCAAGCTCTTTACGCCTTAGTTTCGAGAATGGCCGCCCCGATCTCGCTTCGCGGGACTTTTTTCGTCACCTCTGCCGACAAGCGCTCTGGGCCCCTGGAGTCGTTATCCTCGGTTACCCTGCCTTCCACCTCGCCTCGCGGTTGCCCCAAAACCTTTTTGTGGGTTTTTCGCGTCGAGACGACCCCCCAGAATGTTTGAGTCCCTGCCAGCCTTGCGAAAGGATCTCTACTGAGAGGCACCAGTGACCTCGCTGACGCCACCGGGTCCGCGTTGCGTCGGCGCCCCCGCTCTGCGGGAGCCGACCCGAAACCTTTACGTTAGTCAACCCTCCGGTCGTGGACGCTCCCTCTTGATCGCTTACGCCGCAGCGGAGAGATCAAGCCGTCTTAGTAGATACTCCGGCGTGTTTGACCATGCAGAAGTTTGCCCCGCGCCTACGCCTATCAGTTTCCGCCCCCTGCTCACAAGTCCCTATTAGTCCATCCTTCCAGACGATCGCGATTCCTTTTCAGGTCCCCCCGATCTACTTTTGAGGAGACGGCCAAGACTATGTTCGCGCGATTTCTGATATTGTTCGGCAAGCCGTTTGATCAGGGTATTCACGACGAAGTTTGACGTATCTAAGTCCGCTTTGCATGAGAAGAGGTTGCACCAAGGAATTCATGCTTGAGGCGTAGATCTCTCCAGCGTTTTTAGGCGTCTAACGAGGGCTTGATGACCCGGAGTCGGTCTTCGGATTGACCCCTTTTTCGTCCTGTGTTCTTGACTGTTTCGTCGCCCATTCTGCAGCTCTTTCTCGTCGTTCCTGCTGGTTCGTCCCATCCTTTCCTCTTACATCTTTTGCTTCTCGGCCGTTGTGTCCTCTCCTCCCTGGCGCTCCTTGGTGCCGAGATCTTCATCCTGGAGATTTAAAGAGTCTTCTTTCTTTTGTCCGCCTCATTACTTATCTCGACTCGCCGGTCACGTTTGTCCACCCAAGGCGTCCTTCGCCGTTTCGTACTTTCCTCCCGCGAAGACTGCCACGGGATTGCTTCGGTTGGCCCAACCAGGGAGCGGACTACTCCTTTAAAAACGGGTTCTTTCCCCGCGCCGTTCTGTCCTAGGGTATGACCCGCGCACTTTCCCCCACGAACTTCCTCCCTTGTCCTCCCCTTCGCGTGAGGCTTCTTCCGTCCTGAGTGCGATCGGTTCTCTATTAACCGGAGATTTTCGAAGCGTCGCCTACCACTACATGGAAGACTCGTAATAGCGGGTCGGGAGGAGCCGCGCGGGCTGGCTGCATCTTCTCGGCCGCAAGCAGACTCGTCGGGTCGGTTCGTAGGCTCCGGTCCCGGTAGATAAGCTCTTTAATACACTTTCTGGAAACGGTGTGTCAGTCTAGACGGTCTCGGTTTCTCCGCTCCGGCTGCACTCTTCACTATGTATGATTTTCGTGCCCGTCTCCGGCCTTTCCTCGCTCAAGCGCGTCCCTGATACCCTTCGAACTTCAGGAACCTTCCGCCTGTCCGATCCTTGAAGTGTCGGCGCAGATCTCTCCTTCGTTTCATCTGTCCATCATGTCATTTCACTCGCGTGTCTTTTGAGCTTCCCGGTTTCCCACGATAATGCAGCTATCTGCTATGGCACACCTCTGTTGATTGTTCATTCGCTCTGGCCCTTAGCCCCCCCCACTAGGTCTCCTATGACGTCGGATCGCATTTCCTAGATCGTTTACTCATGACCTTGCAGGTGAATTGAGAGGCCACTTCTTTCTCCCCATCCTCGGGGCCTTCTTAGACATCTTGTTATAAGACCATCATTTTGCTGCGGCGGTTGCCGGCTGGTCCGACCGCCCCTTGTGGATGAAAATTATGTCTCTTCATCGTTTTTTTTTTTTTTCCCCCCCCAGAGGAATTCCTCGTTTAGCAGCCTTGTCTGACTTTTTTTTCCGCACCTTCTTCGGTCTACTTTGGTCCCTTTCCTAGAGGCCTATACTCGCTTCTTACGATGTTTCGTCTTTTTCCCCCTGTGCGCAGGATGTATGAGAGGACGCCCCCCCTTTCTCCCTCCCACGTTGACGCTTTTTCTTCTTCGGTTAAGCTCTCCGGACTTCCTTCTTGTGACGAATAGCGCTCGTCTTTCTTGGAACATTCTCTTTTTCCTCCCTCCTTCTTTTTTGCCTTTTGCTTTCGCCGAGTCCTCGCTTGTCTGAGTTGCTGACTCATCTTTCGGCAGCTCCTTCCCCGACTTACCGAATCGTCAAGGGTATGTTTGTTTTGTTAGTGGGCTGCTTTGGCCACATTCCTGCGTTGTGGTTAATGTGCCTTCTGCTCCCAACTTTTTGCTCTTCCGTTGAGATATGCCGCGGAAAACGCCTGAAGGTCCCCTCGCGCGGCCGATGCTGACCCTCTCCCCCCAAACATGAATTCTCTTTTCTCAGGTGTCTTCTGTACTAAGCGACCTAGCTTTTGAAACAAGAACCCCCGGCGTCTTGCCTTGCTTTGAAGAGCCCTGATGAGGGGAGGAGCCGGGCGTAAGAAGGCAGAGGCGACGGTTTTCAGACCACTGGAGGGAAAGCGGGATTCCTTCGTCACGGACCTTGAACCAAGTTCTCGCAGCCGACAGAGACCAGCTGATCATTTCTACACGAGGTGGTTCCTCTACCAAGATCGAGCTTCCAAGCGCGAACCGGCGTGGTGCCACTGGCGGATGTAAGATTGCTCACGGTATCAACGATTACTGGGCCAAAGAGTAGACGAAGGGCTGGAATGTTCTCGCGACAGACTGGGACAGACTTAAAATTAGGCGATCCTGCTACGACGAATTAACGCTT